>ERZ773083.1098-NODE-1098-length-19256-cov-18.298214_pt1 | contig 19256 bp, 16 predicted proteins | sample MGYA00511465_ERZ773083 | MGnify/ENA primary metagenome ERZ773083 (study PRJEB29015, sample SAMEA2738001) | human oral metagenome | biome: human oral; feature: human-associated habitat; material: dental | place: China | collected 2060 ... | reverse complement strand
ACTGGTTACTTGGCTGTAACAGATATCACATTCGAAGTGGATACTCAAGGGAAAGTGACAGTCAAGGATGCCAACGGCAACAGTGTTAAGGCGGATGGTAATAAGTTAACGGTGACCGATCAAGCTGCTCCTAGCGTACCGAATGAACAAGACGTTGTCTTCAGTAAGGTGAATGTGGCTGGTGAAGAAATCGCTGGTGCGAAGATCCAATTGAAAGACGCTCAAGGTCAAGTTGTTCATTCCTGGACTTCCCAAGCGGGTCAAAGTGAGACGGTCAAATTGAAAGCTGGCACCTATACTTTCCATGAAGCATCCGCTCCGACTGGTTACTTGGCTGTAACAGATATCACATTCGAAGTGGATGTTCAAGGAAAAGTGACGGTCAAGAATGCGAATGGGAACGGTGTTAAGGCAGCTGGTAACAAGTTAACAGTGACCGATCAAGCTGCTCCTAGCGTACCAGCGCCTGGAAAATCAAAAACGCCATCAACTCCAAAACAAGATCTTCCGCAAACAGGAGATGGAGTGAAGCTATCTTTGTATGCTTGGTTGATGCTAATATCAGGAAGTTTGCTTGCTATTGTAGGGTATGCACGCAGAAAAAATGAAGGATAAAAGTAGCGGTTACAAAAGAGAGTGATTCCTCACTCTCTTTTGTTATGAGGACGGATAAAAAAGGGGACTTCATTTCTGGTATAATAGTAATAAATTCAGACATTAAATAAAGGAATGATGTCAGTACGATTTCAGGGGCATCTCCTTTGGTTAGATACTATTCTACCAAAACGTATCCATGACATCACACTAACATCAAGATTAATTATAATATAAGAAAGAGAGATAAATGAATACAATAAGATTATTAGTAAATTTTTCTAAGAAGATTATATTAGGAACAGATAGGTTAGTGTTAAAGCCTTTAAATATGACAATTTACCTCATAAAACATTGAAAGAAACCGAAGAAGGTCTAATCACATGGCACTTATCAGCATCTTTAGGAAAATATGGGCTTTTTTTTAAAATCAAATAGTGAATTAATCGGAAATATTAATTTTAGACCTGAGACCAATGAGAAAGTTTTTATCGGTTACACTTTAAATAAAAACTTTTGGAAGCTGGAGTATGCTACAGAAGCATTACAAAAATTAATATCATTATCCTTTAAGCAATTAGGTATTAAACAAATTTTGGCAAAAGTTCATTCAGAAAATAGAGCTTCTATAACATTTTTACTGAAATTGGGATTTTCTCTGTGGTTAATATTGAAAGTAATATCAAACACTATCGAGGCTATGCTTTTGATGAGTTAGCTTATGAAAAAAGAAGAGATGATTAAGATATTTTGGATGATTTCTAAAAAGTATCTAAAAAACAGAAAAGCTTAATGTTCCTAAGAGACTAAAATGATAAGAAGCTTATTAAATTAGTATTTTTAGCTTAAAAAATAACAGTATCGCACTCAAAATCCAGTGTCCGCAAGGGCGTATCGGTTCGACCCCGGCCTCCGGTAAGTTAAAGGTCTTCAAACATTGATTTGAAGGCTTTTTTCTTTGTTTTGAGCAACTTTATATTCTTTCATTTATTCATTTAATCGAAATAAAAAAGGCACCTTATCTAATAAGATAACCCCTAGCTCAGTATTTTATTTTTTTGGAAGTGTTACAAAATTCACCTTATTTAAATTAAATTATTTGAAATCAATATAACATAAAGTGAAAAGAACATAGTGATAAAAGTGCAATAGTAAAGGCTTTTAGTATTTAAAGAGATGTAAGTTCCACCAACCAGGTCTTAAGAAAGCTCGTAAAGCATCATAATTCTCAAAACGTTAATTCAAAAGAATTACGATACTTATAAAGAGCACCTCGAAAGGTGCTCTTTTTTATAATGTTATAATAGCTTTTGTAAACTTTCCTCAATCTCTTTAGGTTCTGCTTTAGATGAAAATCGTTTCACAACTTGCCCTTCTCGATTTATTAAGAATTTAGTAAAATTCCATTCGATTCTTTTTCCGAGGGGGCCAGCTTGTTGTTCTTTTAGCCAGATATAGAGAGGATCTGCTTCCTTACCATTGACTTTAACTTTAGCAAAACGTGGAAAAGTAGTTTGGTAGTGGAGGCTGCAAAAACGATTGATTTCTTCTGCTGTACCTGGTGCCTGCCCCATAAATTGATTACAAGGAAAGTCGAGGATTTCAAAACCCTGGTTTTGATAGCGGGTGTAGAGGTGTTGTAGTCCCTTATATTGGGGGGTCAGGCCACAACCTGTTGCAGTATTGACAATAAGCAGAACATTCCCTTTATAAATTTCTAGGGAGATAGATCGATTATTCTGATCGAAAATGGAAAAATCATATATTTTAGTCATAAGTGCTTCTCTCCTATTTTTCTTTCATTGTAACAGTTTTTATCTTATTAGTCGATTCTAAAAAGATTTTCCATTTAGAATGGATTTGTTATATTCAATAAAATTGAAAAAAGTTTAGGAAGTGTCGTGTCAGTCATGAAGTATAAAAAAACAGATAATATTTACAAGACGAAAACAGATATTTATCAGAAAACGTTTACAAATAGAATTAAAAATGATATGATTTGTATAAACCGGTTTACTAAAAGAATAAATTTCATTTTGAGATTTATAGCTCTTTATTTTATAGAATAATTAATTGAGGTTTATACATGCAATCAAAAACAAAAAAGATGCTATTTAGTCTGTCATCTCTTGCATTATCAGGATTTTTACTTCATCATTTATTGACAGTTACAGCAGAGGAAACACCAATAAATGCCACTCAGCAAACTCAGAAGCAATCTACTGCTGAAAAAGCGCAACAGGTAGAAAAAAATCTTGTAAAAAATGGAAATTTCAGCCAAACAGAAGCAAAAAGTGGCCTTTGGACAGGAGTAAAAGCTGTTGGATGGAATGCTTGGCTTGATACTACAAAAAGCTCTACCAATACTTCAGCAAGAACGGTTGAAGTAAAAGATAATGCAGTTACTATTTCTGGAACAGAAACTTTGCGAGCGGTTATTCATCAAGAAGTGAATTTGCAGCCAAATAAAAAATATAAATTGCGTTTTAAGGTTAAAACGGAAAATAAGACGGGAATTGCCAAAGTCCGAATTATTGAAGAAGTAGGAAACAAGAAACAACTCTGGAATTCTTCTGAATTTAAAGGAACCGAAGATTGGAAGACGGTTGAAACTGATTATAGTCCAACTTTATCCGTGAACAAGATCAAGTTAGAATTATTCTACGAAACAGGGACAGGAACGGTTTCTTTCAAAGATGTAGAATTGGTGGAAACCCCCAATCAGTCAGTTGACAAATCTCAAACATCTGAAAAGAGTTTAGAGGAAATGGTCAATTTGCCTTTGGGGAAAAAGTACGTCTTCACTAGAGAAGATTATACATATACTGTTGAAAATAGTAGTATTGCGACTGTAAAAAATGGTATTGTAGAACCTTTGAAAGAAGGGACAACCACTATCACAGTCTCTAAAGATGGGAAAGAAATCAAAAAGATTCCTTTGACAGTAAAGCCTTCTGTAAAGGATAAATACACAGAACGATTGGATGATTGGAATGGTATTATTGCTGGAAATCAATACTATAATTCTAGTAATGACAATATGAAGAAATTGAACCAAGAATTAGAAGGAAAGGTCAAGAAGAGTTTAGAAAGTATTGATTCACAAGCTGATCGGAAAAGCCTTTGGAAGGAATTATCAGACTATCAAAAATCCTCTAATTTAACTGCTACTTATCGTAAATTAGAAGAAATGGCGAAACAAGTGACCAATCCTTCATCTCAATATTATCAAGATGCTAAAGTTATTCGTACAGTAAGAGATGCGATGGAATGGCTTCATAAAAATGTCTATAACAGCTCAAAAAGCATTGTTGGAAACTGGTGGGATTATGAAATCGGTACACCACGTGCAATCAATAATACGCTATCTTTGATGAAAGAGTATTTCTCCGATGATGAAATCAAAACTTATACCGATGTTATTGAGAAATTTGTGCCGGATCCAGAAAATTTCCGAAAAACAACAAATAATCCTTTTAAAGCTTTGGGCGGAAACCTAGTTGATATGGGACGAGTTAAAGTAATTGCAGGTCTTTTACGTAAAGATGATCAAGAAATTTCATCAACGATTCGTTCAATTGAACAAGTATTTACTTTGGTTAATAAAGGCGAGGGTTTTTATCAAGATGGCTCTTACATTGACCATACAAATGTTGCTTATACAGGTGCTTACGGTAGCGTTTTAATTGATGGTTTATCTCAATTGTTACCAGTTATTCAAAAGACAGATACTCCAATTGATACAGCAAAAATGCAGACGATGTATCATTGGATTAACAAGTCGTTTGCGCCCTTGATGGTTCATGGAGAATTAATGGACTTAAGCCGCGGACGCTCTATTAGTCGCGCTAATAGTGAAGATCATGTAGCAGCAGTTGAAGTACTTAGAGGGATTCATCGCATTGCCGAAATGTCTGAAGGAGAAATAAAACAAAATCTGAAATCTCTTGTAAAGACAATTGTAAAATCTGATACTTACCATGATGTCTTTAGAAATTTGAAGACTTACAAAGATATTAATTTGATGGAAGCTTTGTTGAAAGATGATACAGTGCCGGTCACTCCGCGAGAAAGTTATTTATCAGCTTTTAACAATATGGATAAAACTGCTATGTATAATGCAGAAAAGGATTTTGGCTTTGGGCTATCTATGTTTTCTAGTCGTACGTTAAATTATGAAAGTATGAACAAGGAAAATAAACGTGGTTGGCACACTGGTGATGGAATGTTTTATCTGTATAATGGTGATTTGAGCCATTATAGTAATGGCTACTGGCCAACAGTGAATCCTTATAAGATGCCAGGAACAACAGAGACAGATGCCAAGCGTTCTGATACAGAAACTGGGAAAGTGTTGCCATCTGGTTTTGTAGGAACCAATAAACTGGATGAGAAAAATGCAACCGCAGCAATGGACTTCACTAACTGGAACAAAACTTTAACGGTTCATAAGAGTTGGTTTATGCTGAATGATAAAATAGCTTTTCTTGGAAGCAATATCAAGAATACATCAAAGGATGCGGCATCAACAACTATTGAGCAAAGAAAGGTTGAAAAAAATAGCCCATATAAGGTCTATGTCAATGATAAGGAAGCGAACTTGACGGATAAAGAACAAGCATACAATGAAACGAAGAGTGTCTTTCTTGAATCTGCAGATAAGAAAAGGAGTATTGGTTATTTCTTCTTTAAAAAGAGCAATCTTACAATGATGAAAGCTATCCAAAAAGGTGCGTGGAAAGATATCAATGATGCTCAGCCAGCAGCTCAATTACAAAATGAATTTATCACAATTAGTCAGGCGCATAAACAAAATGGGGATAGTTATGGCTATATGCTTATTCCAAATGTAGATCGTGCTACTTTTAATCAAATGGTGAAAGATTTAGAGGGTAGTCTTCTTGAAAATAATGATAAATTACAAGCAGTCTATGATGCGAAGCAGAAAATTTGGGGAATTGTCAAATATGACGATTCTGCGTCCACAATTTCCAATAAATTCCAAGTTTTGAAACGAGGAATCTATACTATTCGTAAGGAAAATAATGGCTACAAAGTTTCTTACTACAATCCAGAAACGAAGAAGTCTGCTAATAAAGATAGTGTCTTTAAAGAATTAGCATCAAAACCAACTGTTGAAGATTCGTCAAAAAAGACAGGAAAAAAAACGAAAGAAAATCAGCCAACACTTCCTCAAACAGGGGAATATAGCGGCGTTTTACCTCTTGTAGGTATGCTATTGATGGGAAGCGGTTATTTCAGTCTTCGATTGAAATAAGTCCCCAAAAACCGAGAATCTAAGGATTAGGTTTTCGGTTTTTTTGATTATGTAACTTTCAGTCTATCTTGCTCCGTCATGATTGTTACTTAATTAATAGTTATGATGATAAAAAAATAACAAAAAATTACATAAAATTAGAAGTTCGTTGCCTATTTTTAACTAAAATATTATATAATATAATACATGAGGTAACTATTTAATGATTGTTACTATTTTTATTTGGTTGGAGGAACTATAGTGTTAAAGATTGGAAAAAAAGCCAAGGAGAGAATTGGTGTTGTATTATTTTTGCTAGCACTGATATTTGGTTTTAATATAATAAGTAATCAGGTGATTCATGCCAAAACGATTCCGAATGTTATTACGTCAATGAAAGTCACAAGTAGTGAAGGTAAACCTTTACAGGGTGATCTTAAAAAATGGCAGGATTTCAAGGTTAGTGCAACCTTCTCGTTGCCAAATAATACGGTAGAAGCAGGTGATACGACTACAATTGATTTCCCCAAACAGCTTGTTTATAACTCGCCTAATAAAAGTTTTAATATTGTAAGCAGTCAGGGAGATATTGTTGCAGTAGCAAAGATTGATGCAGCGAAGAAAAAAATTGTCTTGACCTATACAGATTATGTTGAAAAACATTCTGACATTAAAGGGACATTCGATTTTCATGTTCGTTTTGATCATCGGGAGCACAAAGCTAATGGAAAAGTCGATTTGGAATTTAAAATTGATGGTAAGATTACAAATGCAGGTAGTCCAGGATTTGCTGGTGCAGGCGATTCCGAAAAATTCTCAATTGTAAAAGGTGGATGGCCTTTAACAAATGATCCAGAACGTTTGGGTTATGATGTAGCGCTAAATCGGACACAAGAACTCTTTAAAAATGCTGTTGTTGAAGATGAATTTATGGGCAATGGTGTTATTGAGGCTGACTCTGTCAAGATTATCAAGGGAGTATGGCTTTACAATTCGAAAATTTCTGAATGGGAATTGCAGCACGCAGAAGATGTGACAGCTAAATTGAAAGCTAATATTACAGTAAATGAGCGAAAAGCTACTGTCAAGATTGGCGATATTGCTCCAAACGAGGGCTATTATATCAATTATAAAGTTAAACTAAACGGTGAGCCAAAGATTGGGGATGCTTTCACAAACAAAGCCAAATTAACAGCCGACAATACTGGTAACAGAACTACAGAAGTTGAAACACGCTATGTAAAAGCTAACGGTAAAGCAGATGGGAAAGACTTCACGATTAAGGTTAAGAAAATTGATGCTAATGGTCAGCCTCTTGCAAATGCGGAGTTTCAAGTGATTCGCAATCGTACTAAAGAAGTGGTTGGAACCATTACCACGGATACGAATGGTATGGGGAAATTGTCACATCTTGTGAAAGATGAGTACACCCTGAAAGAAAGCAAGGCACCAGATGGTTATGAAAAAACTGATGAAGAGTTTAAGATTTCCTCTTCTGATTTTGGAACAGAACAATCTGTTTTAAAAACAGTTGTCAATCAAAAAATAGGTAATAAGAAGATCAAAATCGGTAAGTTAAATCCAAATGGCAAAAGGATTGCGGGTGCTAAGCTTCATGTTTATAAGGGAGAAGGAATACAGGGTGATGTCGTTGCTTCTTGGACATCAGAGTCAGGTAAAGCACACGAATTAAGTTTAGAGCCTGGAATTTATACTTTCCATGAAGAATCGGCTCCTAATGGCTACACAGTTGTTAGTGATATTGTCTTTGAAGTAACAGCAGCTGGACAAGTGAATATCCTTAAAGCTGAGAACAATACAGCGACTGTCAAAAATGATACATTAAATATTACAGATCAGTTTGATGATGCAAGAACAAATATCTCGGTTGTGAAACATTGGGATGACAAAGATAATCAAGCCGGAAAACGTCCAAATCATATTACAGTGAATTTGCTGGCTGACGGGAAAAAGATAGAGTCTCAAACGATTAGACCAAATGAAAACGGTGAATGGCGTGCAGAATTTACCAATAAACCAAAATATAAAAATGGAAAAGAAATTCATTACACCATCACTGAAGAGGTTGTTGCTTCTTATCGCTCAGAGATTAGTGGGGATACAGCATCAGGTTTTGTATTGAAAAATCTGTATGATCCATCTCAACCGCCAGCACCAAAACAAAAGATTTTACCAAGGACAGGAACAACGGTTATGGGCGCCTTGATTGTTGTGGGGGTGGTAGTTCTTAACGGGGGTATCTACTTAGCAAAACGAAAAAATAAGTAGGGTTATCTGGTTTGACAAATCGTCCTTTATAGGTGCTTTTGATAGTGTAAGATAGTTAAAACAGGCTAGGATTTTCCTAGCCTGTTTAGCTTGTATTTTCAATAATAGATTTCTTGTTTTTCTTTTTTTAATAGAAAAGGACTAGATTTTTTACTTCAGTGCGGTATATTGTTTAGCAATTGTTGTGATCGCTTCGTAATTACCTTGGCTGGCAAGTTTGTTAAATTCTCCACCAATACCAATGGCATCCGCACCGGCAGAAAACCAATCTGAAACATTATCCAAATTGACGCCGCCTGTCACCATGATAGCTACTTGAGGAATCGGTGCTTTAACGGCAGAGATATATTTTGGACTTAGAGCGCTTCCTGGAAAGAGTTTGATGATTTCACTGCCAGCTTCTAGTGCTGTGGTGATTTCTGTTAAGGTCATACAACCCGGAATATAGGGAATGCTGTAGAGATTACAGATTCTTGCAGTTTCAGAGTTGAAAGAAGGAGAAACAATATAATGAGCTCCTGCTAGCATTGCATCTCTTGCGGTTACAGCATCCAGTACAGTTCCAGCTCCGATACAAACACTGGCATCATCTTGATATAGGTGGTTTAGCTCTTTTATAATTTCGCCAGCGTATTGATTGGTATAAGCAACTTCAATAGCTTTGATACCACCTTTGATACAGGCGATAGATGCTTTGAGGCCTTCTTCTTTTGTCTTTCCACGAACAACAACGACAATTTTTTGTGTTTTTAATTCAATAATGATATCTGATTTAGTCATGCTATTCTCCTAACGAATAATATCTTTGGTGGTTGTTAGCAATTTTTCAATGGCTGTAGCAGATTTGCTCATACTGTCGCCAGCAAGAGTACACTTCATGGTCGCACTAGCAACAGCAAAGTCAAGTGTATCTTTTAAAGAAGCTTGCATGAGTAATTGATAGAGTGCGCCAGAAACAAAAGCATCTCCGCTTCCAACGCGTTGATAGACAGCAGTTTTTAGCTGGACAGATTGCTCAAATGTATCACTGAGCGCATAAGCCTGATAGACATTTTTATCTTGTGCATCAGTGGAGCGGAACGTATGAAAAATGGCTTTAAAGGAATAGATTTCTTTTAAATGACGCATGCGATTTTCAATCTCCGCCAAACTTGCTGTTTCTCTTGGAAACATGTCAAGATCTGTTTCATCTGCCATAATTGGATCGATTCCAAAGCAATAGTCGGCATAGCGAGCGAATTTTGAAAATTCATATTTGGCTTCTAATACAGAAATCATTTTAGTGCGCAAGTTGAGATCCATAGAAATGGTGATGTTCCTTTGCTTTGCTTCTTTCAAAAGACATAGTAGCACTTCGCGGACTTGCTCATCAATGGCAACTGTGATGCCACTGAAATGAAAATGGCTGATTCCTTTAAACAAGCAGTCCATATCCAGCATTTCAGGACGAATCTGACTGATACTAGTATGCTTACGGTCGTAAAAAACTTCACTTTGGCGGCAACCAAATCCATTTTCCAGATAATAAACCCCAAGTCGGTCACCAAGTCGGAAAATAGTGCTAGTGTCAATGTCATGCTGTTTCAAAAACGTTAGGAATCGATTACCGATTTCATTATCTGGCAATCCTGTAAAAAGTTTTGTGCAAATTCCTAAGGCCTGTAAATTACAGGCGATATTGACTTCCGATCCACCAAAATAAGTTGTGCTGACCACTTGGTCACCAAGAGAAGCAACGTCTACAGGCGTAATTCGAATCAGTGGCTCACCAAATAGCAATAATTTCGTCATGTGTCAATTCCTTTCGGGTTGCAAAATGGATTTATGCATCAAGAAGTCCTTTTAAGTAAGCTGCGATTTCGTTATCTTGGCAGTTCGCAAAGAAGTATTCTTGGAAATGTTCTCCTGCAACGGTTTCTCTCAAGAAATCTTGGTCGATGTTTTTTAGAACGCTTAGCAGGTCGTTATGGGTAATCTTTTTAACCTCGTTTAAAATACGAGCATTTCGTTGTTCAGGAATTGCTCTTTCCTTTGGATAGCCACCACCAACTTCTTCAGCAAAAAGTCGTTCAAATATCAATTTTAGATTTAATTCTGCACCCCAGCCAAAGCCTTTTGCATAAGGAATTGAAAGAGCATTGCCACCATTTATTTGAGAGAAGAGATAGGCGTCTGTTGGTTCGACAGCCAAGCCACAGACAACACCAGGAAAACTATTTAAAGCAACCATTGCTCCTTCACCAGTACCGCAACCGGTGATGACAAAGTCAGCAGCTTTTGTATTTAAGAGAATGGCTGCCAGTAAACCATTTTGAACATAAGTTAATTGGCTTTCGCCTTCTTTTCCATACATACCGTAGTTGTACAGTTCATATCCTTTTTTGTCAGTTGTTTCTTTTAAGGCATCATAAATAATGTGGTTTTTAGCAGCTTGACTATTTTCGTTAATTAAAGCAATTTTCATTTTTATTCCTTCTTTCTATTCTGGTTGTTTTCCGATATAAGCTAGGATACCGCCGTCAACGTAGAGAATATGTCCATTGACAAAGTCGCTAGCATCACTAGCGAGAAAAACAGCTGGTCCCATGAGGTCTTCTGGATTTCCCCAGCGTGCCGCAGGTGTTTTAGCGATGATAAATTGGTCAAATGGATGGCGTGAGCCATCTTCTTGTAATTCGCGTAATGGTGCTGTTTGAGGAGTGGCGATATAGCCAGGACCAATACCATTACACTGAATATTAGCACTGCCGTATTCTGAAGCGATGTTACGCGTTAGCATTTTGAGTCCACCTTTAGCAGCGGCGTAAGCACTAACTGTTTCGCGACCGAGCTCACTCATCATGGAACAAATGTTGATGATTTTTCCGTGTCCTTTTTTAATCATCGAAGGAATGACGGCTTTGGAAACAATAAACGGTGCGTTTAAGTCAATATCAATCACCTTGCGAAAGTCAGCTGCACTCATTTCGCACATAGGAACTCTGCGAATGATGCCTGCATTGTTGACCAAAATATCAATAATGCCAACTTCTCGCTCAACTTGCTCAACCATTGCTTGGATACCAGCTTCATCAGTAACATCGCAAACATAACCATGCGCTGAGATTCCTGCTTCATGATAAGCAGTTAAACCTCGGTCAACTAATTCTTGGTTGATATCATTAAAAACAATAGTAGCCCCTGCTTCAGCGTAGGCTTTGGCAATGGCAAAACCTATTCCGTAGGAAGCTCCAGTGATAAGGGCAATTTTTCCCTTTAGAGAAAATTGTTCTATGGAGAAAATTTTTTCTGTCATATTTTATTTCCTTTCAATTTAGTAAGATTTCATTCTAACAAGATTATATTCTAGTAAACCGGTTTTGTCAACGATAAAAAATGTTTTTTTGATATTTAAGTAGTGGAACCTTTGTAAAAATCTGCTTTTCGGATTTTTGGAAATAATCTATGAAATGTTAAAAAAGAATATAGATTTCAAAAGAGATGTAAGCGCTAATATTTTTTTGAAAAAAGTATTGACAAGTAAAAAACAATAGGCTACAATGGAAAATGTAAGTAAACCGGTAAACTTAAAAGAGAGGAGAATGTATGAAAATCATAGTTATAGGACATGGAAATTTTGCTACAGGGATTCATAGTTCTTTGAAATTGATTGCGGGCGAGCAAGAGAAAGTAGATGCTATTGATTTTGTGGAAGGCATGTCCGCAAACGAACTAAAAGAAAAAATTCTAGCTGCTATTACAAGCGACGAAGAGGTCTTAGTCTTGTGTGATTTATTAGGTGGAACGCCGTTTAAGGTGGCATCCACGATAATGGGAAATAGACCAGATTCGAAAATGAATGTTTTGTCAGGTTTGAATTTAGCTATGTTGCTGGAAACCGCTTTTGCGAGAATGACACTTTCATTTGATGAAGTTGCTGAAAAAGCAGTTGCAGCAGCACATAGCGGTGTTGTCAATGGCAGAGAGTTGTTTTCAGATGATTCAGAAGTAATAGAAGAAGATTTTGAGTCAGGAATTTAAAAAGGTAAAAGGAATGATTAAAAAAGTTACAATTGAAGAAATTAACACTCCTGAACGATTTTTAGAAGTTCCGCTTTTGACAAAAAATGAAGTAGAACAGGCAATTGAGAAAGTCATTCGGCAGTTAGATATGAATCTTGATTATTTTAAGGAAGACTTCCCGACTCCCGCAACCTTTGATAATGTTTATCCAATTATGGATAATACAGAATGGACCAATGGTTTTTGGACGGGAGAACTGTGGCTGGCTTATGAATACAGTCATGATGAAAAATTTAAAGAAATAGCTCATAAAAATGTCTTGTCTTTCTTGGAACGGGTCAATAAAAGAGTAGAACTAGATCACCATGACTTAGGCTTTCTTTATACTCCATCGTGCATGAGTGAATATAAGTTGGATGGTGACAAAAATGCTAAAGAGGCTGCCTTAAAAGCAGCAGATAAGCTGATTGAACGCTACCAAGAAAAAGGAGGCTTTATTCAGGCTTGGGGTGAGTTAGGTAAGAAAGAACATTATCGTTTGATTATTGATTGTTTGCTCAATATTCAGTTGCTATTCTTTGCGTATCAAGAAACAGGTGAGCAAAAATATTATGAGATTGCAGAAAAACATTTTTATGCCTCTGTCAATAATGTCATTCGTGATGATGCCTCATCTTTTCACACATTTTACTTCGATCCTGAAACAGGTCATCCTCTAAAAGGTGTAACAAGACAAGGTTATAGCGATGATTCTTGCTGGGCAAGAGGACAATCTTGGGGTGTGTATGGTATTCCATTGACTTATCGCCATTTGAAAGATGAATCTTGTTTTGATTTATTCAAAGGTGTAACGAATTATTTCTTGAATCGCCTGCCAAAAGATCATGTTTCCTATTGGGATTTAATCTTTAGTGATGGTAGTGAACAGTCTCGTGATTCTTCTGCGACAGCTATTGCGGTCTGTGGGATTCATGAGATGCTGAAATACTTGCCGGAAGTAGATGAAGATAAAGACATTTACAAACATGCGATGCACGCTATGCTTCGCTCTCTGATAGAAGATTATGCTAGTGATCAGTACAAGCCTGGAGGAACGATGCTTCTTCATGGAGTGTACTCATGGCATTCTGGTAAAGGAGTAGATGAAGGCAATATATGGGGCGATTATTATTACTTGGAAGCTCTAATACGTTTCTATAAAGATTGGAATTTATATTGGTAGGAGGAGAGAGATGACAACACCAAATATTATTATGACCCGTGTGGATGAACGATTGATTCATGGCCAAGGACAATTATGGGTGAAATATCTAGGCTGCAATACAGTTATCGTGGCAAATGACGAAGTGAGTACTGATAAGATTCAACAAACATTGATGAAGACGGTTGTACCAGATTCTATTGCCATGCGCTTCTTCTCGTTGCAAAAAGTTATTGATATTATTCACAAAGCAAATCCTGCTCAAACGATATTTATTGTTTTGAAAGATATGAAAGATGCACTAACTTTGGTCAAAGGTGGTGTTCCAATTAAGGAAATCAATATTGGAAATATTCACAATGCAGAAGGAAAAGAACAGGTTACACGTTCTATTTTCCTTGGAGAAGAGGATAAGGCAGCGATTAAGGAGCTGAGTCAGTCTTATCAGGTAACTTTTAATACAAAAACAACTCCAAGCGGTAATGATGGAGCTGTAGAAGTAAATATATTGGATTATATTTAAAAAAGGAGATTCATGATGTCAATTAATTTATTTCAAGCGATTTTAATTGGTTTATGGACAGCGTTCTGTTTTAGTGGAATGCTGTTAGGGATTTATACGAACAGATGTATTGTTTTGTCATTTGGCGTAGGGATTATTTTAGGAGACCTGCCAACTGCTTTAACAATGGGAGCGATTGGTGAATTGGCTTATATGGGATTTGGTGTTGGTGCTGGAGGAACGGTTCCGCCAAATCCAATCGGACCTGGTATTTTTGGAACGTTGATGGCGATTACAAGTGCAGGAAAAGTTACGCCAGAAGCAGCACTTGCTCTATCTACTCCAATTGCTGTTGCAATTCAATTTGTACAAACTTTTGCATATACAGTACGTGCAGGTGCGCCAGAAACAGCTATGAAGCATTTGAAAAATCGTGATATGAAGAAATTCAAAATTACGTTGAATGCGACGATTTGGTTGTTTGCTGTAATTGGCTTTGCTTTGGGATGCTTGGGTGCTCTGTCAATGGATACTTTGCTGAAATTAGTAGGCTACATTCCGCCAGTATTACTTTCTGGTTTAACAGTTGCTGGTAAAATGCTTCCGGCTATTGGGTTTGCAATGATCTTATCTGTCATGGCTAAGAAAGAATTGATCCCGTTTGTATTACTAGGTTATGTTTGTGCGGCCTATCTAAAAATTCCGACAATCGGTATTGCTATTGTAGGTACAATCTTTGCTTTAATCGAATTTTACAACAAACCAAAAACAGCAGATCATGTGGTAGAGGAGGAAGCACACGATGACTGGATCTAAATTAAACAAGAATGATTATCTCAAAACATCTTTGCGGGCATTCTTTTTACAAAATGGCTTTAACTACAGCAATTATCAAGGGTTAGGGTATGCAAATGTTATGTATCCTGCTTTGAAAAAACACTATGGTGATAATCAAGAAGGTCTCTACAAAGCATTAGAAGAAAATTGTGAATTTTACAATACGAATCCTCACTTTCTACCTTTTATTACGAGTTTACACTTAGTCATGTTAGAAAATGATCGTCCCACAGAAGAAACACGTAACATTAAAATGGCATTGATGGGACCTTTGGCCGGGATTGGAGATTCACTTTCACAATTCTGCTTGGCACCACTCTTCTCCACAATCGCAGCTTCTTTTGCGAAAGATGGTTTGATTATTGGTCCAATCTTGTTTTTCTTGGCTATGAATACCATTTTGACAGGGATTAAATTATCTACTGGTTTGTATGGCTATAAGTTGGGAACAACTGTCATTGACAAACTGAGTGAGCAAATGGCGACTATTTCGCGGATTGCTAATATCATTGGCGTGACGGTTATTGCAGGTCTAGCAGCTACTTCTGTTAAGATGACAGTGCCTATTACATTTGCCGCTGGAAAAGTAAAAGCAGGTACAAACCAAAGTATCGTGAGCATTCAAGGTATGCTTGATAAAGTAGCACCAGCGCTTCTGCCAGCTCTCTTTACTCTTTTGGTTTACTATTTGATCAAAGAAAAGAAATGGACAACCTATAAACTAGTTATTCTGACAGTTATCATTGGTATTATTGGCAGCTGGCTTAAGATTTTAGCATAATGAATACGACTTTACTTTATGGAATATTGATTGTTTTGGCAGGAACTCCGATTATACTGTCAAGCATCAGTCATTTCCGTCAGCAAAAAATGCTTCAAGAACAGATGGAGCAACGAAAAACTTATCTAGCTTCTTTAACAGCTGGTGATGAAGTTCTATTACTGTCTGGAATTCATGGTAAAATTATTTCCATTCAAGATGAGTTGGTGACCTTGCAAATTGCTAAGAATGTAACGATTTATGTGGAAAAAGAAAGCATAATGGGAAAGACAAAGGAACAAGGACAGAAGTTTCCAACCTCTGATTAATGGTAAGGTGTAGCATTATATGGTATTTGAATTGATAATCTAGTAACACGAATGCTGCTTGCTTTATTTATGATGGATTGGAGATAAAAATCTCTAACCTCAAAGCGTACTGTATAATAAATCAACAACTAGATGACAGATTAGGTTCTCTTCCAAGCTTAAAAAAGCGAATGGAGAGAACCTAATCTGCTTTGTAGGGTGGGATAAAAGGCAGATTTCTAGAGAAGCAGAACTGTATCAACCATTTTTTAGGTAAGGAAATATGAAACAAGAACGAACTATTTTTTTTGAAGATTTTGATATAGAGTATTATCGACATTATATTCTTCGCTATCAAAAGGAAGAATATAGCCGCATTCAGCACTCCCTTGAACGAATGTTCAACCATTATTTTTTGTTTGATGGAAATTGGGATATGGAGCCGTGTCCGAGAGAACATCAGATTCAGCCGATGAATTGGGAAGTGCTATTTGAAGAAGATCCAGAGTGGGCTTACATGCTCAATCGGCAGGAGTATTTACTGAACTTTGTTATTGGTTACTTGGTTGAGGGAGACATGCGATATATTCAAAAATTGAAGTTTTTCATTTTTGATTGGATAGAGCAAGTCCAGGAATTTTCTCCGCAATCTTTGACGACTAGAACCTTAGATACAGGGATTCGCTGTTTTACTTGGTTGAAAATTTTGCTGTTTTTACTGGAATTGGATTTGCTGGAAGAAAAGGAGTTGCAAATCATTTACCGCTCTCTTGAAACTCAGATTCACTTTATGAGAAGGTGTTATCGTGACAAGTATACACTCAGTAATTGGGGGATTTTGCAGACCATTCCAATGATTGCCATCTATCATTTCTTTTCAGAACAGCTCGATATTGAAGAGGAATATCTGTTTGCAATAGAAGAATTACAGCAACAGGTACAAATTCAAATTTTGGAAGATGGCACCCAGTTTGAGCAGTCTATTTTGTATCATGTAGAAGTTTATAAAGCTCTGTTAGAATTGTGTATCTTGCTACCAGAGTTGAAGCACAAGTATGCGACTTTGTTAGGAAAAATGGCTACCTACATTCAGATGATGACAGGCTTGGATGGGAAGACGATTGCTTTTGGTGATAGCGACTGTACAGATACGTGGGATATTCTGAATTTATCTGCTCTCGTTTTAGAAGATGAACAATTACTCTCATTAAAAAATCCATACTTAGATCCATATAGTTTGCTGTTGGTTGGGAGAAAAGGTGCTGATCGTTTAGCAACATTAAAAGCTCAAAAACAAGGAACAAGAACTGCTTTTTTCAAGGATTCTGGTCAGGTTTGTATTCAGACACCTCGGAGCCATTTCTTTTTCAAAAATGGACCGATGGGTAGTGCCCATACTCACAGTGATCAAAATAGCTTTTGCCTACAGGATCAAGGCAAGCTAATTTTTGTGGATTCTGGTCGCTATACCTACAGAGAGACAGGAGAACGTTCTGCTCTAAAAAGTGCTTGGAGTCACACCGGATGTATCCTTGATGAAACACCACCTGAAATGGTATCTGGTTCTTGGGATTACGAAAATTATCCACAATCTTTGTTTTGTGGATATCAAGAGAACGCAGCTATTCACTATGTAGAGGGGAGTTATCTTGCTTCAAATCCATCTTCTTACTTGCATACTCGGAAAATCATCATGTTGGAAGAAGGTGTTTGGCTTGTAATAGACGATATTAGATGTGCCGGAGATCATAAGTTACGAACTCAATTTATACTAGATAGTCAAGTTATCTACAGTCCAAGTCAAGTCAATAACCTTAAGATTTGGAGTGAGATTCCGCTAGAGTTAGAAAAAACATTTATTTCGAAGAAATACAACGAATTAGAAGAGAGTTCTAAACTGGTTAAAATACAGGAATTTTCAGATCGAATCATTGATGCTACTCTGATTGCGGATCAATCATTTACTGTCAAGCATCATAAAGTGTATCAAACAGATGGCGGTCAACTTCCTAATGCACTTGCAATTGAAATAGAAAACAATCACACAAATAAGCTTATCTTAGTATTAAATGATGACCTTTACAAAGGAGAAAAATTGTGTGTAGTGGATGGTGTGAAAATGAGAGGAAAATGTGTTGTTTATGACAAAAAAACTTGTACAAAAATCAGGCTAAAATGCTAGAAAAGTCTGGTTTTATGGGATTTCAAGAAATTCCTTTTGAATAGAATATATTATAATATAAGTGCTTAGGAGGGACTTTAGATTGGCAAAAAAGCTTACAATAAAAGATATTGCAGAACTTGCTCAAACCTCAAAAACGACTGTCTCCTTTTATTTAAATGGTAAGTATGAAAAAATGTCTCAAGAAACAAGGGACAAGATTAAAAGGGTTATTGAAGAAACCAATTATAAGCCTAGTATTGTAGCGCGAAGTCTCAATTCTAAACGAACCAAATTGATCGGTGTGTTGATTGGTGACATCACTAATAGTTTTTCCAATCAAATTGTCAAAGGAATTGAGGATATCGCACATCAAAATGGCTATCAGGTTATGATTGGGAATAGTAATTACAATCAAGAAAGTGAAGATAAGTATATAGAAAGTATGCTTCTTTTAGGAGTGGATGGGTTTATTATTCAGCCAACGTCTAATTTCCGCAAGTATTCGCGTATTATTGATGAAAAAAAGAAGAAAATGGTCTTTTTTGATAGCCAATTGTACGAACACCGGACTAATTGGGTTAAGACTAACAATTATGATGCAGTATATGATGTGACGCAAGCCTGCGTTGCGAAGGGGTATGAGAAATATATTCTTATCACAGCAGATATTAGTCGATTGAGTACACGGATTGAACGGGCTAGTGGTTTTATGGATGCTTTGGCAGATTCTAACTTTGAATATACAAGTCTAATCATTGAGGACAAGCACACGGACTTGGATAAAATGAAAGAATTTCTGCAAAGGGAAATCACTCCAGAAGAGAAAACGTTAGTTTTTGCACCCAATTGTTGGGCTTTGCCGCTTGTGTTTACCGTTATGAAAGACTTGAATTTTGTCATGCCAAATGTGAGCTTGATTGGTTTTGATAATACAGAATGGACGAGTTTATCTTCGCCGAGCATCACGACAATTGTGCAACCAGCTTTTGAAGAAGGTCAGCAGGCAACCAAGATTTTGATTGATCAGATTGAGGGACGTTATCAAGAAGAAAAGCAACAAGTGCTGGATTGTAGTGTTCATTGGAAAGAATCAACGATTGATTGATAACGATTGAGTAAAATCTGAAGGCCAAAAGGCATATTTTCTCTGTTGGTCTATGCAAATTTCATTTACTTGTGCTACAATAGGAAAAAGTGTGTTGATTGGAGTAAAAGATGAAAGCAATTATTACGGTCGTTGGTAAGGATAGAACAGGGATTGTGGCAGGAGTTTCTAGCAAGATTGCCGAACTTGGTTTGAATATTGATGATATTTCTCAAACGGTTTTAGATGAATTTTTCA
>ERZ773083.1094-NODE-1094-length-19271-cov-5.055006_pt1 | contig 19271 bp, 15 predicted proteins | sample MGYA00511465_ERZ773083 | MGnify/ENA primary metagenome ERZ773083 (study PRJEB29015, sample SAMEA2738001) | human oral metagenome | biome: human oral; feature: human-associated habitat; material: dental | place: China | collected 2060 ... | reverse complement strand
CTAAAAGAATAAGGGTAGTGTAAAGCTATCAAACTTCTTAGAAAATTTTTGAATAATTTTAAAGATTTTAGAACCCTGTGACTTTAGTCGTGGGAGGTTCAGTGACTGGAAAAGTGTTGTGATATTCATTATATCTGTGGCACTTGTGTTAAAATGGAAAATGAGTCCGATATTGCTGACAGTAATTGCGGCGATTGCAGGAATTATAATTTATTAAAATCTTTACTTTAATCTTAGAAATAGAAAAAAATAAAATAGTTGTCTAAATTTGATTATTTTGATATAATAAAAATAAAAATTGTTAATTTTAAAAAAAATTTGACAATCAAAATAAAATATGATATATTTAGTCATACGAATTTAAAATAAAAGACTAGATATAGAATATAAACTAAATCAAATGGAGGTTAGAAAATGGCAAAAGTAGGTATTTTTTATGGATCAACAACTGGAGTTACTGAAGATATAGCAAATAGAATTGCTGAAAAAATTGATGGAGCAGAAGTTTTTAACATTGATGGAAATGTTGATGAGCTTGAAAACTATGATGTATTACTTTTAGGAACATCAACTTGGGGATTCGGAGATTTGCAAGATGACTGGCAAGCAGTATTAGACGACTTGGCTAACTTAAATTTAGCTGGAAAAAAAGTGGCATATTTCGGAAGTGGAGATCAGGGGACTTTCTCTGATACATTTATGGACGGAATGGCTATTATAAATGAAGAAATTTCAAAAACAGGAGCAACTGTAATTGGAAATACTTCAACAGAAGGATATGAGTTCAACGAATCAAGAGCAGTGGAAGGTGACAAATTTTTAGGACTTGCATTGGATGAAGTAAATCAGTCTGATTTGACAGATGAAAGAATTGATGCTTGGGTTGAACAAATTAAAAAAGAATTTTAGTAAAATTTTGTGAAAAAAGTTCACAAGTATAATTATGATTTTAGCTATATTCATATATAACTAAGATAAAATCAATTTTCACGAATTGATTTTCTCTCCAAAAAGTAGAAAAGGTGTCTCCACAACACCTTTTTTATTTTAAAAATAAAATAATATTTTTTTTAAGAAAAAATATAAAATTGAAACATATAGAAATTTGTGGTATAATTAAAAATAATTTTAGATTAAGGAGAAAGTGAAAATGAAAAATGCAACTGTGATAATATTTTACGTGATTTTAATGGTAATTATATTTTTACCTACATATCTTGCAAATAAAAAAAGAAAACAGCAACAAAAAGAGATGATTGACAATTTTAAAGTTGGGGATAAAGTAGTTACAACTGGAGGAATTTTAGGGACAATTACAAATGTTTTGAGTGAAACTTTGGAAATTAAAGTTGATAAAAATGCAAAAATTACAGTTTTGAAAACATCTATTTCAAGCGTAGAAAAAAAATAATTTTTTAGAAAGGATAGGTTTTGAAAAATGAAAAAAATATTGATATTTTTATTATTTTTAGTAGGTTCTGTTATATTTGCAGAAAATTTAGAGAGTATAAATTATGGAAATGGGACATTTAGAGGAACATTTAAAGAAAACAAAAAAATGATGCCAGGGACAACTGTAACTAAAGTTGGAAATGACAATGTTTTAATTTTAAGTTTTTGGAATACAAAAGCGTCGAAAGTTCCGCAAGTTACTACTGTAAATGACCAGTATATAAGTAAAATTCAAGTATATGAAAATGATTCTTCAACTTCAGTGATGTTTTATTTAAAACCATCGGCAAAATATCAAATAGTTACAAGAAACAAAGAAATTGAAGTGACATTTAATAGTGGAGATGCTAACTCTATGACACAGACAACGGTGACAACTAGACCAAATACAAGTACAACAAGTACAAGTATAAGCTCAAGACCGCAAGCAAGTGGTTATTCAAGACCAAATAATAACACAAATACTTACACACCGCCACAACAAAAACCAACAGGTCCAAGATATTCCACTTCAGGAAATAAAAAATATACTATTGTTGTAGATCCAGGACATGGTGGACATGATTCAGGTGCAAGAGGAAATGGATATAATGAAAAAGATATAGCATTACAAGTAGCAACAAGATTGGCTAACAATTTAAGACGGGATTATAATGTTATAATGACAAGAGATTCAGATTTCTTTGTACCATTAGATACAAGAGCTAAAATTGGAAATGATGCAAATGCAGATTTCTTTATAAGTATTCACTTAAATTCAGGTTCAAGCTCATCGGCAAATGGAACAGAAGTATTTTACTTTAGTAAAAAAGATGAAGAAAGTTATGCTGCAAGAGTTGCACAGATTGAAAATAGAGTGGATTCAAGCTATGGAGATACGCCATTTTCAGATTTAGTCGTAAAAGATATATTTTATAGAACGAATCAGAAAAAAAGTCAAGCTATTGCAACAACTGTGTTAGATAATCTTATAAACACTATTGGACTTAGAAGAAGAGGAGTTTTTGGAGCAAATTTTGCAGTACTTCGGGGAAGTAATTCGCCTTCAATTTTGGTGGAATTAGGATTTATGAATAACTACGGTGACTTATCACAGTATTTAACACCTGAAGGTCAAGAAAGAGCAGCACAAGCTATTGCTAATGCAATTAGACAATATTTTAGATAATTAGGTTTACGAATATTTGGAGAAAATTATGGCAGAAGAAATTAAGAAAAAAAAAGGTTTTTTTAGAAAAAATGGCTGGGTGATATTGCTTGTTTTAGCAACTGGTGGAGTTGTAGCTACGAGTTTCTATGACAAAGATCACGAAGATATGATAGAAGTGACTGTGGATAAAGGTTCAGAAGAAGAGAGAATTCAAAATAATGCAGAAAATTATCAGACAATTACTATCTTTGTATATGATAAAAATACTAAAACTATAAATGAAAAAGAAGTGACAATTCCTAAACAGCTAAATTTAGTTGAAGGAGATTTTATTAATGAAATTATAAAAAATTCAGATTTTATTAATGAAAATATGAAATTTAGAAGTGCTTACAATTTAAGAATAAATAATGTCAACACAACAGTTGTAAAATTAAACGGAGAGTTTTTAAATTTGAAAAAAAATCCTGAATTATTTAATGGTTTTTCCCAAGCAGTGTCGAATACAATCTTGAAAAATTTTTCAAATATTCAAAGCGTTGTAATTCAGATAGATGGGGAAACAAATATCGGGTAGAAAATAATTGTCCTAAAATAATTAATGATTTTTTTGTTTCATTAATTTTTTGGGACAATTTTTTTAAAAAAGTAAAAGGTGATGGAGATGAGAGAGAAAAAATCTAAAAAAAATAAAAAAGAAGTAGAGAAATTTAAAGAAAATAAAAACGAAAGTAAAAAAGAAAAGAAAAATAAAAGTGAGAAAAAAGAAAGAAAAGACAATAAATTTTTTGGAAAAAAAGTTTTGAAAAAAAATGAGAGTGAAAATGAAAAAATAAAAAAATTTGAGGAAAGGGAAGAAAAAGAACTGAAATATTTAAAAAAAGTATTGGCGGAATATGAGTTTAATTTTCAAGAAATTTTGCAGCTCTTGGAGTGGAGTCCCAAAAAAAGAAAAATTTATAAGATGTTATTAAATCATTGGGAAGAAAAGGGAGAAATCTTTTTAAAGAGAAATGGAAAGTACACTTTGCCTGAAAAAGAAGGATTTTTGCGAGGAGAAATTTCGATTGGAAATGGGAATTTTGGATTTTTGGATATTTTAGGAGAACACAGCGTGTTTATTCCTGGCGCATATTTGAACACGGCAATGGATGGCGACACAGTTTTGGTACGAATTTTGAAAGAAAGCAGCAGTTCTAAAAAAAGAGAGGGCGAAGTTGTAAATGTAATTAAGAGAAACAGAGAGATTATAGTTGGGATTTTTGAGCATAATTTGAGCTTTGGCTTTGTTCGTCCAAAAAATTCTCCAAGCGACATTTACATTCCGAAAAAATTTATAAAAGGTGCAAAAACTGGGGATTTGGTTGCTGTAAAAATTGATTTTTGGGGAGACGATACACGAAAACCAGAAGGAGAAATTGTGAGTGTCTTGGGAAATCCGCAAGATACAGAAGTTTTGATTTCGTCGTTGCTTTTAAATGAGGGAATTGAAGAAAAGTTTTCTAATGAAGTTTTAAAAGAACTAGATAAAATTGATGAAGATTTTACAAATGAACTTTCAAATAGAAAAGATTTGCGAAATCTTGACATCATTACGATTGACGGAGCGGATGCAAAAGATTTGGATGATGCCGTGTATGTTGAAAAAAAAGAAGATAGATACAAACTTATTGTAAGTATTGCCGATGTTTCTCATTATGTTGGCGAAAATACTGCACTTGACAGTGAAGCGTTAAAACGGGGAAATTCGATTTATCTTGTGGACAGAGTAATTCCAATGCTTCCAAGAAAATTGTCAAACAACCTTTGTTCGCTTAATCCGAATGAAGATAAACTGACTTTCTCGGTTGAGATGGAAATTGATTTTAAAGGAAAAGTTGTAAAAAATAATTTTTATAAATCAGTTATAAGGTCCAAATATCGAATGACTTACGACGATGTGAATAAAATTTTTGATTATCAAAGAGATAAAAAGAGTGAAAAAAACGGAAAAAACGAAAAGAATGAGAATTTGTCTGAAGAAAAAAAAGAAATATTTTTTGAAAATAAAAAGGTTTTTGAAAGATATGAAAAAATCTCGGAAATGCTAAAAAATATGTTGGAACTTTCTAAAATAATTCGTGCGAATAAAAAGAGAAGAGGAAGCATTGATTTTGAACTGCCAGAAATAAAAGTTGTGCTGGATGAAAATAAACTTGTGAAAGACATTAAGCTTCGTTCTCGTGGGGAAGCTGAAAAGTTAATTGAAGATTTTATGGTAATTGCAAATGAAACTGTGGCAGAAAAATTATTTTGGGAAGAAACTCCAGCGATTTACAGGGTTCACGAAGATCCAGACAAGGCCAAAATTCAAGCGTTAAATGAAACGCTTATAAAATTTGGGTATTCACTAAAAAATATGGATGAAATTCATCCTGGAAAATTTCAAAATATTATAAATAAAACAACGGGACTGCCAGAAGGATATTTGATTCACAAGTTAATTTTACGGGCTATGCAGCGGGCAAGATATGCGAATAAAAATCTTGGTCATTTTGGTTTGGCTTCTAAATATTATTTGCACTTTACTTCGCCAATTAGGCGATATTCAGATTTAGTTGTCCACAGGATGCTTGGGCGTTCGATTGAAAGGTTCATAAATGAGAGGGAAAAAACAAAATATTTATCTGATTTTGAAGTGATAGCAAGTAATATTTCCAAAACTGAGCGAATTGCCGATAAATTGGAAGAAGATAGCGTAAAAATTAAATTAATTGAATATATGCAAGATAAAATTGGTGAAACGTTTATAGCTAGACTTAGCGGAATGAATAAAAATAAAATATTTATGGAACTTGAAAATCATATAGAAGTTGTCTATAATATTACAAGTTCACGGGATAATTTCATTTATGATGAAGAAAATTTTAAAATTATAAATAAAAGGACAAATGAGAGCTTTACGATGGGAAATACACTAAAAGTGAGTGTTGTGAGTGCAAGTTATGAAAAGATGGAAATTGAAGTTATTCCGTTTGAAGAAGAAAAAAGCGAAATAAATTTAGAAAACTAGAAAATTTATTTGATTTTTAGATTTTAGATAAAAAAAATTATTAAATACTTAAAAAGGATTATGCATTTTCCTAAATTAATGTAAATTTATGAGATGGAGAATTTTATATGAAAAGAAAGTTATTAATTTTGATAAGTTTTTGTTTCTTTTTGGTCATAAGTTGTGGAAATAAAGAGGAGCAAAAAATCAGAAAAGATTTTGACGCTACTATGGAAATTATGAGAACAGGTGACTACAATAAAGTAAAAAAAATGAGTTCTGAACTTAGTGAAGAGGAATTTTCAATTGTTGAAGAAGGATTTAAAAGAATAAAATATAAAATAAAAAAAGTTGAAGTAAATGGCAATAGAGCTAAGATGGCAATAGAAGTAAATTATCCAGATATTTCAAGTGTTATGCAAGAATACTTAGTTCAATTGACCAGTAAAGGGCAAGAGATTGAAAATAAAAAATTGACGATTGATCAGGGAAAAAAAGAAATGAGAAATTTTACAAAAAGTTTTTTTTCTCAAAAATTTAAAGAAAATAAAGTAAGTTTTTTAAAAGAAAAATTGACGATAAATTATGTAAAAAATGATGAAAAATGGCGACTTAGCGCCAATGAAAATAAAGATTTAATAAAATTATTTTCGCTTGGAGTGGTGAATGAATAAAAGGGGGAAAATATGGTTTTAGCAAAAAATAAAAAAGCGTATCATGACTATTTTATAGAAGAAAAATTGGAGGCTGGAATCGAGCTTGTGGGAACAGAAGTAAAATCTGTAAAAGCTGGTAAGATAAGTATAAAAGAGAGTTTTGTAAGAATTATAAGAAATGAAGTTTTTATAATGAATATGCACATAACACCTTATGAATTTGGAAATATTAACAATGTGCCAGAGTCAAGAGTGAGAAAATTACTTTTGAGCCGAAGAGAAATCAATAAATGGGAAGCCAAAATCAAAGAGCAAGGATACACAATTGTGCCACTTTCAGTTTACACAAAGCAAAGACTTGTAAAAGTGGAAATTGCACTTGCAAAAGGGAAAAAACTTCACGATAAAAGGGAAACTTTGAAAAGAAAAGATATAGACAGAAATTTAAAAAAAATTCAAAAAGATTTTTTAAGATAATGGGATAAATTGATAATAAAAAATAAAAATATCAGGGAGGCTAAATGGATATTTTAAAAAATGTGGCAAGTGAGCTAAATTTTAATGAGTCACAAGTGGAAAATACAATAAAACTTTTTGACGAAGGGGCGACTGTGCCGTTTATTGCTCGTTATAGAAAAGAAGTTACTGGAAATTTGGACGAGGAGCAAATTAGAGATGTAATTGAGAAAGTTACTTATTATAGAAATTTGGAAAAGAGGAAAGAAGAAGTCTTAAGACTTATAGAAGAGCAGGGAAAATTGACTGACAAGCTTAAAAACAGCATAACTTGTGCAACAAAACTTCAGGAAGTGGAAGACCTTTATTTGCCTTACAAGAAAAAGAAAAAAACAAAGGCGGATATTGCGAAAGAGCAAGGGCTAGAGCCTTTGACAGAATTTGCATTGCTTTCGACAACTACTTTTGAAGAGTTGCAAAAAGAAGCAGAAAAATATTTGAGTGAAGAAGTTGTATCGGTTGAAGATGCGATTAATGGTGTTCATTTAATCATTGCTCAAAATATTTCGGAGGATGTGAAAATAAGGGAATTTTTGAGAAATAAAATTTCAGAATTTGGAATTTTGACTTCAAAAGTTGTGGAAAAAAACAAAGAAAACGATGAAAAAGGGGTTTATCAAGATTACTATGAATATTCGGAGCTTATTAAAAAAGCGGCTTCTAATAGAATTTTGGCAATAAATCGTGGTGAAAAAGAAAAAATATTAAAAGTTGACATTGAAATTGACGAAAAAACTGAAAAATTTATAATGGACTTTATTTTGAATACTTTTGAAAATAAAAATTTAGTTGAATTTTTGAGCGAAGTTATAAAAGATTCGCTGGATAGACTGGCTTATCCGTCGATAAAAAACGAAGTGAGAAATATTTATACTGAAAAATCTGAGGAAGAAGCGATTAATATTTTTTCTGAAAATTTAGAAAAACTGCTTTTGCAGCCGCCTTTGAGTAAAAAAACATTGATGGGTCTTGATCCTGGTTACAGAACAGGTTGTAAATTGGTAATTATCAACAAAGATGGCTTTTATGAAACAAACGATGTACTTTTCCTGGTTGAAGAGATGCACAATTCAAAGCAGCTTGCAACCGCAAAGAAAAAAATCTTGGACTACATCAAAAAATACGATGTTGACATCATTGCAGTTGGGAATGGAACCGCTTCTCGTGAAACTGAAAGTTTTGTGGCAGATGTTATAAAGGAAGCATCAAAACCTGTGTCATATTTGATTGTAAGCGAGGCAGGAGCTTCAGTTTATTCAGCTTCAAAAATTGCGATTGAGGAATTTCCAGATTTGGATGTAACGGCTAGAGGAGCGATTTCGATTGCTAGAAGAATTCAGGATCCGATGGCTGAGCTTGTGAAGATTGATCCAAAATCAATTGGAGTCGGAATGTATCAGCACGATGTGAATCAAAAAAAATTGAATGAAACTTTGGAACAGACAATTGAACATGTTGTAAATAATGTTGGAGTCAATATTAATACAGCTTCGTGGGCATTACTTAGTTTTGTGTCTGGAATTAAGAAAAATGTAGCTAAAAATCTTGTGGATTATAGACACGAAAATGGAGATTTTAAGGACAGAAAAGAGCTAAAAAAAGTAAAAGGCTTGGGAGCGAAGGCTTTTGAGCAGATGGCTGGATTTGTTGTTGTACCTGATAGTGAAAATCCTCTGGATAATACGATTATTCACCCTGAGTCGTATCACGTTGCCGAAACTATTTTAAAAGAGGCTGGATGTAAAGCTAGTGATTTGAAGGATAATTTGAAAGAAGTTAGACAAAAATTGAAAAATGTTGATTTGAAAAAAATTATATCTGAAAATGAATTTGGGAATGAAACGGCAAAAGATGTATACGAGGCTCTTTTAAAGGATAGAAGAGATCCACGTGACGAATTTGAAAAACCTCTTTTGAGATCAGATATTTTGAAGATGGATGATTTACAAGAAGGAATGGTTTTAGAAGGAACTGTGAGAAATGTGGCAAAATTTGGAGCTTTTGTGGATATTGGATTAAAAGGTGATGCACTGCTTCATATTTCGGAAATAGCTGAGAAGTTTGTTTCGGATGCTACAAAGGAACTTTCTGTGGGACAGATTATTAAAGTTAAGATATTGTCACTGGATAAAGAGCGTGGAAGAGTGGGTCTTACGAGAAAAGGATTATAAACTAATTTAAAAAGAATTAAAAAAAGTGCAAATATTGAAAAAAATAAAAAATTTTTAAAAAAATATTTGTACTTTTCTGAAAAATTTGGTAATATATAACAGTAAGAAAATTTGGGTTGTTAAAAAGTTATAAAATGCTATTTTAAATCATAAAATTTTTAATTTTTGTAATAAAATATAACCTAAAAAATTTAAAGAATTTTTAAAAAACCAAATTAATTTTAAAAAGTAAAATATTTTATGTATTTTAAATTTTAAAAGAAATTTTTCTTTTTAAAACTTTTTTAAAAAAAATATAAAGAGAAGGAAGGTTCAGGAATGGAATTTTTAGTTGGATTAGTGCCAATAGTTGTATTTTTGATATTGCTGACATTTTTAAAAAAATCAGCAATGTTTAGTGCGTATGCCAGTTTAGTAGTGGCAATTATTTTAAATTTTGTTATGCCAGGATGGAGAATGCCGATTCAAGGGGTTTTTGCTTCAATTATTGAAGGATTTGCGACAGCATGGATGCCTATCGGTTTTGTAGTATTTGCAGCACTATTTGCTTACGATTTATCAGTAAAAACTGGTAAAATTGAAACAATCAAATCAATGTTAGGAAGCATCTCAACAGATAAAAGAGCTCAAGCATTGATATTAGCTTGGGGATTTGGTGGATTTATAGAAGGTATTGCAGGATATGGGACAGCAGTTGCAATTCCAGCAGCAATCATGGTTTCATTAGGATTTACTCCGCTAAGTGCAGCTTTAATTTGTCTTATTGCAAACTCAACACCAACAGCGTTTGGAACAGTTGGACTGCCAGTTACAACAATGATTTCAAACTTTAAATTGAATGCTGGGGAAACAGCATTTTATACATCATTATTGTTGTTAGTTTTGACATGTATTATACCATTTATCTTGGTAATAATGGCTAATAAAGAAATTGATGGTGGAAAAAATGCAGCATTTGGAAGAGGAATTTTACCTGTAGTTATTGCTTCAATTATTGGTTATTTAACACAACCATTTATCGCAAAAGCAATGGGTGCTGAATTGCCAACAATTTTATCAAGTTTATTTGCAATGATTTTGATGATAGTTGCTACTAAAATCTTTATTAAAGAAGATGAAAGTGCAAAATCTAATAAAGGTCAAGCTATTACTGGAAAAGATGCATTTATGGCTTGGGTTCCATATATTTTAATGATAATCTTAATTATTGGAACAAGTCCAGTTGTAGAAGCTGTTCATAAAGCTTTAGAACCAACGACTACACATTTCAATTTTGCTTTGGGGCATGAAGCTACATGGTTTAAGGATAAAGGAGATCCGAGTGTAATATTCAAATGGATTTTAGCACCAGCTGCACCATTATTTGTTGCAACTGTTATAGCAGGATTTATTCAAGGTGTAAAACCAAAAGTTATGGCTGAAACATTAAAAGAAACAATTTTAAGTAAATTACCTTCAGTTGTGGTAATTATGGGAATTGTGGCATTATCAGTAGTAATGAAACATAGTGGAATGATTGAAAGTATAGCAAAAGGATTTGCTGCAACAGGTAAATTCTTCCCAGTAATTTCGCCGTTCCTAGGAACTATCGGTACATTCGTAACAGGAAGTGACTTGGCATCTAACTTGTTATTCGGTGGAGTTCAAGTAAATATAGCAGGATCAAACGAAGCATTGAAAGCATTGTATATCGCCGCTGGTACAGGTGGAGCGACAGGAGGAAAAATGATTTCTCCGCAAAATATTGCAATTGCCGCTTCAACAGTTGGATTAATGGGTAAAGAAGGAGATATGCTTAAATTCACTGTTAAATATTCAATAGCTTATGCAGCTGTTTTAGGTATTTTAACATTCATTGGAGCAGGAATGCTTCATTAAAAATTTAAAACTAAAAATTATGAAGTTTAAAAAAAGTAAATGCAATAGTTAATGAAAAGGAGAATACTGAAGTTAGAAAAATTTTGGTATCTCCTTATTTATTTAAAAAACTAAATTTTGCTGCCAAATAAAATATTATTCTATTTTTTAAACGGGATTTAGCGAGAGTTATTTAAAAATGTATAAAATTGTGATATAATAAAAGACATAAAAAAAGTAAAAAAAAATAATTTAAAATAAAAATAGGAGGAAGTAATGTCAGAAAACAACAATCCAGAAAAAGTGGATTATGCAAAAACGCTTAATTTGCCAAAGACAAGTTTTAAAATGAAAGCTAATTTGGCACAAAAAGAACCTTTAACATTAAGGGACTGGAAAAAAGCTGAAATTTATGAAAAATCACTGAATGAAGGGGCACCATTTTTTGTGTTACATGATGGGCCTCCATATGCAAATGGAGATATTCACATTGGGCATGCATTAAATAAAATATTGAAGGATATTATCTTAAAATATAAAAGATTAAGAGGTTATAATGCACCATATATTCCAGGATGGGATACACATGGTCTTCCTATCGAGTGGAAAATAATGGAAGAACTTGGAGAAAAAGCAAAAAATATGACTCCATTGCAAATTAGACAAGAATGTAAAAAGTATGCACTAAAATGGGTGGAAAAACAAAAAGAAGGATTTAAAAGACTTGGAATTTTAGGAAACTGGGATAATCCTTATATCACTTTAAGACCTGAATATGAAGCAGAACAACTAAAAGTATTTAAAGAAATTTATGAAAATGGATATATTTATAAAGGGCTAAAACCAGTATACTGGTCACCAACTACTGAAACTGCACTTGCAGAAGCAGAAATTGAGTATAAAGATGTAACTTCTCATTCAATTTATGTGAAATTTGAAGGGGAAAAAGATTTGGCTGATAAATTAGGTGTGGATGAAGCAAGTATTTTAATTTGGACAACAACACCTTGGACATTACCAGCAAATTTGGGAGTATTTTTACACCCTGAATTTGATTACGGGTTGTATAAAACTGAAAAAGGAAATTTGATTGTTGCAAAAAAATTAGCTGAAGATGTATTCAAAACATTGGACTTGTCGTATGAATTATTAAAAGAATTTAAAGGGACAGATTTGGAATACACTCATTACAAGCATCCGTTCTTAGATAGAAAAGGATTAGTAATGAATGCTGATTATGTAACAGTAGATGCAGGTACAGGAGCAGTTCATACAGCGCCTGGGCACGGGGCAGATGACTATAATTATTCACTAAAATATAACATTGGAATTTTGTCGCCAGTAGATGATAAAGGGCATATGACTAAAGAAGCTGGAAAATATGAAGGAATGTTCTATGCAAAAGCAAGTAAAGCGATTGTTGAAGACTTGACTGAAAGCGGACATATGTTGTACCACACAACTTTCGTTCACTCGTATCCACATGATTGGAGAAGTAAGAAGCCAGTTATTTTCAGAGCGACTGAACAATGGTTCATTAGCATTGACGAAAGTGATATTAGGGAAAATGCAATAAAGGCATTGGAAAATGTTGAATTTGTGCCATCTTGGGGTAAAAATAGAATCGGTTCAATGTTAGAAACTCGTCCAGACTGGACTATTTCAAGACAAAGAGTCTGGGGAGTACCAATACCATTGTTTTACAACAGAGCGACTGATGAAGTTATCTATGAGCCAGAAATTATGGACAGAGTAATTGAAATGGTTAAAAAAGAAGGAACTGACATTTGGTGGAAATATGAAGCCAAAGAAATTATTGGGGATGAATTTTTGGAAAAATATAATTTGAAAGATGTGGATATTAGAAAAGAAAGAAGTATAATGGACGTCTGGTTTGACTCAGGAGTTTCACATAGAAGTGTGCTAGTGCCAAGAAACTTGCCAAGACCAGCAGACTTGTACCTTGAAGGAAGTGACCAGCATAGAGGTTGGTTCCAGTCTTCATTATTGACATCAATCGCAAGTACAAAAGATGCACCTTACAAGAGAATCCTAACTCACGGATTTACAATGGATGGACAAGGTAGAAAAATGTCTAAATCACTTGGAAATACAATACTTCCAAAAGATATTACAGAAAAATATGGAGCAGATATTTTAAGACTTTGGGTATCTTCGGTAGATTACAGAGAAGATGTGAGAATTTCTGAAAATATTTTGCAGCAAATGTCAGATGCGTATAGAAGAATTAGAAATACAGCAAGATTTTTGATGAGTAACTTGAATGATTTTGATTACAAAACTGAAAAAGTCGACTACAACGATATGTTTGAAATTGATAAATGGGCAATGCACAAATTGGAAGAATTGAAAGAAAAAACAACCGAATATTACGATAAATACGAATTTTATAATTTATTCCAAGAAATTACATATTTCTGCTCAATTGAAATGTCATCGTTTTATCTTGACATAGTAAAAGATAGACTTTACTGCGAAGCGCCAAAATCACTTACAAGAAGAAGTGCTCAAACTGTGTTGACAGAAGTGTTAAAAGTGTTGGTAAGAATTATTTCGCCAGTGTTGTCATTTACAGCTGAAGAAATTTGGGAAAGAATTCCTGCATCATTGAAAGATGAAGAAAGTGTACATTTATCATCTTGGATTGAACCAAATCCAGCTTACAAAAATGAAGAACTAGCGAAAAAATGGGAAAAAATCGCTCATTTAAGAAAAGAAGTGAACAAAAAAATTGAAAGCTTGAGACAAGAAGGATTAATTGGACACTCGCTTGATGCAAGAATTCTTTTAAATATCACAAATGACGATTATTCATTCTTAAAAGATTATACAGAAGATGAAGTTTCTGACTTATTTATCGTATCTCAAGTTAAATTTGTAAATGATAGTTTGGAAGAAAGTGAAATTAGTGGAATAGGCATTGCTGTGGAAAAAGCGTCTGGAGAAAAATGCGAAAGATGTTGGAAATATGGTGAAGAAATTGGACATGACCACAATCATTCGGATGTATGTCCAAGATGTGCAAAAGTTCTTGACGAATTGAAAGGTAAAAATTAATTTATGAATTATATAATGATAATATTGGGATTGACTTTATTTGACCAAGTTACAAAATATATAATTTATCGAGTTGCAGAAGGTCAAGCGGGTTTTTCAATCCCAATTATAAAAAATTTTTTTCATATTACTTATGTTGAAAATCACGGTATGATTTTTGGACTGGCACAGGGTAAAATAAATGTGGTTACGATATTTAGCGTACTTCTAATTATTTTCATAATTTTTAGCGAATACAAAAATTTTAAGAATTATTCAAAATGGACAAAAGTCGGAATTTCAATTATAGCAGCTGGAGCATTGGGAAATATGATTGACAGAATTGCCAGAAATTTTGTCATAGATATGATAGATTTTCGTGGAATCTGGAATTTTGTGTTCAACGTTGCAGATATGTATGTTCATATTGGTATTTATATTATTGCGATTGATTATTTAGTGAGAAAATATAAAATAAAAAGAGGTAAATAGCGTGATTTTTGCTGCTGTTTATGGATTTTCTCTTATTTTTCTTGTAGCATTAATATTTGTTGTATTTTTGACTATTATTTATTTTTCTAAAAATAAGGTATTGGCAGAACTAATTATTTGCGGATTTATATTGGTTTTTACTATTAATTTTTTCTATATCTGGTTTCCAATTAAAGAAAATACAGAATTGAAAATAGGAAATTATTTACTTGCAACCGATTATAATGCGGCTGTTCCTGAAGTAAGTTTTTCTTTAGGAAATAAGGGATATTTAAAAAAATTAAATAAAATAAAAGATAACTGGATTGGCTATATTTATGATTTTGATGAAGTAATATCTAAATTTTTAGATGAAGAAAAAATTGGAAAAGAAAAAATAGAATACAATAAGAATTCAGGTTATTTTATAATAAATTCGCAAAATCAGCTGTTTCATTTGACAGAAGAACAGGCAAAAGAAAAACTGAAAGTAAAAAATCTTAATTTGAAAAATCCAGAAAAAATTATAAGAAAATATGGAGAAAAAAAAGAAAAATCAACATTTTATAAGATAATTGATGATTATTTTATACCATTTTCAGATAAGGGAATTGGTATAATAGGTTATGAAGTAATCAAATACTTCGCTATTTTAATATTGATTTTAAGAATAAGATATTTAAGAAAACTTTTAAAAAAAAGAAATCAAGAGAAAGGATATAGATAAATGACTTTTCAGGAAATTATATTAACTCTTCAAAAATTTTGGGGAGAAAAAGGGTGTATAATATCAAATCCGTATGATATTGAAACAGGTGCAGGAACATTTAATCCAGATACTTTTTTGATGTCATTAGGGCCTGAACCTTGGAATGTTGCCTATGTTGAGCCATCACGTCGTCCAAAAGATGGAAGATACGGTGAAAATCCCAACAGAGTGTATCAGCATCATCAGTTTCAGGTAATTATGAAACCATCGCCAGAAAATATTCAGGAACTTTACTTAGAAAGCTTAGTGGCATTAGGAATTAATCCTAAGGAACACGACATAAGATTTGTGGAAGATAACTGGGAAAGTCCTACACTAGGAGCTTGGGGGCTTGGATGGGAAGTATGGTTAGACGGAATGGAAGTAACTCAATTTACTTATTTCCAACAAGTTGGAGGATTAGAAGTTGAAATCGTTCCATCAGAATTAACTTACGGACTTGAAAGAATCGCACTTTATTTGCAAAATAAAGATGATGTAAAAGATTTAGAGTGGACAAAAGGTGTAAAATATGGAGAAAGAAGATTCCAATTCGAGTACGAAATGTCGAAATACAGCTTTGAAGTAGCCGATGTGCCAATGCACTTCCAATTATTTGATATGTATGAAAAAGAAGCATTAAATTGCTTGAATCACAACTTAGTATTACCAGCTTACGACTATGTGCTAAAATGTTCACACACATTTAACAATCTTGATGCAAGAGGTGCAATCAGTACAACAGAAAGAATGTCTTATATCTTAAGAGTAAGAGATTTGGCTAAGAAGTGTGCTGAACAATTTGTGGCAGCAAGAAAAGAATTGGGATATCCATTGTTGAAAAAATAAGAAATATAAAAGGGGGCTTTTCAAAAGATTTTGAGAAGGAAGGAGTGTGTAATGAAACTAACAATAAACAATATTGGGAAATTAAAAAATGCTGAAGTTGTAATTGATGGAATAACGGTTATTACTGGTGAAAATGATACTGGGAAAAGTACGGTTGGAAAAGTTTTGTGGAGTGTTTTTAATGGATTTTATGAAATTGATAAGAAAGTTTACAAGGAAAAAGTTTCTGAATTGGAAAAAATTGTAGGCAAACTTATGAAAGAAAATGGTTATGATAAAATTACTGATAATTTTAAAGATTTTTTCGGAATTTTTGATAGAACTGAAGAAAAAATTGCTATTGAACTTTTAAAAAATAATAAAAATTATTCAGAAAATGAGATAAGAATTATAATTAATAATTATAAAAAGGATTTAAAAATTGGAAATATTTCAAATTTTGTTCAAGAAATAAATGATACTTTAAAAATTTCAGATAAAGAAATCATAAAAGTTATTGTTTCACGAGTTATGAATAAAGAATTTCATAATCAAATTAATGCCATTTTTTCTAAAGAAAAAATGAATATCGGAGAAATAAATCTTAAAATAAAAGAGAAAGAAATAGAGTTAAAAATTGAAAATAATGAAATTTCAGATGTTCAAAATTATTTTTTAATAAATAAAGAAACGATGTATATTGATAATCCATTTATTTTGGATAGTTATGATTTCGATGATGAGAATCACCAGACACATTTAGCAACCAATGTTTTTTCAGAAAACGAAAATAGTGTTATTTCTGAAATAAAAGTGAAGAAAAAATTGAATAATATTTATCAAAAATTAAACAGTGTTTTGAGTGGAGAGATTTTGGAAAATAAAAATTCTAAATTTGTTTATAGAAAAAATGGTGAAGATATTGACTTGAAAAATTTATCGACAGGGCTTAAAACTTTTGCAATTATAAAAATGTTATTGCAAAATGGAACTTTGGAAGAAAATGGAACAATAATTCTTGATGAGCCAGAAATTCATTTACATCCAGAATGGCAACTAAAATTTGCTGAATTGATAGTTTTGTTACAAAAAGAGTTTGGAATGCATATTTTATTGACAACTCATAGTCCGTATTTTTTAAATGCAATTGAAGTTTTTTCGGAACGACATAAAATTGATGATAAATGTAAATATTATGTGGCTGAAAATGAAGGAAATAGTAGTATTATAAAAGATGTAACAGGAAATACAAGAGAAATTTATAGAAAATTAGCAAGACCGATTCAGGATTTAGAAAATATTAGATATAGCAGTGATTTAGATGAGTAAAAAAATTAATTTGAAAATATATAATACTTCTACATTAAAGCAAACTTCAAAAGATGATAATAATGAAGAATATATGACAGAAAGTCAAATTAAAGTAATTAATTTTGATAGTGTTGAAGGAGATAAGTACACTAGAAATAATAATTTGAGCATTCAGCTAAAAACAAATGATGTTTTATTTTTACATAGCGATAGAAGGTATACTTTTATTGAATTTAAAAATGGGAAATTACTTGATAAGTCTAATAGAATTGATATAAAAAAATTAAAGGATATAGAGTTAAAGATTCTTAATAGTATGTTTGTTTTAGGAGATATTGAGGAAAAATCTTTAAATACTTTAAAAGAAATTACAAATTATATTTTAGTCTACAATGAAGAAAAAAATTCACCAAATGAAAAGAATTCCATTTCAGAGATTGGAAATTATTTTGTAAATCAAGGAAGTAGTTTATTAGTTGGAGAAAATACTTTTGGTAAAGATGAAATCATTTGTTTTGGACTTGAAAAATTCAAAGGTTATTGCTTCAAAAATGTACACACTTACTCAAAAGAGGAATTTGAGGAAAAATTTGTAAGAAAATATGAGAAATTAAAATAAAAAATAAAGTCTTTTTTGCTTCTTTTTGTGGCGAAAATTTATAGGAAATAAAAAAATAAAAAGAAGAGTGAAAATACCGAAAGGAGTGAAAAAATTGAATTTTCTTTTTGAAATAGGATTAGAAGAATTGCCTTCGAGATATGTAGATGAGGCTGAAAGTAATTTGAAAAAAATTGCGGAAAAAGAGTTAAAAGAAGAAAGAATTGCATTTTCAGGAATAGAATCTTTTAGTACGCCGAGAAGAGTGGCGATTATTGTTAAAGATATTGCTGAAAAACAAGCGGATTTGGATAAAAAAAGTGTTGGACCTTCAGTGGAAATCGCTTATAAAGATGGAGCATTGACAAAAGCTGGAGAAGGATTTATAAAATCACAAGGAGCGACACCTGATGATGTAAAAATTATCGAAAATGAAAAAGGAAAATATATTTCAATTGAAAAATTTATTGCTGGAAAACCTACAAAAGAAGTGTTGCCAGAAATATTGTCAAATGTTATTAAAAAAATCGAGTTTGAAAAATCAATGAAATGGTCAGACAGAACATTTAGATTTGCAAGACCGATAAAATGGTTTGTGACTTTGCTTGGAACAGAAGTATTGCCTTTTGAGTTTGAAGGATTAAAAGGTGGAAAGAAAACTCGTGGGATGAGATATTTTGCACCGCAAGATGTGGAAATTTCAAATCCCGACGAATATGTTTCAAAATTGAGAAAAAATAGTGTAATTGCTAGAAAAGCTGAAAGAAAAGCGGAAATTTTGAAAAGTATAAAAGAAAATTGTGAAAATGATGGTGATGTTGCGATTATTAATAATTATTTATTGGAAGAAGTTGTGAATTTGGTGGAATATCCTTTTGCGATAAAAGGTGAGTTTAATGCTGATTATTTGGACCTTCCAGAAGATATTATCACGATAACTATGGAAACACACCAAAGATATTTTCCAGTGAAAGATGCAAATGGAAGATTGACAAATAAATTTATTGTAATCAGAAATGCACCTGAATATTCAGAAGTTGTGAAAAAAGGTAATGAAAAAGTTATTGAGCCAAGACTTGCTGATGCGAAATTCTTCTTTGATGAAGATTTAAAAGGTAAATTTGCAGATAATGTGGAAAAACTGAAGGAAGTTACTTTCCAAAAGGATATGGGAACAATTTTTGAAAAAGTTAAAAGAAGTGAAAAAATTGCTGAATATTTGATTTCAGAATTGAACTTGAATGACAAGAAGGAAAATATTATAAGAACTGTGGATTTAGCAAAAGCCGATCTTGTTTCAAATGTAATTGGAGAAAAGGAATTTACAAAATTGCAAGGGTTTATGGGTTCAGTTTATGCTGAAAAGCAGGGAGAAGATAAAGATGTGGCACTTGGAATTTTTGAACATTACTTGCCACGTTATCA
>ERZ773083.1093-NODE-1093-length-19272-cov-9.281001_pt1 | contig 19272 bp, 18 predicted proteins | sample MGYA00511465_ERZ773083 | MGnify/ENA primary metagenome ERZ773083 (study PRJEB29015, sample SAMEA2738001) | human oral metagenome | biome: human oral; feature: human-associated habitat; material: dental | place: China | collected 2060 ... | reverse complement strand
TGCCGCTCGCCATTGTCTGCGGCAACACGGTCGTGCTCAAGGCGAGCAGCCAGACACCGCTGACCTCCATGCGCATGCTCGAACTCTTCTACGAGGAGGCGGGCTTCCCGAAGGGCGTAGTCAACATCGTGACGACGAGCCGCAAGGAAGGCGAGGTATTCCTCACCGATCCGCGCGTCAAGGCGGTCACGTTCGTCGGAACGACGGGCGCAGGAAAGCACATTTACTCCGTTGCGGCGGCCCACGGCAAGCGCGTGCAGGCGCAGTGCGAGGCGAAGAACCACGCGCTCCTGCTCGCGGATGCAAATCTTGAGGCATCCACGAATGCGATCATCAACTCCACGTTTGGCTGCGCGGGCATGCGCTGCATGGCTCTGCCCGTCGTTGTCGTCGAGGAGAGCATCGCGGATGCGTTTGTCGCCTTGCTGAAGAAAAAGGCGGAGGCACTCACGATCGGCTGCGCCTATAAGGAAGAGACACAGCTCGGTCCCGTGGTCAACGCGGATCACCAGCAGAAGGTCAGCGACTGGATCCAAAAAGGCGTCGATGAGGGCGCGGTCCTCGTGCTCGATGGGCGTCAGACGAAAGTTGCGGGCTATGAGAACGGCTTCTTCGTCGGGCCCACGATCCTCGATCATGTCAAACCCGGCATGGCGGTTGGTGATCAGGAGATCTTCGGACCTGTCACATGCATCAAGCGCGTCAGGAACTACGAGGAAGGCATCCGCATCATGAACGCAAATCCGTTCGCGAACGGTTCGTGCATCTTCACGAGCAGCGGCTACTATGCGCGCAAGTTTGTCATGGATACGGATGGCGGCATGGTCGGCGTCAACGTCGGCATTCCCGTGCCGAGCGCTTACTATCCGTTCTCGGGCAACAAGGATTCCTTTTTCGGCGATCTCCACGTGCTCGGCAGGGATGGCGTCCTCTTCTTCACGCGCGCCAAGACCGTTACCTCGCACTGGTTTGACGAGGAAGCCGGCAAGCGTGTCGTCGGTACTTGGGAGGGCAGCACGGAGCAGTAATTTTTGCACTGCGCCTGTATAAAATCATAGAGCAATCCCCCGCTCGGGTTGTGTGGCACGGGCGGGGGATTGTTGTGTGGGCGGCAGTTTAGCGTACCCAGCGTGTGCGGTATTCACGCGGGGTCATGCCCATCGCACGCTTAAAGACGGACTGAAAATAGTTGGAGTTGTTGTAGCCGACGTGGGCAGCAATCTGTGTAATGCTCATCTCCGTGTTGATGAGCAGATTCTGCGCCTCACCCATGCGGCGGAGCGCCACATACTTCATGGGGGAGAGTCCGATCTCCTCCTTGAAGAGGTGGGCGAGGTAGTAGGGATTCGTGTGCGTGGCGCGCGCGATATCCGCAAGGCAGATGGCTTCCTTGTAGTTTTGGTCAATGTAGGCACGCGCCTCCTTGACCAGCGTCGGCACAGCCGCTGCCTCGGGCTGTCCGCAGTCTGCGAGGAGAGCCGTCGTCTTTGTCACGAGTGCCAGCGTAAGATAATGCGCCGTCTCAGGATGGCGCGGCGCCTCCTTTTCGATTGCGGTGAAAAGTGCGAAGAACTCCTCGAAATCCTCCCCCGCTGACTGAACTGGGGAAAGCTCCTGCGGGAGGATATGCCCCGCAGGAAGCCCGTCGATGACGAGACCGCTAATTGCCGCGCAGTACGTGCCAAGCCCGCTGCCGCTGCCGCCATGCTCATCGTGGACGACATGACTGTTGTAGAGGATGAGGTCGCCCTTCTGCGCCGTGTAACGGCGTCCGTCGATCATGTAGATGCCCGCGCCGCTGTAAAGGAGCAGGATCTCCGCCAGATGCGGATGCTCGTGCAGACTGCGCGGCATATACGACGCCTCAGGACCCACGTTGCAGATATAGGCAAGGGCAGGAACGGAGGCTTTTTGAAAGGTCGGGCGATAATTGCGTTTCGGAAAATATTGGAGCATGGCAACCCCCTCTCATCATAACGTGTGCAATATGACCAAAATATAACTATATATTACCAATAAAAGTATAAAAGCGCAAGAAAAAAGCCCTCACAGTGGAGGGCTTTTTCGATGAAACTTTACGAGGGGGGGGCGTTCAGAGACGGTATTCTTTCTTGATCTCCGCGAGGGTGACGGGACGACCTTTCTCACAGGACCTCTTTGCGGCGAGACCGATGAGTACGGGCTGGAGTCCGTCGTTTGCGTTCACGGGCGTCTCCGTGTTGTTCACGATCGCCTCGACGAACTCGTCAATCTCACGCGCATAGGCTGCCATGTAGCGCTCGAGGAAGAAGAACATCGGCTTCTCGGCGATGACGCCGTCCTTGCCGGAGAATACCGCATTCGAGTCGGAGTCGTTGCTGATCGCGATGGCTCCCTCCGTGCCGAACACCTCGGCGCGCTGATCGTAGCCATAGCATGCTGCGCGGCAGTTGTCGATGACCGCCGTTGCGCCGTTTGCGAGCTTCAGCGTGATGACGGCAGTATCCACGTCGCCCGCCTTGCCGATCTCGGGATCGACGGTGACGGAGCCGACCGCGAAGACCTCCTCGACCTCGGAGCCGGAGAGATAGCGCACCATGTCGAAATCATGGATGGTCATGTCCATGAAGATGCCGCCCGATACCTTGACGTATGCAATCGGCGGCGGCTCCGGATCACGCGACGTGATCTTGATGATCTGTTGCCTGCCGACCTTGCCCGCCTTGACCGCCTCATGGATCGCGCGGAAGTTGTGGTCAAAGCGGCGATTGAAGCCGACCTGATACTTCTTGCCCGTCTCCTTGACGACCGCGAGAACTTCCTTGATCTTCTCCACATCGTGATCGATGGGCTTCTCACAGAAGACATGCTTGCCCGCACGCAGCGCCTCAATGGAGATGGGAGCATGCTGATCCGTGGAGGCGCAGATGAGGACTGCCTCGATCTCGGGATCATTGAGGATGTCGTGATAGTCCTTCGTGATGATCTCCACGCCGATGGACTTTGCCCACGCCTCGATTTTCTCGTTCATGAAGGGATCTGCAATGCCCTTCACCGTCGCGTTCTTGACGAACTTCGAGATGCTCTCGCCGTGGACGTGACCGATACGGCCGGCGCCGATGATACCGACTTTAATCATAGGAATAACCGCCTTTCCTGTAGAGAGAAGTGTTTCCTTCGTTCCTTGTAAAATAGTATAGCACGATTTTTAGATTGAGAACTTTAATATCTTGGTAAATTTTTGGGTATGTTTGAATTTTTTGTTGTTGAAGTGGGTTCTCTAAGAAGGCATACTATAAATTCTTGCTTTTTGCTGCGTATTTGAATATGAAAAAGCATCCCAAGCATGTCGGAATATCCTAATATAAAAATCTCTGCGCGAATTTTCGCGCTCTGCTATAATGATGAAAAACGGGGAGGAGGTGCGTCCATGAAAGCGGCAGTCTATCATGGAATCGGGGATGTACGTGTGGAGGAGCGGGATACTCCGCGCATCGGTACCGGGGAACTGCTTGTGCGCGTGCGTGCGTGTGCGATCTGCGGCGGTGATCTGCGCACGCTGCGGTACGGGCATCCGAAGATTCACCCGCCGGTCATCCTCGGGCATGAGTTTGCGGGCATTGTGGTGGAGGCAGGCGCGGACGTGTCGCAGGACTTCATGGGGGTGCACGTTGTCGCTGCGCCCGCCGTCGGCTGCGGAGAATGTGCTTACTGTCGTGCGGGGCATACACACCTCTGCGGGCATCGCGAGACGATCGGGTTCAGCATGGACGGCGCCTTTGCCGAATATGTGCGGATTCCTGCGCGTGCCGTGCGTCTCGGGAATGTGCAGCGCATTCCCGACGATGTGGATGATCTTGCCGCAGCTCTCACAGAGCCACTTGCCTGTGTGGTAAACGGGCAGGAGGCACTCGGTATCGGGACGGGGGAAACCGTGGCCGTTATCGGCGCGGGTCCCATCGGCATCCTGCACGCGGAGCTGGCACGGGCGGCGGGGGCGCGTGTCCTTCTGCTCAACCGCAGCGCACAGCGGCTTGCCGATGTGCGCGACATGGGATATGACTCTTATATCGAAACAGGTGCGGACGGCGGAGTGCAGGCAGTGCTCGACGTGACAGACGGGCGCGGCGCCGACGTCGTTATCGTGACGGCAGGGAGTGCTGCGGCGATGGCGGCGGGGATCGCTATGACGGCACGCATGGGACGCGTGTCCCTCTTTGCGGGGCTGCCGCAGGGGGCGACGCCGCTTCCTCTTGATGTCAATCTCGTTCACTATCGGCAGATTGGGCTCTATGGCGCATTCTCCTCCGCGCCCCGTCACAACGCACGCGCCCTTTCGCTCATCCGCAGCGGACAGGTGCGGGTCGCGCGTATCCTGACGCACGCTGTCGCGCTGACCAATATTGCGCACGGTTTTGATCTCGTGGAGTGTCGCACGGGGCTACGCGTCCTTGTCCTTCCGAACATGGAGGAGATGGCGGCAGCGATTGCCCGCCATTCGCACATAACGGCTGTAAAAGAATGATATGATATATATTAAACAATTTATAAAATAGAATATGATAGTATACTTGCTTTTTGACCGACGCATGATAGTTGGTACAGATTTTGCCCTGTCATGGAGAAACACCTTCTGCAAGGAATTTTGCGGGAGGTGTTTTTTTATGTTAATCTTTTTGTTATAATGAGAAGAAATAGCAGCGAAGGGGTGTGGGATGATGTCGGCGGAGAATCTGCCGCTGCCCGTGATGCGCGGCAGTTATGCGCATATGACACGGACGGAAAAGCGCATCGCGGACTATGTGTCCGCGCATGTGAGTGAGGTGATGGAGCAGACAATCTCGGATCTTGCGGCTGCGGTCGGCAGCTCTGAGATCACGATCTCGCGCTTTTGTAAGAAGATTGGATTCAGCGGGCTGCAGAGCTTCAAGATCGCGCTCGCGGCAGAGCTTTATACGCAGGAGGAAACAGTCTATCAGGACATCGACGCCGCTGACACGAGCGAGATGGTCGTGCAGAAGGTCTTTCGCAACATCACGGACGGACTCACGGACACGCTGAAGCTGCTCGACTATGCAGCGATTGACCGCGCTGTTGACATCATCCGCAGCGCGCGGCGCATCGCCGTCTACGGCTTCGGCAACTCGGCGACCGTCTGCCGCGACATCGAGACACGCTTCCTGCGTTTTGGCATGGTCGTACAGGCGTATAGCGACGCGCACCAGCAGGCGACATCGGCGTCGCTCCTCACGGCGAAGGATGCCGTAATCGCCGTTTCGCATACGGGTGCGACCCTCGAGCTCCTCGACTCCGTGCGTACGGCGCGGGCGGCGGGCGCCTCCGTCGTCGTCATCACGAGCCATGCTCATGCGCCTCTGGCGAAACTTGGCGATGTTGTGCTGCACGGCATGGGACGCGAGGTGCACTACAGCTCCGAGGCCGTCTCCTCGCGCCTCATCCACATGGCGATCACCGACGCCCTCTATACGGTCATTGCGATGAGGGAGCCGAAAGAGTACCGCAGCAACCTCAAGAAGATGCGCGAGGTGATCGCGAAGAAGCGGTTGTAGGGAGAGGTGTTTTCCTAAAAGGAGGTACTGTCATGGGAAAAATCTTAGGGATTAAGATTCAAAATTATGGTTCCTTAAAAGACATTCAAATGGGACGGTTGTTCAGTGACCAATCCGGAAAAGATTTAGATAACATGGTCGCAATTATTGGGGCAAGTGGGAATGGGAAAAGCACCTTAGCGGATGCTTTTGGCTTTATTTCGGACTGTCTCTCCACCGACGTTGAATCTGCCTGTGATGCAAGTCATCGCGGTGGCTATGATCAGCTGATTTCACAGGGGGCAAAGGGACCTATTCATTTTGAGATTTATTATCGTGAAACCTCAAATGCACGCCCCATTACCTACGAATTAACTATCAGTAAAGATGAGAGAGAGCGTCCTTTTGTTGCAGAGGAGCGATTAAGGCAACGAAATAAAACACATGGACGACCGCTGTCTTTCCTTTATCTTATCAGTGGGAAAGGCTATGCGTTTGAAGGGACGGAAGGCGGACAGGAAGATGGCGGGCAGGTACATGGTGAAAAAAAGGAAGTAGAGATGGCTGATTCCAGGAAACTGGGCATCGTTACATTGGGGGCGATGAAGCAGTATTCCAGAATCGAGAAGTTTCTGCTCTTTTTAAGAAGCTGGTATCTTTGCTATTTTACGCCCGATGCAGCGAGAGGCATTCAATCTGCTGCACCAACGCAATATTTGGATCGTACAGGCAGTAATTTGAATAATGTGGCACAGTATATGTTTCGAGATAACCCAAAAGCTTTTCGGAAGGTTTTGGATGAGATACAGACCAAAATTCCAAATATCGAAAAAATTGAGCCGGCCAAAATGCCGAATGGACAGATGGTTTTGGAGTTCTTGCAGAAAGGCTTTACAGAGCCGTTCTTTTCCCCACGGATGTCTGATGGGACGCTGAAACTCTTTGCGTATTATCTCCTGTTGAACGAGAAGACGCCACGTCAACTGGTTTTTGTTGAGGAACCCGAAAATGGTCTCTATCACAAATACTTAGCGCGTCTTGCAATTGAGATGAAAAAAAGTGCAGGGACAGGTTACATCAAGCAACTATTTGTTACAACCCACAGCCCTTTTTTTGTAAATGCTCTGGAGCCAAAACAAGTTTGGGTTCTGGAGAAAGAGCCGGATGGATTTTCTACCATTAAGAAAGCTTCTGATTATGACGCTGTGAGGGAATTGACGGAAGAAGGCGTGCCTTTGGGAGACCTGTGGTACAGTGACTACTTTGGGTGAGGGGGCGCGGAAGTGCATATTCAATTTATGATAGAGGATCGCTCAAGTGCGGTCCTGATTGACCTTCTCATGGAGAAATTGCAAGGGAAATTTCCAGCGTTTACATGGAATATAAAGTCTTTTCGAGGAATCGGCGGATTTACGAAGAAGAATACGATAAAGGAGACGAAGACTGGAAAGCTGTTGAATGATTTGGCAACCTATCTGAGTGCATTTGACAAGCAGCTTCAAGGGATTGCTGCGGCGATTTTTATCATTGTTGATAATGACACACGGGAAACGGCTGATTTTCGCAGGGAACTGGAGCAAGTTGCACATAATAAGCATGTTTCGATAGATCATGTTTTTTGCATTGCTGTGGAAGAGGTTGAGGCGTGGCTATTGGGAGACCGTGATGCTGTAGAGCAAGCATATCCTTCTGCAAAAGCTTCCATTTTGAACACGTATATACAAGACAGCATTTGTGGAACATGGGAGTTGTTGGCAGATGCTGTTTATCAAGGCGGCAGCCGAAAGCTAAAAAAAGACTGTCCTACCTACATGGAAATTGGCGAAAGAAAAGCTGTTTGGGCTAAAAACATTGGTACATATATGCAGCTGAATAAAAATAAATCACCGAGCTTCCAGTATTTTATGGGCGAGCTAACAAAAAGACTGCGATCTGTATGACTGTTCGTTGTGATTGGGAGACTCGTGAGAGGAACATGGAATGGACGACTTAAGCTTTTACAAGGGGAAGCGCGTATTCCTCACGGGACATACGGGATTCAAGGGCATGTGGCTCTCTCTCCTGCTTCTGAGGGCAGGTGCGGAGGTCACGGGATTTTCCCTCGATGCACCCACCAAGGGCGGCGCACAGGCACTGAGCCATCTTGGTATCTTGAAGGAAATGCGGGATGTGCGTGGGGATGTGCGTGATCTTGCAGCGCTGCGCCGCACATTTGATGAAGCAGATCCCGAGATTGTCTTCCACCTTGCGGCACAGCCGATCGTGCGCGAGAGCTACCGTCGCCCCGTGGATACGTTCGCGGCGAACGTGATGGGGACGGTCAATCTGCTCGAATGTGTCCGCGCATCGGACACCGTACACTCGGTACTTGTTGTGACGACGGACAAGGTCTATGAAAACAAGGAATGGGCATGGGGCTACCGTGAGAATGAGCCGTTGATGGGGTACGATCCCTATTCCGCGAGCAAGAGCTGTGCCGAGCTTGCGGTTTACAGCTATCGGCAGAGTTTTTTTGCCGATGGAGCAGTACGCCTCTCAACGGCGCGCGCGGGCAACGTGATCGGGGGCGGTGACTTTGCCCCTGACCGCATCATTCCCGACTGTATTCGTGCCGCCGTGCGCGGGCGGGTGATCGACATCCGCAATCCGTATTCAACGCGCCCCTATCAGCATGTGCTGGAGCCGCTCTCTGTGTATCTGATGCTCGCGGCGCGGCAGGCGGAGCATGCCGCGCTGGTCGGGGCATGGAACGTCGGCCCGGACGATGCGGACTGCGTGACGACGGGAGAGCTTGCCGATCTCTTCTGCCAGGCGTGGGGTGCGGGTACACGGTGGGAGACGCACGCGGACGGCGGTCCGCACGAGGCGCATTTTTTGAAGCTCGACTGCTCGAAGGTTAAGTCGGCGCTCGGGTGGAGGCCGCACTGGCATATCGCCGAAGCCGTGGAGAAAACGGTGGAATGGGCAAAGGCATGGGAGGAAGGTGCGGATATGCGTGCGCTGACCGAGGAACAGATCGAGGCGTTTTTCGCGGGGGATCATAGAGCAGGGAGAGAAATCGGATGAGTGAGCAGGAAATGCGCGGGGAGATTCTCGCGCTTGTACGGACGTACTGTGAGAAGTACCATGCACCGAAGGAGGATTTCTCCCCGGGCGATCGTCTGCCGTACGCGGCGCGCGTCTACGATCATGAGGAGATGGAGAATCTCGTCGCGAGTGCGCTTGAGTTCTGGCTGACGGCGGGGCACTACACGGAGAAATTCGAGCGCGGGCTGGCGGCCTATCTTGGGGTCAAGCACTGCTCGCTCGTGAACTCGGGCTCGTCGGCGAATCTGCTCGCCTTTATGGCGCTCACGTCGCCGCTCCTCGGGGCGCGTGCCGTCGGGCGCGGCGATGAGGTCATCACGGTGGCGGCGGGCTTTCCGACGACGGTCGCACCGATGATTCAGTACGGTGCAGTGCCCGTATTCGTCGATGTGAGCCTGCCGACGTACAATGTGGATGTGTCACTTCTCGAGGGGGCTCTCTCCGCACGGACGAAGGCCGTCATGATCGCGCATACGCTCGGCAATCCGTTCGATCTGGCGGCGGTCAAGGCGTTCTGCCAAAAGCACAGCCTCTGGCTCGTTGAGGACAACTGCGATGCGCTCGGCGCGCAGTATACGATCGACGGAGAGACGCGCTATACGGGAACGATCGGTGATATCGGCACGTCGAGCTTCTATCCGCCGCACCACATGACGATGGGCGAGGGCGGCGCGGTCTATACGAATGATGCGCTCCTCCACCGCATCGTGCGCTCCCTGCGCGACTGGGGACGCGACTGCGTCTGCGCGTCGGGGCAGGACAACCGCTGCGGACATCGCTTCGACGGGCAGTACGGTGCACTGCCGCACGGGTACGATCACAAATACGTCTACTCGCATTTCGGCTACAACCTCAAGGCGACGGATATGCAGGCGGCCGTCGGTGTCGCTCAGCTGAAAAAACTGCCGTCCTTTGTCGCGCGTCGCCGGCATAACTTCGCGCGGCTCCGCGCGGCACTCGCCGATCTGGGCGATGCGTTTGTCCTGCCGGAGGCGACGGCGCATGCAGATCCCAGCTGGTTCGGGCTTTTGCTGTCCTGCCGTGACGGCGTGGATCGCGCCAAGATCGTGCCATACATCGAGGGACGGGGCATCCAGACGCGCATGCTCTTCGCGGGGAATCTGACGAAGCACCCCTGTTTTGATGCCATGCGCGCCTCGGGCGAGGGCTACCGTGTGGCGGGGACACTCGCGTCGACCGACCGCATTATGAACGACACGTTCTGGCTCGGTGTCTACCCGGGGCTGACGGATGCGAAGATCGATTATATGGCACAGGTCGTACGGGATGCCGTGCACGCGGCGCGGTAGTACAGGCATGAAGCCGGAGGGCGGAAGTTATGCTTCCGCTCTTTTTTTACGGCGTGGACGGATGGTGATGAGGAGAGCGGTGACGTAAGCGGTGATGGGAATGGCACAGAGGAGACCGATGCTGCCGACGAGGGAGCGGACGATCTCCGTGGCAATCATGTTGAGATTCAGGACGTGGCGGAGCGGGAGGTCGGGCTGGGCGGAGATGAGGAGGATGAGCGGGAGTGCACCGCCGATGTAGGCGAGGACAAGGGTGTTCGCCATGGTGCCCATGACGTCGCGGCCGACGCTCATGCCCGAGGAGACGAGTGCCTCGAACTTCGTCTTGGGGGCGAGCTGCTTCATTTCGTACTGCGCGGAAGCGATGGAGACGGCGACGTCCATGACGGCACCGAGCGCACCGAGAACGATGCCGGCAAAGAGCAGTTCACGGAAGTCCACCTCCTGCAGATAGAGTGCCTTAAGCATGCCCGCCTGTTCCTCGGCGATGCCCGTGAGGTAGGTGCCGTGGATAGCGATGACGGCGAGGAGTCCCGCGATAAGGATGCCGCCGATGGTGCCGATGATGGCACCCGCCGCCTTGACGCTGCGCCCGCTCACGATGAGCTGGGTGGCGAGAGCGATGATGCTGCCGATGCAAAGCGTTGCGAGGATGATGTGCGAGGGCGCGTAGAGGATAAAGGAAATGAGTCCCTTTGCGATGAGAATGACGGCGAAGAGGAGAACCAGGAGGGCCTTCGCGCCCGTTATGCCGCCGAAGAAGATGAGGAGTGCGGCAAAGATGGCGAGCAGGAGGAGCATGGCGGGAAGGCGGTCGTAGTCGACAATAGCATAGCTTTCGCCCGCAGGACGGACGAGGATGTGTTCGCCCTCCTCCGGATGAATGTCAAAGGCAGGGTTATTGAAGGTATGGTGGAGAATGGTCTCCTCTGTTCCCTCCGCAGGACCGGAGTTGAGATGAATGCGAACCGTGTATGCGGCGCTGTCCGGCGCAAAGGAGGTGATGCCGCCCGCTGCGTTCTCCACGTGGAGAATTTCCGCCTTGTAGGTCGGCGGGTCATCTTCTTCACCTGCGGGCAGACGCATGAGGACAGCGCAGAAGAGGATGACGGAGAGGACTGCAATGAGGAGATGCGGCAAGCGGCGGGGGCGATGTTTCATGGTGAACTCCTTTTGATCAACGATAAACTCCTGTGAATAATCACATGATTTCTATATATTATCGCATGAAGTAAAGGTGATTTCAATAGTTATTCTTGATTATGTAAGAGCTATTGACAGATGAGTCATTCTCACATATACTGAGAACAACGAGATGATTCCAGAGAGGATGGCGGCATTGCCGCACCTCAAGGCGCAGGAATTGTCATCGTCTCATGGAGCGATCCATCAAGGCTGCCATTGGGCAGTTTTTCTTTGTCATAGGTGTTTCTGCACAGGGGATCGGTCGCTCTATGATGCGGCAAAGCGCCAAGGATAGAGGGGGCTTTCACCGGGCTGCGGAGGGAGAATCGGCATGCGCGGGAAAGCGATATAGTGAAGGAGGAAACAGTATGTTCTCGAAGACAGATTTTTGGATTGGCCTTGCGGTTGGCGCGGTCGCCGGTATTTTCGGCTATCGTTTCATGCAGGAGCGCACACAGCAGCTGGCGGCGCTTGAGGCCGGCTCAGCGGATCTCTCGCTCGCTGAGCTCCAGCGCCAGAAGGAGGAGCTCGAGGATCTGATCGCGGCACAGGCTGCATCGGAGAAGTGAGAAAACCACAACACGGGGGCTGCTGCGCATCTCTGCGCGCAGCCCTTTTTCAACAGATATAAAAAAGAAAGGGGTTTCAATGAGTATTTTTGCTGCGATAAAAAATGCGATTCCGCACTCAGCGCTGGATCTGTTCATTCGCTCGACGGATGTCGCTTCCTATATGCCGGGACGCGTGCGTCTCTACAGCAAGCAGCTCGTGAACAATGCTTCACTCGAACAGCAGGTGCATGAGCGGCTGAACGCACTCACAGAGATCGAGTGTGTGGATACGAATATTGCCACAGGATCGATCCTCATCACGTATGAGCCGGAGCGTCTGCGTGCGAATGCGGAACTGCGGCGTGTGGAGGACTATATGCGTAAACATGCGAGGAGGCGGGCATCATGACGTACCTGTCGGGGCTGATGCTCGGCGCTTCATTGGCAAATATGGCCCGCCAGATGATTCTCGGGACGGGAGGACATTCTGCTGAGGGCCGTATGCTGCACGGACCAGGCGGCCTGTTTGCTGCACCGGAGCACCCGCGCGGGAAGAGTTCACATGCCTTGGCGCATACGGCCGAGCAGCCCGCTGCGCCGGTTTCCTGTGCGGTGCCGACGGCTGTTTTTTCCTGTGTTCATGCTTCACCGGGACGCCGCCGCTACCGTACGCCGTATTTGACGGAGTCATTTGCCGCTGTGCTGGAGGAACGTCTCCTTCGTCTGCCGTTCATCCGTGCGGTTCGTACCAATGTGGCTTCGGGCAGCATTCTGCTCATCTATGCGCCGGAGGATGAGGCGCATGTACTCGTCCTGGCGGAGGGGCTGAGTGCCATCTTTGCCGAGGGCAAGGTTCAGCCGCCCGCGACGTTTGCCAAGAGTGTGCGCCGTTCAGTGGAGACGCTTAGTGGATGGATTCAGCGCAATACGGGCGGGGCACTGGATCTCAGCTCGTTGGTTGCCGGGATTTTCATTATGCGCGGCATACGTCAGCTGGTGATTTCCAATAATACGCCCTCGGGCTCGCAGATGCTCTGGTGGGCGCTGTCGCTGATGAGGGGATGGAAGGTATGACAAAGCTGCTGCACAAGCGGATCCGCCTTCGTACGGCCCTGCCGCGCGAGGATGCGCTGCGGCTCGCAGCGCGCCTGCGCCGCTTTCCCGCGGTGATGGCGGTATCCACCAATGAGAAATGGGTAGATCTTTGGCATGTGGGGACGATCCCGACGGCGCGCGTTCTCATGGCGGCAGAGCGTGCCGTGCGGTCGGCGGCAGAGAAGACAGTGACGCCGACGGAGCGGCTGGCGGAGTTCCGCCGCGATGCAGTGATCTCCCTTGCCAGTTTTGCCGCGATGGAGCTCCTGCGGCGCGGTGCCCCCGAACTCTTTGCTTCGGTGAAGGTGCTGCGCTCACTGCTCGTCCTGGCCATTTCGCGCAACTTTATCAAAACGGGCATCGGCGGTCTGATCGAGGAGCGTCAGCCGAATGCGGATACGCTCACGACGACGGCGGTGATTGCCTCAGTGCTCGCGGGGAAACCAGAGTCGAGCCTCATGCTCCTTGCACTCAGCAATGGTGCGGAGATGCTGACCAGCTATGCGGCAGAGAAGGCGCGTACGCACATCTCGGGGCTGCTGTCCCTTGGGCAGCGTGATGTCTGGCTGGTCGAAAAGACACCGAAGGGCGAGGTGGAGCGCAAGGTTCCCGTGGAGGAGGTGCGTCCCGGCGATACGATCGCTGTGCACGCGGGAGAGAAAATCGTCATCGACGGCCGCGTTCTGCGCGGCAATGCGGCGGTGACGCAGGCGTCCGTGACGGGCGAGTCTGCCCCTGCGATGAAGAAGGAGGGCACTCCGGTCTACGCGGGCAGCGTGGTCGAGGCAGGCGAGCTTGTGATCGCCGTGGAGAAGGTGGGCAGCGATACGTCGCTCGCACACATCGTACACCTCGTCGAGGAGGCGCAGACGCGCCGCGCACCCGTGCAGAATTTTGCCGATCAGATGGCGAACTATCTCGTGCCCGTGTCCTTCCTCGGGGCGGCGATTGTCTACGGGGCGACGCGCGACTGGGGACGTGTGCTGAACCTGCTCTTCATCGACTTCTCCTGCGGCCTGAAGCTTTCGACGGCGACGGCAATGTCAGCGGCGATTGCGGCAGCGGCCAAGCGCGGGATCCTCGTCAAGGGCGGCAACTACATTGAGGCGCTGGCACGCACGGATACGGTCGTGCTCGACAAGACGGGTACACTGACGGTCGGCATCCCAGAGATCACGTTCATCCGTACGGCGTCAGGGGTGACGGAGAAGGAGATGATTCTGCTCGCGGCATCCGCTGAGGAGCACTCCGTGCATCCGCTCGCCGTGGCAATCCAGAAGTATGTGGAGGAAAAGGCGTGGCAGGCACCGCAGCACCGCTCCTCTAAGACGATCGTGGCACGCGGAATGCTCGCTGAGGTGCCGGATTTTGAGGGCTTTACGGGCGGAACGATCCGCGTCGGCAGCCGCCGTTTTCTGCAGGAGAACGGCGTGACGGATCCGGAGGATCTCGCCGCGTCGACATCCGGCAAAAACGTGCTCTTTGTTGCGCGCGACACGCGCCTCATCGGTGTGATCGGGATTGAGGATCCCATCCGTCCAAAGATGAAGAAGACGCTGAATCAGCTGCGCCGCTGCGGTGTGGATGAGATCGTCATGCTGACGGGCGACTCTAAGGCGGTCGCGGCAGAGGTGGCGCGCGATATGGATGTGGACTCCTATCATGCGGAGATTCTGCCCGAGGACAAGTCGCGCTATGTGAACGAGCTGAAGCAGCGCGGGACAGTGATGATGGTCGGCGACGGCATCAACGATGCGCCCGCACTCGCCTTCGCCGATGTCGGCGTTTCCCTCGGCGGACGCCAGACGGATATTGCGGCCGAGTCCTCGGCGGTGACAATTCACGGGGAGGATCCAATCCGCCTCGTGGAGGCGCTGCGCCTCGGACGGCGGACGATGCATCTCGTGCATCAGAATTTCAAGGCGACGCTGCTCGTCAACTCGTCGGCGATGCTGCTCGGCGCACTCGGCGCGATCAGCCCGCTCGCGGCGGCCGCGATCCACAATACAGCGACGCTCGCGGTGGTGCTGAACAGCTGCCGCATTCTGACGCCCGAGGGCGGTATGTTTGCACGGAAGATGACAAAGTAGAACGGCACATGACGATCGGTTGATTTTTCCATTATCCTGTTGTAGAATATGGGTATGTACATGGAAAACAAGACGGATCCATGAATACCGATCCGCTATTTTGAGAGGAGAGTTTTGTCCATGGCTGGAAAGATGAAGAACTGCTCAAGCTGCGGCAAGGTGTTCATCGCGATCAACAATTCCCGCGTCTGCTCGGACTGCCGCGAGAAGGAAGAGCAGTGGGAGAAAGAGATCATCGAGTATGTGCGTGAGCATCCGAAGAGCCAGATCCCGGAGATCGTCGAGGCAACGGGCGTACAGGAGCCTATCATCCGCCGCATGATCCGGGAAGGGCGGTTTCTTTCGAGCAATGTGGAGCTCTTTTACCCGTGTGAAAAATGCGGCTCGCCCATCCAGAAGGGCCAGTACTGCGACAAGTGTCAGAAGGAGATGCGCGAAGAGCTGCAGGCTGCGATTGGCAAACAGAGCGCCTCGGGAATGCGCACTGCCAAGGACGGCAGCGGCCGCCGCGGCTATGTGACGCTTGGCGGAAAATAAAGGAAGCACATAACGGAGACGCACGCAAGAAAAAAATCTTAAGTGCGTCTCTTTTTTTTTCGATAAAGAAGGTGAAAGGATTTCGAACAGAAATCGCGAATAGATGAGACACAGGTGCGCCGCAGGGCTGCGGCGGTGTTTTCACATACACAGGTGGTGAAAGATATGTTGATTAGGAATCAGGCAATTTCAGCAGTGAGCAGACTCTACGCCGGTGCTCAGGTGACGGGAACGCGCCGCGTGGATGCGGCGGGTGCCGTGCAGGCACCGGACGCACTCGAACTTTCGGGTGAGGTGCAGAGCTTTGGCGATATTTTGCAGCAGCTGCGCGGCATGGATGATGTGCGCAAGGCCCGCGTAGAGACTCTTTCTGCGCGCGTGCAGAATGATGCGTATGCGCCTGCTGCGTCGGATATTGCGGCAAAGATGCTCGCGATGCGGTACTGATTGGAGCAGACTATGTGGGATGCATTCACAGCGACGCTTGAGGAGCTCTCGCACCAATATGAGAAGATCTGTACGCTGCAGAAAAAGAAGCGCGGAATTCTCGCTGCGCTCGATCTGGAGGCCCTTGAAAAGGTGACGGCGGAGGAGGATTTCCTCGCACGTGCGGTGGAGCGTCTTGAGACAGATCGCCTCGCCCATCTGGCCGGCATCGCAGAAGCAACGCCGGGCGTGAGTGCCGAGACAAATATGGAAGAACTTGCGCTTCTCGCACCGAGCGATTCTGTACATCGCAGCGTGCTTGCGGCGAGCCGTCGGCTGAGCAAGATTGTCAAGGAGACGGAGGAACTCCGTGACGGCAATGCCCTTCTCATCGAGGCGGCCCTTATGGCAGTAAATCGACAGCTTGGGCGTATCGGCGGCGCAGTGGTCGACCCTGTGTACGGGAGCGGCGGCACGGAGCAGGTGAGGCACCTGCGCAAGAATCTGGACTATAAGGCGTGAACGGCAATGACGAATGAGACCCGCGCAGCACTCGTGCTTTTAAAGGAACAGATGGCTGCTGCCGAGGAGGCACTTGCCTCCTTCGATGCCCTTGTCACCGCGCTGCAGCACAGCGCCTTCGGCGCGGGGATCGGAGCGCCGACGGCGGCTGCGGAGAAAAGCCTCTCCGCCGTACGTGCACTTGCACGGCGGCAGACGGAATACTTGAAAACGGTGCGGGCGGAGGATCTCTCTGCCGTCATTGCACGTGAGCCGAATCCACGGGAACGTTTTGCTGCTGTACGTGCACTGCACGCCGTTCGGACGCGTCACGAAGCACTGCATGAGCGGGTGCGTTCGGCGGATCGGCTGCTTCGGCAGAGCGCGGACTTTATCAGCTATCAGCTCAACGTGATCTCCGGTACGGCGGCGGACGATACATACGGGCATTCTCAGCCTGTAGCGGGGCCCGGTGCCGGCGTGCGGCGCGAGATTGCGATGTTTGATGCAGATGTATAAATGGATCACAGGACAGTGTCAGGGAAAGAGTGAGGGAATATGCGGTCAACATTTGCCGGTCTTAATACCATGGTGCGGGGCATCCAGAACAATCAGCTCTCGCTCGATACGACCGGACACAACATTACGAATGCTTCGACGGAGGGGTACTCGCGTCAGCGTGTTGACTCGGCGGCGACCAACTATCAGGAACGTCCGTCTCTCTATGGCGGCGTTTATGTCGGCGGCGGCGTCGATGTTGTGGCGCTCAACCGTGCGCGCAATATTTACGCAGACAAGCAGTTCTGGTCGGAGAGCTCGACACAGACCCTCTACAAGACCTACAAGACGAACTACGACAAGGCAGAGGCGGTCTTCAACGATGCCAAGGAGACCGGCGTCCTCGACGCGATGAAGCAGTTCTACAGCGCATGGGTCAACCTCTCCGACTATGCGAGTGATGCCGCGTCCCGTACGGCGGTCGTGCAGAAGGGCAACAACCTCGTGGACCGCATCAAGACGGGGGCACGCCAGCTGCAGGATCAGATCAACGCACAGTACGACGAGATGCGGATTCAGGTGAATAAGGCAAACAGCATCACGGAGAAGATTGCCGTCCTCAACAAAAACATCATGCTTGCGGAAACGAACGGCGGCAAGGCAAACGACCTGCGCGACCAGCGCGATCTTCTCGTAGACAAGCTCTCGGAGATCACGAATGTCAACGTCTATGAGGATGCAACCGGACAGTACACCGTCGTCTCGAACGGCATGACGCTCGTGCAGCGCGACAGCAATCTTACCATTGAGATGAGTCCGCCGATCAACAACGAGCGCTACGGCATCAATGACTACACGCTCCGCATCAAGGAGGCGGGCGGCATGGGGTATGTTCCGCAGGGCGGCGTACTGAAGGCTCTGCAGGATACGATTGTTCAGGACAAGAAGTACATCGACAATCTTGCCGACATCTCGGCGACCCTTATGACGACATTCAATGATGTGCATAAGCTCGGTGCCGGCATCGATAACGATGCGACGACATGGACGAATTTCTTCGGACGCAATGCGTTCCACAGCGATGCAACGGGGAACAACTATACGGGCGAGCGTTATGTGTGGCACGTCGATCCGACGACGGGTGACCGCTGGATGACGGCGACGGCACAGGGCGTGACGCGCACGGCGACTGCCACAGGGGCGACAGTGACGGCAGTCGATACGAGCAACGCCGCCGACATCCATGAGATGCGCTCCATGCAGATCATCAAAGCACTCAAGGTCAGCGATGAGCTGACAGCGCAGGGGGGACAGAACCTTGTCGCCGCACGCCAGATTCAGAACCCGGCCCCGATCTCACCGACGAACCCCATCGGCAAGGTGCTGCCGACGGTCTCTCCCGGCACCATTACGTACACCTATACATTCGCCAATATGAACGGCACGGCAGATGGGACGATGGCCGTTGAGCTGAGCAAGTTTTTCAACATGGATCAGGGAAATACGATCAATGTGGCAAAGCTTATCGGCCTGCCGGCGAATGAGTGCGAGCGCGCCGTCGGAACCGTCTCCATCAACCAGTACTATAACGGCGTTATGAATAAGCTCGGCGCAGACGCCGAGAACCTCAACAAGAAGATGAAGCAGCAGGATGACCTCATGGTGCAGATCACCCAGTGGCGTCAGTCCACGGCAGGGGTTGACTGGAACGAGGAGCTTTCGAATATGCTCAAGTTCCAGACGGGGTATGGAGCATGCTCACGTGTCCTCACGTCGATGGATGAGATCCTGGACCGCCTCATCAACAGCACAGGCGTTGTGGGAAGGTAAGGGAGGATAGACGATGATTCGCATCAGCAGTAATTACAGTGTGCAGCGCTATCAGAAAGACCTGAATGAGCTGGACTACACGAAAGCAAAGCTCATGGAGCAGGGCGACGGGAAAAAGCTCCACCGCCCCTCGGACAACTCCGTGGACTACTCCCGCTATCTGCGCTACAACGTCTCTGAGGGGGAAAATGACCGCTATCAGGAGAGTGTCAAGGCGGGTATCTCATGGATGAACACAACCCAGACAGCGCTCAGTTCGATGGAAGACATTCAGAAGACGTTCAAGGCAAAGACCATTCAGGGAGCGAACGACGATAAGGACGAGCACAGCGGCGACTGGCCCGCGATTGCCCGTGAGATGAAAGCACAGATTCAACAGATCGTCTCGCTCGGCAATACACAGCTCGGTGACCGTTATGTATTTTCCGGGCAGGCAGATCTTCGTCAGCCGTTCTCCCTGTCTGACGAGAAAAAGCCGCTCAGCCGCGGCCTCGCCAAGACTCTGGACGACCGCCAGGCGGCTTTCTTCAATGATGCGAGCAACGGAAACAGTGCAGATTTTCTGCACCAGATGCTCTCGCTCGACGGCAGCGACGGCAAGACGTACTACCTCAATACGCTGACGGGGGATATC
>ERZ773083.1091-NODE-1091-length-19282-cov-48.149165_pt1 | contig 19282 bp, 13 predicted proteins | sample MGYA00511465_ERZ773083 | MGnify/ENA primary metagenome ERZ773083 (study PRJEB29015, sample SAMEA2738001) | human oral metagenome | biome: human oral; feature: human-associated habitat; material: dental | place: China | collected 2060 ... | reverse complement strand
CTCGATCGGCCTGTTCTACGCGGTCTTCGCGGCGGCGATTCTGGCGACCGGCGGGAAGTTCTGAGCCGGGCGGCGACCCCCCCCGAGATTCTCACGACGTGGCGAACAACGCGCGCCGGCAAGAGCCCTCACATGCGCCAAGTTCAACCGTTCATGGAAGAATAGAGCCCATGGCGAAATCGACAGACGAATTCAAGGCGGCCAATTTCGGGGGCGAGCTTCGCGAGCGCGTGGAGGTTCCCGGCAAGGCCAGCCTCGAGGGCCTCGAAAACCGCTGGGGAAGGCGCTGGCAGGAGGACGGCACGTACGCCTTCGACCGCACCGCGACCCGCGAGAACGTCTACTCGATCGACACTCCCCCGCCCACCGTGTCCGGCTCCCTGCACGTGGGCCACGTCTTCTCCTACACTCACACCGACACGATGGCGCGCTACCAGCGCATGCGCGGCAAGTCGGTCTTCTACCCGATGGGCTGGGACGACAACGGCCTGCCCACCGAGCGGCGCGTGCAGAACTACTACGGCGTGCGCTGCGACCCGTCGCTGCCCTACGACCCCGATTTCGTCCCTCCCCACGACGGCGGCGACGGCAAGTCGATCAAATACGCGGACCAAGTGCCGATCTCGCGGCGCAATTTCATCGAGCTGTGCTGGAAGCTGACCGAGGAGGACGAGGCGCAGTTCGAAGCCCTCTGGCGCTACCTCGGCCTGTCGGTGGACTGGAGCCAGCACTATCAGACGATCGGGCCGAAGGCCCAGAAGATCGCCCAGGCGGGATTCCTGCGCAACCTCGAACGCGGCGAGGCCTATCAGGCTCAGGCCCCCGGGCTGTGGGACGTGACCTTCCAGACGGCCGTCGCCCAGGCGGAGCTGGAGGCCCGCGAATACCCCGGCGCCTACCATTCGCTCGCGTTCCACGGCGAGGGCGGCGACGTCGTCATCGAAACCACGCGCCCGGAGCTGCTTCCCGCCTGCGTCGCGCTCATCGCGCACCCCGACGACGAACGCTACAGCCACCTCTTCGGGTCCACGGTGACCTCCCCGATCTTCGACGTCGAGCTTCCCGTCCTCGCCCACCCGGCCGCCGAGGTCGAGAAGGGCGCCGGAATCGCCATGTGCTGCACCTTCGGCGACCTGACCGACGTCGTGTGGTGGCGCGAACTGGACCTGCCCATGCGCTCGGTGCTCGGCAAAGACGGCCGCATCCTCGCGCAGACGCCGGAGTGGATCGCGTCCGAACGCGGCGTCGCCGCCTACCAGGCCATGGCCGGGAAGACGGCTTTCTCCGCCAGGAAGACGCTCGTCGAGGCGCTGACCGACAGCGGCGAGATGCTCGGCGAGCCCAAGCCTACGTCCCGTATGACGAATTTCTTCGAGAAGGGGGACAAGCCGCTGGAGATCGTCACGTCGCGCCAGTGGTACATCCGCAACGGCGGGCGCGACCACGTCGAGGCCAACGGCAGGCAGCTGCGCGAGAACCTCATCGCGGCCGGAAACGAGCTCGCCTTCCACCCCGATTTCATGCACGTGCGCTACGACAACTGGGTCGGCGGCCTCAACACCGACTGGCTCATCTCCCGCCAGCGTTTCTTCGGCGTGCCGATCCCGCTGTGGTATCGGGTGCGCGAATCGGGCGAGGTCGATTACGACGACGTCATCGCGCCCGGCGTCGAGCGCCTTCCCGTCGATCCTTCCTCGGATGTCCCCGAGGGCTTCACGGAGGCTCAGCGCGGCGAGCCGGGCGGCTTCGTCGGCGAGATCGACATCATGGACACGTGGGCCACGTCCTCTCTCAGCCCCCAGATCGCGGGCGGCTGGCTGACGGACGAGGACCTGTTCTCGCGCGTCTACCCGATGGACGTGCGTCCGCAGGGCCAGGACATCATCCGCACGTGGCTGTTCTCCTCCATGGTGCGCGCTCACCTCGAGTTCGGCGAGAACCCTTGGAGGCACGCTGCGATCTCCGGCTGGATCCTGGATCCCGACCGGAAGAAGATGTCCAAGTCGAAGGGCAATGTGGTCACCCCCTTGGCGTTGCTCGAAAAGCACGGCTCGGACGCGGTGCGCTATTGGGCCGCGAGTGCGCGGCTGGGAATGGACGCGACTTTCGACGAGCAGCAGATGAAGATCGGGCGCCGCTTGGCGATGAAGGTGCTCAACGCCTCGAAGTTCGCCCTGTCGATGGGCGGGGAGGGCGCGCCGGCGGAGCTCGACGCTGCGGCTGTGACCGAGCCCGTCGATCGGGCGGTCCTGGCGGGGCTCGCCGACGTGGTCGACGAGGCCACCGCCTCCTTCGAGGCCTACGACCACACGCGGGCGTTGGAGCTGGCCGAGTCCTACTTCTGGACCTTCTGCGACGACTACCTCGAGCTGGTGAAGGACCGCGCGTACTCCGAGGACCCGACCGCCCGCTCGGCGAGGGCGGCGCTGAACATCGCCGTCGACGTCTTCCTGCGGCTCCTGGCGCCGTTCATCCCCTACGCCACGGAGGAGGTGTGGAGCTGGTACCGCACGGGCTCGGTCCACCGCGCCGCCTGGCCCGGCTCGCAGCCCTTGCGCGCCGCGGCTGCCGGGGCGGATGCAGACATCCTGCGGGTCGCCGGCGAGGCGTTGACCGCTCTGCGGAAGGTGAAGTCGGAGAACAAGGTCTCCCAACGCACCGCATACGCTTCCGTTTCGCTCGACGTCGCCGAGGCGGACCGCTCTAGGATCGACGCCGTCCACGCCGACCTGGTACGGGCCGCGCACGTCCGCGGGGATCTCTCGCTCACCGCCGCCGCGCACGACGGGCCGGTGATCGTGGCCTCCTACGAGCTCGACCCGCCCGAGCCGAAGAAGCCCAGGTCGAAGTAGCAGAGGGTGCGCAAATGAAGTGTGGGGCCGCAGGCGCCCCGTGGCCCCACACTTCTCCAGCCCTCGATTCTGCGGGGTCGGCGGCCGCCGAGGCACCCGACCGCCCCGTAGACGCGCTCGACTCCCCGCAGGCTCGAGTTGTTTGTCTATAGCGAGGACGAGCGGCCTGCCCCTTCAACCCCGGTCGGTCCGGATCATCGACCGGCAGGTCACGGATCGGTGGAGTCCAGGTCTTCCTCCGTCTCGGATTCCCTCGGCGCGAGAACCTGGATGACGACGGCGGCTCCGATGAGCGCCGCGCCCACGGCTGTGCCGATCCACTGGCATCCGACGCGCACGATCGACGGGGCGGATCCGATGATCTCGCCGTCAGCCCCGTGATTCCCCTCGTTCGCCTTGAGGAAGACGTCCGTCCGATGGCGTACGTCGTCACGCTGAGAACCATCAGAAGGATCGCCCACAGGAGGCACTTCTTCGAAGCCGGGTGAAGCTTTCCCGCGTTTCTCATTGCCATTCTCCTATCGCAAAATGTGGAGCTAACGACTTTCCATGGAAACCCTATATCCTGCAACGTTTCCCCATGGGGTATTTCTCCTACTCGCTGCCGAGGCGCCTCTCGCCGTGCCGATCCCATACCACTTGGCGACGATCACTTCATTTCCATTTCTAATTTCACGCGTGTAGCCTCTACCGGCTCCATAGGCGAATTGATTTGTTCCTTCCGTCACATTGAATTTATACCCCGTTTTCACGTTTATATTGCCAATAGTTATACACAGAAGACTTTGAAGCGGGCTCCCAAGCAAAAGGAGGAGCAAACCATCCGTAGCTTCTCTCTTGATTTGATCCATTTGGATTATTTATGAGATTCTGATCATTAGAAAAATGATTTTGCGTCCGTGACTTTAATATTGAACATAGTTTTTCTTCAGTAAGATCAGAGGGTTTTTGTCCATTATCATCGGGAATTACAACTAGAGTACTATTGGAAATAGAACCAATGTTATAGACAGTTTCATCGTCAATTTGCACAGCTTTATCGTTTGATGCGACAACATAAGACAAATTTGATGTTCCGCAGTCTGACTGTTCTGTAAAAAGTCCGCTTTCGCGCGCTTCCTTTGCATTGTAAATCTTCACATTGGATAATTCCATATTTGCGATTGAATTCACAAATAAAGGTACAATACCAATATAAACGAGTAGTTTTTTCATTATTTTTCCAAAAAATATGAATAGTAAAATAATTAAGTAACTCTTCTCTTGCACTAATTATGTTATTTAAATAGACTTTAGAGAGAGTAAACTCAGTCAAATTAATTTACTGGATGAACGTGAGGATGCCTGCGAGAGCATCTACAGAAAACTCTAAACCCTTGAATTTTTTTGCAATAATATGCCCACCCTTGGTTCGAACTTCAGAACGCACAGGAGCCTTAAGCAGTAGCGACTCGAGAATTTTTCATCTTGACAACGAAGATGGCATACAAAACTATGGAGATAATACGCATACAAATTTACTGTTAAATTATCTACTAGCGTTATAAAATCTTGCAGCTACATATCTCAACGAAACTATAAATAATTTTAATCATATAAATAGGAATACATAGACAGTTTCTAGTGCGTAACATATTAAATACTAATAAATCTTTTTATAAATTAAATTTAAGTATTAATTGTTTTTCACACCATATTTTCACTCATTTGACTTATTAATACATTAAAATATCATTTTAAATTTGAATTTGATACATTATTTCGAAAGTGCAACATAATACACTTATAATTATTAATATTAACAAATATTCATAAATTCATTTTATATTATATTTCAGTAATTAATAAGCAAATAAATTTCCCCAAAAGAAATATATTCAATTATATTAAAATATAAGAAATACGTTATTTGCATTGTGATAATAAATATGTGATATAAATCATTTGATTTAATGCAACATTCTGCATATTATCGTTAATGTGAGATGCTTTTAAATCTCACTTTTATCGCTAAAGCTCACCTAATATTCACCGAAAGAGAAATTTTTTTACGACTAATAAAATTATAAAGTGCGTTATTGCATCAACAATTTCCATTTCATTTATTACAGGAACAACTTCTGTTTTAGCTGACGAAAAACCATCACAATATATAACAAATTATCACAAAATAAATAGATTTACATGTCAAGATAAATTATCAAATAACAAAGATATTCTATATTATGTAGATCAAAATTATAAAAATGACAATTCATCAAAGCCTGATGGTTGGTTTAGCTGGGTACGTAAAGGATTCGCATGGGCATTACGAAATGGTGTAGGAAAAATTCCGGGGCCTTTTCGTCCATTTGCAAAGAAGATAGTCGACGTTCTTGATACGGTTGAAGTTTGGGAGACAGCTAGCCTTACAACAGCGTTCATAAAGGCAGAAATTCCACCGGATATAGCATACGATACTGCTCGTCGGATTGTTATGCTTTTCGGATGATGAGAAATTATTTCAATTCAGTGTTCGGTAAGGCCGAGAGAATTCTCGGCCTTACCGGCGCATTCATGCTTCTCCCCTTTACTCTTCTCTTGCCGCTTCTCCCTGCGGGACTCGGTCTTGCTCTCACAGCGAACGTGAATGCACTCGGCGGCATAACTAAAAGGTCAGTATTCGAATATGTAGCATGGATTATAATTTATTATTTATTTGTACTGTCATTTGATGATTTTACAACACGCATTCTGTCAAATACTTACATTAATAGATATCTATCTACTGTGATAGAATCGATTTTATCGTTTTTCATACTTTTATATATTTTTCATTTTCTTACGGTTACTTGGCTAGGCGCCTTGATACCAGTTGTATTTTATATCACATTTAGTCTCATTTTAAGAATGATCATTCCAGTCAATTATGAGTAATACTCTATTGAATTGCGGTATCGTTGTACAGGCTATCGGCACGGCGATGCCCCACCCGCATCACAGTATCCTGAACGCTGCCCCGTCCACACGCGCACATCGGCGAGATTCTACCGCTTCCGCCTCATCCTCATGATGGTGCCCGTCCGCGCGCCCGCCGTTGAGACCTTCACCATACCCTTGGGATTCCGCGGAATTCCTCCCGCGGGCAGAGTGCGGGGCGTGCAGGGTTACGCTATCGTAGCTCTAGATCGTTCAGATCAGAGAGGACTTCATGAGCAACATCATCGAGAAAGACGGACGCCGGGCCTCCCACTGTCCCGGCAAGATCAAGGTCACGGATTCGATGAGCATCCCCTGGGTGATGCGAAATCACGCCATCGACCGCGCCGAGAAGGTCGTATTCGAACGCAAGTCCTCGATCAACACGTGGGTGCCTGTGACATGGCGCCAGTTCTACGCGGAGGTCCGCGAGCTGGCCCGCGGCTTGATCGCCATGGGCGTCCAGCCGAACGATCACATCGCCATCATGAGCCATTCGCGCTATGAGTTCGCCCTCTTCGACCAGGCCGTCTGGGCAGTCGGAGCACAGCTCATCCCCATCTACGAGACCGATTCGACACAGCAGGCCCGTTGGATCATCGACGACGCGCACTGCCGCATCGCCATCGCCGAAACCCGGCAACTCCATGACGTGCTCGCCCCCATCCTCAACGACGTCGAGCATTTCGAGACGATTCACGTGATCGAGGAAGACGCGGTCGACAAGATCTCCGCACTCGGGCAGCCCGAGTCCGATGAGGAGATCGACCGGCGCATCGACGCCACGACCGCCGACGACCTGGCGACCATCATCTACACGTCGGGGACGACGGGGCTCCCCAAAGGCGCTCGCCTGTCCCATCGCAATCTGCTCCACGTGGCGATCAACGGCCCGCTCGACGACGGCCTCTCGCACATCATCGGCGGGTACCAGCGCAGCCTCCTCGCCCTGCCGATGGCCCACGTCTTCGCCCGGTTCATCTGCATCATGTCGATGTACTCGGGAAACGTCACAGGCTTCGCCCCGGACGCGAAGAACCTCGTCACCGACATCCAAAGCTTCAAACCGACCTACATCCTCGCCGTGCCGCGCATCTTCGAGAAGATCTACAACGCGGCCGACGCGAAGGCGGGACGCGGCCTGAAGCTCAAGCTCTTCCGCCACTACGCCAAGGTCGCCATCAAGTACTCGCGGGCGCTCGACACTCCCGAAGGCCCCTCCCTCCAGCTGAGGGCCCAGCACAGGGCCGGCGACCGGCTGGTCTACTCGACGATCCGGAATCTGCTGGGCGGCGACCTCGCGAACTCCATCTCGGGCGGAGCGCCGTTGGGCGAGCGTCTGGGCCATTTCTTCCGAGGGATCGGCATCACCGTCCACGAAGGCTACGGCCTGACGGAGACCTCGGCTCCCACGACGGTCAACACCCCCCATTTCATTCGTATAGGTTCGGTGGGCCCGGCCTATCCCGGATGTTACGTCTCCATCGGCGAGGACGGCGAGATCCTGTGCAAGGGCGACCACGTCTTCCGCGAGTACAACAACAATCCGGAGGCCACCGCCGAAGCCTTCACAGAGGACGGATGGTTCCACACCGGGGATCTGGGAAGGATCGACGACGACGGCTTCGTCTACATCACCGGCCGTAAGAAAGAGCTGATCGTGACGGCCGGCGGGAAGAACGTGGCCCCGGCGATCCTGGAAGACAGGCTGCGCGGGCATCCCCTCGTCTCCCAAGTGGTCGTAGTCGGCGACCAGAAGCCCTTCATCGGCGCCCTCGCCACCCTCGACTCCGAGATGCTCCCCGGATGGCTGCGCAACCACGGCCTGCCCGAGATGAGCGCGAAGGAAGCCGCCGAGAACCCACAGGTCCTCGCCGCGATCGACCGGGCGATCAAGCGTGCCAACGAAGCGGTCTCGCGAGCCGAGTCGATCCGCAAGTTCAGGATCCTTCCCATCGATTTCACCGTGGCCAACGGGTACATGACTCCGTCCATGAAACTCAAACGGGCCGCCGTCCTCCGGGACTTCGCGGACGACATCGAGAAGATCTACGCGACCGATTAGCCGCGGCGACAGCCTGGTGGAAGCACCGCCCCACTCGAAGCGACAGATCGGGGGAGAGCTTCGGAAGGCGATGTCCTTTCCGAGGCTCTCCCCCCGACCCTTCAGAGCGAGCGACCGGCGTTGGCCGGCGGCGGCGCGGGAGGCCGGCGATTGTCACGGCACCGGCGTGGGGTCTTCCCGCTGTTTCGGGATCCAGGGGTCTGCCTTGCCGCGCGGATCGTCCGGCATGCCGAGTTCGTTGATCGACCGGGACAGTTCCGTCAAGTTCTGGGGCAACTCATCGTAGGGGTTGTCCTGCACATCGGTCGTCACGAACAGCCATCCGGCATTGCGCTGACGCGAGAGCTTAATGATCTCGTTGTATTGTTTAGTGGAAGCGCCGTATACTGCGTGCATAATATGTTTCGAATTATTCGAATCATTTTCGAATTTCGAAGGATGCTTCGGATACTTGTGAATATAGTCAGAAGCTGAATTCTCCGCAGTAACGAATATGTCAGCATGTCGAGTGATATTCTCATTGACTATCGGAGATCCGGGATTGGCTACCACTAATTTTTCTGGGTGGTATTTTTTCACATAACTGTAAAGTATGTGAAGGTATTCGCTATCTTCTTGTGTTTTAGTAGCTATTTCGTCGAAGAAGAATCCACTCACGTTCTTTTCGCCGTAGAACTTGTAGTAAGACTCTATCTCGGCCTCAACGTCGGTGATAGATCGCTTTTGATAGTTCGTCCGGATGTAGCCGATGTTCTTGATACCAGCAGCTGAATTCTTCGAGATCTGCCGGACGTAGTCCGGATTGGCCGACTTCCCGGCGCCACTGGACGGATTGAATACAACATAGGGGATCGCTTTGCCGCCCAACTTCACCAGAGCGTCCCAGTAGCCGGCGCCACTGGACGCAGACGGGTACTTGTACGCGAAGAACAGGATGGACTGTTTCTTCAGCGACCCTGCGTCGTTCGACCCGGTGCCGGCATGGGACGCGGCCGGGCCGGTCGCGTCGGGGACGGCCGGCTTGGCCGCCTTCGCGTCATCTGCTCGGACTGCTGACGAACCGTGCTTTCCGTCCGCAGCCGCGGCGAAGCCGGGTACCGCACCGGCTATGCACAGGCCGCCCACTGCGGCGGCGCTGCACAGCTTGAAGGCCAAGCTCGTCCTGCCGCGCTGTTGTCTACTCATCGCACCTCACTATTTCCGATATTTGCCGAATCCGCGGGAAGGCCGTGAGACTGATATGCGTGGCGTGCACGCCTCCCCGGCACACCGGCAGGCTACAACGAAGCGATGCGGCCCGCCGCCGGCGAATCGCCGGTCTTCCGACCCCTTGTGCGGGTAGCCGCTGCCTTGTATCCTGACTCGGCCTGCGGGCCGCCAGCCGCTCGCCGTGCGGTCGACGAACGGGCGTCGCTCGCCCGTGCTCGGCGGGCGCCGCAGAGCACGGCTGTGATCGCCTCTAACCCGATTCTGCGGAGATCTCCTCGTGGTGCCGGATGACCTCGGCGAGGATGAAACGCAAGAGCTTCTCAGCGAAAGCGGGGTCCAGCCCGGCCTCCACCGCCAGAGCGCGCATGCGTTCGAGCTGCTCGGCCTCGCGCACCGGGTCCGCGGGAGGCATGCCGTGCCGGGATTTCAATTCGCCGACCTGTTTCGTGCATCGGAAGCGTTCGGCCAGCATGTGGATGACCGCGGCGTCTAAATTGTCGATCGTACGGCGGTATGCCGCCAACTCGGCCTGGGCGTCTTCGTCCATAGCTCTCCCATCGTCACCGGCAGCCCGGATCGCGACGGCTACCGCGACGCGGCTGCGTTATGCGCTCTTGCCGCTCGCCTTCTTCAGTACGAGCTTCGGCGCCGCCTTTCCGGTGACGGTCGCCGTATCGAACACGATACTCTCGACGTCCTCGCGAGAGGGGACGTCGAACATCGCCTCTTGAAGGAGGCTTTCCATGATCGATCGCAGGCCGCGAGCCCCGGTTCCGCGCGACAGGGCTTCGCGCGCTATCTCGCGCAACGCCTCGTCTTCGATCTGCAGCCTGACGCCGTCGAGGTCGAACATCCGCTGATACTGGCGGACGAGGGCGCTCTTGGGCTCGGTGAGGATCCGCACGAGGTCGTCCTCGGTGAGATCCTCAGTGGCCGCGACGACGGGCAGGCGGCCGACGAGTTCGGGTATGAGCCCGAATTTATGAAGGTCGTCGGGGGTGACCTCGGCCAGGATGTCGCTTCCGCGATCGGCGTCGTGCAACTGGGATCCGAAGCCGATGCCGCGCCGGCCGGCTCGGGAGGAGACGATCTCCTCCATCCCCGCGAATGCGCCTGCGCAGATGAACAGGACGTTCTTCGTGTCCAGCTGGAGGTATTCCTGCTGAGGATGCTTCCGGCCTCCCTGGGGCGGGACGGAGGCGACGGTCCCCTCGATGATCTTCAGGAGGGCCTGCTGAACGCCTTCGCCGGAGACGTCCCGGGTGATCGATGGATTCTCAGACTTGCGTGAGATCTTATCGATTTCGTCGATGTAGATGATCCCGATCTCCGCACGCTTGATGTCGTCGTCGGCGGCCTGGATGAGCTTGAGGAGGATGTTCTCGACGTCCTCGCCCACGTATCCCGCCTCGGTCAAGGCCGTGGCGTCGGCGATCGCGAAGGGGACGTCGAGCATCCGCGCCAACGACTGCGCCAGATACGTCTTGCCCGTTCCGGTGGGGCCCAGCAGGAGGATGTTCGCCTTGCCGATCTCCACTTCCTCGGCGTCTTTGCGCTTGGGCCCGGCCTGAGCGCGGACGCGCTTGTAATGGTTGTACACCGCCACCGCGAGGGTTCGCTTCGCCGCGTCCTGACCCACCACGTATTCGTTGAGGAAATCGTATATTTCGCGGGGTTTGGGCAGGGCGTCGAGAGAGAAATCCGATTCGTCCTGAGCCAGCTCCTCCGCGATGATGTCGTTGCACAGGTCGACGCATTCATTGCAGATGTATACGCCCGAGCCGGTGATGAGCTTTCTGACCTGCCGCTGGCTCTTCTGGCAGAACGAGCATTTCAGCGTGTCCGCGGCATCCGCCGTGCGCGCCATCGATTCTCCTCACGTCGTGGTGATTTTCCCCGCCACTGGAACAACGTCATCATGCCACTTATATGAGACGTCGTCATCTTTCCACGCTGATCCAGCCTATGAACTCAACCGGGTATGTTTCCCCCGACGGCGCCGGATTCCCCGGAGTCGTGCGCCGCCGGGCCCCTCGCCCCGACGGCGCACAACCGCCGTTTTCCGCATGAAACCGGGGCTTGGAAGCCCTCAATCGCCGAACTCAGGCGGGAGACGTCGACTTGCGCGAACTCAGAACCTGGTCGACGAGGCCGTATTCCTTGGCGGCCTCCGCTGTGAGAATCTTGTCACGTTGGATGTCGTTCTTGATCTCGTCTGCAGACTTTCCGGTGTGCAAAGCCAGCGTGGTGCACAGCCAGTCGTTCATGCGCTCGAGTTCGTCCGCGACGATCGCGATGTCCGACGCCTGGCCGTGCATCCCCTCCATGGCGGGCTCGTGGATGAGGACGCGCGCATTGGGTAGGGCGAGACGGCGTCCCGCCGAGCCCGCGGCCAGGAGCACGGCTGCGGCGGAAGCGGCCTGGCCGAGGCACACGGTCTGGATCTGCGGCTTGATGTACTGCATTGTGTCGTAGATCGCCGTCAATGCGGTGAAGGAGCCGCCCGGGGAGTTGATGTACATGGTGATGGGCGAATCCGGGTCCTGGGACTCGAGGACGAGGAGCTGGGCCATGACGTCGTCGGCCGAGGCGTCGTCCACCTGCACGCCGAGGAAGATGATGCGGTCCTCGAAGAGCTTGGCGTAGGGATCCTGCCGCTTGTACCCGTAGGGGGTGCGCTCCTCGAAGTTGGGGAGGATGTACCGCGCCGAGGGCATCGGCCTGGCGCCGCCGCCGAACTGGTTCGCGGCCGCAGCCGCACCGGCGTTGATATTGGTGCTCATCTTCATTCCTCCGTAGTCCCGCCGATGGCCTGGGCGCTGGCGACGATGTGGTCGACGAAGCCGTACTCGAGGGCCTCGCGAGCCGTGAACCAGTGGTCGCGGTCGGAATCGGCGATGATCTGCTCGGGCGACTTGCCCGTATTGGCCGCGGTGATCTCCGCCAGCTCCTGCTTCATCTGCAGGATCAGGTCGGCGTTGATGCGGATCTCGGTGGCCGTGCCTCCCGCGCCGCCGAGCGGCTGATGCAGCAGAACCCTGGTGTGGGGGGTGACGTAGCGCTTCCCCTTCGCTCCCGACGTCAAGAGGAACTGCCCCATGGAGGCGGCCATCCCCATGCCGACGGTCACGACGTCGGGCTGGATGAACTGCATCGTGTCGTAGATCGCCATGCCCGCCGTGACCGAGCCGCCGGGCGAGTTGATGTACAGGTAGATGTCCTTCTCAGGATCCTCGGCGGCCAGCAGCAGCAGCTGAGCGCAGATGACATTCGCGTTCTCATCGCGCACCTCGTCGCCGAGCCAGATGATGCGCTCCTTCAGGAGGCGGTTGTAGACCGCGTCTCCCAGCCCAGGGCCTTGCTGGGCCTCGCCTTGCGTTGTGGGCGTTGTGCTCACGCTCTGTCCTTCCCATCCGGGCCTGGCCCGGTCATTGCTAGACGGAGCACCTCGCGCTGCGTCGCGGGCTCCGTTGACGTTCACTAGACCTTAACGCGCCCCGTCCTCGCGAACGCCGCTCCAGCCCGTCTTTTCGCTGACGGCGCATGGTCGCCGGGCGCTGCAGAAGCCGAGCCACACCCGGCGAGCCGAGCCCGCGGCGCCTGCCTCAACCCCTCCGAGCTGCGGGTCTCTAGCCTTCGAGCCTCTCGAGAAGGGTCTTGCGGTTCTTGCCCTTCTTCTCGGCGTCGATCACCCGGGCCTTCTCCTCCTCGCTCACATTCGCGACGTAGGCCAGGACGTCGTCGACCTTCGCAGAAGCGGGGTCGAAGGGGCCGGCTTCGCCGCCGACGGGAGACGTCCACGTGGACGTCTCGAGTTCGAGGCCGGCATCGGCGTGAGCGGAGAAGTCCGGAACCGCCTCTCCTTCGGGAGCCTTGCCGATCACCTCGGCGACGTCGACGGGATTGCCGTCCGAATCCACGGTTTCGACCAGCCGCAGATAGGACAGGAGAGCCTTGCCCCTGGCCAGTTCGGCCGCGAAGGCCCCGAACTGGTTCGCCTGAGCCGCCGCCTGGATGAACTGGTTGGGCTCCATCCCGTAGGCCTTCGCCTGCTCGACGAGGAAATTGAAGAGCTCGTTCTGCTCCACGTTGACGTTGAAGCGTTCCGAGAGGACGTCCAGGAGAAGCTGGTCGCGCATGAGCCGCTCGGTCTCCTCGCGGGCCTCGGCGGCGTGCGGGTCGTCCGCTTCCTTGCCCTCCTGTTCGAGGTGCCGGGCGACCTCCTCCTCCACGGCGGTCTCGGGGAGCGGGAAGTCGACTGCCTCGCGAAGCTCCTGGAGAAGCAGATCGCGTGCGGCGTACACCTGGGCGCTCGCCTTGTCCTTGGTCAATTGCCCGCGCAGATCCGCACGCAGCTCGTCGACCGTGTCGAACTCGGAGGCGAGCTGGGCGAAGTCGTCGTCGGCCTCGGGGAGCTCGGACTCCTTGACGTTCCCGACCGTGACGGTGACGTCGGCCGCCTCGCCGGCGTGGTCCCCGCCCGCGAGAGTCGTGGAGAAGGTGACCGTCTCCCCCGCCTTCTGGCCGGTCAGGGCGTCGTCGAGACCCTCAAGCATGGTTCCCGAGCCGATGCGATAGGAGATGCCAGACACCGCGTCGACTTCCTCGCCGTCGATTCTCGCGGTGAGGTCGATCGTCGCGTAGTCGCCGTCCTGGGCGGCGCGCTCGACCTCCTTGAGCGAGCCGAAGCGTTCGCGCAGGGCGGTGAGCCGGGCGTCGACGTCCTCGTCGGAGACATCGAACCGGTCGACCGTGACCGAGATCGTCGAGGGATCCGGTATGGCGATCTCGGGGCGGACGTCGACTGTCACGACGAAGACGAGGTCGGAGGTGTCATCCTTCTCAGCGGGAACCTGTGTGACCTCTACCGCTGGCCGGGACATGGGGTGCAACTCGTTCGCGCTGACGGCCTGAGCGTAGTAGCCGTCCAGGTTGCCGTTGAGCGCCTCCTCGACGATGGCGCCGCGGCCGAATCGAGCTTCGATGACGCGGGCCGGGATGTGACCGCGGCGGAATCCCGGAATGTTGACCTGCTTGCCGATGTCTTTGGCGGCATTGTCGATCGCGGGCTTGAACTCCTCGAACGGCACCTCAACGGTCAGCTTGACCTTGGTGGGCTCGAGGGTCTCGACGGAGCTCTTCACTGGGGTTTCTCGCTTAGCTATCAGGGGGCGGACAGTCCGCCCGTGTTCGTTCCGGCACCGGTGCACTCGTGAGAGGAACAGCCCGGCATGTGACAGCGCACGCAAGATGCGCGCATACCGGATAAGTCTACGACACCGCGTCGGGTGTCGCGATTCCGCAGCCGCACAGCCGGATCCGCCGCCCTTCCGCAACAGCGGGACGAAGGCGGGAGAGGGGGAGCACCCGGTCATAGGGGATGACCCCGAGGGAGCGCTGAGGCTACGATTTCCTTTGACAGCGCAGCCGATGCGGAGTGCTGAACGGTCTGTCGAGACCAGTCGCCTCTGTCCGCACGTGGAGGATCGTGAAATATGTCCAATTACGGCAACGCCTTCGACCGGAGAGGCGACGGCTTCTATAGCCGACAGCCCACCGGCCCCGGCTATTCCTATCCCGGATGGAATCAGCAGGGCCTCCCCCGCCGGGAATGCCGCCGTATCCCGATCAGCCTTGGCAAGGCGGCCAACCCGCCTACGGCGGCCAGTACTACAACTGGCCGCCGTACTGGGGCGCCGTAAGCCCGAAGAGCAGGATCGCGGCGGCGCTTTTCGCCTGGTTCTTCGGAGTCCTCGGCATTCACCGCTTCTACGTGGGGAAGGTCGGCACCGGCCTGCTGTGGCTCTTCACCTTCGGGCTCTTCGGCATCGGAGCGCTGGTGGACTTCATCATGATCGTCTCCGGCTCGTTCACCGACGGCGACGGTCTTCCGGTCAAGATATGGGATGCGTAGTCAAGCGTGCGCCCAACCGGTGTGAAGGCGGTGCGCCGCAGGGTCGGATTCGCCTATCATTGGCGGGCACGGGGTATGGCGCAGTTGGTAGCGCGCCCGCTTTGGGAGCGGGAGGCCGTGGGTTCAAGTCCCGCTACCCCGACTGCCGCCCACGAGACGTCCACGCCGTCTTGCGTCCGGCGTTCGTCCGCGGACGACGAAGGAAGCCCGCGGGTCGGGGCATCGGCGTGCGCGCGCGGGCCCGCACCTGCTATCCTCTTCAGGCACGCGAGTGTAGCTCAATGGTAGAGCCTCTGCCTTCCAAGCAGATTACGCGGGTTCGATTCCCGTCACTCGCTCCATCGTCTCTTCCAGCGGCCGGAGAGCGCCACTCCCGCCGCGCAGAGACCGACCGGGCCTGAGAAGTTCGCCGGATCGGACCGGAAGGCCGCCGGTTCCGGCCATCCGCCCGCACCGCTGGGAAGGCTACTCAATCGGTTCGCTGAACGCCTGGATCGTGATGTCGGCCATCTCGGGGAAGGCCCTCTTCTTCCTCTCAGACCCTTTGGGGAGAACGGCCTCGTCGAACACGGAATCGAAGAAGAAGAGGACCAGCATATCGGCGATCCGCTCCAGTTCGATCGTCGGACGCCTTCCCAACTGCCCGAGCACGGATCCCACGATCTCGGCGATCTCGCGCTTCAGCCAGACGAAATCGTCCTCGACGTCGAGAGGGGATTCGGGATTGCGGATCCGGTGAAGCGCCAATTCCGAGCTCAGAATGTACAGCGTGCGTCCATGGGGCTGAAGTGTGTCGATGATCTCCACGAGCGTGCAGACGTCCGCAGGCCCCTCCGCGGCCGCTATGGCCTCGCGCAGATCCCTCAACACGCACACCGTCCGGTAGAGAAGCGCCTCCTGCAGCAATTCCGCCAGTGACGAGTAATTCGAGTAGAAGGCGCCCCGGGTGAACCCGGCGGTCGCGACGACGTCGTCGATCCTCGCCCCCGCCAAGCCCTTCCTCTCGAACACCTCGACAGCGGCGTCGAGCAGACGCTGCCGGGTGTTCTCACGTTTTCGCAAAGGCCTGTGAGTCACACGCACCCAGCTCCTCTCTCATCCTGCCGCGAGGATACACGCCTTCCCCGTCGGCTCGCTGCCCGCCCAGACCGGGCCGACCACGCCGGCGGCCCGTCCGACTTTCGATACAAGAGTATATCGCGTACAGTTCCGTATCGAAATCGAGTTCATGCGAAAGGACAGTCAAGTGTCGTCGATACTTCAGCGCGTGGGAGGATGGACCGCCTCCCACGCCAAGCGCGTCTTGGCGGGATGGCTCCTGCTCATGATCGCCCTGGGCGGGATCGTCGCCGCCACAGGGATGAATCTGGCAACCACGTACAAGGTCACCGGGACGGAGTCCATGGAGGGACTGGCGGTCATGGCCAAGCGGCTCCCCCAGGCGGCCGGCGCCAGCGAGCAAGTGCTCTTCTCCACCGGCGGGGACATCGAGGGCCAGCGCGCCGCGATCGAGTCCTTCATCGGGAAGGCCCGGAAGATCGAGGGCGTGTCCACCGTCACCGACCCGTTCGCCCAGCAGACGCGCACCGTCTCCCGCGACGGCCACCACGCCCTCATCCTCGTGCAGACGGACTCGTCCGTCGGGGAAGCCGCCGGAGAGCCCGGCCCCAAGGCCAAGGCCGTCTCGAAAGAGCTCACCCAGCTGGCCAGCGCCACGCAGAAGAGCAGTCCCGATCTCACCGTCCAACGCGGGGCCAACATCGGCAATTCGACGTCGATCGGCATGTCGGCGACCGAGCTGCTCGGCCTGGTCATCGCCGCCATCGTCCTGATCGTCACCCTGGGATCGGTGGTGGCCGCCGGAGCCCCCCTCCTGACCGCCGCCACCGGCGTCGCCATCGGGATGCTCGGCATGCTCGTGGCCGCCAACTTCATCGACATCAATTCGAGTACGCCCGTCCTGGCGGTCATGATCGGATTGGCGGTCGGCATCGACTACGCGCTCTTCATCATCTCCCGCGCCCGAGAGTATCTGGCCGAGGGAGTCAAGCCGAAGGAAGCCGCCGCTCGCGCCAACGCCACAGCGGGCTCGGCCGTGCTCTTCGCGGGTGGGACCGTGATCGTCGCCCTATGCGGGCTGGCGGTGGCCAGGATCCCCTTCCTGACGGTCATGGGACTGTCCGCCGCCGCCATGGTCGCCGTGGCCGTCCTCGTCGCAGTCACCGCAGTGCCCGCGCTGCTCGGTCTGCTCGGCGGACGCCTGGCGCCCGCGAAGAGGAAAGCCCGGAAAAGCCGCGCACGCGGCTGGGTCCACTTCGTCACGCGGGTGCCCGCACTGACGTTCCTCGGCGTCGTCGCGATCATCGGCTTCCTGGCCGTGCCGCTCGACCAGGTCCGCCTGGCCCTGCCCACCAACGGCGACGAGCCCGTGGGCACCGTGCAGCGCGATACCTACGACGCCATCTCCCGCGCCTACGGACAGGGGTACAACTCGCCGATCGTCGTGGTGGCCGACATCAAGAAATCCGGCAACCCCCTCGTCCAGGTGACGGAGACGGCGGGGGCCATCGGCAAGCTCGACGGCGTCGACAAGGTCTCGCTGGCCACTCCGAGCCCCGACGGAAGCTTCGCCTTCATCCAGATCATCCCGAAGAAAGGTCAGGCCGACCCCGCCACGACCAAACTGGTCAAGGAGATCCGAGACGCCGCGCCCGGCCTCGAAAAGCGGTTCGGTTTGGAGAACGTCATGGTGACGGGCCATACGGCGGTCGCCATCGACATCGCGGCCAAGCTCTCCTCGGCCATCCTCCCCTTCGGGATCGTCGTGATAGGACTGTCCATCGTCCTTCTGCTCATCGTCTTCCGATCGGTGGCCATCCCGATCATCGCGAGCCTGGGCTACCTCCTGTCGCTCGCGGCAGGGATGGGCGCCGTGGGAGCCGTCTTCGGATGGGGGTGGGCGGCCGACCTCCTCAACGTGTCGAAGGTCGGGGCCGTCATCTCCTTCCTGCCGGTGATCGTCATGGGCGTACTCTTCGGCCTGGCCATGGACTACCAGGTCTTCCTGGTCTCGCGCATGCGCGAAGTCTGGCTGCGCACGGGCCACGCCAAACTCGCGGTCCGAGAGGGTTTCGAGAGCTCGGCGAAGGTCGTCACGGCCGCGGCGGTCATCATGATCGGCGTCTTCGCCGCCTTCATCCCCCACGGCATGCCGGCCGTCAAACCGATCGCACTCGCTCTGACCGTCGGCGTGGCCGTCGACGCCTTCCTCGTGCGCATGACGCTCATCCCCGCCGTCATGGCCATGCTGGGCCGCAAAGCCTGGTGGATTCCACGGTGGCTGGACCGCATCCTCCCCAGCATCGACGTCGAAGGCGAGACCGGCCCCGATGCGCGGGCCCGAGAGGGCCAGGACGCGCAACGGCCCGAAGGCGGCGATTCCGAATCCGCTCCGACCGTCGCGTCCGGTGCGAACGGCCGGAGCGCGGGCGACTAGTCCCGAACCGCCCTGTCCGCCCCGAGGACGGCCGCGAACCCCATGAGGCCGTTGGGCTCGTAGGGGCAGGCGAACAAACCGCAGTCGATGGCCTTGTCGGTCAGGAAGTCCGGTGAGCGTCCGGCTTCGGGGTGCTTGAGGTCCCAGGCGAGGAGAGCGGCCATGAGAGCCGCGGACGCATTCGCGGGCAGGGCGGGCATCCCCAGCCGGGCCAGCCCGCCGTATGCGGCGCGCAGGACGCGCGCATCCAGGACGGATCGGGTCATCGACATCGGGCCGATGTTGTAGGAGACCGTTCGCCCCGTCTCCCGTTCCACGGTGGCCCGCCACCGTCCGATGCGCTTGGCGACCGCGTAGTTCGGCCCCTGCACGTCGATGAGGCCCTGATAGACGCCGCCTCGCCGCGAGGGATGGATCCTGCGAACCCTGGCGTAGACGCTCAGCGCCCGCGCGGCGCCGCCCTTGCCGAAGTCCCGGCGGACGGGGACGTCCAGGGCGTACGCGTCGGAGGGGCTGCCGTACCACGCCAGGGCCGTCTCCGGGCGGGCCTGGCAGACCAGACGTTCCAGGACATCCGCTCCGGCCTCGGCGAGAAGGAACCGCGCCCCCGGAGCGTAGAGCGTGTCGACGATGGCGACCCGGCCAGGCAGGCTCGCGATCCATCCCGCACTCGTCTCGGGGTCCGCGGCGACGTCCAGTGGCTGAGGCGGAAGATGGAGACGGCCCGCGCTCTGCGGGGTCCGCCTGGCCAACTCGGGCAGCGGAGAGCGCGCGACGGCGGCGACGTC
>ERZ773083.1086-NODE-1086-length-19325-cov-19.613077_pt1 | contig 19325 bp, 26 predicted proteins | sample MGYA00511465_ERZ773083 | MGnify/ENA primary metagenome ERZ773083 (study PRJEB29015, sample SAMEA2738001) | human oral metagenome | biome: human oral; feature: human-associated habitat; material: dental | place: China | collected 2060 ... | reverse complement strand
TTTCTTTTTGATCTACATAGAGTATAGCATACATTTCCACGTATAATCGTACACCTATCTTACATTTAAAAAGCCTATCTTACATTTTTGTAAGACAGGCTTATAGCAACTAATTTTTATAAAAGAATATTATTTAATTTTATGCTTATCCATTTTTTCCTGGAAAATTTCTGTAATGATTTTGCGCAATTCTTCTCGTTCCTTCTCAGGAATCTCACCACTTCTCTTGGCAACTGCATAGAGCTCTGGATGTTCGATGGAAATTCGCTTTATTGTCCGAGTTGTTGCGTGTTTTCTCACAAAAAATGGGATGCGTTTGATCCATTCCTGAGGTACTAGGGCAAGGATTTTCGCAACGGTTTCCTTAGCGCTAATTTCAGATGTTGTCAGTCCCTGCTTTATCATTTCCTGTTCTTTTTCAGTAAAATCTTTTAATTCCATGATTCTTCTCCTAGTTAGTAAATGACTCTATGGTAGATTATATACTAATCCTGACCAAAGTACAAATAGAATAACATCAAAAAAACTTAGTAGGTCTTTATTTCACTAATCATCACGCGCTACTTCTCCAACTAGCTCAAAATCTATCATATGGTAGTTTTCATCCAAGCGAATTAAGGAAAAATACTCATTCCAAAACAGGTGGTCACTGGGACTTTTCCACTGGATACCATACCATAGTTGGGTCGAGTCTACAGGATGTGCAGGCGGAACTGACCATAATTTATCACCAAAGGTTGTTCGCATGGTTCCTTCTTCAATTCTAGTCAGTAAATCTATACCATTCAGCTTATAGGATATAGCTTTTGATTTTGCTGCTTTGATACGATCTTCATCTAGTTTAAACTGGATAATTTTACAGTCCTCTAAGGCGGTTTCTTTTATTTCATCTCCGTATAAGGCAATACCTCCAAGGATTAAACCATCTTTGCCAAGAAGATAGGGAGCATACGACACAGCATTGCTATCTTGATGAAAACCTTTTTCGATAAAAATACTCTTATTAGCCTGGTATTTTTTGATTTTCCCCGAAGAAAGAGCCTCATCATAATTGTTACTAAAGCTGTCATTCTCCCTGATGTAGATGTCAAAACCTTCTTTTAGAAGGTCACTCACACTTGTTTGTGTTAGTGTGATCGGTTTGTCATCTATCATCAATTCTGGAGCTTTGGGTGGCAACCCTATCTGACCATAAGCTATCATAAGAAATAAAGCCACCATAAAAGAAACCACAAGTGCGATCATCGCTTTTCCCGTGCGTTTTCTAGCATTAAAAAGTGCCATAATCGGTGGTAGGATGACAATTTTTGCCAGGATAGCATTACCAGTTCCTCCCCTACTCATGATTTGTACTACACAAACACCAGCAATCGCAATCATCGACAAGTAAACTAGAAGTTCGCCAAGCCCCATCTTGTCTGTACGAGTTTGTTCATTTACTGGCTCATCTAAGACGGATTTCCCATTCACTACCAGCCTTTTGAGGAAGAAATACATTCCGAGTCCAATCCCCAAAAATGCCAATGCAAGAAAAGTTAGCGAACTGATTACAACTATTCTACCCATCTCAATTTTCTCCTTAGTTAATACATTCAACCTTTAATTTCTTTTTCAAGGTTCTATTCGCAATCAGTAGCACAAGCAAAAGAAAGGGCGCTCCATTAAGAACAAATATGGGGAAAGCCTTGATAGCAATCCATAATATCGTCCCTTTTTTCTCAATCCAACTACTCCCCCAATCACCATTGATCAATGGAAATAGTGATTCTATGTAACCTTGATACCATAGAAAAAATGGATTTTGGGAGCAATTCGCATTCAGCCAGATAATTATCAAGCAAAACAGAATCAAGTAGACCAGACCGACAAATACACTAATCCGTCTGGTGGTTTTTGTCGCCTGCTGACAGATTCTTTCTTTAGTCTCTTGATTAATGCCTTCAAGACCACTATTCTTGCAAGCTTCCTTTTCAAATCTGTAGAGTAGATACCGATAGAGGTAATCCTTTCGCATATTGCCTTTCATATAAAACCTCGTCTAAAGCTTGGAGAACGAATTAAAAATCTTCTAACTTCAAGGAATTGCAGTCTAGATAATTTGTGATTATTACATAAGGGGACATAGGACTTTTTTTCAGAGCATATCGACATGCCATGTTTTTTTCATCGCCAAATCCATAGAATTTCTCATCAATCAACCATTTGCCATCTATCAACCTAAGCACAAACTTATGTTTCATTTCCAAAGCTTCCCCATAGTATGGTATGACCGTTGCCAGATCCCCTTTTCGCATGGTAAACTAAACGGAAAAATTTTCTCCTTGTAAATACGAATACTCACTTGGATGGCCATAGGAATTTCTAGGTCCTTTTGAGAAGCATTTTTCGCTTACATGGTCTTCGATGAGAGCCAGATAGCGTTGATGATATTCGTCCGTCAGTTCCTTCCACTCGGGATGGATCTGATGTGAAGGTATCTTGAGTAGCCTTTTTCAGCATCCAGTTCCTTGTTGCATTCATAGATTTCTTCTTCACTCATGTGTCAGTTCTGCCAATTCTCTATCAGACAGACTACCATCAGTATAGAGTTTTGTCAGTAACTGATCATCAAATTCAAAAGAATAGTATTCTGTCACAAATTCTTGAAATCGTTCGAACGTATCAAAGATGTAGGCCAATAACCAGGTTCCTCCATTATGATTCTCAATATTATTTTGATGAACGGCACCATCATACCAGATAAAAAATGTCGTTTCTTCCCTTTCCTTCAAAGTTAAAAGATTCAGCCATTTTTCGTCAATACCTTCATAAATTCTATCGCTAATGTCCTGATTCCATTGGTCAGCAGCAAACTGATTGAGACTGCTTTCATGATCAAATCCCTTTATCAAGACCACTTCTTCTGTAAAAATCACATCCAAAGAATCCCCAGCACCGTTATCAATGCTGTATCGGCTAGTGAAGTCCGTTACTTTCTTTCGTATCAATCTCAAATAGTCTTTTGAAGGATCTGTTAAATAATCATCCAAAACATACAAGGCCTCAAGGCTTTTTTGCATATTGTCCCGGTCTAAGTGCTTCATATCTCACCTTTTCTACCCATCTTTTCCATTACTTGCTAAAATCGCATGATTTATATCGGGAAGAAACAAATCCTGAAATCGAAATCTGAGGGATATTCCATTCATTTGCTAGGTAAATGCTACATTCAATTTCATCTCCCTTAGAAGTACTTGCAATAAATTCATATCTTCCTAACTCTTCATTGTTTCTGTTTCTTTCAATCTTTTCGAAATAGCTTTCTTTAAAAAACTTCTGAAACGCTTCCCAAATCAGCTCTGCCTCATCAATGGATAATTCGACTTTTAGACCATATTTCAATCCAACCTTACAACGCATCTTTCGACCCGTTTCATCAGCTTTGCAAGTTTTTACGCTTCCTTTATTATGTACCCAATCCATACTGTCTAATTTATTGATTTTTCTGACCAACAAGTTTTTAAAATCGATCATTTGTCCCAGAAAGTATTTGCTTGCAATTTCAAAAATCTCTAAATTCTCCAAAACACAATTCCTTTCTTATAACCTCGAAACCTTCTTGATTAGCTACTCTAATAACCTAATCTGCATCTACCCAGAGATGGTATTTCTTACAGTGAAGACATCTAAATAAATAGCCACAAAGGGAGCCATCTTTTACAAGATAATCTTCTACATCTGCAAACTCATCGCGCGCGTGGTATTCTGCTAATACTTCATCAGCAGTATCCATTGCCTTCAACTCTCGAGTTCCTACCGTTCCCAAATAGGCACAGTAATCATCACAGCATGAGAGCCAATATTCTCCCTGCCAGCTTAGGTATCCTGGTGTTTGGTAGAAAAGCATATTGTTTTTCTCTTCATCTGGCTCTCCGGTCCATTCTGCTTCTTGAACAAATTCCGCATCGAATTTTCTCGCTGCTTCCCCATTTGCGATGCACATCGGACAGAGATAGTCGACATCATCGATACAGTAAGGCCGCATAGCATAATAAACACTTGATTTTTTACTGCAACAAGGACAGATTTTCTCTTCTCCCTCTTCAAAAGTACCAGTAGCTAGCGGATCAGGATGGTAGAGAAACTTAGGTAAATCTTTTAGACGTTCCCTTCTCTCAGCCTCCTCTGTCTCTGTTAATGGACGCGGTAAAGCGAGGTCGTTTCCACGCTTTTTGCTCAACTCTTGTAAAGTGGCAAATTTCTTCATTTGTTTTCGGTCTGTTTTATCAACCATAGTCGAAAAGACTCTAAAGGCACTCTCCATCATACCGAGTTTTTGATACACATCCACTAAGACCTTCTTTGCTTCTATTTCCTCAATCTCAGAGAGTCTATCCGCAAATTGATAGAGTGTAAAGACACTGGATCTGTCACCATCTTGAAGTTTGAAATTTTCGTTTAGACGTATCCATTCTGTTAGGTATTCTTTCATTTTTTTACCTCATTTTAAACTCTTATTTTCAGACAGTTAGTAAATTTCATAAATAACCTCTTTATCAGCTTGAAACTGCTTGTCAAATTTCACTAACAGGTAAAGTGATCCGGCTGGAGAGGCACCAGCATCATATCCTAGAGTAAATTCGCCATAAGAACCACTTTTATCAAAGATTAACTCTGTTAATTCCAGTTCTGAAATAGCTTCATTAGAGCAGTTATCATGAATAACCCTTTGAGTTTTTTTATCTAGCTGCTCCAGATCCCTGTAGAGCCTAGACATCAAATCATCCGATAATAAGAGTAGATCCTGTTCACAATAACCTGTAAAATAAATATTTACTTCTTTATTACGACATTGCCCTAGAAAGTAGATCCCCGAATCATGTTTTTCCCAGTCTATTCCCTTCCATAATACCAATAAATCTTCTTTTTTCATTTTTTATCTCATACCATCCTCGGTTACTATTGGACCTTGAAACTCTTTATGTATAAAATACTTCTCGTTTTTCTTCTATTATACCACTTAAACGACAAAAGCCTGTAGTTTCAGTGTACTGCAGGCTTACTATGTTGAAAGAAACAATGATGACCACAACATTTATACATTTCAGGTGATGATATTGATAATATGTTTCTTTGTAGTTTTAGAGCTGCAGAAACTTATCTATCAAATAACTCTCGAATGTTTCTATATAATTGATCCCTAATGTTTACTTAGAAATCTAATAGCAGATTTTTTGGCCTTTTCTATTTTTTCAAGGTCCATATTTTCTACTGCAGAAGATGGTATCCATCTCTTGCCAAATAATATTTGAGCTGCTTCTATCATCATACCACAAGCATAGAGGTCTTTTTCTTCGGTAATAGCTTGAATAAAACTGGCCTTTGCTTCTTTTGATATGATTTCTACTTTTACTCTATGAAAGGACAGTTGCATGAGACTTGTCGCAGACCATGCACGACAAAGAGCATCTGCATCATCTAGCATTTGTCTTGTCAAAAGACCAATTTCTTTTTCTGTTCCTACCCAACCTAAAGCTATGACCACCTTTTGACGAAAAATAGTATTCTTTATATCTAAAAGTGAAATGAGAATAGGAATCAGTTGGTCACAAAGCGACCAATAAAAATCTCGATACTTTGATTTAGAAAGGATTTCTGCTATAAGATACGCAGTCAATACACTTTGTTTTTCATCTTTAACTTCATCCAACTGTTCAAATAAAAACTCTAATCCCTCTCTTCCATGTTTATCAAAGCTACCTTCTAAATGCAGGTTTCTACCTTCATTCCAATCTTTGCAAATCAGTTCATAATGATATGCGATTTCTTGGGAACTACCCAAATTAGCTACAAATTTGATTCTTTTACCAGAAGGAAAGCTTTCATTTTCCAAGTCAAGATATGCTTTTTGTAAATCTTCTTTATCCATTTTTTGCCTCAAGCTGTTTTATTCTTTTAGAAACGTTTGATAAACCTTTTAACAAATAGTGACCATGACGTTACCATTGAGCTCTAAAATCTTCTTGTAAAAATCTTTCATTGCTTGGAAATACTCGCAAATTTCTTCTTTAATCTCTTCCTCTTCGTCATCATAATCCCAAATATCAGGATAAAGATCTGCATTTTTACAAGCTTGCATACTAAAATGCGCCATGGCTTCTTCCATATCAAAGTTTTCCAATGCTGAATAAATTTCTGCTACTTTTGTTTTTTCTGTATAGGCAATATATTCCGCGACATTTTCAAGGGGTGTCACACCCAAAACAGCCACGCTCAAAGGATCATTCCGACTGGGGTTTGAAGTACCAACACCTGTAAGCACAAAATGAAGAACATCCCACATTTTATCTATATCAAGTAGAAGTTCTTCTTCCTCTACTATCTCAAATTGATCATCTTCTTCAGCATTAAAACTTTTCATTTGATGTAAATACTGATCATTGATATATCTATAATTAGCAATCATTCCCATTTGTTTTTCCTCCAAAATTTCTATGTTGAATTACAATATTATGTTTTATAAAAGCTTATTATCGCTAAGGTCTGATTCTTATCTGATGAATAGTATCCTCAGATGTTTTCCCTATAAAGTGTTATAATAAAGGTGTATCCAAAATGTGGATTATAGTTTAAAAAGGAGAATAGCGATGAGCTTTTTTATATTTGCTTTGACTTTTTATTTTATTTTTTTCCTATTCTTAGTCTGTACGATTTATCTCTATTTTAAACTGGCGAGTGCTGTTAGCTCCGGCGAAGAAGTTCCTAAGTGGATGTATCAGTTTGGACAAGGTTTTCAAGGACGCTACCATGTTGAATATGAAGATATCACTAATAGGGACGCTCTCAAGGAAGTAAACCTATTTATTTTCTATTTTGTTCTGGCTAATATCCTCACTTTAGTGGCACTCTATGTTAAAATGGACAATTTTCCAGCAGCCCTTTATACTTGTTTAAAGGCTCAATTTGCCATTGTTTTAGCGAGCATGCTGTTTAGACAGTTTGTCAACTTGGTAATATTTATAGTAAGCCGTTCAAAGAAAGAACATGGTCCCTATTCATCAACCAATGCTGTCATTGGAGCTACTTTCTTGACCACCTTAATCTTTATGTTCTGTATCATGATAACTGGTGTTCCCGCTCAACCTATTCCAGTTCAAATCGACAAGACCAGTGTGGTGGTCGGAGAAACAAGGGCTTCAGAACTACTGGACCAGGGGTTCAGCTTTACTGGAAAAAATCCTGAGAGCGAGATTGTGAACAAGCGCAATGACCACTTCTACTACGGAGAACTGCTTGAAATAGTCCGAGATGGTAAATCTTACGGTCTTATGAGCATTACACCAAAGTGGAAAGACACTGATAAGCTCGCGAACTGCGTGGTTACATACTATGAAATCTCAGCAGACAGCCCGCAACTATCCCAAGTTAAAATCAACAGCCAAGACCTCTCCAAACTTACAATCACTGATTTTAAAACGAAAAACTTAACAGATATCTTTTCACTAAAACCTGCTGACGCTAAAGAAGTGAAGCAGGACACCTACTTCAGTCTGAGGCTGCAAACTGCCGACTATGTACTATGGAACAGCTATCAATTTGTGGCGAATTTCAATAGTGATCAGTCCCCCTATCGATACGGTGTAAGAGTCCAGCATACAATCTGGGAGTGAGAAAAAACCTACTCCTTATAGGACAGTGTGATACTGTCTATCTCCTTGAAATAGGTCTTCATCTTAAACAAAACTTTTATATTTTGATAAACTACTCCTTTGCTCTCCTCTTCGCTAGTGGAGGGCTTTTTTATTCCAAGCATATCATATAAATCAGCAGTTAATTCTTTTCTCTTATCAAATTCAAAATAGACATCCCCAATATACATACTTGGCGGATCAGAGACTACAGTTTTCACCAACGTTCCCTCTAAAAGAGAACATTCCTTATCGCTTAGGTTTTTCACCTGAATTTTAAATTTTGTATAATAAGATAGACTTCCAACATTATAGACTCTAGATAATATATAGCTTTCACTGACTTCTCCAGGTTGTAAGTAAATCTTTTTGAGTTCCCCTATTGTGGTTGATTCTAATTCAACATCCTTATCTAAACAATCATCAAGCGTATCACTCCCCAGTACAAAGGAAGTCGTGTTTACTATAAATACAAATCCCTTTGAATTCTCAGGGTGTGTTCGTAGTTGGGGTTCCAATTCTTGACGAATTTCCTCAAAAGGTCTTATGTTTAATTTCCCATTTTCTACATTGCAAACTTGTCGATAAATACTGGTATCGATTGACCCATCAAGATCCCTCCTCGAGCTTTTTAATCGAATGCCACTGATATCCATTCGTACCCCGAAACAATCAGTTTCTACTAAAATAGGATACTTCAGGCTAGTATAGTTGATAAAGTCCAACATCTTGTCATAGGATTCTTTTAGTTGTTCTAAATTTTCAACCTCGGTAGAATAGACAAAATTTTCAGGATGGAGATAGGAAAGGACATCATCACCTAGATTATGATTTTCCTTAAATTCCGCAAGAGCTCTTGTGCAGAATGTTTCTTCAAAATCAGAATGAATAAAAGGTGATCCCATTGCTAGCCAATCATGGGACACACTACAAGTAAAGGGAATATTTGGATAATCCTTCAATGTCACAAACCAATAAAAGGGATGCCTGGGATCTTCTTTTATCTCATAAGTATTTTCTCCATAGACGTTATTGAGATATCGAACCAGTCGCTCTTTGTCTTCTTTATGCGAGGTACAGGCACTTAGTAGAAAGGCGCCAACTATAATAATAAATAGACAGGAAATTTTTTTAAATAGTTTCATTTTTTCCTCTTCCTTGCTATCTAATCAATATTCTCTACGATAAAGGGACTTTTATAAGTTGAGTTCTTTGACTTGCTTCCTTCTAATGATAGTATGAGTGGATAATAAATTCTTCACTTCTTCAACACTAGATCGACTATTTAAATTCGAGTAAGTTACACTCGATTGAGTAAACTCAGATTTGAATTGTATTTTTTCACACTTTTCTCTTGTAATTAACTGTAACTCACCGCACTCTAGCATCTGCAATCTCTGCGATATAAAATACTCTCATCAAATAAATTTGCTCAAATCGTCAAATGAATAATCTTTATAGATTTGATTTGGTTTAAGTACAGAATCAGTTGTAACAGGCAAGTTTTCCAGTAATGTTTCCGCATTTAGTCCTTCTGGTAAGGAAATCAATTCTCCAGCCATGTTTTCCTGTCTATGCGCAGTAAATAGAAACTCCCCTTTTTCCCAATCTATTGCAAAATCATTCATAACTTCAGATTTGGATATGTCTAACAATTCTTCCTGCTGTGCTATAAAGTTTTCATAGATAAATTCATAAAGTGCTTCTTTATCTATTTTCACAACTCTAAGTGTGTTGGCATCCATTGATTTTCATACTCCTTTTAAACCGCGATCCAATTATTGTCTTAACATGAATTGACTTGATAACTAAAATTATAATAGCTCTACTTCAATACCAGCCGCATCAAAGACTTCTTTCACGTTATCAAAATTGCTACTTAAAATCGTTGCTTCTTTTAAATTAGGAAATTGTTGCAATTCGGATAAGCTGAGTTCATTCAAATCAAATGTTTCATCCTCTCCATCCCATTGTGGAATGATATTCATATAAATCTCATTTCCACCATCCATGTAAATTTCTTTGACCTCTTCAGCATATTTTTTAGGAATAGATAATGCTTCAAAATACTCAAGAGCCGGTCTTATAACTTCCATGCTTTCAGTATCAATCTCTTCTGTACTGTATTGATCAGCAAAATCATAAATATCAAAAGATGGTTCAAGCACTTCTAAATCGTACATTAAGACCTGAATAATGGCTAATTTAAAATTCAAATGATCAAAATGGAGGATTTGTTCAGAATCCACCTTTGCTTCATCATTTTCTAAATCAAGTTTCTTTTCAGAAACAGTCTGATTTTCTTTAGCCTTGCCATGTGATTCCTGATTGAACCACTTGTTTCTTTTTCGCTTAAAAAAACTAAACATGATTTCTCCTTACTAAGTTTCATCTAAATAAATTTTTACTTTGAGGTATTCCTTTTCTTTAGCATCGGCAAAGACCTCAGAGTTTCGAATATAGTCAAAGATATTCTCATCAAGATCTTCGTCCCATATAGACTCGCTAAACTCTGCATTCTCACTAGTCGGCTTATAGAAAATATCTAAATGGACTTGATAAAATTCTTCATCGTCATTAGGAACTTGTCGAACCAAGGAGATTTGGAACAAGGGCTCGTTTGATAGTCTAGTAAATGTTCCGGTCTCAAACAAAATCATTTCCTCATCAAATGGTGTGCCACACATCTCTTCAAAGACATTCACCATATCTTCCAAGGACATTTGGTCAGTGATCTTTTCTTTTAAAGATTGGATTAGATGGTTCATCGTTCTCTTCTTTCTAAGGGTTTGCCTCGGTGTTTCCTTTATTATACTACATAAATAGAAAAAAGACTGGAACGAATAGTCCCCCATCATTACAGTCTTTCTCTTCTCATTTTTTTATTCAATCACAAATCCTTTTGGTAAGATGACAAGCTGATTATCCAATTCTTGGCAATGACTTGTTAAATCTGCCGAATCGCTATCTACAAGATAATTTTCTTTTGATTGATTAAAAATTGCTCGGACCTTTTGTCCATCATAATTCCATTCCAAGGACACTACATCAGGCTTGATTTCTTTGAGACTGTATTTCCCATGCTGAATGATTGATGAAGCATCCTTACGAAGCTGAATCAATTTCTTCATGAAATTAAGCATCTCATTGCTTTCGGAAACACGTTCCCAAGGCATAACGCGACGACAATCTGGGTCTGGCCCTCCGTCTAACTCTAACTCGGTTCCATAGTAGAAACACGGTGTTCCTCTTTGTAAAAAGAGGCAGGCTAGGGCAGACTTAACAAGTTGGCTATCTCCCTTGGCAGTAGCCAAAATGCGCTCTGTATCGTGCGAATCCAGCAGATTGAACATCACTTCCGAAATCTGCTGTCTATAGTACATAGATTGGCTATTGATTTCATCGATAAATTGACTGGTCTTCTTAACCCCTCGCAAGAAATAATCCTTGATACTATCAGACAGAGGATAGTTCATGACTGCGTGAAATTCATCGCCATTTAACCAAGGCTGGGAGGTGTGCCAGACCTCTCCAAGAATATAAAGGTCGGGCTTTTTAGCCAAGACAGCCTCCCGGAAATCTCTCCAAAATTGGTGGTCGACTTCATTCGCAACATCCAGGCGCCAAGCATCGATATCAAACTCTTCAATCCAGTAAGTCGCAACGCTCAACAAATAGTCCCTCACTTGAGGATTTGCCGTATTGAGCTTAGGCATATAGCTCTCAAAGGCAAAGGTATGATAAGGGAGCTTTCTTGGATTCCCCAGCTTATCCTTGGTCACTGGAAAGTCTTGAATATGGAACCAGTCTTTATAAATAGAATCTTCACCATGTTTGAGAACATCCTGCCACTGTGGAGCTTGGTCTCCGATATGGTTGAAAACAGCGTCCAGCATGATTTTCATGCCTCTCTGATGGGCTTGATCTACCAATTTACGGAAAGTTTCCTTGTCTCCAAAATGATGGTCAATTTCGAAATAATCTGTCGTATTGTACTTGTGATTGCTTGGGGATTCAAAGATAGGACAAAGATAAAGTCCCGTAATACCCAAATCTTGCAAGTAATCCAGATGGTCAATAATCCCTTGTAAATCACCACCAAAGAAATCCTCACTTTTAGGTGTAATCGACGAATCCCAAGCTAGCGCACCTTCAGGTGAAATCTCAGGATTGCCATTGGCAAAACGTTCTGGGAAAATCTGGTACCATACCGTCTCTGCTACCCAGTCGGGAACATGGCAAGCATCAATTTCATGGATATAAGGAGTTTTAAAGCCATTTCCTTCATAATGAAGATTTTCTAGCGTGTTTTCAACACACCCCTTATCGCCATACAAAATACTCTGGCCTTGCTTATTCTTGAGTTCAAAGAGATACTGGAGTCTTGCATAGCCGACCGTAACTTCCGATTGCCAGTAATCAAATAAGGCATCGGAAGTCACTTTGACCATCGCCTTGCTTGCTTCATAGTGGTCCTCTAAAAAGATAAAAGTGTCTCCATAATGCAAGTTGATGTTTTCAATATCATCTTTCTTGGTCCGGATACGAATGTGCATTGTCTTATCTTTATAAAGATAAGCATACTCCGACTCTGGTCTGTGGTAAATGGCTGTTAATTCCATTGTTCTGTCTCCTAGTTTACTTTCATTCATCTTGTTGCGCAAACGTTTTCATAATTGTGATTCTAGTATACTACTTTCGTATTTTATTTGCAAGGCTTGTCCGTAGTTTCAAGTGGTTTGTTTCTATAAATAAAAAAGCAGCCAGTCATACAACTTACTACTTTTCATATGATAATTTACAAATGTCTTTCCAGCCACTCAATTTTTTTAAAATCCTTATTGTTATTGTGATCATTTCGATAAGAATCTTGGGAAGAAGCCTTGTAAATACTTAAAAACTGTTTCAAACTTGGAACGCGAAAAGTGATATTTTCGAGATGAATCAGCTCTATATCCGATTCCGAAACTCCTGCAAAATCAGGTAAAGAATCGATACTTCCGAATTCAACACTCAGACCATCTTTTTGGAATTCATGCTCATGAATATCTATTAAGGCATAGCCTAAGTGTTTCATCACTTTCATTATCTTGTCCCACTCATAAATTCTGAGATGATCAGGTGCTTCCCAACCTCTAGGGTCACCAGGCACATGAATGTCAATGTCAGACGGCCCCCAAGTTTCTTTCGATCTAAACTCTAATCCCAAAGAACCCATCAGTGTCGGTGTAATTCCGACCTGGTTTAAATGTGAACAAATTATTCGAAATTCATCAAATAGAGAATTCATTCCTCCTCCAATCGTTGATATGAAACCTTATTTCTCTGTGAGAGATAAACTAATTTTTACCTTCTACTCTTTCGGTTTTGAAAATACTTCTACTCGCTGAGCTAGGACTTTGATTTCTACAGGTAGGTTATCCGATTTATCGCCGTCAACATCTGACTCCAATTCACTATCTGAAGAGATCTTAATATTACGCGCTCTGATATACTCAATATTATCATTGCCGACAACATCTCCTTTTAGTAAATCAGGAATGACGGATAATTTAGAGAATAGAGAAGCATCTTTTAGAATCAAAATATTGGCATAACCATCTTTATTCTCTTCAAAAATCTTCTTATCAGCGAAGTAATTGGTCAAGAGAACCAAAACATGACTTGCTTCACCATCATAATTTCCATTTTCTGTCTCAATCTTAATGTTAAAGACCTGATCCGTCATGACAGACTTCATGGTATTTACAGCATAGGCAAGGATACCAAATTTTGTCTTGTCTTCGATTTCAACATTGTGAATCGCTTCTGGAAGAGAACCGATACTAAAGATATAACCAAAATAGTTATCATTTGCTTTACCGATATCAATCTTGTTGGTTAAATTAAAATCGAGTTCATCTATCGCGCCATCGATATCTTGATTGATTTCCAAAAGTTTCGTAATGAGGTTACCCGTACCGCCTGGGATAATCCCTAACTTAGGAATGTAGTCTCTCTCAGCAATACCCGAAATGACTTCATTGACAGTCCCGTCTCCACCGAAAACAACCACTGCATCAAACTGCTCACGAGAAGCTTCTTCAGCAAAATGTGTTGCATCCAGCGCTTTTTCGGTAATTTTGGTTTCCACGTGCTCAAAATAATCTTTGGCTTTATTCTCCAGCTTGTCCTTATAATCCAAAGCCTTTTCCCCACCAGAGGTAGGGTTGATAATTAACATTGCTTTTTTCATTGATAATACTCCTTTAATCGTTACAAAAATTCTAGTAACTAATTATATCACTTGAGTTATGGAAACGCCATCCAAATGCTTGAAAAATCGAATCCACTAACTAGAATAGATACGTTAATGTATCAAGCACTAACCTCAACTTAAACAAGAATAAATACTTATTGTTAACAATCCACTACTTTACTTTTTCGACAATTTTATATAATCCATTAAGTATAAAATGGCTGAAACAAATGCGAACACACTGGAAAATCCAGCTAATATCGGAATAAAACCAATAATAGATGCAATCAAAAGAAACTGATAAGTCTTCTTATTGACTTTTGATTCTTCATCATGAAGAAGGAATGCTACAAAACAAAAAAACAGCAATATTAAACAAGTTGAAAAGTAGATTCCATCCCAACTAGAAAGTCTAACAAGCTTAGGTATCACCCAGTAAATGATTTCAAATTTCCACATTTTAGAAGAAAGGTAAGTAATCGTTAAAGCTCCAATTAAAGAAATAACTCCGTTTATTAGCAATAATTTATTTGATTTCACACTTAATCCTTTTTATCCTTTTCTGTACTTATTCATCGCTAATTAATAGATTCACTATTTAAAAATTCTTTAGACTTCCGTACGATATAGAGCTGTTCATCTTCTTGAGCGAGTTTTCTAAACAATTCATTCGCCCTAGTCATATCTCCTTTTAATTTAGAGTTCAAAGCTTGATAATAAGTGATTTCCAATTGTTGATATTTAAATTCGTTTTCCAATTCTTCAAAATAATCATTGAATTGATGAGCAATTGTTAAATCGTAAAGTGCAATACTTACGCTTTTTGTTTTCTCGGCTAGAGAGGAATCTGAGATGGACATTTTGTTTAGTATAAGATCAAGCTCATCTCTGGTTAGGTTTGGATTTGTAAGAACTGTCGAGCGAACGAGGTAACTCTCAAAGAAATCCCTGTATTTCGGCTTCAGTTTTTGATCAGTCATTGCTTCAGAAGCCTCCTTAATGGCAGCATCGAAATCACCAATCATATAGGAATACCCAACAGATGTTAGTGTCACATCCATTTTTATAATAGCTCTTTTTTCATCTTTCTTCAATTCAATGTATTGCTTCCAAGATGGTAAATCTAAGTCCATATGCAGTAACTTAGTAGCACTCCTTACATACCCTCTTCTGATTAGTGCAATGAAAAGAAATAAAAGTGCACTTATGAATAAAATACAAAGGGTTTGAGTAGTCCTATCTTTCACCATCCAAGCTACAAAAAGACTGAGAAGAACAGCCAAAACAATCACGACTTTTCTATAAAATGCATATTTCTTACGTATTTCTAAATAATTCATTTTTACTCCTTTTCTAAATTACAATGTGGCATTACGAGAGAAGTTCTGAACCTTAAATGAGTCATTGACTAACAAAATGCTTCACGAATAAGTTTAATACTTGAATCAATATCATTTATTCTATATTTTCTCAATCTTTTCAACCTCAATTTGACCATGCTTGTATGGATGAGCGATTGGAAAACTTCCTAGAGTAAACATGAAAAAGAATAACGATACGATTCCATTGATTACCAAGAAAGCTCCTTCCGTTCCATTGTTCAACCAAAGGAAAAAAAGCAAACAGAGTAAAATTAATCCAATGAACGGATAGACTCCTCCGTTGCTTTTTTTAATAGTTGTAAAGGTCACTGTGTATTTATTGCTGTTTTGAGGAATCCATTTATCTGCCTTTTTATGGGACAACTTTAATGAAATCAGAATGGCAAAATAAGAAATCAGCATAGAAATTGCAAAGAGAAATAACTTTATTAACAATTGGTCACTAATGTTGTTTTGAATAAAAAGTTTCTTTAAGATATCATAGCTAACCTTGACAATTGGTTGAACGATAATGGCTACCATTGTCGCATTTACAGGTCTTCTAGGTTTAATTGCAAACTGGTTATTATTCTTTTCAATCTCTACCATGTCCACTGTAATCGTATCTGTTTTTATTCCCCAGTAATAGCTCTTGGGGCTTATAGTACTTGTATCCATGACATACTTCTTCGATTCTTTATCTATCTGAACAATTTGAAAGCACATCATGCTTGAATTTTTAAATTTTAATTCCACGTCTATTCCTCAAAATACTTTCTAATTAATTCCCTAATTTTTCTGATAAAATAACCCAATGTGACCTGCAAAAAGGATCATAAAACAGCTTTCATCTTTCATCTTAATTTATAACTTCTCGATCTTTTCAAAAATAAGTTCTTGTTTTTCGACACTTTCTCGGAGTGGTGACATCCCTAAAATCACTGTAAAAAATCCCAATAATAGAATACTATTAATAACAAGTAGGGCCCCCTCCGTTCCATTAACAGTATATAGATAAAATGCAAAACATCCAAGAGTCGGAACAAGGATAAAAGGAAGAAGCTTGTAATGTTTTAATTGACGTTTATTTCCAACTGGTTTAAAGGTTATTTGATAGTTTGAAGCTTTATTCTCAAGTCTTTTTTGGACACTATGACGAGCTCTTATGGCAATGAACCAGAAAACAAGATAAGCTAGGAATATGAACAGACCATATAAACCTATCTTTAAAGGAAGATTGTGACTAATCCCATTATTTCTAAAAAAATTCGTCACTAGCCGATAGCCAGATCCCCCTATTGCTGTACCAATTGCAATCCCAATTGATTTACTCATAGTTGGAGCTACACTCTCAAAACGCATATCTCTTTTATCTAACTTTTGCATTTTTGCAGTAATTTCATCGGGAAGAGAACCCCAGAAATAGGATTTTGGTCTAACAGTCGTCAAATCTAGAATATACTTTTCTCCCTCTACTTCTACTATTTTGAAAAATACTTTATTTGTTTCTTTAAATTTTACTTTCATAGTCACCTTTAAATCCTTCTCAGAGTTAAAAAACTCTTTTCAATAACATTCCTAAATCGTTAGCCCCGTTTTTTAATAATAGTTAAACCAATTTTGACAGACATCTCTTTCGATGTTAACTGTATTGTAATCCCATAATTTGTTTTATCTGAGTAATCTATTCTAATTTGGCACGTTGTTTCCTCTGGTAGATCATATTTGCTTTTCAGTTTTTGAAAGAGTTCAAAGTGAGTGTCTGGCTGGTAGATAATTTCACTAAGCTCTGTTGTTCCGGTTCTTAACGTTCTTTTTACATTCAAGGAGTCAAAAACATCTCTTTTGACAACTAAATTAAGAATCTCTTCATCAAATAAAGGGTCTATCTCTGAATCGTAATGCAACTTGCCATTAGAATAACTAACGGGAACCGTTTTTTTGTTTTCTCCGATTTGTATTCTATAGTCACCCTTACCATCTGCCTTGGTAATACCTAGGTCAATTTCATATCTTTTGACTTCGTCACCATTTTTTATATAGACTCTACTTTTATAAGCTTCCAGCCCATTAAAATCCTTCTGCTCTTGTTCCAAAAATTTAAACATAGGATCAAACGCTTTTTCAAACTCGAACTGTTCCTTTGTTCTGTTTTTGGGAATGGTTTCGACAACCAAACTACAAGCATTCAATGAAGATGCTGTCAAAAGAATAACAAGAACTCCAGTTAACCATAAACACCATTTAAACTTTTTCATATTTTATTTAATCCTTTTTTCGAGTCATAAAAGTAAGATTTTTCAAAAATTTATAAATGTTTAGTTTAACTTACACTAGTTCTACGTCAACTCCAGCTACAGCAAAAGTTTCCTTAACTTGTTCAAAATTACTTGACATGATTGTCGCTTGTTTTAAATTTGGAAACTGCTTTAATTCAGCCAAACTAACCTCATTCAAATCAAAAATACTATCCTCACCATCCCACTGAGGAATCAGATTCATAAAAATTTCATTACCGCCATCCATATCAATCTCTTTTACAAGACTTGCATACTTCTGTGAAATCTGAAGATTTTTAAAGTATTCTAAGGCAGGCTCGACAAGTTCTGTACTTTCTGTATCAATATCCAACTCGCTAAATTCCTCTGAAAAATCAAAAATATCAAAAGCTGGCTTTAAAACCTCTAAATCATACATCAATACTTGGATAATAGCTAATTTAAAATTCAGATTATCAAAATGAAGATATTTTTCTTGAACAACTTTTGGATTTGATTTTTGACGTTCATGCTTGATTTCTGGATAGTAAGAAATGGTGAGTGGATATCTCATTACATCAGGTCTTCCATTAAAATTGGTTCCACGAGGGGTCCATAAAATAAAATTGAAATCCCCAGTTCTGTGTCTATCATAAAGAAAATAGGGAGGCTTCCCATCAGTGGATACTACGGCTTGACAAGGCATCTTGGGTAATTCTTCTTCTCCAAACATAGGTTTTACAACATCACCAAAATAGAAACTGATAGTAGAAAGTAGATGCTCATCATCAAGATAGACCCTGCATTTCTTAAAATGATTCTTGACAGAAAACGAATGTTCAAATATAATACCAGCATTGTCGTAAATGTACTTTATGTATTTATTTTCTTTTTTTACAACCTGATCAGGCTTTCCTAATACAGCCTCAATATCTTTCAAAGATAATGGAAAAGACAAGCTGGTTCCGTTCAATACCATTGAATTGTCATGAAAATTGATTTCGAGGTTTTTAGGACCTTTCTTTTTAAAAAAACTAAACATTTGATTCTCCTATTTATAATTTGTTTATCTAAATGCATCAAATCTATTTTTCTAACGTTAGAAAATTTACTGTATAAAATAAAGTTTTGCCGTATTTTTTCGTCCGTAGGATTAAAAAAGCAAGAAGCTTTCTGAAAATTAAATACTCTTCACTAATAGACTTACCGCCTCAACGTGGCGCGTCTGCGGAACACAAAAGGTTTGGGGAGTTCAAAGCTCCAGTGGAGCTTTGAAGCCTTCTTGCCTTAAAATGAAAAGGTGAGAGGATTAGCTACGTTTCACTAACAAACTCACACACTCAGCGGTTCGGACTTACCGTATCATCTGTAAAAAAGCAGTCTTTCCGAAATAAAGGAAAATCCTTCGTTTTGATATTGTTCCATTCGTAAACTGAACCTACAATATCTCCAACTATTGCTCCTAGCATACGTTTCCTCCTTATGGCATATCAGATTCGTTACACATTTCTAATGAGTCACTCTTTAAAAATGGCACCACCAAATCAATCCACTCATAAGGCAGGTAAGCTGATAAATAGCCGTGGTTATAGCCCTTTGCTTCATACAAAATTGTATTTGAATGTAGCTGATGAAATAATTTCGCTGATTCTTTCACACAGTTCAATTCTTTTTCACCATAGATATACAGAACCTGAGCCTTGCTAGCAGAAATCATATCTTTCAGCTTGTAACATCCCATATAGTTTTTGTAAATGGTCACCAATGTTTTGATAGGCGTCCTTGGCAAATCCTCCAAATA
>ERZ773083.1085-NODE-1085-length-19327-cov-15.686229_pt1 | contig 19327 bp, 16 predicted proteins | sample MGYA00511465_ERZ773083 | MGnify/ENA primary metagenome ERZ773083 (study PRJEB29015, sample SAMEA2738001) | human oral metagenome | biome: human oral; feature: human-associated habitat; material: dental | place: China | collected 2060 ... | reverse complement strand
CAACAAACAAGATTGTGGAACTCATGGAGAGCGGAAAGCTGCCGTGGCAAAAGGGCTGGGACGGGAAGGTCGGCGCATCGATCTTTCACGTTCCCATCAATGGAAAGTCGGGACGTCCTTACGGCAGCCCCTTAAATAGCCTCTATCTCTCGTGTATTATGGCAGAGAAGGAGAGCGATGATCCGCGCTTTTTCTCCATCGGGGTACTGAAACAGCAAAACAAGATTCACAAGGAGCGTATAGAAAAATACAGCGCAGAAGGGAAGGATGTGCCCAAAGAACTCCTGTGGGAGTACCGCACCAAGGAGGGGGCCAAACCGACAACAGTCATTCAGCGCTGGCATGTCACGCAGGACAAGTACGGCAATGAACTGCCCGCAGATGAGCAATACTGGGCGAAGAAGTACGTTGCGCTCTATCATGCATCGGACTGTCTGCGCCGTGAATACCACCGCGATGCCGAGGGAAAGCGTCTTTATGGCGCGGACGGCAAGCCGCTCTATACCGATCATCCGCTCAAAGAATACGTGCCGAAGGAAGATCGCTATACACATGAGGAAGTCCACGAGATTGCAGAAGCAATCCTTGCGGGTAGCAAAGCCATCATCAAGCACGATCAGGCAGACCGCGCCTTTTACAGTCTGCGCACCGATGAAATCCACCTGCCGCCGAAGGAAGCATTTCCGGCGATTGCAGACTATTATGCGACGGCACTGCATGAACTCGCGCACTGGACAAGACACGCCTCACGTCTCAATCGCGAGCGGTATGGGGAATTCGGATCGCCCGAGTATGCGCGTGAGGAGCTGCGTGCTGAACTTACATCAGCATTTCTCTCACAGGAGTTCGGGCTGCCATCAAACATTGCAAATCATGCGGCATATCTGCAAAGCTGGATGAAGGAGCTGAAGGAGGATAAGACGGAACTTCTTCACGCCGCTGGCGATGCCAAACAAATTGTTGGTTACATGAAGGAGTTTATCCCTGCACATCTGCGCAAACGAACGGAGGAGACCGTTCTCACGGAAGCCGCTGCGCCGGAAAAAGAAATGCCTAAGGAGATTCGAGAAGATCTTTTGCAGAGAACGATGCTCTGGAAAGGGACTTTGGGCACGATCAATGATCGGTTGGTCGAGATCAAAGACACGGATTTTGTTCCATCTCATACAGAAGATTCCATACACGTCACGGTATTCCAACCCAAAAACGGAAAGCGTACAGAAAAAAGCGGCATGAGATTCCTTCAAGACTTTGACCGCGTGTATGATGCCAACTTTGACCGTGAGACATTCACCCTTGACCGGCTCTATGAAAAACTCAATCGGGATGACCGACCAAATGCAAATACCATGCGCAATATGAGTGTCGGTGATCTCATTGAGGTGGATGAGCGCATCTTTCGTGTCAGCAGGGTCGGATTTGAAGAAATGCAGCTCCACCCGTATAAGGAAGACTTCATTCTGACAAGTACATCGTCAGAGATGATCCAAAAGCAGCAGGAAAAGGCAAGGGAAGCTGTCGGCGAAGATATTTATACGGCGTATCAGAAGAAGTTTCATGATGTGTTCTATCGCTGTGCAAATCCGCATCTGCCGATTGACCACTTCGCCCCGCCGCGCTGCCGTGAGATGGATGCAGACTATGCAAAGGAGTTTCGGGAGCGTGCATTTCTCTGTGGGCTGTCAAGTCTGCGCCCGACCGATCAGAAGGGATGGCGTGATGCGGATGCTCACTTTGCAAGGAGGCAGATGGAGGCGGGCGTTCCGTTCCCGCGCATCGCGGGAGCAATTCAGCGAAACAGCCCCTACGCCATCATCTCGGGCGACCGCGCCTACGGTACAAAACTTGCGCGTGATATAGCAGCAGAGCACAAGCGGGAAAGGGGCAGAGAAACGGCGGCAAGTGCGGTGCGGTAGATGGGAGAAAATCTTCGACTATATTTCTTGCATGAATATAGGTGCCAATTTATAATGGTTTTTGGAGGTGAACATTATGGTACTGTGTTATCAGCCGGATAAGTACCCGGAACTACTGAAATCCTATATGCAGGAAGCATATGCCGCTCTTGAACACGAAGATCAGCACCACTATGCAATGGCTGTCATTAAGATTACCATGGAACTGAAATATTTAGTTAAAAGTCATCTGCTTACGGATAGGGAAGCAGAGGAGATGAAAACATATTTTTGGGGACAAGTTATATGATAAACTTTAATGAGCAGGAAGAAATATTCAACCATAAATTCGCAGGTTCCGAACGCAAAAAAGCTTTTCTGTTTTGTGGACGGCTTCACATGGTCAAATTTCCTGATCCTGTTCGTGCAGCTAAGAATGAACTGAGCTATATGAATAACCAGTTTTCAGAAGATATTGGGTGTAAGATATTCCGCTCTGTCGGCATTCCTACACAGAAAACCTTTTTAGGAACGTATACGAATCCTGAAGGAGTGCGAAAAATAGTCGTCGCTTGTGAAGATTTTTGTACCAACGGGTACGAACTCATGGAGTTCAGCAAGCTTGTCCGTATGAATACGGATGATGAGGCTCGAAATCATTGGGTCTGCAATATTGAGGACGTGATAGATACAATCGATCATATACCTAAGATCACTGATACACAAAAAGAGATGTTCAAAAAGCGTTTTTGGGATATGTTCGTTATAGATGCCTTGATTGGAAACGGCGATCGTCACTTGGATAATTGGGGCTTCTTAACGAAAGGGAACATCATCAAAGAAGCTCCTGTATATGATTGTGGATCAGCTCTTTCAGCACTGTTATCCGATGAGCGTATGGCACAGAATTTAGACAATGCGGCAGAGTTCAGCAGTGCAGAGTATAATATTCCATCGGCTTATACGTATCATGGGAAACGTGTCTTCTATCATGAGATTTTCAAAAATCCTCCAGATGGTCTAAAACAAGCGATACAACGCATTGTTCCAAAAGTTTCTATGCGTACCGTGGAGATGATTCTAAATGCAACGCCTGGGCTTTCTGATATTCGGAAAGAGTATCTCAAAAAGGCAATGCAATTTCGTTATGACCGCATATTAGCACCGGCACTAAAAAAGGTGAAAGCAGAACATGCGGAACCGGATCGTGGGCGAGGCAGATAAAATAACATCTTGAAAAAACGTGGACAACTGATCGTTTGGCTGTCCGCGTTTTGCTGTCTTTTCCTCTATCATTCATCTTATACCTCATCATAATATTCAATTGCCCAATCCTTGTAACATCTCGGGCGACCGCGCCTATGGCACAAAACTTGCGCGTGATATAGCAGCAGAGCACGAGCGGGAAAGGGGCAGAGAAACGGCGGCAAGTGCGGTGCGCTGAACAGAATATATGTGTATATACAAACAGGGTTTGCCCCATGGAGGGCAGACCCTGTTATCGTTCCATATTCTTTGAGCTTTCTGCATTTCTTTGTGGTGATGTCCACTTTTCACCTGACCACTCAAGCGGTCTTAGTTTTTTCTCTATAAATGGAGCGAGAAATGTTTCCAACCGTCCGTATAGAGCAGAGAATTCAGGCTTGTTTTCGACATTCTCCAATTTTTCGTATGCGTGTTTTAAGTCCTCCTGCCGCGTGCGGAACTCTTCAAAACTTCCGAGGGAGCGGCCGCCCGCATGAATTAGGCGATGAACGTCCAACAAGTTTATATCTTTACAGTGGGATAGGATGTATGTGTCTACAAGATCCTTCGCGCGACGAAATACTTTCGGACTTGAGATGGCGCAAATCTTGTCCGAGAGCATTTTGGACAGCGTTGCTCCGCGAATATAGAGGGGCTGACCTTTATAGACGATTTGATAATTTTGCTGAAATGGATGGGGGCGAATCCCTAAATCTATGCTGAAAAATCGTTCCTTGTTTTGGTTCAAAATCCAAAATCCGGCAGATTTATTTTCCCCAAATTCTCGAAAAACGTCTACAGTAAGTTCAGAATTCACTTTTTGAACTGCCTGTTCCACAATGTCTTTCATCTGCTCCATGGACACATTGGCTTTGAGCCAGTCCCCATCTAAATCTCTCGTTGCCCGAGCGACGGATGAAGGATTTTTTTCTTCCAATGCAATCTTTAGAAGCATCGCTCCCTTGAACGCCACGGGGGCGTGAGCAAGAGAAAGCTCGGCCATAACATCCATCATGATTTTCTCTCTGTCATTCATCTTATACCTCGTCATAATATTCAATCGCCCAATCCTTGTAACGCTCGAACGCAGGAAGCAAATCGCCCTCGATATGAAGGGAATCAAATGATTCACCATTCTTGTAATAAACCGTGGCCAAACTTTCCTGTATGACCTGATTGTCTCCATCGGCACGCAAAAGATCGTTAATGGTCTGATTGACAGTTGTACAAAGAAGCCCGAGACGATTTTCATGCTCCACAGATGCAAAGGAGGGGAGTAAGTATTCCGTCGTACCTTCAATATTCAGAGGCTGACATACATAAATCTTTGCCGTATGAGGATTTGTACTGCCGCTCCAAAGCCCCAAATAATCCGCAGCCGTATCATAGGCAAGAATACAAGGCACGTCCTTCAAGAGGTCGCGCAGATAATCGTTATAGGTATATAACGCCATGATGATTTTCCTCCCCTCTGTTTGTATATTTATCTTAAAGTAAACATCTTCATGCCGTCAACATCTTGTGTTGGTGTTGTTTGTGTATGAATTTAGTCTCTTAAGATTCTGCATGGAAGGAGCAGTGATACTTTACTGTAATGGACAGGATTGCGTCCGGTTTCCTGATAGATGAGATCAAACGGCAGCGTCTCCGGCAGATGTTTAAGCGCCTCGGCGAGAGAAATTCCTTCGCGTGGTGTGATGCAGAATATCAGTACGAGATGAATACGCTCGTTCTTTTGCATCAGCATCGCTTCAAAGTAGTCATCTGCACGTGGCTGTCCCTTTTGTTCTGCCTTCCCCCAAATGGATATATTATATTGTTCGTAGGGACACCGTATGTGTACGAATGCGTCCATGATGGTTCCACATTGCTTTCCTTCGTTCACAAAGGGGATTTCCGCAGCAATGACAATCCGGTTTTCTGCCTGCTTGACAACGGCAAAAGGCGTCATCTCCTCTGCCTTCGGTACGATGCGTTCTGTACCAAGCTGCGCAAACAAAAGCCGTTTTCCAATCCATGCCGCCACGGCAGCAAGCAACAGACCATGCGTCCACCATACAAGCTCAGTATACAATATCTAAGACTCCCTTCCGGTTTTTGCTATCTCCCCCGCGATGATTTCTCAAGGAGTTCATCTTTTTCCATCTCAGACATGAGCGCCCAGTTCTCTCCCATGTGACTGTCTTTGCTGCGGGCAACGAGCGCTGCATATTGGGGATCGGTGATCCCCTTTGCAATCGCACGTGCCTCTTGGAGCGGCGTTCTGCGCGTACTGTCTCCTCTTGGCAGCATAACGCGGTAACGCACACCATCGCCCTCTCTTTTCCACTGCCAGCCGACGATGGCTTTTTCTTTGCCCAGTGCTGCACTTTCCTTCGTCAGGGCAGTCAGCTCCCTTGCGAGTTTTGACACCTTTGCGGCAAACGGCTTGTTGCGTTCCATGACACCAGCTGCAATCTCTGCGATCTTTTTCGATGCCTCAGGTGTACTGCACTGCGCAGTGAGGTCACTGCGCATCCGTGAGAGTGCGGCAGCCTCCTGCGTGAGATTGTCCTTTCGCTCCATGAGTGCGCGACGACGATCTTCAAGTGCACGTTCTTCATCCCTGTATTCTTTTTTGGCAGCAGATGACGAGAAAAATCCGGGTGTAGACTTCTTCTTGAAGGCATCACGCTCTTTCTCCCACGCCTCCGCATCATTCTTATAATACTGTTCTTGTTTACGGTGGGCATTCTCACGTGCACGCAGATCCTTCCATGCACCTTGGGCGAAGATGTTCTGCGCGATAAGTTCGGCACGTTCCGGCGAGAGCACATCTTTTTGTGCCGCCTCCAATTCCTTACGTTTTTCAACGATGGCTGCATCCGTATACCTCTTTGCCTCAGAGAGGATACGGACGACATCGGCGAGAGAAAAGCTCTGTGGTTCCTCGTCTGCACGCAGTGTTTTCTTTGCTGTTTCGATGACCTCCACGAAATCCCGCAGACGTTTTTCGAAGCGTTTTTTTGCAAGTTCGTTTTCAAAAAGCAGCTGATTGATACGCGTCTCAATGTTCTGCTTTGTGCCGCGTGCAGAAAGTTTACGCAGCGCTGGCTGTAGTTTTTTTGCAAGCCGCTGATATGTTTTCTGCGCTGCGGTGATCCGCTGTTTGAGTGTGGATAGCAGTTCCTCAGCAGAATGTTCTTCATCCTCGGCGTTCTTCTCTGCCGCGTGAACACCTGCTGCAAGTGCCCGCAGATCGAGCATCTGCGTACGCGCCGCTTTCATATCGTGAAAAAGCACGCGCGTTTCTTCCTCCATAAAGGACAGCCGCGCCTGTTCCTGTGCCTCATCTGCCCAGAGGACGGTACTTTTTACTGCGATGAGATCTTTGTATGCGTCCTCTACATCTTTGCGCATCTTCTCAGGCAGTTTTTTTTCAAGAGCACCATATTCATCCAGCAGATGCGCAAAGAGTTCTTCGGCTTTGATCTGACGCACGCGGTCAGTGGCAACATTCTTCGCGCTGATGAGATGCCTGTACCTGTCATTGAGGGCACGCAGCCGCTGAAAGCGTTCCACGCGTGCATTCTTTTGCAAAATATCGTCAAGCGTCACGGCGAAGTCCGTTTCCGGAATGCGGTCAAGAATCTCGGCAAGCACATGATCGCCACGGCGCAGTGCATCTTCTTGCTGCATCTTGAGCGATCGATGATCGACGCGAATGGGAACACCATATTTTTCAAGCACGGCGTTCTGGATTTTCGCAAAGTCTTCGCGCATATGGAGCAGATATTCTTTTCGTTTTTTGCCGACCCATTTCTCTGCTTTTGCGCAGCCGCCCTTATCGGGGTGCGCCTTATTTGCCCGCCCGAAAAATTTCTCCGCTGTGCGCTCCTTCCGGCGTTCCTTGGCGTCAATCTCTCGCGTCGAGAACATAATGTGAACGTGTGGCTGCCTCTCTCCGGAGGAAAGGGTGCCGACTTTTTCATGAATCGCCCACGCGTAATAGTGATCTGCGAGATGTTTGGCAAGAAAGGCATCGAGGATTTCTTGCTGCTGCTGAAGATTTAGCTCGTTTGGCAGGGCGAAGACAATTTCTTTGTAACGCTCGCCGTTCGCACGCTCATAACGATCTGCTGCGAGAAAAAAATTCAGTGAGGAATCCTCTGCCCACTGCGGCAGTTGATGTCCTGTGGCGACGCAGCCGCCACGCATTTCATATGCCGCCGCGCGGTTAATGTACTGAAGATGCGCGGAGGCGAGTTTACTGTCCGTTTCCTTTTGAAGAATTTCTAAGATGGCATCTGCTGTGCGCTCTACAGATCTATTTCCTCGTGCAGTGATCCGTGCCGACTTTTGAAATACTTCCGTCCCTAATAGAGAAAGCTCCTCGCCAAAAATGCGACGCGCAGCAGCGAGGGCAATCCCGACGGTCTTAGGTGACGCATTTTTTGTGACATGGATGCCCTGCGCATCGAGTTTGATTTTCCCGAAGGGGCTGCTGTAGAGCAGTACAGGATTTTTTGGCAGTGCAAGAATCGAATGCGTTCCTGAAATTGTGTTGTGGTAGTCATGGGCATCGGCACGAAGTTCCGTACGCATGTCGATATCTTGAAACTTCCCTGCGCGGTTGATATAGGAGATATGACTGCCCGCATTGATCTGCACACCGCTTGGTTTTTTATCGGACCTCAGTTCAAAATGGTAGCTTGCCATGTCCTTTTTCCTTCCACAGGAGATTCATTTTTTCAACCGAAGGTTCAGCGAGCGTAGGCGAGCGACAACATGAACATCACGGTCATTTTGCAAAAGTCGCCAAACATTCCCGTGCGGCACTGAGTTTCTTGAAAAGAAACTCCTAAGTGTGCACTGAACGTGTTTTACGAGATGAGTGTAACACAGCCGTGGGAAGGGAATCAATGGAAGGATTTGACATATGACAGCGCCGTAGCGCTGTGTTAAGATAATCTTGACGAGGAGGGAGCGGTGTTTTGCATGAAAACGCATTTGGTCGATCAACAAATTCACCACATGGAAATGGAATTGAATGCGGCAAAGAAAGTTCTTGCCGCAGAAAAATCCTCCCTGCAAAAATTGCGGCGTAAGAAGCGTTCTTACTTGCTTTTACAGGCAGGACTCCTTTTTGAGGAAGCGGGCATACTCTATAACTACGATCCGAATGTTGTCCTCATATTTTTGCGGGGACTAAAAAATGGAGGGGACAATGATGGAGGAAATTAAGGCGGCACTTGAACAGATCGATCAAAAAATCATACGCAAAGAACAAGAGATTGAACGCTGTGAGAAACGACTCAAGGATGCAAAGGCGGAACTTGTTCGTGCACGGGATCGACGCAATACAATCATCGGGACATACATTACAACGCTTGGCGGTGGTGACACCAAGAGTTTGGACGCATTTTTTACGCTTGCACAGGAAACACTTTCCATGCCACAGGAGGAGCGTGCGGCTAAGGCAGCCGATGACACAACCGGTGAACCTACTGCGAAAGATTCCGAGCACAGCGGCGAAGATTCGCATTGATATTTTAGGGAGGAAGTTATGCGGCTCTTTATTGCAGAGAAGCCGAGCCTTGGCCGTGCCATCGCGGCGGGACTTGGCAAAGGGACAGAAAAGGACGGCGCGATCTACCTCGGCAGCGATGTTGTGACATGGTGCTTCGGGCACATCCTTGAACAATGCAGTCCTGAAGATTACGATGAGAAATACAAGCGTTGGCGCATCGAGGATTTGCCGATTCTTCCTGAGGTGTGGAAGACGAAAGTGAAGCCCGACGCCAAAAAGCAGTACCTTCTCATCAAGAAGCTCGTCCATGAGGCAGATGAAATCGTGAACGCGGGCGATCCGGATCGGGAGGGGCAACTCCTCGTGGATGAGGTGCTTGCTGATTTGCAAATCCTAAAAGGGAGCAAACCGATTCGGCGCATCCTTCTCAACGCACTTGATGAAAAGTCCGTGCGTGAGGCACTTAGGCAGCTGCGTTCCAATCAGGAATTTATCGGGCTGCGCAATTCTGCGCTTGCCCGCAGCCGCGCCGACTGGCTCATCGGAATGAATCTATCACGCATCTATACGATTCGCGCACGACAGACCGGGTACACCAATACAGTCAGTGTCGGCAGAGTGCAGACGCCAACGATGGGGCTTGTTGTGCGCCGCGAAATTGAAATCAGAAAGTTTCGCCCGATCACATTTTTCACACCGTGCATTCTTTGGCAGCATGAGGCAGGAAGTTTCCTTACAAGATGGAAACCGCACGAGATGGACGGCGTAGATCCAGAAGGCCGCATCGTTCAGCGTGAGACGGCAGAACAGATCCTCAGTGCCGTCCGCAGTGCTCCTGCAAATATTTCCGGCATGGAACAAAAGAAGGGGACAAGTCCACAGCGACTTCCATATTCACTCTCGGCACTTCAGATTGACGCAGGAAAGATGTTCGGTTATGCACCGCAGGAAGTTCTAGGCACACAGCAAGCACTTTATGAAAAGAAACTCACAAGCTATCCGCGCTCGGACTGCGACTATCTGCCGGAGAACCAGCTTGCAGACAAAGATCTCATTCTCGATCATCTCGCCTCCCTTGACGCAGATTTTTCTCCCTTTGCCGAAAAGGCGGATCGAAAGCTCAGGAGCCGTGCATGGAACGACGCAAAAATCTCCGCACACCATGCCATCATCCCAACAACGATGCGACCGGACTATACTGCACTGACAGAGATGGAGAAGAATCTCTATGCGCTTATCGCAAAGGCTTACATCGCGCAGTTTTATCCACCGCAGGAATTCCTCTCTACGAAAATTGAAGTCACTGCTGGAGAAGAAATTTTTACGGCAAGCGGAAAAGTCATTTTTCAGGACGGATGGAGCGTGCTCTATCAAAAAGAACAGCATGATACAGAGGATGATACTGACCAAGCGCAGCATCTGCCAAGCGTCCGCAAAGGGGATTTCGTTGCCTATCAGGATGGGCATATTAAGGAGGGCGTAACAAAACCGCCGGCGCGGTTCACGCCGGCAACGCTCCTCAAGGCCATGAAAGAGATTCATAAATACGTTAAAGACGCAGGTCTAAAAGATAGGCTCAAAGAGTGTTCGGGCATCGGGACAGAGGCGACACGCGCCTTTATCATCGAGACACTTCAAAAGCGAGAATACATACGATTGGAGAAGAAGCAGCTTGTTCCGACCGAGCTGGGCATCTCCCTCTGTAAGATACTGCCCGACAAAATTCTATTTCCCGACATCACGGCACAGTGGGAATCAGATCTGGATCGGATCAGCACCGGCAGCATTTCCATTAAGGACTTTTTTTGCGCAACAGGAAATCTATCTCCGTGAACTCATAAGCAGCGCCAAGACTGCGACCATCGCCCCACCAAAGAACAGCATAGCGTGCCCGCAGTGCGCGAAGCCCATGCGCCGTCTGAAAAGCGCGAAAGGATATTTCTGGGGCTGCACCGGTTATCCGGAATGCAAGGCGACATTCCCGGATAAGAATGGAAAACCCGATACTGCAACGAAAGGAAGGAGATTCAAATGAACAGCATCATCCTCAGCGGACGTGTCGCTGCAAAGCTGCGTGAGAACGAAACGCAAAGCGGAAATCAGGTCATCCATTTTCCGATTGCCGTCCGTAAGAGCTTCAAGAAAGATGAAAGCGGAAACTATCCCGTCAACTATTTTCAAGTGGAGGCGTGGAATGTTCTCGCGATCACCTGCAAGGATCGCCTCATCATCGGTGATCTCATCAACGTACAGGGGCGGCTCGATATAGATGTTTACCCTGACGAGCAAGGAAAGAAACAGTACCGTGCAAAAATCGTTGCCAACAATATTGAGTTTCTGACACCGCGCAAAGACGGAAAAGAAGTCTCCTCCACACCGGAAGCGGAAGACCTCACCATTCCGTTCAATCAGATAGTTATAATCGATGACGATGATATTCCATTTTGATCTTTTCGGACGATAGCGGTATAACTCGCCAAGAAAAAAGCAGAACTTGAGAAAAAATATCCGGGCAAAGAGATTACGGTAGAAGAATAAGAAAGATGGGTCACTACACAATGCAGTGACCCATCTTTTTCGTTGGAGATTTTCCGCTATACTGTATACTGACTAAGATAACAGAAAGGGGATTTCTCCATGTGTGAGGATTTTACTGCGTTTCTATTAAAACTTCCGGAGGACTGCAAGAATTTTATCGCAGATGATTGTCTTGTCTTTCACTTGCCCCGGAAACATCATGACTGCCCTGCATGTGGATCATCATATACCTATGTTGACCGATACCGTGAACAAATCTTAGTCGGTATACCGGACGCTCGGCTCACATACATTTATAGAAATCGGCGCTATCGTTGCCGAAAATGCGGGAAAACTTTTTCTGAGAACAGAAGATTTATTGACACATATCAGCGGATGCCCCGCAGCGTCATTGAAAACATCGTTCACGCACATGGGGAACTCATCAGTGCCTCCCAAATTGCGCGCCGACATGACATCTCATCAAAAACTGTTATGCGGCATTTTGCGCGTGAGGTGCAACAAGAAGAGCCGGCCGTGTTGAATCAGGTCATTTCCATAGATGAGTTTTGCGGAAACGTCGGCGCAAAATACCAAGTCGTCATTAACGATCTGAGCAATCGGAGCTGCTGCAACGTCATAGATGATCGCTGCGCCGTCACCATCTACAACAAACTGCTCGCATATCCGGAATCCGAACGTGAGAATGTAGCGATGGTCAGCATTGATCTGTCGCCGTTCTTTCATAAACTGGTCGAAGAATGCTTTCCCAATGCAGTCATTGCTGCCGATAAATTTCACGCTGTCCGCCTTGCCAACAATGCGCTCGATGCAATCCGGAAAGAAGTCCAGATGGGACTTGATAAACACAATAGAAAGTGGTTCAAGAACGCACGCCGGGTTCTGCTCCGACGAGAGCATAAACTCAGCTCATGGGAACGTGTGAAATTATCTCATATGTTCGCATTCTCCGAGAAGCTAAACCTTGCCTATGCTTTGAAAGAAGAATATTATCACATCTTTGACAGCTGTGATTGAAAGATGTTTAAGGAACGGCGGCACAGCTTTAAGGAGCACGTACTCGCATCCAACATTGCGCCGTTCATCAAAGTTCTAAAGACAACAGAGCAGTGGGAAAAAGAAATCTGGAACGGAATCCATACAGGCTATAACAATGGATTCACAGAGGGATGCAACACAACAATTAAGACATTGAAACGTGTGTGCTACGGATTCCGGAACTTTGAAAACTTCCGACGGCGCATCATGTATATTCTCAACAATGAGGAACGCAAAGCACGTCGTACAAAAATTTCTAAAAAATAGCATTAAAAATTTTCCGTAACTATTGACAAAGAGCCAAAAGATTATGATGTTATGATGATTTTCAGATGATTTTAGGAAAAATGAGGATGCTTTTCTGAAGATATTCATAGAACCTTAGGAAATACTATGATTGTTTTTATAAAAATATCCTGACAATCTATGGACGTGAAATGATTTATTATGCATTTCTTCCTTTCAGATCCGGAAGTCCGTCTTTGTCCCATACCGGTGCAGCACTGCACCGATCTGAGCAGTACCAGTAATATGCCCCCTTCTTCTTTTTGCTCTCGGCGCGTCTTAGATACCCCTTATCGCATGCCGGGCACTTTATCACGACGGGCTTGTCTTTGTGATCGGAAAACGATGCGCTGCAGCCCTCATGATCCTCACATGACCAGAATGGCCCAAACTTTCCCTTGATCTGACGCAGCGACTTTCCGCAGCAGGGGCATTTCTCTGTGCGTCTCTCCTTCTTCGCCGTGAAGTCCGGCTTTCCTTTTTTATCCGGTGCACTGGTCTTGCAGTCCGGATAGCCGGCGCATCCCCAAAATTCGCCAAACTTTCCCTTACGCAGACGCATCGGCTTTCCACAGTTCGGACAGATGGGAAGATCCTGATTCACCTGCATCTTCATGGTCTTCACTTCGGCGAGCAGCGAATTGATGATCTCCGCCTGTTTTTCCATGAACGCATCCAATGGAATATCATTCTCTGCGATGCGATCCAGATCAGCTTCCCATAGCGCCGTCGTGTCGGGGTATGTGACCTTGTCGGGAAGGATAGAGATAATCCTGCGCCCCATGTCGGTCGGTATGAGGTATTTCTTCGTCGTGGTCAGAAATTGTGCTTTTTTGAGCCCTTCAATAATTCCGGCGCGTGTCGCCTCCGTGCCGATGCCCTTGCACTCTTTTAGGTTCACCGCAAGTTTCTTATCTCTGACATACTTGTGGATTTCCTTCATCACCTGCAGGAGTGTTGCATCGGTAAACCGCTTTGGTGGCGTGGTGACTTTCTCCTTGATCTCTCCGCGTCCATAGCCGAGCACATCCCCTTCTGTGACTGTCGGAAGGACGGGTGATTCCTCATTCTCTTCATCCGACTCTTTTTTGTCCCCACGATAAATTTCCTTCCACCCCATGTCCAAGATCGTCTTTCCTGTTCCGACAAATTCCTCCTCCACACATGTGATGACAATCTTGGTCTCCTCGTACAGATGAATCGGGTAGAACTGTGCGAGATATGCCTTGGCGACAAGAAGATAAAGTTTCTTCTGCTCATCCGAGAGTTTCGCCATATCTGCCGGGATGATCGTCGGAATGAGTGCGTGATGGGCAGATATTTTCGCATCGTTCCACGCACGAGACACAATGGATGTGTCTGCATTGGAGGCAATTTCAAAAAGCACTGCGATGTCAGCAAGGTTGTTTAGGATGACCCCTGCATCATCCATCTGATTCGTTGGCAGATACTCACAGTCCGAACGCGGATAGGTCGTCAGCTTCATTTCATAGAGAGACTGCATGGTATCTAGCACCTGCTGCGGCGACAGACCATATCGCCGTCCTGCCTCCACCTGCAGTGTGGAAAGGCTATATGGGAGTCGTTGCCCTTCCTGTTTTTTCTTCTGCTCGACACTTGTAACATAGGCACCGCTTGCATAATTCGCCACGAGCTCGATCTTTGACAACAGTCCTTCTGCGATGTCTTTGGAAAGGAGACGATGCTCCGCATCCAACCCATCCATGCCCGGCTTCATCTTCCATATCGTCGATATGCTTTCGTCTTCATGCTGCCATGTGACATGCAGAGCGTAGTACGTCGTCGGCTGAAAACATGCGATTTCTTCTTCACGTCGAACGACAAGTGCAAGCGTTGGCGTCTGTACACGACCAACATGGACGATGGTATTATATCCCGCATCACGGCTGATGATCGTATAAGCACGTGAGAGGTTCATACCGACAAGCCAGTCTGCCCGACTGCGTGCAAGGGCACTGTCACGCAGTCCTGCATAGTCTTTGTTGTCGCGCAGGTCATCGAGTGCCTGAACGACACTTTTTGCGTCCAGCGCATTCAGAAGAATTCGTTTCACGGGCTTCTTGCTGCCAAGATGAAGCAGAACCTCGTCGATGAGGAGCTGCCCCTCACGATCCGGATCACCTGCATTGACGATATAATCCGCTTTCTCGACCAACTCTTTGATGATCTTATACTGCTTCGCTGCGTCTTTTTTTACATTCAGCTTCCACGTTTCCGGAATGATGGGCAGATCATCCATGACCCACTTCCGATACTTCTCATCATACGCACCGGGATCGCATTGCTCTAAGATATGACCAAAACACCATGTCACGACATCCTGCCCACCGCTGCATTCAATACAGCCATCTTTTATGACCCCTTTCCCGAGATTTTCTGCGATGGCGCGGCCAAGACTTGGTTTTTCCGCAATGAATAGTCGCATTGATAAAGCCTCCTTCTGGGATATACCATATATTCAGTATATCTTGAAAAGAGGCTTAAAAATCCTATCTTTTGTACATCACATGATCAGCGATGCCTTAAATCAGATTGTATTCTTTCAGTTTCTCCACACCCATACTCTGATCGATATAATGACTTTCATCGTAATCAAGCGGCCATGTCTTTTGCTTTTCAAAGACGCGGACATCATTTGAATCGTCGCCTTCTTCGCCCTGATGCAGTTTTACAAATTCGGTAGTCGGGACATCGATCGCCCGTCCAATATCTCCGAGCAAAAAGAATTCCCGTGTCGGTCCCCCCTCCGTCATAAGTTTCATGAATAATTCATGACGGGTTCTGGTGTGACATTCAGCCTCGACATCCGCAATTGTCATCCCACGAAAGTCCATAAAATACTTCAATCGCTCCACATCAACCCAATACTGCATAGTAATTCCTCCATCATCTTGTCTGCTGATTGTCTTTCCTATACGAAGCGCATGCTTCTTTGAATGTCTTTCCTATGGAGATCAACATTCTCTTGAGCTCCTGTTATTTCTTGTCTCGTGCTGGAATTGCAAGAGCTTCTTTCAAAAATTCATCAACACGTACAGGGAGTTTGTCATCAAACAAATCTCTGCTGATAACTGTCCGTAACCCAAGATCACACGCGAGGTGAATTGTATCTCCTTTGAGATTTGGAAAAGACACCTGCATAAAACGGTTTTGCAGATCGCTTTGCTGAAATCGACACTGCTCAACATAACTATCTAGAAAACCGCTTTGCTTAAACTCACAGTTCTTAAATTGTGTCAAGTCAAACGTACAGGAAATAAATGTTGCGTTAAAAAATTTGTTGTCAATAAATATCGCATTGGAAAAATCAGTACAAACGGGATTGACCGCTGAAAAAGTATTTCCCTCTATGTGGCATCCTTTCTCAGCAGAAACTCTATTAAGGTTTGCTTCACGAAAGGAATTATCGAAAAACTGACAATAAATTAGTTTAGAATCGCCTAACAAGGTATTCTGCATATTGCACTGATTAATTCTGCAAACAAACAAGGATGCTTGTGTGACTTTGGTATTTAGGAAATTGCACCCGTCAAAACACACTCCTACGATATGTGTATTATTTAACTTGGCATCCGTAAAGTCGCACCCCTTAAAATGTAATCGCTCAAAGGAAACGCCGGAGAAATCCGTTCCACGAAAATTCATAGAATGAAACTTGTGCAGTTCGCCACGTTTTCCATAACAAAAATCAAATCTGCGCAAATCACAGTTGGAGAAATCTGCCTGTGCCCCGGACTGATGATTGGTGTCCACCCATAGCTTATGCTCCTTTAGTATGTGGCGCACCTCGTCCATAGAAAGCTCTCGCTTATCCATATACTACCATCCTCGCCGCATTTCTGTCAAAATCACTGCATTGCAGATTCAGAACGAAAGGTTTCCTCTGAAGTGAGGGCTTGACTCACATCGTCAGAAGGATTTTTCTCAACAGTCTCATGCACAGATGTTTCCAAAACAGCTTCCTCCAGTCTCGTTGATCTACGATCACCGTAATATGAGAGCAGCCATTCTGCCACCTTTTCGACAGGAACACATGTGAGATCGATCGCACTGTTTTTACGTTCAAGTTCCATCTGCAAGGCATCTGTCCATTGTTTCAATCGCTCGTTCGTGAGCCCTTTCATCTCTTCTTGAATTTGACGAATCTGCTCTTCCATTGTTCTCCGCTTGGCAAGCATCCCATCAAGCTGTTTCTTCTTTTTTTCCAGTCGTGCCATTACATTCATCGCCACCGCAGCATCAATTCCTTTCCTCTTTCAATTCTCCCAAATTGTGCATTGCTGTAAACGTTCCCGATGTCCCCATCTCACCATGTTGGCACAGATATGTACGGTTCATCACAAGCAGCAGATAGAGATCATTTGCATGTAGGAATCCAAAATGCCGGCTTCCTCTGCAATGAGTCCGACGTGCAAAAGTTTCCCAAAACGAACTCTTTTACGTTCTGCATCCATATCTGCCGAAACCGCATTCATCTGCTCTTTTGTCTCTATCAGCTGCCGCTTCAAACGTGCCAATTTTTGCTGTTTGCTCTCCACTTCTGTCACATCCTTTGCCGAGTATGTGCTCAAAGCCGAGTATACCATGTACACACACATTTTTTTCAAAAGGAGAAATATCTTTCCCACATCTTTCCCACATCTTTCCCACATTTCAATCCTCGTTTTGTTAAAATGAGACTAACGGAGTTAGTCTAGGCGCACTTATGCATTTCGGTCTGCCGAAATGCCGTGCTTAGGTGCTGTTTATGCCGCTGCGCGGATAAAATTTTTGTTGCGCATGGCGTCAATTTCTGCGATTTTGATGCTCACTGTCGCACGCAGATTTGCTCCTTCCGGACAAATTTGCTTCCTCCCATTCCATACACAATAGACGAATTTTTCTGTCGGTCACCTGCGTTCCCTGAACCTGCCGTTGGCATTTTGTCCTCGATACTTCATAGAATTTTGTTCATAGTTTTTCAAAAAAGTGACCGATACATCGCCGACTTTTTTGTTGATTTGTGAGAAAAAACATCTTGGCTCTATATCACTTTACCATCAAAAATGACAAGCACCCGGGAACGAAAAAACAGATCAAGGCAGCCTTGCATACAGACTATATCAACCGCGAGGGAAAGTATAAAAACGAAGATGAACGTCAGCCGCAGCACAGGGATAACATCATCTCATCGGCACAAAAAGCGAATGCTGTGGGCGAAAAAACATTGCTGCTCTATTCGAGCTCCTACGGAAAAATCATCAACACAGAGAAGGGGCTTGCGCTCACGGAGGATCCATCGTACGACACAATCGCTGTTGCGCTCATGATTGCAAAACGTATGATGAAAGAACCACTGACCGTAAACGGAAGTACGGTGTTTCGAGCAAAATGTATTCATGCGGCTCTGCTGGCTGATCTGCCTGTTACATTTGAGGATACTGCGATGCAGTCCATTCTAGACAAGAAGCGAAAGGAGAAAAATGATGAACGAGAGCGATTTAGAAAACAAGGCGGAAGAGTTATCATCCGCAAAAACATTCCAAAGCCCGACCTTAACGAAGATCAGCATGCTGATGCCAAAACTTCTTCCATCAGAACCATACCCACAATGCGCCAACTGTCCAAACGCCATGTGGTATGTACTCGACCGGAGGACGCTGCGTTGTCATTGTCAGGTACTCCGGACGATCAGCTGGGACACCGCGGAGCCGAACGAACTCCCCCTGTGCGATGGGATCTATCTTACGGAAGAAGACGGTATGCAGAGCGAACCGCTCAAAGAATCCTAGAAAACTTTGAGCGACATAAACATACGATTGGCGCACGGCATCACGTTGAATATATCAATCGTGAAAAAGCATTTTCCGGGCGTGGGGACTGCGTCCATAAACAGCATCGTCTTCCTGCGTGGGCGAAGGATTCACCCACCGTCTTTTTTCGTGCGGCAGATCGGTATTCGCCCAAAAATGCTGCTCGTTACAAAGAGATCGAGTTTGCGCTTCAGAATGAATTGACGCTAAAGCAAAACATGGAGATCGTGAACCGATTCATTGAGGCGAACCTTCCAGATCATTACTACACACTCGCCGTTCATGATAAGATCGGTGCCATGTCCGACGGATCGCATAATCTTCATGTTCATATTGTGTTTTCGACACGACTGATCGATGAGGCAGAAAAGAGAAAAGAACGAAAGCGATCCGCTTTTTTCAGCTACCCGTTGAGACGAAATGTGAAGGATAGAACGGAAGAAGCACTCCGCAGTCACGGTGCACCCATTGATCGAAAATGGGCAGACCGCACCTATGTCCTGCATCTGCGTGCATCCTACGAAGAGATCACAAACAGCGTTCTGGAGAAATACGGACATCGTGCCCGCATCGATCATCGCAGTCTCAAAGCACAGGAACAGGAAGCACGCATGAATGGCGATGTTCTTCTCGCGAATCTTTTGCATCGCATCCCCGAAGAACACATTGGGAACGGTGTACTGAGGGAAGCCGGTCCGGAGATGCAGCGCATTAAAAAATACCGCACACTAAAAAAAGAATACCGGGATTTGCTGTTTGCTGCTGAACGCACTGCACACAGCATCGAAGAAGACGCACAAAATGAGAAAAACGAACATCTGAAAAAGTCCATCCAAGCCATCATTACATCGCATGAATTTGCCGAAAGCGAGCATGATTCCGCGTCACATATCGGTAAACTTCGCAGCAATTTTATCGAATCCGTACACGCGTATGAGCATCTGGAACAGATGCTCATTTCCGCTGACGATGCACACGAAAGTGCAAAAATCGAGTACATGACA
>ERZ773083.1084-NODE-1084-length-19335-cov-5.103579_pt1 | contig 19335 bp, 14 predicted proteins | sample MGYA00511465_ERZ773083 | MGnify/ENA primary metagenome ERZ773083 (study PRJEB29015, sample SAMEA2738001) | human oral metagenome | biome: human oral; feature: human-associated habitat; material: dental | place: China | collected 2060 ... | reverse complement strand
AAGCGGACAAAAAAGATGCGCTAAGATGGCGTGGCTGAATTTATCAGTGCTTCCCATGCTTTCATCATATTCCGCTTGTCTGTAAATTTCCTGCATATTTTCTATGTGGAAGATTATGGAATCGGTAATCTCTTATATTTCCAGCAGCATAACTTCCTGCTCCAACCACTTTCCCTCGTGTAGCAGAGTGCGAATGAGCTCATGCCATGCGGAAAACTCTGTGCGTTCGAGCAGCGTCATGAGCCGTTTCCGCTGCATATCGGTGAGCGTATGGGCAAACGAAAGGTACGCATAAAAATCCTCCGCCCCCATACGATACGGGATGAGCGCAGGAAAGAAATGCGCACGCAGATATTCAAAGATACGGATTCCGCCGTAGTCGAGATCTCCCCAGTGCCGCATCTCCACGGATGTATGCAGCGCGGCGATTTTTTGGAGGAATGTCTGCACCGTTCGATTGGGAAAGCCCGCCGTATAGATGAGCAGTTGATCCGCTCCGCCGTCCCGCGCCAAGACCTCCGCATTAGTCAGATTCTCAACCGTCAGGACGGAGCGCGGCAGGGCATCGATCTCCATCGCCGCAATCGTATCATACGTCAATCCGATCCCCCCCGGAAAATCGGCGAGGGAATATGCGCTGCCATGGAGGGAAAACGCCATTTTTCCCGCAATCCACAGTTTTCCCTGATGAACGGAAATGCCCGCCATATCCAGATACTCTGCGTCCGATTCGCACGGTTCCTCGGCAAAACGGCGCAGAAGGCGAAGCAGCGGCGCCTCCACAAACTGTTCAAAATACTTGCTGTCGCCAAAGATGTGCTGACTGAATACGCGCTTCGGTATGGAGTTTTCCGCCGCCGACGGCAGCGCAAGGATCGCACGGATCAAATTCTCCCGAACATCCGTCTCCTTGGGCAGAAAAGCGGGGAGTTTGTTCCGTGCGAGAAGTTCTCCCGCCTCGCTGCAGAGTGCCCGCACCCATGTCAGCGGGCACGCATCCAAAACCGAAAGCGACGCACGGTACTCCTCCACGCGCACAAGCGGCATCGTGCGCCCCATACGCGCGTAGAGCTGTGGTGCATCTGCGGCAAGCAGTATGCGCTCGATATGTCCCGTGCCATGCCGCTCCCATACAATATGAATCAGTCCCTGCTGCGCAAGTTCCTGCGCTGCAGCATGGATCGCCTCACGCTGATCCAGATCCATCTCATCCGTATAGGCGGCGGCAAGCGTAGACTTCAGCAAACGGAACTGTGGGCGTCGCCCCGTCCCGCCGACAGCGGCTAAGCTGTGCTCATATTTTTCCAGCAGGATCGTCAGAATTTCCTGCTCGTAGTGTTTCCTGCGCTCCGCTGGGTACATCCTTCATTCCCTTCTCCCATGTCGCCACATTCCCAAGCTCATCCGTAAAGCAGTGATTCCCCGCATTGGTGACAATGATGGACTGATCCATCAGCGGAGCAATCGCCGCCAACTTCTCGTCGGGAACTGCAACGACAAGCTGCATACCCATGCGCTGGATGAGTCTGATGCAGGACTTGATGCGCTCCTCGTCCATCTTGTTGAATGCCTCATCAAAAACGGTAAGCCGTATCGTCTTGTCATTGTAAATCTGCTGAAACGCAGCGAGAATTGCAATGTAAAATGGCGTCTGCGTTTCTCCACCCGAGGTCTGCTTTAGGACGCGCGAATACATATAGCTCTGGCCCGCCGTATCGGTGATGCGGATATCGTAGTCCAGATAGCGCCGGTAATCCGAAAACTCCTCCTGCTCCTCGGGCGTACCTTTGACCAGCTTGTCAAACAGCTCCATCGCCTGCTCGTTTGCCGCCGTATCCGTCTCTGCAAAGAGTCCGCCAGCCGTTTCCCAATCCGCCGCCATTACCGCATCGTAAAACGGCTTGTACTTTGCACTGGGCGTAATGATAAAGCTGTATTTGTCCTTGTGGAACTGAAACTGATCCAAGGAATGATTCAACTCACGGAATTCATAGCGTGCGTTTTCGATCGCCTCACGCATACTGAAGATGAAATGCGCCTTGAACTCCATCTCCGACTGTGCAAGCGCCTCCCTTGCCTTCTCCTCGAAGGAAGGAATATCCGTAGCGGCAAGCCGCTCAAGAATCTGTTCATAATAGGCATGATCGGCGTCGTAAACATGCCCCGTATCCCCATGCTCGATGCCATAGTGTTCACGCTCAATCAGGAGCTGCTGCCACATATTGTCCCGCCGCGTCTCATTGCCTCGCTTGCTGATCTCATAGTTCTGCAGACGCTCCTCTATGCCGCGCGCATCATGCGCCTCCTGCAAAAGTGCATCAAGGCGTGTTCTTGCCCCTTCCGCAAGTTCCGGATAGGTCTCCTGCCATGCCCGAACCGCTTCCGCAGCTTCGTCTGCCGCACGCTCCATGAGCGGCAGCGCACGCTCCGCCTGATCCAATGCAGCCTCCGCATGTGCCTGTTCCTTCGTCGTTGCCCTGCAGGCACGTGCCGCCTCGTCGGCGCGCCGTCCTGCCTCCTCGTAGGCCTGTTTCAGGCGGTCGATCTCACTGAAATCCATCGCCGCAAGCTCATCCGCAATCCGCTTTAGTTCTGCCGCACAGGCTTCGATGTCGGACAAGACGGACAGTTTCTCCGCAAGATCCGCATATCGGTGCAGAGGTTCATTGAGAATCCCTGCAATCTCCTGCATCTGCTGCGCTTCCTCCACGAGCGCAGAGAGACGCTGCCGTACCTCCTCCAATTCCCTCTGACGGATCGCGAGCTGACGTTCAATTGCGCCGGCGCCGATGTACGGAATCTCGTAGAAACGGCGCGGAATCTGACGCGCAACGAGACCTTTATAGGACATGCAGGACTTTGTCGCAGCACTCTTGTACGACAGCATCTCCTGTTCGTCAGCCGCCTGCATGACTGTACCAAGCAGGTGGTTGATGCGCGCCTGCACGAGCGGATTTTTCGCCTGTAGAAGTGAGGCGAGTGAGCCGCTTTCCTGTACATCCAGATACTTTTTCTCCGCCTCTGTATTGACAAGCCCCACGCCGTCGAGATGGCGCTCTCTCTTCTCCGTTTCATAGATATGCAGTGCCTCACGAAAGACATCCTGCTCCACAAGGAGATCAAACCGCTGCGTATTGAGATAGCCTTCGATTGTATCGCGCCACTCCTCGTCCAGAATCTCAAGTTCCTCACACAGAACATGCACCTTGGAACGTCCCGCAAGTCGTTCCTGAAGGAGCGCCCTCAGCCGCGTCATCTCGGGGCGGTACTTGCGCTGCCGCCGTTTCAATCCCTCGATCTCCGCCTGCAGTTCCTCCTGCCGATGGGCAGCTGCTGTCTGTTCCTGTTCTAGGAGAAGTGCGCCGCGCTGCAGCACAGCGCCAATCTCTGCAAGTGACATCCCCCCCGCACGCATCCGTTCCTGCAGTACACCAAGTTCCTCCGTCGAAACAGAGTCCCCCGCCGCATACGTAAGAGTACCCGCAAGTTCCCGCAAGACCTCCTCCATGCCGACGTGCAGGGCAAAGAACTCTCCTGCGCGATATGCACTGAGAGCCGCAAGTCCTTCGCTTTCTTGCAGCAGCGCTTTCTGCACGCGTTGACGGGAGGCGACGAGGGCGCGCTCTTTCTCCGCGCATTCCCGCTGTGCCTCAATCAGGGTGTCGCGTCTGCGCTTTCCCTCATGTCCCTGCCATGCGGCATACGCCTCCTGCCGTTCCAGATTCCTGCGCTCGGACAGACGCTCCTGCTCACGCAGCCGGATACGCAGTTCATCCAGTCGCTCGCGGCATTTCTGCTGCTGCCGCCGCCCCGTTTCCAGCTTCTCCTCATCGCGCATGCAGCGGAAGGAAAGCAGCACAAACTCCTGCTCACACACCGTATCCCGCCATTTGCAGTAAGCGATATAGTTATCCTGCAGGATTTCCAGCTGCGTTTTCTGCGCGCGCATCCCCTGCAGATCGCGTTCAAATTTCTGGTAGGAATAGAACACCTCGCGCAGTACATCCAGTTTCAAATCACGGGGCAGCAGGATGTATTCGTAAATGAAATCGCGCACATGATCTATGGGGCGAAAGGCAAGGGCACGCGAAAATGCGGGCAGAAAGCGCGCGGAAAGCTGCCCCAGTCGATTCATGAGACGCTTTTGCCACTGCTTCTTGCCCGTTTCAAAGACACTGCCAGCGTGTGCATACCTCCGCCGAAATGCCTCACGCGTATAGAGTGCCCCGTCCGCACTCCGAAATTCAACCTCTGCAAGGGTGCGCCGATCCAGCAGGAAAAACTCCTCCTGCAGCTCATCGTCACGAAAGACATCGACGACATAGCCCGCAAGGAATGAAATCTTCTTCACATCATCGTAGAATTCCAGAACAATATAGGAGGTGAATTCATTCGCACGCAGATACTGTACGTCCTCCGCCTTGATCTTGCCGCGCAGATAGTGCAGCAGTGTCCGTCGCGCCTCCTGTGTCGCCGCGGCATTGAAGCGTGTCTGCGTCTGACTGCCGATAAAGATGTACTGCAGCGCATCGAGCAGGGTGGACTTGCCCGCCCCACTGTGCCCGGACAGCATGGTGGCAGAACCGAAGGAGATTTCGTCCTCATCAAAATAATGCCAGTTAATCACCTTCATTTTCCGCAGTTTCTTCATCGCTCTCCTCCTTCCTCTGACGATAGAGTTCAAGTCTGTTATGCAGATCCGCTACTTTCTCCCCATCTACAGCAAGGGCAAGCGTATGAAAGAGGCAGATCCGCGCTTCCTCGGAGAGATCCCGATCCAGCACATCCGCCAGACGGTACTGCCTGGCAAGCTGCGTCAGTCGCTGAATCGCCGTTTTCTTCAGATCGGGCAGGTGAAAAGCCAGATACTTGGCGCGGATCTCGGCGAGTGTCGTCATCGGGAACGAGCTCAGATTCAGATCCGTGCGTTTTTCCTCGTAGATCAGACGAAGTACGAGCAGCCAGATACTTTCCTCCAACGTCAAGGAGCGCCTGTGTGCCATTCCTGTGGAAAGCAGCCAAACGATCTCGTAGCGCTCATCCACGCGGAACTCCCAGCCGACCACCTGAAAGTATTCCGCAAGTTCTTCGCGATAGCGCCGCGCCGCAATGTAAAGAGCCGCATCGTGCTCGCGCGTCAGAAAATTGCACGCCAAAAGAGACTGTATCACGTTCCGAATACGCACACGCTCCTGCTCGCTCAAGGCCTCCAGCTTCATTTTCTCTTCTCCCTGCGTCTGATGCTGCGATTGCTGTAGCGCAGCGTGTCCTGCTCCTCGATTTCCTTATGCTTGCCCAGTCGGTACTTCGCCGGATCATCATAGCCGTAGAGATAGGCATAGAGGAGACGCACGAGATCGGGGTTTTCCTCCTCCAGCAGATGCGTCAGCAGCTCGCTGATCTCCATGCTGTCACGCTGTCCCAGCACATCCAGAATCCACGCCTCGATCTTTTGCCGCGAGATGCCGCGTGCAAGGCGCAGCACGCTCTCCTCCCGGATCCGCGCGCGAACGCTCTCATCAACGCTGCGCACAGGGGTTCCTGTATCGGGTTCCAGCGTGCGCTGCTTTTTACGCGGGATGTAGCGCGACGAGGGCAGGAGCATATTCGTCTGCTGCAGACGAAAGAGCTTCTCCAGCGCTGGGATCTCCTCCCTCCTGTCCCGTGCCTCTGCGACAGCGAGCAGAATGCCCGCGATCATGCTCTCCACGCGTGCGCTCCCCGCCTGCTGCAGGTACAGCGCACGCTCATAGGAAGCCCGTACATACTGGTTGTGGCGGCGGTCGATCTGTGCAAACATCTCATCGAGTCCCCGATAGATCTCCTCAATCGACTGCAGCGATGCGTTCATGCGGTACTCCGCCGCCTCCATCGAGTCGGCAAGCTGACGGCGCACGGCATCCTCGCAGAGTGCGCGCCGACGCTCCTTGTTCTGCCGGATCTCCTGCACCTCCTGCAAAATGCGGATACGGTAGCGCGAGACGTGATCCGACGTCTTGAGACGGTGATAGCTGCGATCCACAATGTCCGCACGATATTCGATGAAATGGTGCGAGAGAACCTCCTGCAGACTCGTCTGTGCGGCAACCTGCTCCATCTTGCTCTTGATATTGTTCAGGAGGATACGGAGCTCCTCGACAAACTCCTCCGCCAGACGCTCCGCCTCAAGTACGGCCATGCTCGGCTGTGCCTTTGCCGCCTCACCCGAGAGCACCTGATAGGTGGTAAAGGCAAAGCGTTGGTACTCGACCGCACGCCCCTCACAGAGATTCGCAAAAAGCCCCCACAAGCGGCTGCTGTAGTGTGGGAGCAAGATAAATATTTTGAAGTTCTCGCGCTGCTCATAGTCCAGCCAGCCGAACTCCTTCATGCGGCGGATCATGTGATTGGCCTTGGCGCGCGACTCCTCTGCAGCTGACGTCTCCTGGCTTGTAAAGCCCTCATCCTCGTATGCAATGCCGGCATCCGCCCAGCTCTCGATCAGTTCCTGAAAGCGGTCGCGCAGGATCTCCTGCTCAATGCCGAACTGGGCAAGGCGATACTGTTCGTAGAGGCAAAGACCTGCCTCTGCATAGATGCGCCGACATTTTCCCGCCAAGAGTCCAAAAAAACGCTCCGGCAGAACATCAAACAGTTCCATGCCCCGTCTCACTTTCTATTTTTGCGCAAGCGCATCCTTCATCCGTGCGATATGCCCCATGATCTCCTCTGAGAAGGCATCCAGAGACTCCTTGCTCTTGCGGTCACCGTGGAACTCAATCGGTGTTCCATACATAATGCGCAGCTGCGGAATGAGTCCACCGTTCGCAAAGATGCGGTGCGTGTTCAGGATGGCGACAGGAACAATCGGCGCACCCGTCATGGCAGCGATCAGGGCAACCCCCGCCTCCGCCTTCCGCAGCTCACCAGTCTTGCTGCGCGTACCCTCTGGGAACAGCCCCAGAACACGTCCCTCCTTAAGCACCGTGACCGCCGCCTTGATTGCACCGCGGTCAGATGCGCCGCGCTTCACGGGAAAGGCGTGACAACGGCGGATGGCCGCGCCAAAGATTGGATTCTCGAACAGCTCGATCTTTGCCATATAGCTGACGGGACGCTCAATGAGGCTTGCCATAAGCGGCGGGTCGATATTGCTCGCATGGTTTGCGGCAAGGATCACAGCCCCCTCGGCTGGGATGTTCTCGCGTCCGTAGACGCGCGTGCGAAAGATGATGTAGAAAAAAATTCGAAATACGATCTGTAAAAATCCGTACAGCATGACCGTCCGCCTATTCCGAGAGTTCCATAATACGCGCGACCACCTCATCGATGGAAAGAGCTGTCGAGTCGAGCAGTACGGCATCCTCCGCCTGACGCAGAGGAGAGATCGCGCGCTCGCTGTCCTGCTTGTCACGATCAGCGATCTCTTTTTTCAGTTCCTCAAAATCGACGGCATAGCCCTTTTCCTTCATCTCGTCGCAGCGACGGCGCGCGCGCTCCTCGACCGATGCCGTAAGAAAAATCTTCACGTCGGCATTCGGCAGCACATTCGTCCCGATGTCGCGCCCGTCCATTACGACAGCGCCGTCCGCCGCCATCACGCGCTGCAGCTCCACCATCTTTTCACGCACGGGACCAAGTGCCGCAACGTGCGAGACGATATGCGTGACCTCGGGCGTGCGAATCTCCTGTGTCACATCCGTGCCGTCGACCGTGACGCGCGTGCCATTCTCCGTGCAGGCAAGACGCACGTCAATATCACGGACGGCGTGCAGAATGGCCTCATCCGTCACCTCCTGCGACTGCTGCAGGGTTTTCCACGCAACGCCGCGATACATCGCCCCCGTATCAATGTAGGTATAGCCCAGCTTCTCCGCCACAATCTTGGCAACGGTACTCTTGCCCGCACCCGCAGGGCCATCAATCGCTATCACACACTTCATATCACAATCCTCCTAGCTCAGCCGCTCGATTTCGGAAAAGAATGTCGGGTAGGAAATATGCACGCTATCCGGCTCCTCAATAAGAACACCATCTGCCGCCGCACCAAGCACCGCGAGCGACATTGCCATGCGATGATCGCCATAGCTTTTGACCTGCGCTCGCGCGATCTTCACATTCCCGTGGATCACAAGTCCGTCCTCCCGCTCCTCGATGCTGCCGGGAGCGAGTTTTTGGAACTCCGTCGCAATCGCACGGAGACGATCCGTCTCCTTTACGCGCAATTCTCCCGCCCCCGTAATGACCGTGTCCCCCTCGGCAAAGAGAGCAGCAACGGCAAGGACTGGAATCTCGTCGATGAGGCGCGGCATAATCTCCGCGCCGAAGGACACACCGTGCAGGGACGCCGCAGCAACAGCGATGTCTGCGATACGCTCGCCGCCGCTTGTCCGCTCATTTTGGAGTGTGATGTGCGCTCCCATCTCTGCAAGCACATCCAGAATGCCCGTACGTGTTGGATTGACGCCGACGTTTTTCAAGAGAAGCCGGCTGCCTTTCACGATACTGCCCGCAACGAGGAAATACGCCGCCGAACTGACGTCGCCCGGCACCGTGATTTCATCCGGCGCACGATAGCCACTCTCCTCCACGGGGAATACGGTGACGCTCGTCCCGCTGCGCTCCATCCGAACGCCAAAGCCGGCAAGCATCTGCTCCGTATGGTCGCGCGACACGTACGGCTCCGTGACCGTGGTCGGAGCATCGGCATAGAGCCCCGCAAGCAGGATCGCAGACTTGACCTGCGCGCTTGCAACGGGGCTTTCATAGCGAATGCCGTGCAGTTTTCCCTCGGTCGGCACAATCGCAAGCGGGAGATTGTTATTCCCGCTGCGCCCGAAGATCCGCGCCCCCATCTCCGAGAGCGGCCGAAGCACGCGCCCCATCGGGCGGCGCGTCAGCGATGCGTCCCCACTGAACACGGAAAGAAACGGCTGCGGCGCGAGAAGCCCCATCATGAGTCGCAGCGTCGTCCCCGAGTTTCCCGCATCGAGCACTGACATGGGCTCGGACAGTCCATGCAGACCATTGCCTGTAACGATCAGCTCATTCTCATTAAGAAATTTGACATCCACGCCGAGCGCACGCATCACGCCAACGGTCGAGAGGCAGTCCGCCGCGTGGAGAAAATTCCGAATATGCACGGGTGTATTCCCAAGCCCCGCAAACATGACGCTGCGGTGCGAGATGGATTTATCCCCCGGAATCTCAACTGTGCCCCGCCATCCATGTTCTGCGGGCTCAATCGTCCGTATCTCTGCCATTCATTCACCTTCCAAATTCCATACACTGTAGCAGCCCGCCGCATGCCCCATCGAAAATGCCGCCTGCAGATTGTAACCGCCCGTATGCGCATCCACATCGACCAATTCCCCGGCAAAATAGAGTCGCTTCACAAGCTTGGACTCCATTGTGCGCGGGTCGATCTCACGCGTTGCGACCCCACCGGCTGTCACAATCGCCTCGGCGATGGGGCGCGTCCCGATGATCGTGAGCGGCAGTGCCTGCAATGTACGCACCAGCCTCTCCCGTTCCTTCGCCGATGTTTGCCCAACAACACGCTCCGGCGAAAGCTGCGCCGCATTCAGAACAATATCGATCAGCCGCTTTGGCAGGAGATCGACCATACCATTGTGGAGCTGCTTCTGCTCGTACGCCGTGAAGTCTCGATCCACTCGCTCCCGCAGTTTCTCATGCGAAAGAGCGGGTTTTAGGTTCAGCTTTAGTTCCAGTGTCTGCCCCCCCGCCGCAAAAAATTCAGAAGCGCGGCGACTCAGCTGCAAAATGATTGGTCCCGAAACACCAAAATGCGTAAACAGCATTTCGCCGAAGAAGTCCTGCTCCTTTTTTTCCGCACGATAGAGTCCCGCACGCACGTTCCGCAGTGCAAGCCCCTGCACATCCCTTACCCACGTTTCCTTCGTCACGAGGGGGACAAGCGCAGGGAAAATCGGCGTAACCGTATGCCCCGCCGCACGCGCAAGGGCGTACCCGTCCCCCGTCGATCCCGTCGCCGGATAGGAGGCACCGCCCGTCGCGAGAATCACGGCAGCTGCATCCAGCCGCGTACCGTCCTGCAGCTGTACGCCGCACACGGTATGATCTTTGACGATAAGTTCGCGTACCGCCGCATTCGTGTGGATCTCTACATTCTGATCATGCAGATGGCGCAGAACGGCATCCACCACATCGGCAGCACGGTCACTCTGCGGAAAGACACGATTGCCGCGCTCAGTCTTCAGCGGAACGCCCAGCCGCTCAAAAAAAGCAATTACGTCCGCATTGTCAAACGCACGCAGACTGCTGTTGAGAAATCTTCCATTTCCCACAATGTTTTTGATGATGTCAGGAATCTCGTCGGCGCTTGTGACGTTGCAGCGCCCCTTGCCCGTAATCATCATCTTGCGCCCGACGCGCCCCATCTTTTCGAGGAGCAGGACGCTCCCGCCGCACTCCGCCGCCGCCGCTGCCGCCATCATGCCCGCAGGCCCCGCGCCCACCACGATGATCCGCTTCACTCTCTCGTACCCCCGCAATCTTCCGAAGCTCCTCGATCTCCGCTCCCGTCAAGTGCCTGTATGCACCGCAGGCAAGACCACGCAGCGTCAACTGCGCAAAACGAACGCGCCGGAGCGCCGTGACCTGACAACCGATGGCAGCAAACATACGGCGCACCTGCCGATTGCGCCCCTCATGGATGATCGTTTCAACCACGGTGCTCCCCTCCTCCGCGCGCAGAATGCGCAGACGCGCGGGAGCCGTCCTGCCGTCCTCAAGGAGGATCCCACGACGCAACTGCATCAGTCCCTCCGCAGTGACTTCGCCAACGACCTCCGCATGGTAGACCTTGTCAATCTCGTAGCGCGGATGGAGCAGCCCCTGTGTCAGCGCACCGTCGTTGGTGATGAGGAGCAGTCCCTCCGTATCGGCATCCAATCGCCCCACGGGGTAGAGCCGCGCAGGGAGATCCGGCAGGAGATCGAGCACGGTCTTACGCCCCCGGTCATCGTGCGCCGTCGAAAGATAGCCGCGCGGCTTGTTGAGAAGAAGATAAAACCGCTTTTCTTCTGCCTGTATACGCTTACCGTCGACGGCTATGACATGATGTACGGCATCATATTTCGATCCGAGTGCAGTCACAACCATGCCATCGACCGTAATCCGCCCCGCCTGAATCATCTCCTCAGCAGCACGGCGCGATGCCACCCCCGCATGGCTGAGAATCTTCTGCAATCGTTCTTCCATGTCTCTCCCTATCGAATTTTTACGGCACTTTCCCCCATAAGCTGTGTGAGTTCCCGCCGTACCGCCGCAGAGCCGTCAATCCAATGGTGTTCCTCAAGCTGCCGCCATCGTCCGTCACTCCGAACGTAGACGGGATGCTCCCCATGATGGGCGGCAAAAAGCGTCCGCATCTCATTCCACAGCGCACGACGGTCAGTGTCACGCGGCGGAATCAGATAAAAGGAGGCACGATACTCGCTCATACGCCAGATCTCATCCGCAAGCAGCTTCGGCTCATCGCCCGTCGTATCGACACGCCCCTGCACCACAATGATACGATCCTGCTCCAAATCGGAGACATGAGCATAGAACACGCGCGGGAACACCGTGACCTCGATCTTTCCGCTGAAATCCTCGATTTCGGCAAAGAGCATGGTATCGCCCTTCTTCGTCGTAAAGCGCTTCGTGCTTGTGAGTATGCCGCCAATGCGTACAAGCTGCCGATCCTTACGTACGGCATGCGGAATCTCGCCGATGGAGCACAGCGCAGAGAGCGTCTCGCGGTAATCGTCGAGCGGATGCCCCGTAATGTAGAACCCCGTCGCCTCCTTTTCCCACGCCAGACGCTCACGTGCCGTGCTCGGCGGAACGTCCTCCGCAATGCGAATCTGCTGAACCTCCTCCATCGTTTCCTCGCCAAAAAGCCCGCCCTGCCCGCTCAGCAGATCACGCTGTCGCCGTGCCGCATCTTGTATTGCCGCATCAAGCGCGGCAAGCATTTGGTTGCGCTCCATGCCAATGCTGTCAAATGCACCGCATTTGATAAGGCTCTCAACCGCACGCTTGTTGACCGTCCGCAGATCAACGCGCGCGCAGAAGTCCACGAGTGAGCGGAACTTTCCGCCCTCCGCTCGTACACGCTCCATGCTCACGATTGCATTCTCACCGACATTGCGAACGGCAGCAAGCCCAAACCGGATCGCACCGTCCTCGATACGAAAGGAAGCCGTGCTCGAATTGATATCCGGCGGCAGGATCTTGATGCCCATCCGGCGGCAAAGCTGGATGTAGACAGGGATCTTATCCGTCTTATCCATAATACTCGTCAAGACACCCGCCATAAACTCTACGGGGTAATGCGCCTTAAGGTACGCTGTCTGCCACGCAAGAAGCGCATAGGCGGCACTGTGTGACTTGTTGAAGCCATAGTCTGCAAAATGTGTCAGAAGATCGAAGATGTGATTGGCAAGTGCTGCCTCAATCCCGTTCTTTTCACAGCCCTGCAAGAAGATTTCCTTCTGCGCCATCAGGAGATCATGCTTCTTCTTTCCCATGGCACGGCGCAGTAGATCTGCCTGACCAAGGCTGAATCCGGCGAGCACCTGAACAATCTGCATGACCTGCTCCTGATAGAGCACAACGCCGAACGTTTCCTTCAGAATCGGTTCGAGCAGGGGGTGCATATAGACGACCTCTTTTTTCCCGTGCAGGCCGTCGATGAAGTCCGCCACCATGCCGCTGCCCAAGGGACCCGGCCGATAGAGTGCGACCGTCGGAATGAGATCGACAAACCCTTGCGGCTGAATGTCCTTGACGAGATTTGTCATGCCCGCAGACTCCATCTGGAACACAGCTCCCGTATCCCCATCGCATAGCATTCGTGCTGTTTTCTCATCGATCAGAGGAATCTGATCGACATCGAGGTCAATGCCATGCGAAGCACGTATATGGTTCACTGTATCCGAAATGATGGTGAGTGTACGCAGCCCCAGAAAGTCCATCTTGAGGAGTCCCAATGCCTCTACATCGTCCTTATCGAACTCTGTGACAAGTGTGCCCTCGGAAACCCAGACAGGTACCTGGCTCGCAAGCGGATTCTTCGCAATCACCACACCAGCCGCATGGATGGAGATATTGCGCGGCAGCCCCTCAATCCTGCGCGCGAGATCAATCACTCTGCGAACACTCTCATCCCCGTCATAGAGTCGCCGAAAATCTGCTGACTCCTTGAGCGCACGATCGAGGGTGATGTTCAGCTCCGTTGGAATGAGCTTGGTAATGTTTGAAACCTCACCGAACGACATTTCGAGTACGCGCCCGACGTCGCGGATTGCGCCCTTTGCCCCCATTGTACCAAACGTGGCAATCTGCGCGATATGATCCTCGCCGTAGCGCTCCTTGACATACGAAATCACCCGTCCGCGATTGATATCGTCAAAGTCGATATCAATATCCGGCATGGACACGCGTTCGGGGTTGAGAAAACGCTCAAAGAGGAGCGCATATTGCAGGGGGTCGATATTCGTGATCCCGAGGAGATATGCGACAATACTGCCGGCTCCGGAGCCACGCCCGGGCCCGACGGCGACGCCGTGCTCACGCGCATAGACAATAAAGTCCCACACGATAAGAAAGTAGCTAGCATATCCCATGCCATGAATCACGTCAAGCTCGTAGTCCATCCGCGCGCGAATTTCCTCCGTCACATTCGGATAGCGCACCGAGATGCGCTCCTCACAGAGCGCACGCAAATAGTCATCATCGGTCGCGAAGTTCTCCGGTATGGGATAGAACGGGAGCTGAAGTTCACCAAAGGTAAAGTTCACCTGACAGCGTTCGGCAATCTTTGCCGTATTTTCGATTGCGCCCGGATAGTCTGCAAAAAGAGCCGTCATCTCCGCCTCTGATTTCAGATAGTAGTCAGGGCCGGAGAAGCGCATACGGTCGGGATCATTGATCGTTCTCCCCGTCTGCACACAGAGAAGGATGTCATGAAACTCGCTGTCATCTGCATGGACGTAGTGAACATCATTCGTTGCGACGAGACCAATGCCATGTTTTACTGCAAGATCGCGGAGCGCACGGTTGACCGTCTTTTCCTCGGGCAGTCCATGATCTTGAATCTCGAGAAAGAAATTTTTCTGTCCGAAAATCTCCACATATTCACAAATCAGCGCATCTGCCTTCGCAAGGTTCCCCCGCAGAATTGCCTGCGGGATCTCCCCTGCCACACAGGCGGAGAGTGCAATAAGTCCCTCATGGTATTTGCGCAGCAATTCCTTATCAACGCGCGGCTTATAATAATATCCCTCGGTATTCGCGAGGGATACAAGTTGAACCAGATTACGATAGCCTGTTTCGTTTTCGGCAAGGAGAATCAGATGATAGTAGCGTGTGCCGTCAATCTCCGTACGTTCCTGCCGCATGCCGGGTGCCAGATAGACCTCACAGCCAATGATGGGATGAACGCCCTGTGCCTTTGCCTCTTTATAAAATCGGACTGCACCATACATGACACCATGATCGGTCATGGCAACAGCGTCCATACCAAGTTTTTTCGTACGCCGTACAAGTTCCTTGATTCGACTTGCACCGTCGAGCAAACTGTACTCCGTATGAACGTGCAGATGGGCAAATGACATATCGCGCCTCCCTTCTCGTATCAATGTGTATATTGTCTATTATCCCAGCGGATTGATCGCGCAATAATGCTCCCAGATCTCCTGATACGCCGTCTCAAGCTCCTCCATATACCCCTTCACATTCATCAGGGGGGAACGCCTCATATTGGCACGCAGCCCCGCATGATATGCCTCAAGCAGCTTCGGAGACTCCGCAAGCTGTACGGCACGACGTACGTAGTTGATATCATTTTCGGCGACGAGTTCACGCACCCCTGCATTCGTCAGTATGGATGCGCCAAAACGGGCACCGTGCGTGCGCCCGCGCAGCGAAATAACAGGAACGCCCATATAGAGCGCCTCACACGTCGTCAGTCCGCCGTTGTATGGTGCGGTATCGAGTGCAATGTCGATGTCCCGATACTGCTCAAGGTAGTCCGGGCTATACGGACGGAACTCCACACGCGAAAGGTCATAATTCAGCATAGAAAGCCGCTTCTTCGCAAAGCCGACCCCTGAATCAATGCTGGCGATCTTCCCCTTGATAATGAGCCTTGATCCGCGGACGGATTCCAAGATGCCGCGCCACAGAAGCAAGATCTCATCCGTGACCTTGGCAAAATTGTTGAAGCTGCCAAAGGTCACATAGCCATTTCGTCGTACAGGAGGCTCACAGCCCGCTTCCGGCATCACACGAACCGCCTCCGGTGCATAGCAGAGATGGGAATGCGGCAGCCGCAAAATCTGCTCGGTAAAACCACCCTCCGCTTGCAGATCCCCCTTGGGAACACAGACCTCATCCGAGAGAAAATAGTCGATCACACGGAGTCCTGTTGTATTCGTATATCCAATCCCCGAAATCTGGACAGGAGCCGGACGGTACGCCATAACCGGCAACGCATTGTCCTGTGAATGCCCAGAGAGATCAACCAGTATGTCAATCTTATCCTCTGCGATCAGGCGTGCCGCCGTACGGGGCAGACGTCCGCGCATATCACGCCATGTCACGCGGCGCGTGCGAAGGCGTTCCGTCACGGCATCATTCCTTCCCGTCGCGTAACAGAACACCATGAACTGCTCCCCATCGAAATGGTGGAGCAGCGGGGACAGGAAATACGAAACTGCATGCTCCCGAAAATCCGGTGATATATAGCCAATGCGCAACTTTTTCTGGGGCAATCGCTTTACATCGCTATGTGCATACGGATGCACTGTCTGCATTCCGTTATAGACCTCCGCCTTGAGTCGTCCATCCTTTGCACTCAGATGACGGTAGTTGCACATGAAGAGGTATTTGCTGTAAAGCTCCGCCGCCTCATCCACCTCATCCGCAAGACGACTGGACATAAGGAGTTCATGCGCAGCGCCCTTTGCCTCACCGGCAAGATAGAGAGCATCGGCGAGCCAGCCGCGTGCACGCTTCATCATTTGGTGATAGATGGCATACGAGGGATCCTCTCCCCCCAGGATCTTCGCCTTGTAGGTCAGCTCCTCAATGAGATCGGCGAGCAGGGGGATCTCGTCATTTAAACGAAACTCGAGTGCCGCAAGACCTGCCTGAACCATACGCGCACGGGGATGACGCGGGAACACATGAAGCACCTTCTCCGCAAGTTCCTCCGCCTCGTCAATCCGTCCACTGTAGAGTGCCACTTCGGCATTGACCGCCATCGCATCGATATCCCCCGCCATGAGGCGGTCAACCTCTTTGGCACAGGCACGCATCCCTTTCAGATCACCATCCGCCGAGAATTTTGTCGCCAGCTTCAACCAGTTGATCTTCTCCTCTGCCGCATGTTCAGCCTTTGGCGGCTGCTCCTGCATAGATAAAAACCTCCTCTCCACAAGTATTTAGGGAATCGCTGATCAAACAGTCCTGCAGATTGGCGTAGATTTTTCTGTCCGATTGAGGAGGCAAACCGGACGCATAGCCAAAGCTATGTGGAGGATTTGCCGACAAAAAGCGGACAAAAAAGATACGCTAAGATGGCGCGGTTGAATTTATCAGTGCTTCCTTAGCTTAGACCTCAGGGTGCAATTCCGCCCCGTATTCGTGCAAAAACATCTTCTGATAGCGTTTGTATTCCGGCGCAAGCGGCTTTTCACGCGGACAATGAATACACCAAAAGTCCTCTTCCTGATTGGGTACAACCACCTTGTAGTTATGCCGCTGCATCTCCATACAAATCGACGTGTCGTACAGATGCCAGCCCGTAAACAGATCCTCACGCCACGGCAGATCATACTGCGTCGCGAGAAAAAGCCCGTCCACCGCCTCTACATCAATGTATGCGCCGTCCGGTTCCATGCAGTGCGAATCCACCACGCTCTCAGGTTCACAGTGATGAAGAACACGCCCGTACGTGCGCAGACCATCCCACCAGACCCCCGAGCGCGGCAAACTGCGACAGCCAATCACACCGACAAGCCCCACAGTCTCATCCCGAAAAATCGAGAGCAAATCTGCAATGAGGTTCTTGTTGACCACAAGCACATCCTGATGCAGGTAGACCTTGTATTTTGCGTTGGTCGTGCGTGCCCCTTCATTATAGCCGGCACACATGGAAACAGCACCGCGCACAGGAATATATTCCACCGACATTCCATTTGGAACATGCAGTGATTTCAAATACAAACAGCACTCATTGTACATATCCTCATCATTGACGCAGGAGATAAATGCGACCTTGTTCCGATCCGACACCATTTTTTCTCTATCCTTTTTCATTGGAAAACTCGTTCATCAAGAGGTAATACCGTTTCCGCTCCATCGGATCGACACTCTCTGCCACGCTCATACGCAGCATCTCATAAACAAAGTCATTGCGCTTCATCGGCCATGCAAACAAATGCTGATAAAAACTCATCGTATGGACAACAGTTTCTCGAACAAGCGATGCCAAATAGGCAGGAAAAACAGCAAGACGATCCACAATTTGCCATAGTCCATTGATTGACGAAACACGCTCCACATCGTACTCAATGCGATGTATCAGACGCACCAACTGCTCGCGGTCTTGCACCGTATACATGGATTTCAACAGGGCAAGCTCCGGCATGGATCGATCCGCACGAACGAGATAGAACTCTGTCTCAAGATCGCCCCGTGCGTTTTCAAACCCTGCTTCCGTGAGTCGTGCAATCAGCCCCTTTGGAGCCTCACGCTGCTGCTGTCGCATACGAACACTCTTGTAAAAGGACGCATAGAGAAGGTTTTCGAACTCATGCTTGGCATAGAGGCGGGATACGATATTATAATAATGCCCCTCCATTAAATTTTGTAGTATGGACCAATGCCTGATGTTGCGAAAACTGGTAAGAAGCGCTCCCGTCTCCTTGAGAAACATAGAAAATCCCGCAGCAATATCCTGCGGATTGTCCGCCTGTTCCAAGGCAAGATCCGAAATAATATAGTCAAACGTCCCACGCATATATGGCAGTGGAATCGAAAGGTAGTCCAGAATCTGCCAGTGAACGCCCTCTGGAATATCCCCCTCCACCGCATCGGGATCAGCCGTGACGGCATAGAGTTCCGCCTGGGGAAACATTGTGCGGAGCCCATGCAGATAGGACAGACTCTCAACCACTAAAATGCGTAGCGATGCAGCGTTTGGCTGTAGAAAAGAGAGCAGTTCGGGGCATATATTTTCAGCCAAGCAATGTGCCTCCATTTTACGACAGAATACCCAACAGCGGGACACAGGTCTCTTCTATTATAGCACAAACTGTAAAGGGCTTGCAGTCCCCCCTCTTCAGCTCCAAAGAGGGATGACGAAGATTTCCGGCGTTTCATACGGATGCACCACTCTGATCGCGGCAAGCGTCTCCTCCAAAAGGTCTGCTTTCACACGCAGTTCGACCTTGAGTTCCGGTGCCTCGGATACCTCCCCAACGCGCCCCTCATACGGCGAGGCTCCTGCAAGCGGCCGCCATGAACCCGTCACATGCGAGTATGCGAGGCAGCTGTCATAGTTTCCAATATGTCCCGCATCCACAGCCTGCAGTGCACTTCTCAGTTGAGAGAAATGCGTCTCAGGGATAAATATTTCAAGTTTCACATATTGTTGTTTCTCCATTGTCATATATCAAATTCTCCGTACATTATGTCACTCGATATTCATCCCGACATCAGAGCGCAGCTGTATTGCCTCCGCAATATGCGCCGCAGTGATGGCGGAGCTGCCTCCCAGATCAGCAATCGTCCGTGCAACCTTGATAATGCGGTCATGGGAACGCGCCGATAAGTTGATGCGATGAAAAGCCGCCTCGAGCAATCCCTCCGCCTCTTTCTCAAGACGACAATACTTCTTAATCATACTGTGATTCATCTGTGCGTTGCAAAAGAGACCATGCCGCTGCAGGCGCTCACGCTGAATATTTCGTGCTCTCACGACACGCTGGCGAATTGCCGCAGATGGCTCAGCTTTTCGTGTTGCATGAAGATCCGAATACGTCACACGTGACACACGAATATGAAGATCAATGCGATCGAGCAATGGCCCCGACAGCTTGCGCGTATACCGTTTGATCTCCCCCGCAGAGCATTCACATACATGATCTTTATCGCCACTAAATCCGCAGGGGCATGGATTCATTGCCGCTACCAAAATGATACTAGAGGGAAACGTCAGTGTTGCGTTGGCGCGCGATACCGTAATCTGGCGATCCTCGATCGGCTCACGCAGCACCTCAAGCGTCTTCTTGCTGAACTCCGGCAGCTCGTCGAGAAAGA
>ERZ773083.1082-NODE-1082-length-19354-cov-77.890979_pt1 | contig 19354 bp, 19 predicted proteins | sample MGYA00511465_ERZ773083 | MGnify/ENA primary metagenome ERZ773083 (study PRJEB29015, sample SAMEA2738001) | human oral metagenome | biome: human oral; feature: human-associated habitat; material: dental | place: China | collected 2060 ... | reverse complement strand
ACGGAATCTCGCAGGAAGTGCCGGAGGCCAGCATGGGTACATCACTCTCACGCCGCACGTTCGTCAGCCTTGTTGGCGGGGCAGCAGCGCTCGCGGGGCTTGGCCTCACTGGCTGTGCGACCGGCTCCGAGTGGAGCGGGACCACAGGTGGTAGCCAGACCGCAGGTGGTGGTGAGCTGACCGTCGGCGCAGCGTACTCCGCAAAGAACTTTGATCCTTTGTCCACCTCGTCCGCGCTCGCGCTTAGCTGCAACCTCAACGTCATGGAAGGCCTCTTTGAGATGGACTTCCATGACTTTGGCACGCGTCCGGCGCTCGCGGAAGGCGATCCTGCCCAGATCGACGCTACCACCTTTGAGGTCAAGCTGCGCAGCGATGCAAAGTTCTCTGATGGAAGGGAGGTCAAGGCATCGGACGTCGTCTTCTCGTTCAAGGTGGCGACGGCAGCGGGGGGCAGCTACGCACCGATGCTGACGCCGATCACCTCCATAGAGGCCAAGGACAACTCTACCGTGACGGTCAGGACCAGCCATCCCGACCTCCCGTGGCTGAAGTCACGTCTGGCCATCCTGAAGATCGTGCCCGAGGGCTCGACCGACGAGGAGAGGGCCAAGGCACCCGTTGGCACAGGTCCTTGGATGTACAGGGAGGTGACGGACGCGTCGGTCACGCTCAGGCCGAACCCGCACTACAACGGCGCGTACCCCGCCAAGGACGACACGCTGCGCTTCGAGGTCCTCAAGAGCAAGGTCGCCCGCGTCACGGCCGCCCAGCAGGGGACCACGCTCATCTCGGAGGCCGTGCCCGTCGACTCGATCGGGCAGCTCCGGGAGGCGGGCCTCACCATAGACGCGGTGCAGGGGCTCGGCTCGCGCTTCCTGATGTTCGACGTCGCGAGGTACCCCTGGAGCAGGGTGGAGGCGCGCCAGGCCGTCATGTACGCCCTCGACTACGACGGCATGGTAGAGGGTGCCCTCTACGGACAGGCGTCAGCCGCCACCAGCCTTCTTCCCGATGACGCCACCTTCCCGCACTACCATAGGGCGTCGGTGGTCTACAGCCACGACCCTGACAGGGCAAAAAGTCTGCTCAAAGGGGCAGGCGTCACGCCTGGGCAGCTAACCCTCAGGACGACGGACAACGACCAGGTGGTCGCCATGTCCACCGTCATCAAGCGGAACCTGGAGGACCTGGGCTTCAGGGTCACGATACAGACGGACAACTCGGATGCGACCTATGCGGCGATTGACGCGGGCGGCAGCAACTACGACCTGCTGCTGGCGCCAGGCGACCCTAGTTGCTTTGGTGCTGACCCTGATCTGGTGCTCAGGTGGTGGTACGGCAATGATGTTTGGATGAGGACGCGCTGCCCCTGGGGCGGGGCCGCCGAGCACGAGGAGCTTCTCCAGGAGATGGACGCCGCGCTTGGTTCTGCGGGCGACGAGCGGCAGGAGCATTGGAACAGGTGCTTTGACATACTCGCCGAGAATGTCCCCCTGTATCCGGTCCTGCACGTGAAGACCTGCACAGCCTCCTGGCGTGACACCACCACGGCCGACGGCGTCAAGGTCTCCCCGGACTTCAGGGGCATCGGTACCACGGGTGTGGCGCTCACGGGCGTCACGACCGTCAGGTAGGACCGCCCGGCGCGCCGATCCTTTGCTATACCGCGCCGAAATCCATCAGAATCAGAAGGGGCACCAACGTGGAACCACCTCTCCTTCAGACAAAGCTGCAGCTCCCTGCCGTTCCCCTGCGCAGCCTTTTCTGCGACCGCATCCAGAGGCTCTCGCTGCAAACCTGCCGGCTTGCCATCCTTGTGGCTCCTGCCGGGTTCGGTAAAACAACTGCCATCCTCCTCTCGCTTCAGAGGCATCGGGACTGCACCCGTTGGTATCGGCTCGAGCGGGAGGATTCCTTTCTCCCCGTCTTTTACCAGCACCTTTTATCTATGCTCTTCTCCGCGCAGGGTCGTGCCCAGACTGACAGCTTCCGCATGTTCAATAGCCTGAGGAACCTTCAGGAAGACTACCCGCTCCTCAATGCCCAGATTTGTCAGGAAATGGCTTCTCTTGTTGAGGATTCGGTTGACGATCTCTTCCTCGTGTTCGACGATTACCAGGTGGTCATGGACAATGACGTCATAAAATCGACAATGCAGTATTTTGCCAGCAATATGCCCGCCTGCGTGCACATGATCATCGCGTCACGCAAAGACCCCGGCATCCTCACGGGCAAGCTGCTCCTTCACCCCCGCTGCCGTCTGTTCGATGTGACGAGCCTCTTGTTCCAAAGGCATGAGGTTCAAGCACTCGTGCAGGACGTCTATGGCATGAAGCTCGATGACGACCAGTTCGAATCCCTTGTTCGCATCAGCGAGGGGTGGGCGGCTGGCATCTACATCATCTGCCATTCGGGGATACTCTCCCGAAAATCTGCCCCATCTGCGCCTCCCGAAGGCGTCGATGCCCTGTTCTTTGGGTTTCTCGAAGAATTCCTCTCCTCTGTCACCGACGATCAGAAGGCCCTCCTGCTCGAGCTTTCCCAACTCGACGATTTCTCCCTCGATGAGCTGTCGAGCCTGTTCAAGTGCTCCGACGCGACGGAGTTTCTGCACTGGATAGAGCGTGGCGACCTGTACCTTCAGAGGATACGAGGCAATCCCGTTCGCTATCGCTTTCACTCCCTGTTTCGCGACGGCCTGAGCCGTCTGTACCGGCAGTCAACCGGCCTTCAGGACCAGCGCGCCCTGCACGCCCGCGCTGCGGATTACTATCGGGCGCACGACATGGAGAAATCCATTCTCCATTACCTCAAGGCGGGGCAAGAACAGAGCGCCTTCGCGCTTGCCGCCGACAACATCAAGGACGCATTTGCGGCAGGGGAGCCTGAGAGATGCTTTTTGCTGCTGGGCTTGTTCACGGAAGACCAGCTCAAACGTAGTCCCTATCTTCTCTTCATCGACGCCATGCGGCTCATGAACACCGACAGGGCGGAATCTGAGGCGGATCTCTTTTGTGCCATGGACGAACTGAGGAAAAGAAGGGACTATGCGTTCCTGATGAACTGCTTCGGCATGATCATGGTCATCGCCTTCCAGGTCAACGATTTCGGCGTGTTGCAGGATGCTGCGAAGAGACTTCCCATCCCTGCCATCATATTGAGGGGGGGGAGCCGGTCGCATCGCCCTTGTCATCAGCCAGTTCATCTCGCTGACCGGCCAAGACGAGCTCGTTCGCGCGAGACGCTACAGCCGCTATCTCGAGCATCGTCCCATCAACGATGCCATGTGGCAATTCAGTTATCTGATGATCAGGGGCATATTCCTCTACCGGAGCGGCAACCTAGAGGAATCGCGGAAGAACCTCGAGAGGATACTGGCCCACCCGATCATGGCGGCCAACGATCAGTGGCGTATCGTCGGGCTCGTTTCCTGCTGCAGCGTGTGCTTCCTTTCCGCGAGGCAGGACCTCATGCAGTTTTTCGTCAACGAGTTCTCGCTGCTGGGGGAGAAGTATGGATCGCCGTTCTCTTTGGGGTACGCGTTCTACATTCTGGGCTTTCAGAAGTACCTCCAGGGAAACGCGTCGGGAGCTCTGGATGCGTTTCGCAAGGCGCGGACGCAGTTCTTGCGCTATGGCAGCGACACGCTGGTGCAGGAGGTCGTCTCGCTTCTTAGCCTTGTCGACGACGGGGAGCCGACGGAGAGCCTGCTTGCCCAAGCGCAGGAGGCCGCGTCTTTTTTCGCCCGGGAAAGCCCCGGACATGGCATGTTGGAATTCTCGAAGGTCGTCGTGGGTGTTATTCACAAGAGGCGAGGCGAGTACGCGCAGGCCGAGCGTATTTTCACAGAATGCTTGGCCATATGCGACAAAAAGCGCGCCCGGCAGGGCATGTACGGCATATACCTGCATCTTTGCGACCTGTACTTCCTTACAAACGACGAAGAGAACGGGCGTTTGTACCTTAACCTTTGGGCTCACCTGGGAAGGGAGCACGGGTATGTCTATGCGCGGGTGATGGACTCTCCCTCGCTGAACCGCGTTCTTAAGCACGCCGAGGACCTCAGGCTCCAAGGTAGTTATTGTCGTCTGGTGCGCTCATACCATGAGAGGAATCGCGTAGCCCGCAAAGTTGATGCGATTGGCGTGCGCCTGTTCGGTCGATTCCAGCTTTCGTACGGGAACATGACACTTGTGGAGGGCGACTTCAAGACAAAGAAGGTCTGCGGTATCCTGAAGTACGTGCTGGCTCGAGAGACGGCTCAGTCACGCGAGCGCCTCGCTGCCATCTTCTGGCCTGAGTCGGACCGGAAATCGGCTCAGACCTCGCTTCGCGTTGCGCTATACGAGCTTCGCAAGACGCTTGCGAAGGCCAATCTCCCCTTCGAGAGCGACAATGCTCTTCTGGAGGAGACGAAGGACGGCTTGCGTCTCAAGCGGACTGCCGTCATCGAGAGCGACGTCCGAAAGTTCGATGGGCTCTTCCGCCAATGGGAGGAAGGGGATGTTGATGACGCTCAGGCCCTCATCGAGCTCTGCTCCCTGTACCAGGGGCCGTTTCTTGGCGAGAGCGAATGTGACGACTGGGCCACCATACGGCGAGAGTACTACGCCTCCATGTATGCCGAAGCGGTGCACGGGCTTGGTCGTGTGGCTCTCGAGGGCGTATCGCTTCCGGCTGCTCGCGAGCAGCTGGTGCGCGCGCTCGAGGTGAACCCGCTTGACGAGGAATGCGCCGCGATGCTCATCGCCCTCTACCGCAAAGAGGGGCAACATGCTCGCGCAGAGAGCCTCTATCACCAATTCAGGCGGAGGTTTCGGGAGGAGATGGGCATCGACGCGGAGCTTTCCCTCATATGACCCCAACATTGCATAGTCCTGTTTGGCAAGCGTGTCGGAGGCGCTCGCGACGGCGAGTACGTCGGACTCGATTTCGGACATCTGCGAGGCCTCGCGGCCATCGACCACATGCTCAGGTACACGCTGTTGCCGATGACGCTGGACATCGAGCATTTCTCCAAGACCAAGCTCATGTGCAAGCTCGCAGGGCGGTCCGATGAGGATGGCTACTCGGTTGTCGCGGACTGCCTGGTCAGTTTTCCGAGATGGGCCTCATGATCCGAAACAGCGAGATAAGGTGCCACGAAAACGACAGGTACAGCGGTGGCCTGGCTCGTAAGTACGATGGTGTCTACCTGCTGTCCGTCAGATGCCCCGGGCCTCCGCGTGCCCGACACGTGGGAGCCCCGGACGAGGACCTGCACCGCCTCGACGAGGCCGACGGGGTGCCCGTACCCCGCCGCCGGGCTTGGGGCCTCTATGACATCGTCCTCGACGTCGAGGACGTCGACACCATACCCCCTCGAGGTTGCTGACCGCAAGGCCCGTCGCCCAAAGGACGGGGGAAGCGCGCGCCGGAGCCCTCGAGGAGGGAGGTGGAGGGCCAATGTCGCTTCCTGACCCAAGATCGGCATTCATTGGCGTGAGCTATACTTTACTCCTTGTCTATGTGTTCCCTTGGTGGTCTTTTGGCCGCGTGCCCCCCTGACCCCTCCGTTTCACGTTCTATTTACGCCCCTCCTCTACGTTGGCGCCAACGTCAAGCGTCGAGGAAAGGATCATCAATGGTGTTCTGTGCACACTGCGGCGCCCAAATGGAAGAGGGAACCCACTACTGCCCGTCGTGCGGCAGGGCAACCGCGCAGGCCGGGGCCGGGCGGCCCGACGACGCGCGGGTTGCCTTCGAGAACCTCTCGAATACGCCCGACACCACAGGCGACTACACCCCTGCCGAGATCGAGAACGGCAAGGGGATGGCCTGCCTCTCGTACCTGGGTATACTCGTCCTCATCCCCTTCATTGCCGAAAAGGGGAACCGCTTCGTGCGCTACCATGCCTGCCAGGGACTCGTGCTGTTTCTCGTGGAGATTGCATACTGGGTCGCCATGCAGATCGTGAGCGCCTCCCTCTTGGCCATCTCATGGCGGCTCGTGTCCGTGACGATGATACTCAGCCTCGCCGGCTTCGTCTTCCTGGCCCTCTCCATCTGCGGTCTCGTGAACGTCTTCCAGGGAAGGGCGAAGGAGCTCCCGCTCATCGGGAAGATCAATCTGTTTCGCTAGCGGCGGTTATGCCAGAAGTTTTTATAGGGGGTTTTGTTATGGCCGGAGGTGTGCATATGCCTACGGGGGAGGGGGTCAGCCCTGCGCTATGGGTGGGGCTCATGGGGATCGGCATCATGAGCGCTCCGACATGCGCGTACGCGGTAACGACGACCGCGACACCATTCAACTCCAATGCCGTATCCGCCTTCGTGGCGGGCTTCGCCGTGGGCTTCCTGATCACGGCTGGTGCCTTTGTCGCGTATGCGTGCGTGGCTAAGCGAAGGGGACGGGCGGGGGAGAGCCCCGAGGCGACGATGGGCCCGACCGAGTTCAGCATGCCGGTGGGAGACGATCCGCAGGAGGTCGGCGTCGACGTGTTGGGGCTGGACATGGCCCCCGAGGGACAGGCCGCCTCCCTGCGACAGGTGGAGCGCCTCGCTCTTGGCATCGGGGGTGATGTCGAGAGTCTCGATAGTCCCAAGAGCAGTCTATCGGTATCCTGCCGGAGTCGGAGTGATCCTACGGCGGATAGGATCCGGCGCTAATCGCCTCGTCGTTCATATCGCGGGCACCTTGCGTCGCACTTCCTAGATCGTAGCCCTAAAGCGGCCGACGGAGTTCACGATGCTCCTCTGGCCTATCCCCAGCGCAGTCAGCCTGGGGTTTCCCCGTGCCTGATGGCTATGCCTTTCCCTCTCTCGAGAGGCGGGGCGACCTGTCGCGCTCCACTGGGGTAGGCATGGCTGCTGCTAGTCGTCGGGCCGTGGGGCGGCGATCGGCGGTGTCTGGAGTCTGCGGACAACCAGACGTGGAACGACGGCCGCTAGAGCCTGCGCCGCTAGAGCCTACTGTACGCTACCGCAAGGAGGGGTAAGTCGGCGAGGGGCTTTCCCCTAGGGCTTTTGGCTATGTGCACCCCTGGTGGCCCTTTGGCCCCCCGCCCCCCCTGGCCCCTCCGTTTCACGCTCCTTTTACGCCCCCCTCCTACCGTTGGTGCCAACGTCAAGCGTCGAGGGAGGGATCATCATGGCGTTCTGCGCACGCCGCGGCGCCCAGATGGAGGGGGGAACCCACCGCCGCCCGTCGTGCGGCGGGTCCGCCTCTCGGGCGGGCCCGACGCGACGGGCGGCCACTCCCCCGCCCGTCGGGAGGATCGACCTGTTTCGCCAGCGCTTCCCTCGACCCCGCAAAGGAGGATCGTCATGAACGGAAGACCCCACGTCCCCGCAAGGCTCCACGTCCCCATTCTTGTCGCCCTGCTCCCGCTCGCTTTGGCGGGGTGCTCCGTCATCGATGAGATCACCACGATGGTGGAGGGGGTTGACGGAATGGTCAACGAGGCCTCCGAGGGCGCCGAGAAGATGGCCCACCCCGACGGAGGGGGGTCCCGGCAGGGCGAGGATCGCGCGGTGAGCCTCTCGGGGGCGACGGGGACGATCGCCGTCGGGCAGACGCTCGAGAGGAACGGGGTGAGCGTGACCCTGAGGGAGATCATCCTGTCCGACGACCCGGGCCACTTCAGCCCCCCGCCCGAGGGCATGGTGTTTCTCTACCCCGTCTTCACCATCGAGAACCAGATACCCGAGGAGGGCGTTGACCTGTACTTCACGTCCGGGGCCTCCTGCAAGGTCCGCGTCGACGGGGGCGAGGAGGAGATCCCGCGGTCGATGGACGCGCTGTACTCGTACGGAGGGGACGTCCCCCAGCTCGACATGTCCGTCGGGCGGGGCGAGACCGTGGAGGCGATGAGCGCGTTCGTCGTCCCGGCCGACTGGGGGTCGCTCGAGTTCAGGGTCGAGCGGGGGTTCGAGCCGCGCATCGCGCCCCTCAACATGTCGTTCACCGTGAGCCGGCCCGCGTAGGGCCCCGGGCGGCCCCGCGACCTCAGCGAGCCTGCCCCGTTCCATGGGCAGCGTGGGTTGCGTCGGGGGCATTGCCGCAGTGTCCCTTATCCGACGAGCCGTTCGCGCTCGTAGGAGAAGAGGCGCTGTGCGAAAAGCGTCGTCGAAGTGTCGAAGAGCGGAAACGCGAGGTCCATCCCCGCCCGCCAGAACGGTGTAGTGGGCCAGGTGTCCCAGGCTCCGCTCACAAATGAGCCATGGGGGGCTTCCATGGTCACAGGCAAACGTCGATGATCAAGGTGAGTGCAAGGGAGGTGATCCTCTTTGAACGCTGCCAGACAAATGGTCTGTAGAAGGGGTCTGCCAAAGGTTGCCGAACGCAGTTGCGGGCGAAAGGGAGGTTTCATCTAAGGAGGTGCGGAATATATCATGTTCGATGAATCGCGACTATGCATCTCTGCAGGCTTGAAAGATCCTGCAGTTGGTCAGACCGATTTATTCTGCGTCTTCCCAACAGTGGCTACGCCAGAAATTTTTGTAGGGGGTTCTTGCAATGGAGAGAATATCGCTAGATCATTGGTAAATATATTATCAGTTATAATAAAAGCAATTGAATATCTATTAATAAGAGATTTGGAGATGCGTCGGAGGTGTGCATATGCCTACAGGGGAAGGGGTCAGCCCTGCGATATGGGTGGGGCCCATGGGGATCGGCATCATAAGCGCTCCGACATGCGCGTACGCGGTAACGACGGCCGTGACACCATTCAACTCCAACTCCATATCCGCCTTCGCGGCGGGCTTCGTCATGGGCTTCCTGATCACGGCCGGTGCCTTTGTCGTGTATACGCGCGTGGCTAAGCGAAGAGGGCGGGTGGGGGAGAGCCTCGAGGCGACGATAGGCCCGACCGAGTTCAGCATGCCGGTGGGAGATGATCCGCAGGCGGTCGTCGACGTGTTGGGGTTGGGCATGGCCTCCGAGGACCAGGCCGCCTCCCTACGACAGGTGGAGCGCCTCGCTCTTGGCATCGAGGGTGATGTCGAGGGTCTTGAGAGTCCCAAGAGTTATGAAGCACCAGCCGATGACGCTGCCGGAGCGTCGCACAGCGTGAGGGAGGTCCTCTCCAGGCGCCTCGACGGCAATGGGCTTGGCGCGTCGTCCATCATTGGTCGTGCTGATGGCGCGCTGCAAGGCAGTGAGGCCAAGCACTACCCGTCTCTAGCAGTTGGCGAGCCATAGAATGCGAATACCTTATATTGGGGTCACAGATATCGTAGCTTTCTTTGAGGTGGTGGGTTCTGGTGGACTAACGTGTTAGCTTCTACAGAATATATCCGTATAGTACTAATTCAGGTTTACTAAAGCTAATCATATGCTAGTATATTAGTAAGCTTCGGTTTGTATAAGAGCTGAATCGTAGACTTCTCTGAGGCGGTGGTTCTGGTGGGTTACGGTATAGGAATATCAATATTAAAAACTAGTTTAGGTTTGTATGGACCTGTAGATATGTTGAGACAACCACATATTTTATCTGCCACCGCTAAAGAAACATTTTCCCGTGGTACATCGCATGCTGTCGGACGGGGGTATGAAAGGCATGGGAGATAGACATGGCGACGGGGGTGGTGGCTGAGGATCTGGTGAAGGCGGGGACCCAAAAGGGTTGCGATAACCCTACTGCGCTATGGCCCAGCACGTCGTTTCTGAACCTGGTGCAGAGTGGGAAGCGGAGAGAGCGCGACTCGCTGGATTTGTTTGCTGTGAAAGCGTCTATGCTTCCGGACGCTGATGTGTATGCCGCCGCAGAGCGGCTTGACCAGCGATACGCATATCGCTTCTTCAAGCGCCTATTCGACATTACCTTTTCCGCCCTCGTGCTGGCCCTGCTCTCTGGACCCATGTTGCTGGTTGCCCTCGCGATCAAGCTCGACTCACCGGGTCCTGCCCTCTTCAGGCAGAAACGTGTGACAAAGGGCGGCAGGCACTTTTATATCTGGAAGTTTCGCTCCATGTACCAAGATGCGGAGAAGAGACTTCCGGAGCTCCGGAAGCTCAACGAAAGGGATGGCCCCGTATTCAAGATTAAGGATGATCCACGTATAACGAGAGTGGGGAGGTTCATTCGCAAGACTTCGATCGACGAGCTTCCCCAGTTCTTCAACGCTCTTGTGGGCGACATATCAGTGGTGGGTCCTCGCCCAGCGCTGCCCTCGGAGGTTGCCCGCTACACTGAGCGTCACCAACAGCGCCTGTTAGTCAAGGGTGGTATCACCTGCTACTGGCAGACAAGGCGTAACAAGGACTACATCTCGTTCGACGACTGGGTGAGCCTCGACCTGCTCTACGTGAAGCAGTGCTCACTGTGGGTGGATCTAAAGCTGATCGTTCAGACGATTGGCGTGGTTCTGGCAGCCCAGGGAAGCTAGTGGGGTATGACGCAACATGCCTCTATCACTGAGTCGTCCTCCCGTATTTGCCGATGAGGGTGCTCCCTCAGATTGGAGTTGTAAACAATGAGGGGAATCATCCTCGCGGGAGGAAGTGGCACACGCCTCTACCCGCTAACATCCGTGACGAGCAAGCAGCTCTTGCCTGTGTATGATAAGCCCATGGTGTACTACCCCCTGAGCACGCTCATGTTGGCGGGCATACGCGACATCCTCATTATTTCGACTCCGCAGGACACACCTAACTTCGAGCGTCTGTTGGGTGACGGAAGCCAATTCGGCATCTCTCTGCAGTATGTGGTTCAGCCAGAGTCTGACGGACTTGCAAGGGCCTTCCACTATGGGAAGGACTTCGTCGCGGGTGGTGCCTGCGCGCTTGTGCTCGGTGACAATATCTTCTACGGCAATGGACTCAGCCGACACCTGCGCAGGGCAGTGGAAAATGCCGCCAAGGCACGTTCGACTGTGTTTGGCTACCGAGTTGACGATCCCGAGCGCTTTGGCGTGGTGGAGTTTGATAAGCACTACAATGTGGTCTCCATCGAGGAGAAGCCCACACACCCAAAGAGCAACTACGCGGTGACGGGCCTGTACTTCTATGATGAGCGCGTAACTGAGTATGCGGAGCACGTATGCCCCTCTGCCCGCGGTGAGTATGAGATCACGGACCTCAACCGAATGTACCTTGAGGACGGGACGCTTGATGTCGTGACGCTTGGACGTGGCTACGCATGGCTTGATACCGGTACCATGGAGAGCCTCTTCGAGGCAGGGCAGTTCGTGCGCACTGTGGAGGAGGCGCAAGATCTTCCGGTTTCGGTTCCCGAGGAGATCGCCTTCGAGAACGGATGGATTTCTAAGGATGTCCTGCTAGAGGCTGCCACCAAGTATGGAAAGTCGGTCTATGGGCAACATCTGCGAACCGTCGCTGAGGGGGGCATTGCCCCTGACCGCCACTTTGGGGAGGAGTAGCCATGTCCGAAAGCTTCGAACCCAAGAGCATCATTGTCACGGGCGGCTGTGGCTTCATAGGCAGCAACTTCGTGCGCTGGATGGCAGCGAACCATCCGGAATGTCACGTGACCGTGCTTGACAAGCTTACGTACGCGGGTAACCCAAAGAATATTGCGGGTCTCCCTGAGTCGCAGGTCGAGCTCGTGGTGGGTGACATCTGCGATGCTGATCTTCTCGACCGCATTGTCCCTGGACACGATGCCATCGTGCACTATGCGGCCGAGTCTCACAACGATAACTCCATCCTCGACCCCGAGCCGTTCGTACGGACAAACGTCGTGGGCACGTACCGGCTACTGCACGTGGTGGGGAAGTATAATATTCGTTATCACCACGTGAGCACGGATGAGGTCTATGGGGATTTGGGTCTCGACGAACCCAGGCGCTTTGAGCCTGATGACCCATACAAGCCCTCGAGTCCGTACAGCTCCACCAAGGCGAGCTCTGACCTGCTTGTGCGTGCATGGCACCGTACCTACGGTATTCGCGCCACCATCTCCAACTGCTCGAACAACTACGGTCCCTACCAACACGTGGAGAAGTTCATCCCCCGCCAGATAACGAACGTCCTCTGTGGTATCCGCCCAAAGCTCTACGGCACGGGAAAGAACGTACGCGACTGGATCCATACCGAGGATCACTCCCGCGCAGTGTGGGACATTCTCACGAGGGGGCGTATCGGGGAGACCTACCTCATTGGTGCCAACGGCGAGCGCTCGAATATCGACGTGCTTCGTTCCATTCTCTCCGCTATGGGTCAGCCCGAGGACGCCTTTGACTGGGTGCGCGATCGTCCCGGTCATGACCGTCGCTACTCAATCGATCCCGCCAAGCTCGAGGACGAACTCGGTTGGAGACCCATTCATGCGGACTTCGGAGAGGGTCTTGCCCAGACAATCGAGTGGTATCGCGACCACGAGAGCTGGTGGCGTCCTGCCAAGGAGGCCACCGAGAGGAAGTATGCAGCTCAGGGGCAGTAGGAGTTTTCATCATGTCTGACATCGAATTTGAGAAGCAGCTCAAGGTAGAAGAGACTGGCATCGCCGGCCTCAAGGTGGTGGACCTCTCCGTTCACGGCGACAGTCGCGGCTGGTTCAAGGAGAACTGGCAGCGTGCCAAGATGGTTGCGCTGGGTATTCCTGACTTTCAGGTTGTCCAGAACAACATCTCCTTTAACGCCGAGCGGGGCGTTACGCGCGGCATTCACGCGGAACCGTGGAACAAGTTTGTCAGCGTTGGGGCTGGCAAGATCTTTGGGGTCTGGGTGGATCTCAGACAGAAAAGCGAGACCTATGGTAGGTCCTTCCATTGTGAGCTGGGACCCGATCGGGCAGTCTATGTCCCCAGAGGCGTTGGCAACGCCTTCCAGGCACTCGAAGATGACACCGTGTACACCTACCTCGTGGATGCACACTGGTCGGCTGAGCTCAAGAAGACGTACACCTTCGTGAACCTTGCTGATCCGGCGCTGCGCATCGATTGGCCAATACCGCTCGACCAGGCCACGCTATCTATGACTGACAAGAGTCACCCGTATCTCAAAGACGCCGTCCCCATGGCGCCCAAGCGCACCTTGGTCACCGGCTGCAATGGCCAGTTGGGCCGCGCCGTACGGGCCCTCGTGGGGGATCGCGGCATCGGGCTTGCCTTCGACTGGACTGACTACGATGTATTTGATGTGAGCGATCCCGCAGAGTACGCAAAGTATGACTGGGACCTGTACGAGACGGTGATCAACTGCGGGGCGTACACGGCGGTTGACAAGGCAGAGACACCGGAGGGACGTGTGGAGGCCTGGAAGGCGAACGCGACAGGCCCGGCACTGCTCGCTCGTACCTGTGCCGAGCACGGCATCACGCTCGTGCACATCTCCAGCGACTACGTCTTCGACGGCACCCATGCTACGCACGACGAGAGTGAATCATTCTCGCCGCTTTCTGTCTACGGACAGTCAAAGGCAGCTGGTGACCTTGCCGTGATGGGGTGCCCCCGCCACTATATCTTGCGTACGAGCTGGGTCGTGGGTGACGGTCACAACTTTGTGAAGACGATGGTCGGTCTCTCGAACCGCGTGGCCGATCCCAATGATGCACTAGACCGCGTTACGGTCGTGGACGATCAGCTCGGGCGGCTTAGCTTTACCAAGGATCTTGCGCGAGCCATCTTCCACCTGCTGGACTCAAGGGCTTCGTACGGTACCTACGATTGCACGGGCTCTGGCGCGGTGAGGTCGTGGGCGTATGTAGCTCGCACCATATTCGACCTCGTCAATGGCAATGGTAATAAGGTTGTGCCTGTGGCTACGGACGACTACTATGCGAACTCTAAAGGACCCACTGCCCCTCGCCCCAAGCACTCTGCGCTCGATCTCCACAAGCTTAGCGCTACTGGTTTCGATATGTCTGACTGGGAGGTTGAGCTCGCTGAGCATGTCGACGTACTTCGCAGTGAGGCCAAGGCACGGGAGAGGTGAATCCATGAGGCTGTTACATTGATTTCGGCCAAATATCGCCTAGATCGCGTGCTTTTTAAATGGACGGCAGGCGGTGGTCCTGCGGAATAAGTCCCAATAACAGGCTTCCAATGCAAGCAACGCAGGGATTTGCTCTATCCTACAGTACGTTTCTTGCCTACCCGACTTCCTGATGTCTGGTGACATCATGATGAGGCGGCCTGTAGAGATATGGTGTTAGCGTGACTTGTGATTGGCATCTTAAAATTTGCTGTAGTATCAAGCAAGAATAGTGAGCTACGAATACCATATGAGAAACGAATCCTCATCTTCTTATGAGAGCTTTCGTCTTAATTGCATGCGTGAGACGGTCCGTTCTTGGAAGACTAAACGTAAACGCAGTAGATATGAGGCACACATGGCGATGGAATTGACCGTTGAGGGCTTAGGAAGGGTTGACGTACGTAAGGAGTTCAGGCCCACACAACAGCCACCTACCATGCTCAGGATACTAGACCCTGATGTCCGTAAGGCTGCAGAGCGTCTCAACCAGCGTTATGCCTATTGTATTGCTAAGCGGCTTTTTGATGTACTTTTCTCACTGCTGGTGATAGTGCTACTCTCATGGCTCTTCCTACTTATAGCTATAGCGGTAAAAATTGATGATCCAAAGGGTCCCATCATCTTCAAACAGCTGCGCGTGGGAAAAGACGGTAGAACGTTTTGCATGTGGAAGTTTCGCTCCATGCACGTCGATGCGGAAGAGAGGCTTGCTGCACTCCAGGCTCTTAACGAAAAGGATGGGTCCGTCTTCAAGATCAAAGCAGATCCTTGCGTCGCGAGAGTAGGAAGGCTCATCAGAAAGTCGTCTCTTGATGAGCTTCCCCAGTTCTTCAACACCTTGAGGGGTGATATGTCCATTGTGGGGTCGAGGCTGGCCCTTCCTCGGGAGGTTTTTACCTACAGTGAGCATGAGCGCCAGAAGCTACTCATCAAGCCAGGTGTGACGTATTACTAGCAGACGCATTTCAACCGCGATGATATTGCCTTTAAGGAGTGGACGGGTCTTGACCTTCTGTATATCAAGCAGTGCTCTATCGGGGTTGATTTCGGGCTCGTTCTTCAGACGGTTGGCGTGGTACTTACCGTGCAGGGGAATTAGGAGGGTGGGGCATAGCTCATATGAGAGGTTCGACGACGTAGCCTGAGTTTCCGCATGATGGCATGGACTGGTATTGTGGTTAAATGTACTCTCTTGGATATCGTTGGAATGATTGGTGAACAATGAAATCCGTCAGCCTAAGTGTAATCATTCCGACCCTCAACGCTGAAAAAGAAATAGGTGCCTTACTCAAGGTGATTGAATCTCAGTCTCTTAAACCTAATGAAGTTCTCATTGTGGATTCTTCATCGGAAGACGAAACTCTGTCGATTGTAAATACTTATGCTTTTGTTCGCTGCATTGAAATCAAACGAAATGAGTTTAACCATGGCACAACTCGCGATGTGGCTTTACGTAGCAGTTCGGGTGATTTCGTCTGCTTTCTGACGCAGGATGCTGTTCCTGCGACTTCTCGCTACCTAGAGTTCCTTATTGCTCCAATGCTTCAAGACAGCAGTATTGCCCTCGTGAGTGGGAGGCAGCTGCCAAAAACGGATGCCCGTCGGTTTGAGCAGTTGGTACGTGCTTTTAACTATCCTGATTACCCTATCGTTCGAGGGAAGAGTGACCTTGCCAAGTATGGCATAAAGACTTTTTTTGCATCTGATGTTTGTTCGGCCTATCGTCGTTCGGCCTATCTAGAGTGCGGTGGTTTTTCTGCAGTGGAGACAAGTGAAGACATGCTTATGGCTGCTCGCTTTATCGCCTCTGGCATGCGGGTTGCATATAATCCAAATGCAGAAGTCTACCACTCTCATAATCTTACTCCTAGGCAGCAATATACACGAAATAAGGTAGTTGGCAGGTTTTTAGAGGAGCATGTCAGTGACCTTATGGGAGCAAATGAGGTGGGTGAGGGTAAGAGGCTTGTAAAGTATGTTGCTATGAATCTTCTACACGAGCATCTATTCAGCGAGTTATTTGCCTTTGGTATCGATTGTGTTGCTCGGTTGCTGGGAAATCGGAGGGGACGATGGGAGATTCGCAAAGAAAGGCTCGAAGGTAGATCTAAAGTGGAACACAAGCATGGTAGTGGCGGTCAGTAGGAAGAACTCCAATGGGGATAGAACAAAAAATACTCTCTGACAAAAGATTCTCTATAAGTACGGACAATACCTTCTATAGCATATCTCGTCTCTGTGTCGTAACATATACTTTTTGCAAAACTCGTCTAGGATCTCTTTTATGGAATTCTAAGGATGGGTTATACAGCCTTGATAGAGCATTACCCTATATTTTTTTATGTAATATGTCTGACTCAATAATATACCAAAAGTATGAAGAGTACTGCAATTCTCCTCAAAATAAAATTGGTACAGATTCTAGAAGTCCAAGTAGCCTCGTACGTCTTATGCAGACGATCAAGGTAGAGGGCTATGATCCAAAGAAGGGTGCAATCATTGTTGATCAGTTTGGAATAGTGCTTGATGGGTTGCATCGATGCTCTGTACTGCTATATCTATTTGGACCAGACTACGTAGCCCAGATGGTGAGGGTACGACGGCTATTTCTAAAGCCTAAGACAATTTTTAGGCTGATTCAACGAAAGTTTCAAGACTGCCATGGGGTGAGGAATGAGAGTAGTATATAGACCACATTCCCTCATTCGGGGTATTAAAAGGGACTTCTGGGAAGCATACAATAGTAAGTTAATCCAAAAAAATAAAGATATACGTATTTTAGTACTTTTACATCTATACTATGATGAATCGTGGATTGAAATACGAGAGTATCTACTGAATCTCAGACCGTATAATATACAGTTAGTCGTCACATGTACGGAGGAGAGGATTCAACGGACCACTATAGAGGATATCTGTACGTTATATTGCAACTCACGTATTATATACTGTAAGAACAAAGGCTATGATCTTGGTCCTTTTTTTGAAGCCTGCAAAATGGTAAATGCACATGAGTTTGATGTAGTAATTAAGTTGCATTCAAAAGGAACAAAAAGACCACTCCAGTTCAATTATAACCAACTCTTCTTTAGGCGCAGCTGGTTCATCAATCTATTCGAAGGTGTCGTATCAGCCAAAAATATCCATCGCGTAGTTGATGAGCTGGTTAATTCGCCAGGTGTAGATATTGCTGCAGCGCATAATCTTATTGTCCGTGACCCAGAGTATAAGGTGAAGCATCATTCTTGCATCGCGGCATCTCAAGGGTTTGTTTTGCCGAAGGGCTATAGATATGTTGCTGGCACATGTTTTGCAATGAGCACTCGCCATTTCGTGCGACTTCAACAATTGGGCTACTCACTTGATGATTTCGAAGATACGAATGAATCGGAAATTTGGGATTTAGCACACTTCTTGGAGAGATATATATGTATTCTAGATAAAGATGGACAGTATTATGCAACCAACTGCTGTCTTGTAAGGCGTCTGCTGACAGCACCACTTATTCCGATATTACGGCATATTTTCCCAAAAATGAAGAAGCTACGAGATAAGTCTAAGATGCTCTGATTTGTAGCACTGTTGTTACGTTTATAATAGAGGCTACGGGGTCGGCCCCGGGTCGCTCGAGGCCATGGTCAGCCTGATCGCCCCCGCCACGATCTCGACGGGCCTGGAGGTACGCTGCGCGGTGGATCCGGCGACCTTCGAGCGCGGCATCAGGGCGGCGGATGAGGAGATGGACGCGATCGACATCGTTCGCGACGAGTGGAGCTGCGTCATCAGGTCGAGGCCCGGCTTGCCCTGATGGGCTATATTATTTATTGACAGATCCTAACAGGAAGTTATTTATCCGTCTGAGAAGCTGGATTGTGCGGGTGTTTTTTAGGGGGTTTGGCATGCAGAAAGTGATGCTTGTCTTTGGAACGCGTCCAGAGGCGATAAAGATGTGCCCATTGATAAATGCACTTAAAATTCACTCTGCTGGTTTTAACGTAGTGGTGACAGTGACAGGTCAACATCGTGAGATGCTCCAGCAAGTACTCGACGTTTTTAATATAAAACCAGATTACGATCTCAAAGTCATGAGGTCAGATCAAACACTCTTTGACGTGACCTGTGACGTGCTCACGCGCCTGAAACCGATTCTTGAAGAGGAAAAACCAGATGCTGTCTTGGTACATGGTGATACTGTGACCTCTTTTGCAGCGGCTCTAGCGTGCTTTTATCTTCAAGTTCCCGTAGGACATGTGGAAGCAGGTTTGCGCACATACAATATATATAGTCCTTGGCCGGAAGAATTTAACCGCCAAGCAGTAGATATCATTACGAATTGGTACTTCGCTCCTACGGAAACAAGCAGGAAGAATTTGCTCAGCGAGGGCAAGCCAAGCGGTCACATCTGGGTTACTGGAAATACTGGCATCGACGCACTCAAGACCACGATACGTAAAGACTATTCTAACACCGAGCTTGACTGGGCAGAAGGGTCTAGGCTTATCCTTTTAACCGCACATCGTCGTGAGAATTTAGGTAAGCCTATGCATCGTATGTTACGTGCAATCAGGCTTGTCATGGAGAAGTACCCGGACACTAAAGCAATATATCCTATACACATGAATCCAATAGTACGCAAGGTTGCTCACAAGGAACTCGATGGTTTTGATAGGCTGCATATTATCGAGCCACTGGGCGTGCTCGATTTCCATAACTTTATGGCTAAAAGCTACCTAGTACTTACAGATTCAGGCGGAATACAGGAAGAGGCTCCTTCTTTGGGTAAGCCCGTACTCGTAATGCGTGACACCACAGAACGGCCGGAAGGCGTAGCAGCCGGCACGCTTAGACTTGTGGGTACCGATGAGGGTGTAATCTATCGTGAGTTCTCGCGCCTGCTCTCCAGCTCGGAAGAGTACGCAGCAATGAGTTGCGCTTCCAACCCTTATGGTAATGGGCATGCAAGTGAGCATATCGCAAATATACTGGCAGAAGGCTAATCTAACAGTTTAGAAGCGTAGCGGTGGTCAGAGTACGGCATTAGGCTTGAGTTGGTATGATTGTCCCGCCAACCTGGATTTATCCGGGCATTCATCTGATACTAGCCACAGCTTCCCTCATCATTAGGTATGCGCCGGGGCGGGGATGGGGGACCTCGCTTCGAGCGGCACACACTAGTAGAACGTTTCATAAGTAATGAGTCTCATGACCCTTCCTGTGGGATAACGGGACGAACGCGGAGGAGAGAGGAAGGGGTGTCCCATGGCTGCGACCACCACATGCCTGGAGCTCGCCGAGGGTGACCGCGAGGAGCCCGGGGGGATCGCGAGGACGAGGACGGAGATGGCACGGCGCGTCGACCGGGCGCGCATGCTGCCGGCGAAGGCCGGCGGCGAGTCCGCGGCACCCATGGCCGCGAGGCTCGGCGTCGAC
>ERZ773083.1080-NODE-1080-length-19402-cov-9.130873_pt1 | contig 19402 bp, 15 predicted proteins | sample MGYA00511465_ERZ773083 | MGnify/ENA primary metagenome ERZ773083 (study PRJEB29015, sample SAMEA2738001) | human oral metagenome | biome: human oral; feature: human-associated habitat; material: dental | place: China | collected 2060 ... | reverse complement strand
AAGTTAATTTTGAAAAGAAAGCAAAAACTCAAATTTCTCAAATTGTCAAGAACGGTTGGGATAAGCTGCCAATCTGTATGGCTAAGACCCAATACAGTTTTTCAGACAATCCAGCCCTACTGGGAGCGCCAGAAGATTTTGAAATCACTATCCGTGAAGTCGTTCCAAAATTGGGTGCAGGCTTCATCGTCGCCTTGACCGGTGATGTTATGACCATGCCCGGACTGCCAAAACGCCCGGCAGCGCTCAATATGGACGTAGCAACAGACGGAACTGCTATTGGACTATTTTAAAACGAAAAAGGTTCGAGAGAGCCTTTTCTTTTTGAATTTGGTAAAATATACATGGTGATATACTTCATTTTTATGAAAGTAATAAGAAGAAAGGAACATTCGGATGAACATCAGATTAGCAAATAAAAATGACGCCGCTGCTCTTGTAGCTATTTACGCACCTTATGTGGAGAAAACAGCCATTACTTTTGAGTATGATGTTCCGTCGGTGGAGGAATTTTCTGGTCGGATTGAGAAGACTTTGGAAAGGTATCCTTATCTGGTGGCAGAGGAAGCCGGAGTCATTCTGGGCTATGCTTACGGTTCAACTTATTATGGTCGAGAGGCATACAACTGGGCTGTTGAGCTGTCGGTCTATGTAGCTGATGAGAATCGCGGCAGAGGGATTGGGAAGCAGCTTTATGACAAGTTGGAAGAAATTCTTGAACAGCAAGGTTTTGTTCATTTTCTGGCTTGCATTTCCCTGCCAAATGATGCTAGTATTTCTTTCCATAAAAACTGTGGTTATCAGCAAGTAGCGCATTTCCCAAAAATCGGCTATAAATTTGAGTGCTGGCATGACATAGTTTGGTTGCAGAAGAGTTTAGATAAACCAACAAGACCAATTAAATTATTCAAAGATATGAATGTTGAAAGTGAATGGTAATATGAAAGTAGAAGATATTTTCCAAGGATTAAAAGAAGTAGCAAACCCTGAAGATGCTGTTCACATGAAAGCATATATGAAAGACCAGTTCGAGTTTTTAGGAGTCAAAACACCTATTAGACGAAAGCTTTCCAAGGTATTTTTTAAGAAAAATCACAAGTCTACGATAGATTGGGAATTTGTCAATCAGGCTTGGGAAAATCCTTATCGTGAGATGCAATATGCGGTGCTGGATTATTTGCAATTGAAACAAAAAGCTTTGAAACCAAGCGATTTGCCAAAGATAAAGAAATTAGCACAAACAAAGCCATGGTGGGACACGATTGACTTTTTGTGCCGCTCAGTAGGCTTTATTTGCTTGCACTATCCTGAGACAAAGAAATTTGTGTTGGAGTGGAGCAGGGATGAAGATTTTTGGCTGCGGCGCCTTGCCCTTGAACACCAATTGCTTCAAAAAGAAGAAACGGATGTCCAGCTGCTGGAACAAATCTTAGTTAATAATCTTAATCAGACCGAGTTTTTCATCAATAAGGCCATTGGTTGGGCACTTCGGGACTACTCTAAGACTAATCCCGACTGGGTGCGGGCCTTTATCGGAAAACACAAGGATAAACTGAGCAAACTCAGTATTAAAGAAGGAAGCAAGTACTTGTTAGATCAATAGACGATAGGGTTTTCTCGTTTATCTTTTCCCTCCGCATCCATTAACAATTGAAATCATTTTTGAGTCAAAAGATAAAACATATCAGACAAATATCAATCAATAAACAAAAAAGCTGAACCAATCCTCTAGGATAAGCCTCCTAAGAGGAATTGATTCAGTTTTTTTATTTTTCTTCAAGAAAATTGATGGTATAGTCAAAGAAGCTGAGAACGTCCTCATTTAAAATCGTTGATTTTAGGCTGGCAAGATAGACGTAAAATATGATATTATCCTCCTTAGACAGAGGAATTTTAACCAATTTTTCCTCATCATTTGGAAAAGCAAAATCAGCCAAGAGACTGATGCCGATATTTTTTCTCAACATTTGCTTCAGCAGATTGACATCGTCCGTCTGAAAAAAGATTTCAGCTTTATTATGATGCTTTGGGTTTAACTCACAAAAAGCTTTCAGGTGAATGAAATGCTGGTCCAAGACGATAAAGGATTCATCAATCAATTCTGAAAAAGAGAGGACTTCTTTATCAGCTAACGGATGGGATTTAGACATGACGACAAATACTTCGCTTGAAAACAACCTCCGCAAGTTTAAGCTATTATACGAGAAGGAACCAAGCGTTGCAACAAAGCTGGCATCTAAATCTCCATTTTCCAAAAGGCGAAGCAGTTCGACAGAGCCTCTGCGAATAGGGCGAATTTTTTGGAAAAGGACAGCCTTGTCATCATTTTCAGGAATAAATGACAGTAAATAATTCATAATCATCGGCGGAAAGCCAACAGTCGAATAATGCGCTAAGGAGCGATTGATTTCTTTATGGGCAGAAGAAAGTTCTGGCAATATACGCTTGAGATGACTGAGGAGAATCTCTCCTTGCTCTGTCAAAGAAAATGTACGATGAGAAGGATCTGCTGCAATGAGCTTACAATTAAATTCCTCCTCTAAGCGTTTGACAGCGTAAGAAACAGACGGCTGACTAATAGCAAATTTATTTGCAACAGCAGTATAAGACTGGAGCTGCGTGAGAGAATAAAAATACTCAAAATCTTTTATGTTCATGCTTCAAGTGTAACACAAAGAGGTGAAATAAGGGCAAAAGAAAATTGATATAAGTAAATTTTATCCGTACTGTCGCTTTTGACTATACGCACAGCAAAAGATTAGAATGAAATACTGAAGCGACTACCGATCAAGGTTATCAAGAATGTCTTCAAAAATGCCAACGAATACTTCTTGTTTTTCCTTTGGTAGTTGTTTTATTTTCATATTTAAGCGTTTAAGGGAGAAAGCATGGTTTGAATCTCTCTTTCCTTCCAGACTTCTAAAGTCAAAAAATTCTTCCGGTGTCATATCTAAAGCTAAGATGACTTTTTCCAGAGTTTGAATGCTGAGATTGCTGCTTAGGTTTTCTAGTTGATTGATATATTTCAAGCCTAAACCAGCTTTTTCAGATAATTCTTCTTGACTTAAATCCTTTGCTTTTCTATGAAAGCGGACCTTATTAGCGATAAAGCGCTGTAAAAAAGTTGTTTTGTTCATATACCTATCATACAAGTTTCACATCATCTTTTTAACCCTATATATAAAACTTTGTATGATTTATGGCGCAATTTGTGCTATAATAAATATAAAAGGAGGCGAATTTTTTATAGTTGGTATGTTGATTTTAAAAATCAATTGTCATTATTCTTAAAATGCAAGGAGAAAGCTAGATGAAAGCACATGACATTTTAAATAATCCTTTTTTGAATAAAGGAACGGCCTTTACAAATGAAGAACGTCAAGAATTGGGATTGGTAGGACTTTTGCCTCCGTATGTCCAAACTTTGGAAGAGCAGGCGGCTCAAACCTATCATCACTATCAGCGAAAGCAAAGCAACCTCGAAAAGCGTTTGTTTTTAATGGAAATTTTCAACACCAATCGGACTTTATTCTACTATCTGTTCAGCCAACATATTAAAGAATTCAATCCTATTGTGTATGATCCGACGATTGCAGATACTATCGAAGGATACAGCGATCTTTTTGTAGACCCTCAATATGCTGGTTATCTTGATATTAACCACCCTGAAAATATTGAAGCAACTTTGAAAAATGCAGCAGGAGACCGTGAGATTCGCTTGATTGTGGTGACGGATGCAGAAGGAATCCTAGGAATTGGTGACTGGGGAACCAACGGAGTAGATATCTCAGTCGGCAAGCTTATGGTCTATACTGCAGCAGCAGGAATTGATCCAAAATCTGTTTTACCTCTGGTTATTGACGCAGGAACCAATCGCAAGGAATTATTAGACAATCCAAATTATCTTGGAAATCGGCATGAAAGAGTTCGCGGAGAGCGTTACTATGATTTTGTTGATCAATTCGTCCAAACAGCTGAGCGTCTTTTCCCTAAGCTCTATCTGCACTGGGAGGATTTTGGTCGCTTAAATGCTGCAACGATTTTAAATAAATACAAGGATAAAATCCCAACGTTTAATGATGATATTCAGGGAACAGGGATTGTGACCTTAGGCGGAATTTTTGCTTCACTTGACATCACCGGAGAAAAACTGACAGATCAAGTCTATCTCTGCTATGGCGGGGGTACGGCAGGTGCAGGAATAGCAGCACGTGTCCATAGAGAAATGGTTGTGGATGGTTTATCTGAAGAGGAAGCCTATAAACGATTTTTCATGGTCGATAAGCAAGGTCTCCTCTTTGATGATATGGATGACTTAACTCCTGAGCAAAAACAGTTTGCGAAGAAGCGCTCTGATTATCCAAATGCGGATCAGCTGACAGATTTGTTTGAAGTTGTGAAAACCGTCAAACCGACGATTTTAGTTGGAACTTCTACACAGCCAAATACGTTCACAAAGGAAATCGTAGAAGCGATGTGTGAAAACACGGCCCGTCCGATTATTTTCCCACTCAGCAATCCTACAAAATTAGCAGAAGCAACTGCGGAAGATTTGATTAAATGGTCAGATGGGAAAGCATTTGTTGCAACAGGAATCCCGGCAGATGATGTAGAGTATAAAGGTGTTACTTATCAAATCGGTCAAGCAAACAATGCCCTTATTTATCCTGGCTTGGGACTTGGGGTCATGGGAGCTGAAGCTAAACTATTGACAGATGAAATGATTGGCGCTGCGGCTCACTCTTTGAGCGGTATTGTGGACATTACCCAGCCCGGAGCTCCCGTTCTTCCGCCTTTCAAATATGTGACAGAAGTGTCTATCAAGGTAGCAGAAGCAGTTGCTAAAAAAGCCCAAGAGCAAGGCCTTGCTCAAGCAGACGAAAAAGACATGGCTAAAGCAGTACGTGATTTGAAATGGTATCCAAAATACTAGATAGGAGGTTTTTATGAATATCTTTTTAACCTCTATTCAAAGTATCATCCCGATTATTACAATCATTGTACTGGGCTATATCTTACAAGTAAGGGGCTGGTTCGGAGAAGATTTCGGTCCCAATCTGTCCCGCCTCATTATGAATGTAGCGTTGCCGGTTTCAATCTTTGTCTCTGTCTTGAAGTACCTGACTTTGAGTAAGTTGATTTCATTATCAAGTTCTCTTGTTTGGGTTTTGGTAGCTTTTGCCATTGGATACATTTTTGCTTTTGTTGCCGTTAAGCTCTTTAAAGTACAGCCAGGTCGTCGGGCAACGATGATTAATACCTTTGTCAATGCCAATACAATCTTTATAGGGCTTCCTTTGAATGTTGCTCTCTTTGGAGACGAAGCGCTTCCATATTTCTTGGTTTACTATATTGCGAACACCATCTCGACATGGACAATCGGGGTCTATTTCATGACAACCGACAGCAAGTCTGGCGAGAAAAAAGCAGGAAAATTTGACTGGAAGAAACTCTTGCCAGCTCCTTTGATTGGTTTTCTCGTTGCCTTAGCCTTTCTTATTTTAGGTTGGGAAGTGCCTAACTTTGCCAGCAGCACTCTTACCTATATCGGGAACTTGGTAACTCCTCTGTCTCTTATTTATATTGGAATCATTTTAGCTAAAGCAGGTCTGAGCACAATTCGCTTCGATAAGGATTCTGTTGTGACCTTGGTCGGTAAATTTATTTTAGCACCAGTAACAATGGTTGTTCTTTTGAATTTAGTAGCAAGCGGATTGCCTACAATGGAATACAAAACCTTCGTCGTTCAATCCGCTGCACCAGCCCTTGCAGTTCTTCCAATCCTTGCAAGTCAAGGAGACGGCGATGTGGAATTTACCACAAATGTTGTGACACTAAGCACGGTCTTATTTGTAGTCGTTGTTCCAATTGTTGTGACATTGCTTGGATAAACCAAGTCTTAAACGCAATAGCAAAACGCCCTGATAGAAACAATCGAGGCGTTTATTGATGTTAGATATTCTTTTGTTCTAGATGGTGCATATGGTTGTATCTAGTACCCATGGTAATAGTTAATTTCAAAATAGCGTAAATTATGAGCAAGAATAATTTGTTCAATTCGTAACTATAGTCCAGCTAGCCCTCTAGCCAATGTATGTTCGATGTCAAAGAAACGACACAGTTCAGAAAAACGTGTTTCAATAGTTCGTCTCATGGTCATCACTTTCCAATTGTTATGTTCTTCGGCTCCTGTCATGTTTTGTCGAAATGGCGTCCATAGATGATAACCTTCCTGTTTTAAGTCCTTTTTGAGTTCACTCACTGCTTAGGTAGCCTAAATCACCTAGGATAACCGATTGCCTACACCCATCTAATAGTTCATAAACCACCTTGATATCATGGACAGAGGCTGGTGTGACAATATAGTTCAGAATATAACCAGATAAGGTCACCAGCATATGAACCTTGAAACCATAAGTGTTTAGAGGCGTTGTAGTCAATATCGGCTAATCCTTTAAAAATGGCAACTCTGTGATTGCGAACAGGTTGGCAAAGTGGCAAAGGAAAACTATCTATAATGGCTAGTCTATCATATGGAAGCGTTTCACTCATAGTTTTTCGGATTAATTGGACTAGCCAAATCATTTGTCTAGACCGACGATTGAAACGACTTCTCTCTAGTAACTGACCACAAGGAAAGAGGTGTCAGATGTTGTAGAAATGGCGTTGTGACGTTATGCCTAGTTCAGCTTGTAACAAAAGCAAGACAAGAAGCGCTTCATCTGAAACTTTGCCTAAGCCAACATTACGCCGATGTTTAAAGGAATCTGGGCAATAGGTTTTATAAAAGTAATGACAAATTTGTGATAATTGGCGTAAATTTCATTCATTGTAAATGATGAGATTTAGCAGTATACTGTAAGTAGCTCATTTGGACTAACCTCCTGTATGTTTCGTCACTTACAGTATAGTCCTTTTGGGCTTTTTATTGTATGTTGAAATTAACTAGCACAACGGGTATCTAGTATAACGGATGCTAATAATCGTCAAAATAGTGGTGACTTTTCGGATAATATACTGGTAATAATAGTAGTCCTGATATTGTTAAAAAGTTACTATACATTTTACAATTAAATATGAACTTAATGAAACTCTTCTTTTGTTCGATATGAAATTAGTTTTTTAGTCCTGTATAACTAGTGGGAAGAAGTATCATGATTCTGTTATGCATTTAATTGATGAATAGATTATTTTATGATAGAATGAGGCTGTGGTAGATTTGATGAATTCTCAAAAAAATTTCTACTTGTTACAATGTAGAAAAAATCTATACAAAAATTCCAAAGATTATATACTTTTCATTTTACGAATTTTAAATATAATATATCCCTTGGAATTAGGGTGACGAATAAAAAACATTATGGCACAAAGTAATTAATAATATATTTTCAACGTTTTGTTTGCATTTAACATGTAATTTCCCTTTGAAAATTGGATTCAGAGGAGGGTTAGGTACTAAGTGGATTACTATTGCGAAATTATAGATTAAGGTGACAAAACTTAACACAAAGATTCTTCCTTTTATGAGGATGTTATCAAATATAGACAATGTCTATATAAGTTTTAAAAAATATTACTATATTTTCAAAAGCTGCCTTGGCAAAGTTTATTGGTGGATATTATAAGGCTTTGAATAGTTGCAAGATTAAATAATTGGTATCTATATTCCTGATAGAAAAGAATTGTATTTAATTCAAGGACATAATGGTAGAGATTTAACTGAAAAAAGAGTTTGTAAAAAGGACACTCAACAATACCCACAATTAGAAATTGTGTTTGTCAAAGTAGACAAAGGTTCATAGCATTTTTTCAAGATATTAGAATTGTTATAAGAAATCTAATTTGTGCAATCGCCAAATCTAATTAAGGCTTTTAATTAGATAAAAAGTATAATTTGTAGAGGATAGGTAGGAGAAGTGAAAAGTTTCAGCAAAAAAGAAAGCGCTTTCTAATTATACTGACTTATCTTAAGGAATGAAATTTGTACTAATTTGGTATGATTTTTAATTATATGAAAGGAATGAATTTGTTTATGGAGTTCGTTTGTAGTCCGTACTATATGCAGAGAGTCCCAGGATTGCCTCTTTACTATGCATGGCATGCCTTGAATAATGCTGAAAGTATTGATGATGTAGATATACTTATAGACTCTTTGAAACCAAAATCTAGAGAACTGTTTTGTTTAGCTGTTAGAATAGCAACAGGAAATGGGAGTATTTTTAACAGTAAATCTCATAAATCAAGGGAAAGTCTGTTGAAGTACTTATTGAGAATGTCCGCTAGACCAACTCCTTTCGGACTTTTTGCACAAGTAGCCTTTTCAGAATTTTGTGATGTTTCGACAAATTTGGAGGAAAATACAAATACCTTTAATGTAAAGCTTTGTGTTGAATGTAGTAATTTATGGTTGAACCAATTGATAAATCAAACGGAAAAAACTAACTTACGAAGAATTAAATATGTTCGCAATAATAATTGCTATGTTTCAGGAGATAGATATTACAATACGTCTTATACAAATCGGGCTAATCTATCTAAAAATGATACCCCATTTATGACAATAGATATACGAAACACGTCTGCGGTATTACTGATGATAGAATTAACAGAAACTTTTGTATCATTCTCAGAATTGTATAATAGTTTCGTAAGTGTTTATCCTAATTTGAGTAAGGATTCTTTTGACCAATTTCTAATATCATTATTGGAAGGTGAATTCTTATATTCGAATTTGAGAGTTCCAGCATATCAGATTGATGCTCTTGATTACTTAGTTCAAGCTACTAGTGAAAATAATATGATTAAGTTATCTAAGAGCTTAGAAGTACTTCAAGGGATTATGTCTGATTTTTCTGATAATCCTAGTATTGAGAAACTAGAATACATGCTGAACTTTATGTCTGATATTCATGAGTCTGATGATTATATTGTTGTTACATCAGGGCTAGTTTATCCTATTAAATCATTGACTAGTGAGGTCAAAGACAAACTAGAAAAATTCGCCTCTGCATTATCAGTAATTTATGTAGATAAGATGGATTTTTGTAGATTAGAAAAGTTTAAAGAACAATTTTATGATTATTTTGAGGCAAATACCTTGGTTCCTTTAGACAGTGTTATAAATGAGCATATATTTAACGGTTTGAGATTTTTAGAGGATACAATTGAGAAGCTGTCTATTAGAGAAAAACACATACAAAGTGTTATTAATCAACAAGTTATCATGACTCTAAAAGAAGGAAGGGATTTTCTGGAATTAAGTTTGAATGATTTTTCTAAGGATATAGTCTTTCCAGAGACATCTAATGATTTTTTAAGTTCATTTGATTTGAATTTTATAGTTTCTGATAGTTCTGGTCATATTTATATCGGACCTAATTATGGAGCATTAAAACAAGGAAATTCATTTCAACGATTTTATAGGTTATGGCCAAATACATTAAAAAATGAAGTTAAAGCTTTTTATAATCAGGAATCGTTGAATTATACAGAAGATATTCTTGTAGACTGTTTTGAACTTCAAAAATATGGTAAAGCTAATAATATTTTAAATAAAAAATGTAATTACAATCATTGTATTTCGTTTGGTACAACATTAGAAAGTGAAAAAGTAAAAGAATTGACAATAAATGATTTATATTTAACGCTTGATAAGCATAGAAATTTATCAATTGTTGAAAGAAAAACATTGAAGCGAGTACGAATAGTCAATGATAATATGCTTACTTCACTTTCCAATAGTAAAGTTGTACAACTGTTAAAAGAGATTACATATGAGTATGATAGAAAAAAAGTTGTAGAAAGATTAAATATTTTTAACAATCTTGATTTTTTATATACTCCAAGAATCATATTTGAGAATGTAACGGTAGCTCTAGAGACTTGGCGTTTAGATTCTTCTTGTATTTCAGAGACAACATTTGAAGAATTTCAGTCAGATTTGTTAAAATTTAGAGATAAATATATTGCTAAAAATATTGTGTATCTATCTAATAATGATAACAGATTGTTAATAAACTTAGACAAGTTAATTTTCAGAGAAATTTTATTTAAAGAATATAAAAAAGAGGGTAAACTTATCCTTCAGACTCCTGAAGATGCTGTCTTATTAGAGAACGAAGATTTTAAGTATTTGACTGAATACATTGTTTCGTTACGACAGAAATCAAATAAGTCAATTAATCTAGAAAAAAATCATTTTGAAATGTTTTATCAATATGATGAAGGATCTATAGTTCATTTTGGTGAAGAGGGATGGGTATCTATCAACATATATGGCTTAGGAAAAAGAGTGTGTGAGTTTTTTAAAGAGTTTAAAAAAGTGCTATGTTCGCTTGGAGAGTCAAAGGTAATTAAGTGGTTCTATGTGAACTATTATGACCATATTGGACAACACTTGCGATTGAGAATTCAATTTAGTAAATTATATGATTACGAAATTTATAATAGTTTTTTCACTTTCTTAAATAGATGTTGTAAGAAAAAAACAATTTCAAATTGGCACTTAGTTCCGTATAATCGTGAATTCTCAAGATACGGTGGAGCAGCATTGCTTGAAATATGTGAAAATATTTTTTATTTTGATAGTACAGAAACGGTTTTCCACGATAAATATTATTTAACTGAGATGGCAACTTTTTCAAAACTTGCTCAATACGGAGTTCATTTATTTAACACGTTAGAAGATTTTTCAGCAGCATTAGATAATTTCTTTAAGGATGATTATAATTATAGAAAGCATTATAGAAAAGAATCAAAAAAATATATGTCTTTACTTGAAGAGGCAATTGGAAAATCTAGAATTATTAAAAGTGATTTTGTTTGTTCCCTAGAAGAATTACGGGTAAAACTACAAACTGAGGCCATTTCAAGAGAATATAGAGAATCCATAGTATTTTCTATTATGCACATGCACTGTAATAGAGCTCTTAATAATTTAAATACAGAAAAGAAATTGCATCATTACTTAAAGTTTGCATTATGGGAGATAATGAATCGTAATAAATTAAAGTTGAAGATAAAAGAGAAATAAATTAGTTTATATGCGTATTAGGTCACTATCTAATAGAATATTAGGAGGATAATAAAGTGTCAAATCATGATGATTTTCAATTAGATACAAACAAAGTTAATTTTGATAATGATCAAGAAGTAAGAGGTCCGCTTTCTTGGCTAGGCGGAACAGTATTAACTTCAATAGTTACAGGCTGCACAGGAGATTGTTTAACAAGGCACTGTGCCGATAATGTTACAAAAAATACAGGCTGTACAGTTACGCATCCTAGATGTAAAAGGTAGCTAAAATATATAAAAAGTGGGTTTTAATATGAAGTGATTTAGGTAGTGGCTTAGTACGTATTTGGATATTTATAAGGTATATGTATAATTTCTTCTTTGAAATAACAGAGGGAGAGTGCGATGAAAAAAACTTGTGTTATTAGCGGTGGAAAAGAATATCAATCGAATTCTATTAATATAGCTAGGAAGATTGTAAATTATTTTGATGATTGGATAGTAAAGTGGATAAATTTGAATGAAGCGAATATTTCAATTGTAACAAACGGAGAGAAAATCTTTGATGTTGACCCATTAAAATCTAAAGATAAATCTGTTGCAAAAATTGCCTTTTTTTTAAAAGAAGCTGACATAATAATCTGGATAACACCCGTATATATGAAAAATGTATCAGGTGTATTTAAGGTCTTTTTAGATAGAATTGCTGTATACTCACATACAATGGAATTAGCAGGAAAATTAGGAGGGATTTTAGTTTTATCTGCTGGTAGTGAAACATTGTCCATTGAACAATATTTACAAGAAATTCAAATCAGTATGGGGATTAAAACAATTTTTTCTATAGGTTTAACTACAGGTGATATTTCACAGGATGAAATACAGGTGCAATTAGATAAGATTAATAAAGGTATTAAAGAGGGATTTTTTTTAACCAATGGAGAATTAGAGAGATATTTTTCAAATTTACAAAACATTTGGCTGAGTAAAGACACCTCTCGTTTCAGAAACTATGAAAAAGAATTTTACATTAACAACGAAATAGAGAAATTCAATTCATTCCAAGAGTATGCTGTATATAATAATTCAAGGAGTCTGAAAAATGAATTTAGAAAAGAAAATTAGAGAAGAAATGTATGAATATATGAAAGAGGTTGTCTCAAAATTAAATGTTAAAATTTTAAACAAAACAGTATCTCCTAGAGATTTTTCAGTTGTTTTAATGTTATATCCAATCATCCATGAATATTTTAATGTTGGTATGGAGTGGGAAGAATTTGTATATGAGATATGTTTATATTTCAAACACGAAATTGAAAATAATAGGATAAGTGATATTTCGGCATTTTCAGGTTTAGGAGAGATTGCTTTTGGAATTAAATGTTATTCAAATTATACTGGTAAATTAGTTACTTTCTCAAATCAAGTTGACGAGTTATTGTATATTAAGCTAGAAAAACATTCTGAATTTCTATTCAATAACTCCATAGTGAGTATGTCGGAGTACGATATCATAGGAGGTATATCAGGGATTGCTTTATACTTATCTAAATACTATGATAAACAATTTCCAAATACAGTTAAATATCTATGTTCTTTATTTGAAGTTGATAAGGATGGCGATATAAATATAAGAGTTTTGTGTGAACAACAATTTTTAGAGAAAGAAAAAATCGATTTTCCTGAGGGGCATATGAATTTTGGTCTATCTCATGGTATTTTGGGACCACTTTTGGCATTAAGCCAGATTTATAAAAATATTGACGAAATAAACTTGAGATGTAGTATTATAAAAATAATAAAGTTTGGTTTAGCAATTTATGAAAAATACTCCTATATAAAAAATGAGGTTATAAAATGGCCTTCTCAGCTAGATTATCGGAAATTTTCCAAAGGAATTACTATAAGAGAAAAGGATGTTTATAATTATCCAAGTTGGTGTTACGGATATGTAAGCATTTCAAATTCAATCAACAGAATTTGTAACACTACTCATGTTGAATTTAATGGCCATTTAACTATTGATATGAATAAGCAAATGAATGAATTAAGACAAATTATAGAGGAAAAAGATATATCTTTATGTCATGGAATTGCTGGTGAAATATTATTTTTGTCTTTAGTAGGTGATAATGAGATTATAGATACTAAGATTGAATTAATGTTAAGGATTATTAGAAATAATTCAAATGAGAAATTTTATTATAGAAAAAAGTATAGTTTAATATCCAATTCAGAAGATTTTTCAGTTTTTAAAGGACATCCAGAAAATTTAAATATTTTGGAAGGAACGGGGGGGATTTTTTTACTTTTTTCTAAACTTTTGTATAGCAACTCTGAAATTGAAGAACTATTATTTTTGAGGTAGATATATGGAGAGACTGTATGAGAAGTTATTTTTCAGTTGTGCAAAGTTCATTTAATTTAATAAATGGCTTTGAAAAAAAATATCTTTGGACATTTGTAATATTAACAGTTACAATCAATCTACTTTCTCTTTCTAGACTATTTATTTTACAATTCTTATTCAATAGAATCCAAATGAAAGCAGGAGTGGTAACAGAGTACTTGGTACTGATTTCCGTATATGTATTATCTGAAGTTATTGAGAAAATATGTGATGCTTGGTTTGCATATTATGGGACAAAAATACGCCTGAATTTTAAAGTATATGTTGACAAATTGATTCTTAATCACGGAGAGACTCTCTCTTTAAGCAGTTTTGAAAAGAGTGAGACTTTTGATATAATTCAAAGAACACAAAATCTAAATTCTGATGATATTTTGGATTTTTGTCAAGAACATATCAAAATGATTTCAACAATTATTAATATTGTTTCTTATCTTTATGTAATTATACGAGTATCTTATGGGTTGCTCCCTCTTGTTCTTATAATACCTATTATTCAATTTGTGGTAAATAATATAATCAATGAGAAACAGTATTCAATCCTTAGAAAACGGACAGACAAGACTAGAGAATCTTGGTATTATAAATTTTTATTACTATCTGGTACATATTTTAAAGAGATAAAGTTATTTAATTATTATAAAAAATTAAAGGAAAAACACATTAATTTGGAACATTATTTTAAAAGGCAAGATTTAAAGATTGCCAAAGAAAGCGCTACGAAAAATGGCTTATTATCAATTTTAAATTCAATTATTTTAGGAGCTGTTTTTGTTTTTACAATACTTAAAGGTTTTGAAGGAGATGTTTTATTAGGAGATGTTATCATTTTTATTAGATCCGTGAATTCTTTGCAACTACAAATTACAACTATTCTTAGTACGGGAACTGAGATATTGAAGAAGAGATTATATTTTGAACAGTTTTTAGAATTTTTTAAAATTGAAGTCTTCAGTTGGCAATCTGAGTTTAATGAGCATATCTCAAGTATAGAAGAGATAGAGGTTAAAAACTTATCATTTAAATATCCTAAAACTGAAAGAAATATCATAAAGAATGTAAGTTTAAAATTAAAAAGTGGAAATCTATATGCATTAGTTGGTCCTAATGGTAGCGGAAAAACAACATTTATAAAACTTTTACTAGGTTTATATAAGGACTACGAAGGGAAGATTATTATTAATGGAAGTGATTTATTGAAAGTAGATAAGTCAAGTTTTTTAGAATGTAGTTCTGTACTGTTTCAAGATTTTCTTAAAGTAGAGGGAACTTTAGAAGAAAATATAAAATTAAACAGTCAAAATGAGACTTCACTAAATACGTACTTATCAGAATTTAATTTGAATGAATTTTCTTATGGTAATGAACAATTTCAATTAGGGTATTGGTTTGATAGCGGTCAGCAACTTTCTGCTGGAGAATGGCAACGTGTTGCATTAGCAAGAGTTTTTTATAGAGATGCTACATTTAGAATTTTGGATGAGCCTAATTCTAATCTTGATGCGTTGTCAAATGAGAGAATGCTTGATTCTTTGAGAAATAGAATTCCAGATACTATAAATATTATTATACTTCATAATACTGAATTGTTTAAGAAATATATAGATTATTATTTAAAATTTTCAAAAGATGGAAGTATAGAGGTAATCAAAAATGAAGAAAAATTATGAGAAACTGATAGTAATTTTTTCACTAGGTATTCTATCTAGTCTTTGGATTATAGTATTGAAATTAGAGATTCTTCCAAAAGCTTATGAGAGAATATTAATCTTAATATTTACATTGATATTGATTTTGTTATGCTACAAAATTTCAATCAGGCACAAAGTTGTAAATCCTATTTGCAGGAAGCAACTAGAGTTCAAGAGCGCTCTTTATTCTATTGCCATAGCAGTTGTTTTACGATGTTTCGTAAGAGTGTTTGTTCCAATACTTGGTCCTTTTGCAAATGATGATTTAGTTGATTTACTTTATGCTAAATTGGGAGAGCCTCTTCTTCTATTATTTTTTATAATCTTTATGCCAATACTTGAGGAGTTATGTTTTAGAGGAATAATTATGAATTACTGTTATTCAATGAGTCGAAAGGGACTGATAATTACGTGTTTACTTTTTGGTGCTGCACATGCAACTAGTGAAAGCAATCCAGACTCATTTATCAAAGCATTATTATTTTATAGTGCAATGGGACTTGGGATGAGTTTACCTTATTATAGAGAAAAAAAAATCGAATATTCTATGTTAACACATATTCTTAATAATGCACTTGCTACATTGATGTTATAAAATGTAATTAATGAAAATAATAAGATGTTAAAATTGAATTGAAATCTGGTAAAATTCTATGATGTGATTTGCACTCCAAAAGTTGGATAGGAAATCTAACTTTTGATTTCTGATCAATTATAGCAGATGAATTATAACTAAGCGCAAGAGAACCTAGCATCTTTCAGTATTCAAGAAGGTAGTAAATATTTGTGATTTCAAATGATTGAAAAATATCTTTTTTATCGTCATTCCTATTGTTATGATGCTAGATATTTTTTTGCTCTAAGTGATGTATATGATTGTATCTGGTATAATGAATGATAATAATCGTCAAAATAGTAGTGACTGTCCAGATAGCGTATTGGTGAATAAAGCGTGTGAGAAATCCAGTAAAAACAGCACCGCCGATGAAACTAGCGACAATCATAGAGTAATTAGCCGCTTGCCTTCTAATAATATGTCTACGATCTTTAAAACGAATATATTCATACCAAGCAGTGACCATTTTCCGATAATTTCCTGAGGTCATCATAATCATGTAGGGGTGAGACTCGACTTTTGAGCCTGTATAAGTTAACATGACCATTCCTGTAGAGGTTGCAAATAATATCACCCAGATAAAATAATGAGAGTGAAAGAACGGAAAGAGGAAAGTGATGAGAGTTAACGGTAAGATTCCCCAAGTACGCCAATGTGAACTTTGAGCCTGTTCTTTAAGTAGAATACCAAGGATAAAACCAAAAGTAAAGAAGACAAGTGAAAGAATGCGATAAGCCGTCTTTACGGTTGGACCATCCCAGTCGGCTACAATTAAAAGAATATTCCCTGTTTGGGTTGCGATTAGCGTACTAAATTGCATATGCGAGAAAACATCAAGGCAGCCACCTACAGCACCAAGTAAGAGAGCCATTATTCTCGTATCCTGAGGCATAAGGACAGGCTGTTTTGTTGTATCCATAATTTTTTATCCTCCTAAAATTATTTTACTCTTTTAAAATGTTAATTTCAAACGTGGAAGGAGTTGAGAATGTAATAGTTTTTCTTGACATAATTTGATAAGTATAGTAAGATTGGTTCATGCGATGAGTCGATAGGTGGCGCAAGCCACATATTGAGCATGGGAGGTCATATACGCAGGAGCGGACCTTGATGAGTTGTGTGAACCTGCTCATCACACGAAAGTGCCTTTAGTCCCCACTTTTGGTGGGGATTTTTGTTTGTAGTAGATGACTTCTATTGAGGCACAAAGAGAATGAGGCCAGTACTCTCTTTTGATATGGTAACGCAATGATAATTCTCATTTTGCGATTCTGGAAAATTCGGAAATTAAGAGCTTGTCGTTTAATATCCTTGATGAGTTTATTGATAATCGTCAACTTGACATTTGAATAGATTCAAGGACGTTAGTGATGTAACTTTTGTAGGCCAAAAAGCTCTATAACTTTTGTATGGGATCTACCCACTACAGAAATTATAGAGCTAGGAAAAGACTGGCAAATGAATGAGTTGCAAATCGATTATATATATTTACTTTATTCCAGTCGCCCTTCTTTGCGATAGACTTCGTCTGGTCGCCAATTCCAATTGGATTCGAAGTGGTGCAGAAGTTCAAAGCTAGCTGCAGGCCCCATAGTACCTGATTTGTAATGATGAAGAGGAACTTCATTGTTTGCCCACAAGGCTTCAATGCGATCAATCAATTCCCAGCTAGAACGCACTTCATCCCAATGGCTGAAGTTCGTTGAGTCATTGTTTAACACATCGTATATGAGCTTCTCGTAAGGCTCTGGTGATGCACCAGAGGCGGTCGCATCTGTACGATAATCAAGTGTTAGCGGAGCTAAGCTAAACTGTTCACCTACTTCTTTGCCGTTCATGCTAAGAGAAAAACCTTCAGTTGGCTGAATGTAGATGGTCAACACATTTGGTTGGAGCGAGGAGCCAAAAATGGATTCCACTTGCTTAAAAACAATGTTGACATGAGTTCCTTTAGCAGTAAGACGCTTTCCAGTACGAAAGAAAAATGGAACACCACGGAAACGCTCACTATCTACAAAAAATGCACCAGAAGCAAAAGTTTCTGTAGTAGATTCTGGATTAACATTTGGTTCGCTGCGATAGGAAATATATTTTTTTCCATCAACTTTGCCAGAAGTATATTGACCGCGAATAAAGAGCTTTTTCAGATCATTATCAGTAGGCTTATGTAAGTTCTTGAAAACCTTAATCTTCTCAGCTCGAATGTCATCTTTGGTGAATGCTTTTGGTTTGTCCATAGCAAGTAAGGACAGGAGCTGGAGTGTGTGATTTTGTACCATATCACGTAGAGCGCCTGAATGATCGTAATAGCCACCGCGCTCCTCCACGCCTAACTTTTCTGCAAAGGTAATCTGGATATTGTCAATATAATCGCGATTCCAGATATTTTCGAAAAGAAGGTTGGCAAAGCGAATGGCAAAAATACTTTGAATCATTTCTTTTCCGAGGTAATGGTCAATACGGAAAATCTGGTCTTCGTCAAATGTTGCCAGCAAATCATCGTTCAACCTGCTAGCAGAGGCAAGATCTGTACCAAAGGGTTTTTCTACAATTAAGCGTTCAAATCCTTTTCCATCAACAATTTGTTCAGATTTGAGGTGCTTGGCAATCGTTCCAAAAAACTGAGGTGCCATAGATAAAAAGAACAATTTATTGTGTTCTGCGTGATAGTGGTCATTGAGACGATTTTGTAGTTTTCTTAATTCAATATAATGCTCGGTATCTTGCACATCGTGACTTTGGTAGTAGAAATGGCTAGCAAATTCTTGCGCTTGCTCAGGGCTATCTGCTAGGTCTGTTATCGACTCTACTACAACAGATTCAAAATATTCCTTACTCCAAGGTCTGCGAGCCGTACCGATAACAGCAAAATGCTTAGACAGATTGCCAGATTTATACAATCTAAAAAGAGAAGGATAGAGTTTTCTTTTTGCTAAATCTCCACTAGCACCAAAAATTGTAATAATCAATTTTGAAGACATTTTGAATACCCATTTTCTAATATTTTATTTATTTTACCATAAATTGATTAAAATTTCTGATTTTTGATAGCTCGAAATAAAGAGTAAAAAAGATAAAAAATAAGGATAACAAGGACAAATAGAAGAAGAAAAACAAGGTGCACACCAGTTGTGGTATCAGGAGCCTGATTGATGATGACAGCAGCGGTAGCTGTTCCTAAAGCACCGGCAAATGTTTGCGCCATTTGAAAAAGTGCTGTAGCATCGGGTGATTTTTCGCGACTAATTTGTGAAACAGATAATGCCATTGTGTTGTTGAACGCCATATTGCGCCCGATCGTGAAGAAAATATAGAGTAGAATGATGAATGGCAATGTTAGGGCTTTTGTAAAGGATGCAAAAACGAAGATAGCTAAGAAAAAGAGAATATTGCCACCATATAAGGAAAATTTGGGTCCTTTGTTATCATATAATTTGCCTACGAAAGGTGCTGAGAAAGCTCCTAACATTGTTCCAGGAAGTAACGCAAAACCAGATGCAGAAGTTGCTTGGTGTTTTACTAAAACCAAGAAATTAGGAATTAGAAAATTTGCTGATAAATTGGAAAATTGATAGAGGAAAAACGGGATGAGTCCGAGTAAAATAGCTGGATTTTTTAAAATACGAATATCTAAAAAAGGATGTTCCACTGTTAAACTTCTCCAAATGAAAA
>ERZ773083.1076-NODE-1076-length-19480-cov-79.303526_pt1 | contig 19480 bp, 27 predicted proteins | sample MGYA00511465_ERZ773083 | MGnify/ENA primary metagenome ERZ773083 (study PRJEB29015, sample SAMEA2738001) | human oral metagenome | biome: human oral; feature: human-associated habitat; material: dental | place: China | collected 2060 ... | reverse complement strand
ATACGCAAATTTGACTCTATGGACCACGTCGCCTGAGAGCCGAAAAACCACTCACTTCGCGAAGACGATGTGAGTGGTTCACTCACATCGCGCAGTCACACGCCATTGCAGTATCACGCCGTTGCGATCGCGCCACCACAGCCGTCCGCGAGCGTCACCGATACTGCACGATCGCCTCCAAGACCTCGGTATCGCCGTCGGACATCTTGATGATCCTCCCGTAGCTGTTCTTGGCCTCGAGCACACCTGCGAGCACGGCGGCCACGTTTGCGATGGAGTTGGGAGAGGACCTTTCCGTGACGTGCAGGTTCACCCTGCCGCTACCCGGCCCTTCGACCAGGCTGCCTGGCTGCACGATGGTGTACACGAGGTGGGTGTTGTTCATGAGCCACTGGTCGGCAAAGAACTTCGCGATGTTGTAGTCGGTGATCTTAGTCAGCGCCGGGTCACCCCACTTCTCAGGCTCGTCGGCAAAGACGGAGCTCAGCATCACGAAGCGTCTCACACCCGTCGCCTCGCATGCCTGCATGAGCTTCACGGCACCGAACGCGTCGGTCTGCAGGAGGTCCTTGCCGCGCGAGCCCGCCACAAAGTACACGGCGTCGACATCCGCGACCAGGGCCTTAAGCTCCTTTGCGTCGGCATGCAGGTCAAGCGCGGTGGACTGTACCTCCCGGTCGGCCACGTTCTCTGGCTTCCTGGCTCCGGCGACCACTTGGTGACCGGCAGCCTTCAAGTTGGCGATGAGCTCTGTCGCCACACGACCGGTGGCACCCGCTACGAACACTCTCATGGCTATTCTCCTCGTTGTCCCTATGGACCCGCGCGCCAGTGCCCCACACCCTGACAACAGTCCCTCGAAGGCCCCGGCACGTGGACCCGTCCTGCGACAGGTAGAGCCATGGGGCCTATCGAGATCGATGGTACCCCACCCCCACGGATGTCCATCCCTTGACCTGCACGCATTTATGGGACCATAAGCCCTTTTCATGGCCTACAGTGAAGGGAAGCCACACTGACGAAGGGATCACGCCATGAAGACCTCGTTCGACTTGCTCAACGACCCGTTCCTTAATAAGGGGACAGCCTTCGACGCCAAGGAGCGCAGGCGCCTCGGTCTGGTGGGGCTGCTTCCTCCCCAGGTGCAGACGCTCGAGGAGCAGGCGTGCCAGGCCTACGACAACTACCAGTCCAAGGACAGCGACATCGCCAAGCGCCGCTTTCTCATGAGGATCTTCTCGCAGAATAGGACGCTCTTCTACAAGCTCTTCTCCGAGCACGTCGAGGAGTTCATGCCCATCGTCTATGACCCCACCATCGCCCAGGACATCGAGGAGTACAGCGAGCGCTACGTGGACTCCCAGTACGCCTGCTACCTCTCTGTGGACGAGCCCGACTGCGTGGAGTGGGCGCTTGCCAACGCCTCGGGGGGCCGCGACATCGACCTCATAGTGGTCTCCGACGCGGAGGCCATCCTCGGCATCGGGGACTGGGGCACCAACGGCGTGGAGATAGCGGTCGGCAAGCTCATGGTCTACACGGCGGCGGCCGGCCTCGACCCCGCGCGCGTGCTGCCCGTTGTCATCGACGCCGGCACGAATCGCCAGTCGCTGCTCGATGATCCGCTCTACCTGGGCAACCGGCACAAGCGCGTGGACGACGAGACCTACTACGCCTACGTGGACGACTTCGTGCGAACGGCCGAGAGGCTCTTTCCCCACCTATACCTGCACTTCGAGGACTTTGGGCGAGGGCATGCCGCCACGCTCCTGAACAAGTACGCAAAGACCTACCCCGTCTTCAACGACGACATCGAGGGCACGGGCATCGTCACGCTCGCGGGCATCCTCGGTGGCCTCAACATCACGGGGGAGAGCCTGCTTGACCAGACCTACCTGTGCTTTGGCGCCGGAACCGCCGGCTGCGGCATCGCCGAGCGCGTACTTCAGGAGTTCGTCGACCAGGGCATGGGCCGCGAGGAGGCGCGAAGGCGCTTCTACCTCGTCGACAGGCAGGGGCTCCTCTTCGACGACATGGATGACCTCACCCCCGAGCAGCGTCCCTTCGCACGCAGGCGGTCGGAGTTTGCCGACGCGTCCAAGCTCACTTGCCTGGAGGCCGTCGTGGCCACGGTACGTCCCACCATCATGGTGGGTACCTCGACGGTCCATGGGGCCTTCACGGAGGGGGTCATACGCCAGATGGCTGCCCACGCGAGGCGACCGATGATCTTTCCCCTCTCCAACCCCACCAAGCTTGCCGAGGCGAGTGCGACGGACCTCATCGCATGGACGGATGGACGGGCGCTCGTGGCGACGGGCGTGCCCTCCGCGCCTGTCAAGCATGCGGGGGTGAGCCACGACATCGGCCAGGCTAACAACGCGCTCATCTATCCCGGGCTTGGCCTAGGTGCGATCGCGGCTCACGCCAGCCTCGTCACCGACCAGATGATCTCCAGGGCAGCTCACTCGCTCGGCGGCATCGTGGACGTGACGAAGCCTGGGGCGGCTGTGCTCCCACCCGTGTCGAGACTGACCGAGTTCACCGAGAGAATCGCCGTCGCCGTCGCTCACGAGGTTGTCAAGCAGGAACTCAACCAAGTTCCCATCGAGGACGTGGAGGCAGCCGTCAGGGCAACCAAGTGGGTGCCCGAGTACGCGGACGCCCTCTAGCGTGGGGGACTCAGAGACGGGCTAAGACCACCCGACGCCAATGAGACGTCGAGCGAGGCCTCCGTCCGGCACAGAGAGCCAATATGCGAAGACGTGAGCCGACCGACCCACAGGAGGTCAGCCCATGGCACCACGCACGGGGGATGCGAGTCAGCACGATCGACGGGTACATGACTCTATCGCATGACATCACACGTATGGGGAACGCAGATGGATGAGACACCAGCGTCGCGTTAGTCCGGACCACCCAGACTGCGTTTTTCCGTGAGGGGTCGGGCCCAGAGTGCGCTTTTACGTGAGGGGGCTCGACATTTACCCAGGTGAGGAAAAGCGCATTCTACGGAAAAGCGCATTCTGTATCCGGCGGCTCACGGAAAGGCGCACTCTACAGCCACAGCGTGACGAAAAAGCGCACTCTGGCTGCGGAGCCTCACGGAAAAGCGCATTCCATAGTTGCAGCCTCACGGAAAAGCGCAGTCTGTGCGTTGGACCTCATGTAAAACCACATTCTGCCGATCGCACCTCACGGAAAGACGCAGTGTGCGTGACTGCCCGCATACAGAGTGCGCTTTTTGGTGAGATGCAGCCGCAGAGTGCGCTTTTACGTGAGGCGGCTCGACGTTTGCCCAGGTGAGGAAAAGCGCATTCTACGGAAAAGCGCACTCTGTATCCGGCGGCTCACGGAAAGGCGCACTCTGGACCGGGCAACGTGACGGAAAAGCGCACTCTGGCTGCGGAGCCTCAACGTCGTAGTTCTCAAAGTCCAGCGTCATCGTGCGCCCTCCCCGGCGTGGGCTGGTCACCCCTGCGAGTCCCTAAAATCGGGCGATAGGGCGGGACGGTCACGCCGCCAGTGCGTGCCAGCTGTGCCTGCGGGTCCCAGCCCTCGGGGGGCAGCCCGTCCGACGGGAACTTCCACCTGCAGTCGCCGGCGACCCAGCGCTCGCGCCACTCGGCGACGAGCCTCTCCCTGTCCTCGTAGGGGAAGTCGTCGAGGCCGAACTGGAAGACGCAGCACGGGCAGATGTCGTCCGAGCCGACGCCCCTCTCGTTGAAGGCGGGCTCGACCAAGCTGCCGCAGCCGCAGACCGGGCACACGTTCTCCCCCATGTCATGTCTCCTCTCGTGCGTGTTCACGGCATGGCCCATCCCTGATTGTCGAAGTAGGCCTAGCCTCCGGTGGGCGCGAGGTAGGTCCTTGTCGTCCCGTCGGGGTTGCATGAACCGAACAGGTTGCGGGCGGCGTCATACACCCGTGTGATCCCCTCTTTATCGACTCTTACCTGGTACTGTCCCTTGTTGAGGTAGAGCTCGTGGGCCATCTTGGTGTACTCCTCCTCAGATGTGGCGCACACGCGCATGGTCGAGAGGAACTCGTCCTTCTTCTTCGCCGCGCACCTTCGGTCCGCGCCCCCAAGGTCAGAGAAAGTCGCCTGCCCTACCATGCGAAACCCCTAGAAAATGGCTCTTATCTGCAATTATTGTATCACGGGAGGCATTGGGAGGGCAGATCGGCGATCCCTCCCGCATGTGGGCGTCGGAAAGGCAAGTTAGCCAGCACTTCCGTAGGGTCGATTCGGCGAGAACGTCCGGATGTACTCCTCGGGCGTGAGCCGAATGACGACCGATGTGGCAAACGCAGTCTCGTCTCTTGAGATCAGGTACTGGCAACCCTCACACTCTGCTGCGACACGGATGAGACCATCCTCGTAGTCCGGCTCATCGGATGAGAGTGCCTCCTCACAGACATGTCGATCAAAACTTGCAAGGAGGAAGGCATCAAGGAACAGGGAGATCCAAGCTCTACGAGTCTCCTCGCTAAAGTCCCTCCGCGTGATGAAGTAAAAGTCCTTCAAGGAGCCGGGAAACACATATCCTATGGCGTGATTGTCGGCAATATGATCGAAGAGCCACTGTGCTGCCTGCGCTCCGAGCCGATGCCCGACGGCGATGTCGAGGAGCGCATTGGTATCCAGAAGCAGCCTATCCACGGTGTGCCAGCTCCTCTTTCAGGCCTACGGGAGTGAGGCCCTCCAGAAACTCGGAACGTGGTGTAGTCCTGCGGAGACCCCTCATGCGAGCCTTGAGGCTGTCGGTGGCCGCAGCGTCATCGATGGTGGGGATTTTCCCCGTGCGGGCGATGGCCTCCCACACGGATCGGATAACTGACGCCTGCGTTTGCCCCGCCTTTGTTATGTAGACGTCCGCCTGTGCCTTTATCTTGGAATCGACCCTTCCTGCCACAAGCGACGTACCCATCGGGTCTCCTTTCAGGAATATTATCAATCAACTGCCTTTACTATACCCCACTCTCTGTTAGAGCGCCGTCGGCATGGCCAGTCCCTCCTCTCAATGGGACCAGAAAGGCCGCGACTCCCTCGCGAGGGTGAACCGTGTGTTGTCGTAGCTCCCCGTCGCCGCCCGACCCGGCAGGGTGTCCCCCTGTCGACGTCCGGCCTCCTCGTCTGCTCGCCCCGCGGGAACCAAAACACCGGGGCGGTGGTAGCCTCCCCGGCAAGACCCCCGAGGCGCGCCGGGACGCCCTCAGGCCTCGCAGGACCCGTCGCCGAGGTCGCCCCCACTGGCCACGCACGTCTCGGGCTCGATATGCCACGCTCAGCAGCTTTTGGAGTCCAGCCTCATGGCACGTCACTCCCCCGTCGTGGGCTGGTCGCCCCTGCGGATATCGGGTCTCGGTGGGTAGGGCGGGACGGTCACGCCCCGGGTGCGTGCCAGCTGCGCCTGCGGGTCCCAGCCCTCGGGGGGCCTCCTGCAGCCTGTCGCGTACTTCCACCTGCAGCCGCCGGCGACCCAGCGCTCGCGCCACTCGGCGATGAGCCTCTCCCTGTCCTCGTAGGGGAAGTCGTCGAGGCCGAACTGGAAACCGCAGCACGGGCAGATGTCGTACGAGCCGGCACCCCTCTCGTTGAAGGGGGGCTCATCCAGCCCGTCGTAGCCGCAGACCGGGCACACGTTCTCTCCCATGTTCATGTCTCCTCTCGTGCGTGCGTTACGGCATGGCCCGTCCCTGATTGTCGAAGTAGGCCTGGCCACCGGTGGGCGCGAGGTAGGTCCTTGTCATCCCGTCGGGGCTGTATGCCTCGAACAGGTTGCGTGCGACGTCGTACACCCGTGTGATGCCCTCCTTATCGACGCTTGCCTGGCACAGTCCCTTGTTGAGGTAGGGCTCGTGGGCCATATCGGCGTACTCCTCCTTCGAGGTGGCGCCCACGCCCTCGCCATGGTCTGCATAGTGCCCTGCGAGGGTTTCGGGCTTTTCCCAATAGTTGTTCGCCGCCCGCGTCACCTGAAAGAGCACCCGCTTGATGGCGCAGACGAGCTCGGCCTCGAGCTCGTCGATGCCGACGGACCCCTGTTCGCAAGACGCGGTGCCTTGGGGAGCGCGACGAAAAACGGAAAGGATCCCACCTTCCACCCCCTGACCCTTGGCAGGCCAAGGGATACCTCCACAGAGGCGATCATCCCCACATCGATGCCGTGGCGCTCGAGCTCCGTGTGCATGCGCTCCGAGCCATAGGAGAGTATCTCGACCGGATGGGTGCCGCATGCGTTTGCGAGCGGGTCCAGGCCGTCAGGAAAGTAGTGGTGGGTGATTGATGGGAGACAGGCCTATGCGGACTGGCCTTCTGCCCTCCATGGCGGCTATGGCGTCGGTCGCTTCGTCCATCTCGGCTATGGCACGGCCCGCGTGGGCGGCCAGGACCTCCCCGGTCCTCGTGACGAAGCCCTGCCCCTTGCCTGAGCTCTGTCGGTCGAACAGGGTGGTCCCCAGCTGCCGCTCCAGACGCGCAATGGCGAGCGACACCGCCGGCTGGGTCATGCCCAGGCTACGGGCCGCACCGGTGAAGCTCCCCTCCCGCACCGCACGCTGGAAGATCTCAAGGTCGCGAAAGCTCTCTGTCGGTACCATCACACACTCCTTGCCTCTGCCGCTTCTTCCGGGATGGGAGGCACGACCGCTGCGACCTAGCGACTCTTCGGGTACGGGACAAGCTCCAGCTCATCCTTGAGAAACTCCCCGAGGAAAATGTCTCGCACGCCTTTGTAACCTTGCTCCCCCACCTTCTTGGCGACCCACGCCTCGTCTCGGCCGATGAGCTCGAGGGCCTCGCGGTTGATACGGCCGTTGCTGATGACGAGGAGCTCCACGTCATCATCACCCGCACACACGGTGGTCAGGCGTCCGTTTTGCTCCATGACGGTCGCCTTCACGTCCCTGATGCTGTGCACGCCCTCCTCGCGCAGGTGTCGGCTCAGCTGGTCGGCCGTCAGCCCCACTCGAGCGCACTGGGCCACGTCGACCTGGCCATCGCGCACCAGCACCCTCGGCCTGCCAGCGACGACGGACCGGAAGAAGCCACTTGCCTCTATGAGCACCTTCACGATTATGACGACGAGGGACCAGACCAAAAGCACTATGCAGAAGTGCAACACCGTGATCGAGGGGTTGTAGATGACGCCCCCTATGATTCCACCCAGGACGTAGTTCTGTATCTGGTTCAGGGGCGTGTTGATAGAGAACTCGTACTTTCCCAACAGGTTGATCTGCAGGATCATGACCAGCATCCCGATGAGGAACTTACCGGCAACAACAGCGTATGTATCCACGGTGCTATCCCTCCTGGTTCACGTAGACGTTATGGTCGATGATGTGGGTGCGCTCAAGGGAAAACGAGTTGTTATCATCATTGAGGTGTACGAGGTAGTCCTCGCCCTTGAAGCGGACGATCATCCCATCTGCCAGGGAGGTCGAGTTGACCAGAACCTCATCCGTGGAGACGCCCTGGTCGGTCGCCACTCCCTCTATGAACTTGACCAGCATCTGCGACTGGGAGCTTCTCAGACTCACCTGCGAGTAGTTCTCCACCTGCACGCCCAAAAGGATGAGGGTGAGAACCAGCATGCCTATGCCCACGTCACGCCAGCGGGTCTTGATCCTGTTACGCACATAGACCGAGCTGAACACCACGGCTAGGATCAGGAAGAAGATGATGAAGGCAGCCCTCAGCCTCAGGTCGAAGGACTGGTGGCTAAGGATGTACTCAAGGTTGTAGAATCGCATGCACTCACCTTCCATGCATAGATCAGACAGGACCCCGTGAGCCAGGACGACTGATAATAGCACGACTCGGTCGCATCGCCCAAGAACCTCGCCTTAGGCGGACAGCGTTGCCGCCGGTATCACGTACACGCCATCCTTGCGCCGGTACGCAAGGCTGCCCTTCCCCACGATGACGGCAAGAAACGCCGGCTCCGCAGTGCGAGCGGCCGGGTTTTTCAGCACCTTGTCCCGAAGTCGCAAAAGACTTCCTGCCCCCTCCCCAACCTTCGCGTCGCTCAACTTGATCTCTATGCCAGCCCAGCGGGAGGCATGCTCCACTATCACGTCAACCTCAAGCCCCGTATCGTCCCGGTAATAGGACAGCGTGTTGCCCATGCCCGGGTAGGAGGACAAGAAGACCCTCAGATCGCGCAAGACGAGGTTCTCGAAGAGCATCCCAAGCGTCTGTGTGTCGCGAGACAGACGCTCAGGGGTGGCATTCAGGAGCGCGACCGCAAGCGAGGGGTCGACGAAGTACCGTTTGGGCTTGACCCTCACGCGCGCCTTCGCGCGCATCGGGGGTTCCCAGCCACACAGGTCCTCGGTAAGATACAGGCGATGGAAGAGCTCAAGATACGACGCGATGGTCTCGTCGCTCGTCCTGCCACTCGCACGGCCCATGTCACGAGAGAGCGTCTTGTATGTGACTGCCTGGCTCTCGTTTACGGCAAGCGCCCGCATCAGACCAAACGCCAGCTCGGGCGAGCGGCCCTCATCGATAACGTTCACGTCCAGAATGGCCTGTATGTATTGCCCCGCAGTCTCCATGGCGGCGTCGTCCTCAAGCCCCAGGTTTGCCGGCCACCCACCACGACAACACCACCGTGCCACGTCTCGGAGCCCCGTCTCCCTCCTGAAAGAAACGTGGGCATCCCCCCGAAGAGGCTGCGTAGGCTGACCTCGGCTGTGGAATCTCCTGTCTCGGCAAGCGTCATGGGACGCATGGTGAGGCGTGCGATACGTCCTGCGCCAGAGTGACGCAGCCTGTCGCGCTCGTCCTTGCGCAGACACGTTGAGCCCGTGAGCAGGAGCAGCCCGCGGCGATTTCCAGAATCATCGACAAACCTGCGGGCAGCGTCCCAGACCTCAGGTACCTCCTGCCATTCGTCGACAAGGTGAGGGGTGTCACCGAGCAGGGCCAGGGAGGGATCCACCTGAGCAGCCTCGCGTTCCGGCCTGACATCGAGCTTAGAGACGCTTGCGCAACGTGACAGGGCCGTCCATGTCTTGCCACACCATTTAGGACCCGTGATCTCGACACAACCGAAGCCGCGCATGAGGACATCGAGGCGCTCCTCGATCAGTCGCGGACGGTATCCGACGGGCGTGAGCTGTTGTCTCTCCTGTTGCATCATGGGTCCTTGCCGCGAAGTGAGTGAATCACTCACTTCCATCTAAAGTTCAGTAAGTCTCTGAGCTGCTCCTATGAGATTTGCCCTCTTGGCTGCACGCTGATTTGGGCGAGAAAGCCACTCACTTCGTGATGATGTCGCGAGCGAGTCACCCACATCGTACGGGCGGGCAATGTGGGTACACGAGGCGGCCGTACCACCTTCAAGCGAGAGCACGACAGCGCCCGCTCAGCCTGACCGCAGGTCCATGACCCTCGGGGGCACGAGGCGTGACAGGGAGTCCGACCGACACACCAGGCGCAGCCACGGCCAGGCGTACCTTGGCGCAGAGAGACGACGTGCGGCCGCAGCGCCTTTCGCGAGGCCCTCGCCACTACCCGTGGTCCCGCCGCCGTCACGGTGCCCGGCAGGGCCCGTGCCGACCATGAGCCACTCGAAGCCAGGCTCGTCGATCAGGACCTCAAGCAGCTGCTCCCAGACGCCCCTGTCCCTCAACCTGCAGAAGCGTCGATGCGTGTTCTTCCAGCCGCCAAAGTCGGGCGGCAGGTCGCGCCACGGGGAGCCGGTCCGAAGGATCCAGAGGACGGCATTGACAAGGCGCCTGTTGTCCTCGGCGATGCCTCCCCACTCTCCGACCCTGCCGGGCAGGCGAGGTTCCAGCCGTGCCCACACCCGATCGTCCAGATCGTCGCGGTGGTGGTCTGCCCCTGCCATCGAAGCCCCCTCACGTCGGCACGCATGACGTCGCCGGGCCCGTTCTTGCCGTCACGCTCACGACCACGCCGCCCCTATCCATCAAGCAGGCTAAAGTCCACGTGGCAGTAGCCCCCAGGATTCTTCTTGAGGTAGTCCTGGTGGTAGCTCTCGGCCGCGTAGAAGTTCTGGAGCGCCATGAGCTCGACCACGATGGGCCGCTCGTACTTCTCCTGTTCCTCCGCAAACACCGCCCGCAAGGTCGGGAGGTCCGCCTCGTCCGTGTAATAGACCCCGGTGCGGTACTGAACACCATGGTCGCCTCCCTGGCGGTTCAAGGACGTCGGATCTATCACGCGGAAGAGCTGGCGCACGAGCTCGGCGAGGCTCACGCGCGCCGGGTCATACTCCACACGCACGCACTCCACATGCCCCGATCCAAGGCACACCTCCTCGTAGCTGGGATTTTTTGTGGCACCGTTCGCATAGCCGCTCGTGGTCGCGACGACGCCAGGCACGCGCGAGAAGTACTCGTCAATGCCCCAGAAACAGCCGCCTGCCAGGTATATCTCCTTGGTACGTCCCATCTTTACCCTTCTCTTTATCGCGCTCGCTGACTCGCCACCTTTTGTGCGGCGATCGCCCGTGCGCTCAGCTCAACGACTGCGGGCCGCCAGATGCGACCTGATGATGGCTACAAGCCGACCGATGGGATTCTACATCTCGAGGTCACCCAAGCCTAGGATCCCCGACACCCGCGCCGGTGCGGCGAGCGTCGGACCCGAGATCGTAATCAAGCAAATTAGATTAGAAATATTAACCTAAAAATAGTTAAACATCGACTCTGATAAATATATTATTGAATAATATTCATTCTATCTAACCATTCTCTTTCTAAAAGTGTAAGTTGTGTCGTTCTTGAGTAAACATGTTGATTGTATGGCTTTCCATTAACATAAATGAATTCAGGCATCTCTCCAACCTTCTCAAAAGAGAATTGTTCCATGGTTTTCCAAGAGCGCACATTATATTCATAAGCAGTAGAATATAGTCTATATATATTATTCGCTCTTATTTTTTTAGAAAATAGGATCCAAGAACAGAATGTAAGTATACTATGCCTAAACTTAGGATCTACATAAACTGATAAATAAGCGCGGTGAAAGTGAGGCACCATCTTAAAGGCTAGAAACATAGCTCCGATTACACCATTATAATAGCATAGGTATATCTGATACAGACCGCAGTTCTTGTCAAACATACGTGTAAGTGAATCTTTTGTATGTGTGACATAGTGGTAATCAGAAGACCAGAATAACTTTACATCAGGGCTATTAAAAGTATTTATCAGAAAAGAGATTTGTTCCTTATCAGTTTCATTGAATTTTTTAATTGCTATCATATGCCGATTTCATTCTTTAGTCTGTATTGGTAAAGGACTTAATTGTTACTCTCTTCCATATTTTTTTCTAGCGCATAAATCAAGTAGCTGATTGATAAGCTAATTGCAGATTTACAAAAAGTACTATAGAAACCTTTCTCATTATGAAAAAAGTCCCTTATCTTCTTTATATAACACCCCCCTCCACACTTATATTTTATAATACAATTTTTGCAGTATGGCTCTCTGTCAAGTTCATGTCTTTCAGAGAACTCATATGCCTTCTTTGACTTAAAGACATCACCATCACCGTAGACGCTGGCAACGACAAATTCATCTTTAATATAATCTGGAGTTTCATCAAGATCGATTTCGCTACAGAGAACAATAGTTCCACTTGTCAGCACGACCGAATTCATGTACACAGCTCCGCAATATCCCTTAGTTCGTTTAAAAGGTTTGAACCATGCCGACTGGAAATGCTCCGGTTCTGTAAAAAGGTATTTTGAATAAGCTCTGTAGAAGTCATTATAAAATTTTCTAGTGTCCACCTGAATGATCTCGTCGTTCTCAGTTGCCCGTCCAGCGATTGAAACAGGTTCGAGAGCATGTGACTGAACACAGGTATACCGCTTAAAGTAATTGCAGATTGCAGATACTTCGTCTGCATTGATTACCGTTGAGCGTACATGTACCTTAGCGCCGAGTTCTGATAGGAACTTCAGCCTGTAGTCAGTGAGGTCGAATGACTTCCTATTGCCTGTAAGGGGACGGTTCCTGTTCTGAATGTTACGTGGCCCATCGAGCGACAGGTTAAGGGTGAAATTATGGTCTACCAACCACCTCCAGTCCTCATCGCTTCCCAGCGTAGTATTTGTAACTAGAAGATATTCGGGGGTAAGGCCTAGCCTGTCGCATTTTGCATCGAACTTAGTCACCACCTCCTTTATCTTGTTGAACCGCATAAACGGTTCACCGCCACCCATAAATGTAATCTGAGGGAGTTCGTCGTGCGTCCTCATAATCTCAACGCGAGGCTCCACATGTTCAAAGTACTTTTCCAGCGTTCGGTCAATTGTTTTGTCGCTCATGTTGTCGCCAACCGTAGAATCGCAATGGCAGTAGATGCAGCGCATGTTACAGGTATTCGTCAGATAAAGCATTAGCCGTCCTACCTGATCGTTTTTTATAAACTCCTGCGGGGTGAAGACACGCTTAAACGGGCGTCTCGGATCAAGTTTCTCATAAAGTTTCTGCATCATATCCGAGTCATCAAGATCTAGGTCATCACTTAACTTGGCGACAGAACCTGTCACGTTATCGAAGAGATATTTCTTTCCCTCAGCATCAACTACAAAGACGTCTTCACCAATCCTGTGAATCATGAGATCCTCGTAGTATTTAATTTCTGTGCTCACTCTCCCAGCTCCCTCTCATATACTTCAACCAAATCCTTTACATAGATGAGATCTTGCAAGCAATCCGCAGGCGTCCTGATACCGAGCCTTTCGTCCAGCCCTGTTATCAGGAGTACCATCATGAATGAATCTAAATGCAGGTCCAGATCGAAGGAGCTTTCCTCCGAGACCGTTACGCCATTAGTGTCTGAACCCTTAAGCCTCTCCTGTATTTCCGAACAGATAATTTCGGTCAGTTGTTTCCTCTGCATAACTCTTCACCTATAAATATGATCTGTTGTATATGCATATAGGATGGCAGTCGGCGATTCAGGTCAAGGACATTCAACCTGATGGAGGACAAAACCCCCTCCCGACCGTCCACCGGCACTATTTCAGCGGCAAGCACTTTTCCGTGCGGTCTTATCTTCACAGCCTTAACCTCATCAATCTCCAAAATCTCATCTTCAATCTCAACCGGATAAATGTTTTTGCCATTCGGCAATGCAACAATGTCACGCAATCTTCCGGTTATAAACAAGTACCCTTCCTCGTCGAGGTAACCTGAATCCCCCGTTCTGTACCATTTGCCATAAAATGCCTCTCGTGTTGATTCTGAATCCTTAAAATATCCATCCATAATATGAGGCGTCTTTACGCAAATTTCCTCATTAATGATTCTAAATTGCGTGTTTAAGACCGGCTTACCCACGCTGCCCTTTTTATTGAATTGCTCCGTACACATACATATACAGCCACATGTCTCCGTTGTCCCGTAACCGTTCAATAGGTTGATTCCATATTGTTTGTACTTATCGAGATACGCCCCATCAATCATCCCACCACCGAAAAAGATGGTCCTTAGGTTTTTTCCAAAGACCGCCTGAATACCCTCCTTTTTAATGCGAAGGTCGTAGATAGATTCGACTAGTGACGGAACAAGAAAAATAGTATCCGGCTGAAATATCCCTAGCTCATGGAATAGGTAGCGCATGCCGCTTGAAAGATAAATCTTGATACCCTTATACAGACTTTCCAGCAGTACTACGCAATAGGCGTATATATGGCTTAGTGGTAGACACAAATAGGTGCTCTCGTACAGATCGAAACTAAATCCAGCCTCATACCCAGACCTGAAGACAGACTCCTCACTCAGCTCTACCCCCTTCGCCCGTCCAGTTGAACCCGATGTAAAGAAGATATAGGAGCAAGAGCTAGGTTCCTGCCGATCATATATATATGTCAGATAGAAATCCCCGCTAGGGGTACGAACTTCTCTTGCATCCTCTAGATAGATGCTATATCGACTGCCAATTTGGATAACTGCTGTTGCCTTGACACGATTCACTATCGAACTAATATAATCAACAGTATTATCATAATCTAATGGTATTAAGGTGCAGTGATTGAGGACTACAGCAAAATTTACGACAATCCACAGATAGGTGTTTTCACCAATAAGGACTACTTTGTCTCCAAGTTTGAGTGTCGATGAAAGTATGCGAGCAGCTTCTTCAATATCTGTTGCAAATTGCCTATAAGTAATAGATTCGACCGCATTACCCTTAATGTACTCAAAGCAGCACTTATTACAATAACCCTCCTTACATAAGTGAATCATCTGCTGTAAAGAATAGCGATCCATATTCACTCCACTATTAGCTTCAGAATAGTGATGGACGCCAATCGACTAGACCAAAAGTCTCTTGACGTCCATTCAATCTGTCCTGTAGCGTTGGCAACTACTTGCACTCCGCATTACACATGCAGCAATTGTCACCACATCCTGCGACGCTCCATGCATCTACGTCAACGTTCTTTGCCAGCTCATCCTCACTAACCAGTGTGAAATCCAACATCTTCATACCCTCCCCTCAATACACTAGTGCTTCTGCAGTAAAAGAGAGTCGTTTGTGGCTCTTCGGGGGTTAGCCTGGACGGTCGCGAGTCCACCCACGCTAACCCCCGAAGAGCCCCATTTAACCCACATCTCTCTCCGAACTTCCATTTCTTGCAATACAATTTTTCAAGCTCCTAATTACTTACCTCTATAACAATTATACCTTTTTAAAAAAGTACACATTTTGAGTCTTGCAGCATTATTAACATTTTGGAAATAGTGTCCCGATCAAACCACAAATAACCGACTTCCCATACCTCAGACTATACCGTCAAAGAGCTCGAACCCGAAGGTATTCGTTTTGCCATACCAAAGCTCTCTGTTAGACCACCGTTGACATGATGACACCCCGTGTCTCTGCTACGGTGTTGTTGGCAGACAATGCGTCGAGAGGACGCACGGAGATGCCTAGCACGATACCGCGAGAGGCCAGGGGGCTGAACGTCGGGGAGAAGAGGAGGCTCCCCCAAGGCTGCTGCGCGTGCAGGTACTCGCCGAGCTCGGCAAGGCGGGCGAGGAGCCGGACGCGTACCCCCTCGACCTGCCCGCCACGTCGCCCCCGCTGTGCTTGGGCGCGATCCGGAGCAGATGCGTGTGTGGTGTTTTGGTCCAAGATTCCCATCGCAGTCCCTTTCCTAGCATAGCGCCCACATCGCCTATAATCATCGACATACCACCGGTCCGGCTGGCGAGGGGAGGCTGGCATCGTTGAACCTTGGAAGGGAGACCGAGACCGTCGAGTTCAAAAAGACGACGTCTGAGCTGCGCGAGGGTATAGAGTCCATCGCCTCGATACTCAACAAGCATGGAGCGGGTGAGCTCTACTTTGGTGTTCGTGACGACGGCGAGGTAACTGGACAGGACGTTGCAGGATCCACATTGAGGCGTGTCAGCCAAGCCGTCGCCAGCTCAATATCTCCAACGATCCATCCTTCCGTCGAAAGACTCGACGACGGTGAGGGGCGAAGCTACATTCGCGTGTCGTTTGTTGGTAGAGAACCTCCGTATTCTTGCCACGGTCGCTTTCGGACTCGCGTTGCCGATGAGGACGTCCCCATGTCTCAGGAGGAAATCGGCAGGATGTTCCTCTACGCCCGCACCCATGAGTTGCCTTGGGACGAGTGGGAGTCAGATTGTCCGATTCTCGATATCGACGAGGAGGAGCTCAGAGCGTTCGTCAGTCGTGGAAATGCCTGTGGTCGCATTGAGGAGCCGTTCGCATCAGTAGAGGCAACGCTTGAAGGACTCGGACTATTACGAGGTGACCATCTAACCAACGCTGCCGAAGTCCTGTTCTGCACCTCTCGCGACGTCGAGCTCAAGATGGGCATCCTCGCGACACACGCACGTACCGAGATTCTGGACCTGCACCAAGAGTCCGGTACCCTATTCGAACTCGTGCGTAAGGCACAGACATATATCCTCAACAACACACGGAGGCGCTTCGTCATCAAGGGGATGGGGCCACGTGAGGAGATTCCCGAGATACCCACCGATGCGGTACGCGAGATCCTGATCAATGCCTACACGCATCGTGACTGGCTCTCCTCAGGTTGTGTACAGATAGATATCTACAATGACAGCGTCGAGGTGTTTAACCCCGGATGGTTCATAGAGGGCCAGGATCCCGAGGCCCATTTGTCTGGAAAGAGCAGATCGTCGCTCACTCGAAACGAGCTCATAGCGAGGACCCTCTACAGATCGAAGGACATCGAGTCATACGCATCGGGCATCCCACGCGTAAGAGACCTCTGCACAAATGCCAACATCTGTATCGAGTACCAGCGTATGGCCGATGGCACCAACTTTGTGTTTCACCGCAACGACGCGTTCGCCGACAACCCGCCGACAAACCGCCGACAAACCGCCGACAAACCGCCGACAAACCGCCGACAAACCGCCGAACCCTTAGAATCGCAACACCCCGCTTGGAGGGATATGCCCGAGAACGATAGGCTCGTGTACCAGTACCTACTGGAAAATGGCAGCTCACGCACCTCTGACATTGCACGCACCCTTAAGGTCTCACCCCGCACGCTACGCGATGTCATGCGTCGCCTGAGCGAGCGGGGCGTCGTGGTTGCCCACGGTGCCAACAGGAACCGGACGTACGACCTGGCACCGAGGGCGAGGGGTGCATCATCGGACATTACGGAGAGGCCATGCCCATCTGGGCATTCCTGGAGGTCGTGACGTTTGGCACGTTGCTCGCTTTCTACCTCTTTTGCTCAAGGCGCTGGGACGATGGCGTGATGAGGGGGGAGCACTACATCCTCAAAGGCGTCAAGACGGTGCGGAATTGCTGCTCGCACTCGTTATGTGCACTTGCACATAACGAGTGCGCGGTCGCGTCCCTCAGCGCCTTGGCGCTCTTAAGAACGTAGTGTTCCTGCAGCGTCTCGCTGTTTTCCCAGCGCGTCGCACAGAACAGGTAGAAGTCCACGAGCGTACCGAAGTCGATGACCTCCAGAAACACCCAGATCGGCATATCATCAATGTGATGCGCTATAAGGTCACCCGCGTAGGCATCGTGGCGCTCGCCCTCGCGGCCGCGGACCTTCATGGTTCCCTAGATGGCGTTTCGGCCCGCGTGGTTCAGGCTCGAGTAGAAGCCAGAGACTATCGTGTAGCCGTCCTCGCCCCGCTTCTCAACGTTCGACAGCACCCTCATCTTGGCGAAGTGCTTTTGAAGATTGGCCATAGCGAGCGCTCGCTAAAACGCTCGCGCCTCCTCGCTACGAACGTGCCAGAAGGCACGTTCGCTTAACGCTCGAAGCGTCTATCGTCATCGCCAGGAACGCCTCGCGGACCCGCCTATCAACCGCCTATCAAGCGACAGAAGTAGCACCTGGCGTTGCTCACCCAGTCCCCCGTCCCCCTGCGCAGGCGGTGTTACACAGCTCCTAGTCGGTCAGTCTCTCGCCCGCGATATTGATAATGCGGAACCAGCCCCGCTTCTTGGAGTCGGTACCGTCGTACACGTAGACGAACAGCTTGTAGCCGAGAATGACCTGCATCTGATCGTCAGGCAAGCTGCAGAAGTACTGGTCGTCCACACCGAACGCACCGTCGATGTACTCGCAGAAGGCGATAGTAGCTGCTGGCCGGTCATGACCTTGTAGGCATTGTTGTGGTAACCAGCAACCACCTCACTGACGATGGTCTTTCGCCGCTCGATCTGCATGCTAGGCCTTCTTGCACGGCTCGGGGCGCAGGTTGCGGATGACGATGCGCGCCATACGTTCTTGCACTTGCCGTCCTCCTCAACCTCTGGTTTCGTGCGTCCCGTACGGTCTTGCATGATGCCGGCCTCCTTGGCGAGGTTGTCCTCGCTAAAGCTCACGATCTCGAACTGGTCGGGGTTATGCTGCTCCAAGAACGTGATGGGCACGCCCATGTCGCCGCCTAGCTCCTGCATGTTGCGGAGGAAGTAATCGAAGTTGGTCATGCCCGGCTCCGTGACCACGGTGGCGAGGCTCCCGTCGATCCAGGCTCGCTTCACGTCGTCGCGCACCAAGCGCCACGGACGGTCCGCTTGGGCCGAGCACCCGTCGGTCGGGACCTCGAGGCCCTGCGCGACCTTAGCCGAACCCGACTTCACCTGCCACCCGTCCAGATGGTTGAGCTCCATGGTTCCGTTCGAGAGGGCAGAGCCCGAGACTTCAGCCCAACGCCTCAAACGAGGCCGCGAATCGCCTACGCCATCTCACCCGGCTTGTATATGGTTGTCAGCCCATTCCGCCCTCCGAATAGCATGGCCCTTCGCGGGAATGAGTCCAGCCCCGCGCGACCACCCAAGTTCGCCGCATCGGTGCCGCTCAGGCCAGATGCCGATTCCATTTTGAGCCGCCGTTAGGCATACTGTATGTGCAGGCATACATTCTCGGTAACGATTCGGGGGTCAGGATGTCGCAGGAACACAAGCTCACACTTTCGCGCAAGAAGTGGTGTCTCTGGCTTGCCGGCCTAACAAGCGTACCGTATGTCACGGGCAATATCTCGGCCCCGGTCATTCCCGGCCTCATCGACACCTCCGCGCTCTGCGTCGCAATCGCGCTCGTCGTGCTGTGGGACAGGTATGAGGCGAACTTCGCAGACACAGGGACCACCCGGCGAGCAAAGATAAGGGGCACCCTTATCACCACAGGCTTATATTCCATGCTCGCCCTTACGGTGATTGAGTCGATCTCGGTCATTCGAGGACGGGACCCCCTGGAGTCGGAGCTCGTCATCGCGCTCAACGAATGGCTCTCCCTCGTCGAGTTCGCATGCTTTGTCCTCGCTGCCCTGGGGTGGGCGCTTGCCTCCGGTGATGCGGATCATGAGGACCCCCTGTCCCGATCGCACAGGCCAACACTCTTCTGCATGGGCGCAATCCTGCCGATGATGGCCTTTGCGCTCTCGGAGCAGACAGGTATTGACTCGGCTCCAGAATCGCTCGTCCTCTGCGGAGCGTTTGCTCTCATGGTCCTGTTCGTCACGCAAAGGGTCGTGCCAAGCTGGTGCCCCTCCCAACTCGATGCCCTGTTGCTGCTATGTGGGCAGCTGAGCGCGATCGCGCTTAGGTCGATCGTCCTCGGTGACATCCGATATGGCTTTGATGAGAACGCGCGCCTCGCCGGCTGGGATCTGCTGCTCGTTGTGTTCACCATTGTTGTCACGCTGCCATACCTCGCGTCTCTCATCCACAGGGAGAGGAAACCGGATGCGAGACCAAGCGCTGCGGACGCCTACGACACGGGCATGTCCCTTCTTCGCGGCGCCGATGGCGGTCATACGCTGACAGATCGGGAGCTTGAGGTCCTCGCGCAGACGTTGGCGGGCGAGTCCGCACGGGTAATCGCGGGCAACTTGGGCATAGCCGAGTCTACGGTCGCGACATTCCGCCGTCGTGGCTACAAAAAACTGAGGCTCTTCGGGATTTCTGGTGGGTAGCACGGGTTAGGTCGGATCGCAAGCGAGC
>ERZ773083.1072-NODE-1072-length-19531-cov-3.766430_pt1 | contig 19531 bp, 21 predicted proteins | sample MGYA00511465_ERZ773083 | MGnify/ENA primary metagenome ERZ773083 (study PRJEB29015, sample SAMEA2738001) | human oral metagenome | biome: human oral; feature: human-associated habitat; material: dental | place: China | collected 2060 ... | reverse complement strand
AGCCCTGTAATTCCAGCTTTTCCATCCACCAAAAATATAATTACATCCGCTTCATTCTTAGGACAAAATGTAGGGAATGTGAATAATGTTTATAATGTAACACCGTCTATTAAGGCGTCTATAGTAGTTAAAGGATCTATAGATACAGACACATCTGCTCAAGTGATCACTATTACTATAAATGACTCTTATATTACAGAAGCATCGAATGCTCATTGCCATTTAATACTCAATATAAACGAGATATTTAGAGCAAGAAAATTCGGAATGGAATAAAATGAAAGGAGAAATATATGGGAGTTCCTAATTATGGATATAATAACCTTCAAGATTTCTATGGTTTATTGAGCTCAACTGTAGGGTATCTTGAGAAAGCAAACATGTCTAATCTTGGAGATTTCTCTGCTAACGGAAAAATAGTAAATGCTGGTTACGGAAACTATACTATTTATTGGGATTGGTTTAGACAATTAGGATATGGAAATCTTCAAGGACAACCATATTGTGCATGTTATGTTTCTACGATGCTTACAGCAGCATTTGGGATAGATAAAGCTAAGAGCTTATTATGTGGAAACTTATACACATACTGCCCTACAGGGTATAGTCAATTTAAGTCAAAAGGAAGAATTTATAATACACCGAAACCTTTTGATGTTGTTTTCTTCTGGCACAACAGTGTTGGAAGATGGGGCCACACAGGAATCGTAGTTGGTGTAGATTCTAATGGCAAGGGGTATACTACCATAGAAGCTAATACATCTTCTGGAAATAATAATGTTGTAAGAAATGGTGGAGCTACATGTAGAAAGCACTATAATATTGGGGCTGCTAGAGTAGCCTTTGGACGGCCTGATTATAGTGGAAATGGAATAAGTACTACAAAAAATAATAGTGTTCCGTCTACGCCAGAGCATAAAGAAGGAGATTATAGTATGAGTCAAGTTTTTGATATCGGTACTGGAGTTGGAGGTCTTAGAGTAACAGCTCCGAATGTTAATGTGAGAGCACTTCCAGAAAACGGAAAGGTTGTATGCCAAGTTAATTCTGGAGAGGTAGTTATTCCCACAAAGAAGACTTTTGTAAATGGGGCTCCTTGGTTCTACCTTCAGAATAAGGGTGGATGGATTTCTGCTGTTTATCTTACTGGATGGGTTCTTGAGAGTACTGGTAAATGGTGGTACATGCTTCCAGGATATTCTTGGTATTCTAATAAGCTTGCTACTATTGATGGTAATACTTATTTCTTCGATGCTGATGGTAACGTTTTCATTGGTAGTCTTAATATCACTACAGATGAGAATGGGGTTATCAAGAGTTTGTAAAAAAAATAGTTAAATATAGTGGTGAGAGGATTTCCTCTCACCATTATTTCTGGTTGTCTGATTATCTTGGAACAATATCTCTCCAATTATCATGCAACCAGATAGCAATTCGTAATCCTCCAGCGATAATGATCTGTGCCTTAAGACCAAGGCACAGATCAAATGCTACAAGATAATCACTCGGATATTCGTTATACGTAAATATGGCACGTATAAATATCCAGTAGATAAACAACATCTCAAAGCCTTTAAGAATGCTCCAAAAGGAGCTTCCTTTTCTCTTTCGAGTAGTTTGAGGTTTACGCTTAAGCGTAAACCTCAACTTTCCAGTGGACTCCATTTTACTTTTCTCCTCCTTTCTTTTTGAAGTGAAGGAGGATTCTGATAAGGAATCCCACATACACCCCAAGATACGCACCACGCAAGAAATTGCTAAGGTAAACCTTAGCAATTCCAGCATAATCTCCTGCGCTGTAAAGCAGCAGGAGATAGAGCTGCTGCGCTCTCCATCTACTGGAAATCTTGCTGCTGAAGCTTCTCATAGCATTGATAATCTTTTTCATTTTTTCTCCTTTCATTCAGGTATACTGTTGACTTTACCCGCCATCCATGCTACATCGAAGATATACGTAAATATAACACATGCTACTGCAAAAGCTGGAGTGCCATTAGTGCACGTTAGCAACTTTCCTGTCGAGATGTATTCGACAAATCCAAGTACACAAGAGAAAATCATCCCAATAGCACCAAGTATCCTGAAAAATTCTATAACACTTTTCACCATTATCAGCAACCCTCCTTTCATGTGAGAAAAAGAGTGCGAAATTATTCGCACTCTTACCATCTTATTCACTATTATATTACCTATATATATATATTTACTTTTTAATTTTGCTTATAAGTATATCCAATACTCCATAATCCAACTTATCTTTGTTTGTAAAGTATTTATATAGATTATTTCTTATTATATTCAATTTTTTTTTCAATACATTGTCTGGATCTTTTGACCAAGTTATTTCATAATTTCTATATTCATTCTTTTTCATTTCAAGTATTTTAATAAATCCTCTAGATGAAGCATAATAATCAAAATACTTTTCTAATTTATCATCGAAGCTGTATACTTTATGAACAGTATCTATTGTACAAATATATGGATTCTTACCTTTTCTAAATACAAGAAAACTTTCTCCATAATCTAAATATTTGTTATTATAAAATATAGATATTTCTGGAATTGTATCATTCATCATTAACACCACCATAGTTATAATTTATTAAAGTGTAATATCATTATCGACTCTATATTGATAATATTATATTAAGGAGGTATGGAATGATTAAGGTCAATAATATTAAAGTCGAAATGATGAGTACAGCAATCAGAGGGATGAGAAATCCGAAAGATTCTTGGGATAAATCTGATTCTGGAACAGATGAAAACGGAACTTTTATTATTGGAGAAAATGATTTAAAGTTAGCCAAATCTCTAATCTCAGCAGGTTCTGTTCATAGAAAATTTCTTAGACAAATCTTTGTTGGTATGGACATCACAGCGCCTTTATATTGGTGGAAAGAATTCGACACATATAAAGTCGGGACTGTATCAGACTCATGCTCTACTATGCATACTATTACTAAAAAAGAAATTACAGCAGAATGTTTTTCTTCTGAGAGCATTTATAATGATACATCATTTGAATCTAATTTAGCATATTATATTATAAATTTCGATAATTTAATCAAGTGCCTTGAGCATCTTAGAAAAAAGTATAATGAAACAAAAAATAAAATTTATTTTACAAAAATTATTCAGATGCTCCCATCTTCTTGGAATCAGATGAGAACGGTTACATTCTCTTATGAGAATGCTCTTGCTTTTTATCATGATAGAAGGAGTCATAGATTAGATGAATGGGTAAATTTTGTAAATATTATTTCTGAAAAATTGCCGTATTTAAAAGAATTTATTGAAGCTGCTTACAAGTAAAAATGAAGAGCGTGGATTAATATCCACGCTCTAAATATAAGAAAGAAGGAAAACAAAATGAAAAACAACACTGACCGTAATCATAGTTACACTTTTTAACAAACCGTGCTATGTATTTTGGTACAATGACACGATTTACTATATAGTTATCAAGAAAAAACATCACTATAATCAATATGCACTGTGAGGGTAAGAATGGCAGTTAAAGAAAAAAAACAGTATCTTATAGAGGATACTATTATAGTAGATGAGATCTATTCTATTATAGATAAAAATTTAGAATCAAGAATATCTAATCTTAAAAAATGTATAGAAAAATTTATACATGAGAGACAAGCTCAGTTATATGACTATGCTCCAGTAGATAGAATATATTTTAAAAAACAGGATGAAACAAATTTCTTCAATTCTGTTAATACAAATTTCACAGAAGTTCATAAAATTATGAATGATCTATACTATTGGAAAAAAGATGAATTACAAGCATGTAAAGATCCATTTAGTATAACCATGTTTATGTGTATACGATGGATTGCTATACATAAAAAGAACGACCCTAAACTATTAGAATTAGCTTATATGTATCTAGCATTCTCTGGGAAGTTCTATGCTTCTTGTCATTATAAATGGTTTAAGCAATATGTACCAAAGAGAGAAGTGATGGATTATGTTATAAACTACATGCTCTCTGAGAAGTTCGATCTTATCAAAACAAAATCAGTATTTGGGGCGGTTAGAAATCTGGCTTCAACATGGATGAATACATACCAAACTGAACTTGTATCGAGTGGATTAACAGATGAACGTATAGTATACATGATACACCAATTACATTCTAGAATATACGCTTTCTTACGTAATATAGCAAAACCATATTATGAAGCATATGAGAAAAAGCTATATATTAATGCAGAATCTGACAATTACAGTGAAAATAATTTCAGAATAGCAAATAGTAATTCTACAATTATAGCTTCCATTACAGAAAAGACTGTGAATTACATGAGTACCACCCAGGTTAATATGTCTTTATGCCAAGCTGTTTCTCAGGGAGCTGTAAATGCATTTGAGATTAAAGCTATTTTCGAAAATATAATAAGTGATAATAGTCACCTGTCAGAATTACGATATGTAATAAATGTATTATTGGTTGATTTTGCAAAATCCCATCCTGATTTAAAATCAGTAGAGGATTTAACTGGAGTGGAGTTTATAGCAAACTCCATGGCTATGAAACCAAATACAAAAGATAAAGATATTATTCAAATGAAAAATCTTGTTTTGTCTTGGTTAATGACATCCGATAGGTATATAAGAACAAAAACTCCAGCTACACAAAATAACTACTATAAAGCTATGCTTGGATATATCGCTCTTACTGTAAATTCTGTTAGTAAAATGGATTATTGATTTATAAGAAGGAGAATAAGATGAAACTTAGAGAACTGACAGTTGAGGAAAAAGAAGATATCAAAACATACACATACAGGATTTCCAGATTTATTAAAGATTTGGTATGCCTTTTTAATACTAAATCTAGAGTAGGGTTTAGTAAGAATCATAGGTTTGTAGCTGAAGCGGATGAAGATCTTGATATAAGTTTTAAAACTGGTATTTTGTTTAGCAAATATCTTGTTAATCTATTTAGTATCAAAGATTACAATGAAAATACAAATGCTAGAGATTGCGATGATATTGATATTATAGATTATCTTACGAATCTTGTATGTAAAATTACAGATGTTAGATTCAAATTTAAAATAGTTCATTGTGAAAATGGAAACAGAAACGTTATTGCTATTATAAATAGATCTGATATAAAATATATTTAAAGGAGTCTATAATGGGTATAACTCCACAAAAAAGAAAAGAAATTGAGGATCTGGTGTATCAAGTATTTACAGCTGTTGATAAATCTGGTGCCAATACAGAATATTATCAAAAGTTGTTTGCAGATATGTCAGATGCTCAATTTTATAGATTAATTTCCAGCAGATTGCCTTTTAGAGTGCACGTAATACCATTTAAAGATGAGCCAAAATTGGTAGATTGTGCAGATGCTTTTAAAGTTTTGAAGAAGCCTTTGCTGGAAAAGGTTGACCTTAATTATTTACACAAGAACTCTAAAGGAGAAGCTATACAATCCAAAGAATGTCTTGTCGGGTATTTGAATATTAAGCGTTTGAAACAGATGATGGCCAAGAAGACTAACACTGCAATGGAGATCTCTAAGAGAGATATGAAAACCGGTAGACTTCTTGGCGAAGACAAAGGCGGTCTTGAATCAGATAAAGAGTTTGAGGGTGCAATGGCACTTGGTCTTGAAAACGTTACGGTGGAATATGCTAGAGTTAGAGCTGCTGCAATGAAAGCAAAAGCAGAAGCATATAAAACCATTACTACTACTGGAGAGGTATCATTTAATGATATAAATCCAGATAAAACTGATTCTATTGCTAAAAATACCTTAAATGTATATATGATAGGAGCCAATATACATACTAATCTAATTGATGAAGATTATTATACTCCTCATACATTAGCTAACCGAAAACGTTCAGTTAGTAGATACAGTGAAGATTAGAATGAACAAATAAATAAAGCGTACTGCTTATCAAAATATCTTGTTCATGAAAAATTCAAAGACCTCCTTATAAAAAATAATAAATATCTGGATAGGGAATTTCCCTATCCAGATAAATTTCTCAAATTAAGCTTTCTTAATCTCAGAATCCAAGATAACATCAGATTTTGTAGACACAATCTTTTGCCCCTGAGATACACTAGATCCTTGATTGATAGTATTAACTGGAATGTCTATAATTCCACTTGTGGTTGTAATAGACAATATATCCGAATCTATTGCCCCATAGATAGAATTAATCATATCATTCTTCTTAAGCTTAATAACATTATTTCCAGCCCTATATCTCTTACCAATCTCAAATCCACTAATTGGAAATCTGTTCACCATTCCAGAATTTGTAACAACGATAACATCAGTAGATCCTTTGTAGATTACACTTAATCCCTCAAGAGGAACTTTTGTTGTCATCGCTGCAACTCCCTTTGTATTTCTTTTATACAATGGAATTTCCGTTGCAGGAATACGCAGAGCTTTAGTTCCACTATAGATGATTGCATCTAAACTATCATCTATAATTTGAATAGATACGATCTCATCTTCTGGTGGAATAGTAGAATAAATAATTCCGGATGGTGGTACACTTACAAAATCTTTGATATCGAGCTTTTTAATAGTATTATTCTTACTCAATACCGAAATGTAAATAGGAACTTTAGATTCAGAAGCTTTGAGAACTATTGGCTCGTATATAATGCTCACAATATCTGCTGTTAATCCTTTGATAACTCCCTTAATATCAATACCAGGATCTGATTTGGCAACGATAGGTATTTTATGAATCGGAAGTTTAAACACTCTTCCTTTATTATCAAATAATAGAATAGATTCTGTATTGCTTACAGTACATACAAACTTTGGTTTATCTCCTTTGATAGTGCTAACTACATCATTCTCACCAAGCTTCCTTATATAGTTATTATCAGTAATCACAATCTTAAACGTTCCTTCTGGAATATTTCCTAGATTTGATACTTTAATAACTTTACATATTCTTGGGGTACCATATTTAGCTCTAATGTCAATAAGATCCTGTTTAACATCTTGTACTACAATAGACGGATTTGCAATTCTTGATTCGAGCCACTCTTCATATTCAAGAGCTTTCTTAAAATCATCACGATACCTATCAAGATATCCTTTTGATAACTGTTTGATTGCAGCGTTGATGATATATTCAGCTTGAATATCTGTGAGTTTATATTTCTTAATCAATAACTCCACAAGCTCATCATCGGTTCCTCCTCCACGTTTCTTAATAAGATCAATAATCTTATCAATATCTGGAGAGCTTACAATCTTGATGAAAGCGTCAAGTCTATGAATCTTTGTAGAGACTTTGTATTGTTGGGCAGAATATTCTCTTATCTTATTTTCTACAGCAAACTTGATAAAGTTTTTAAGATAATCTTTATAAGACATTCGTATCAACTCTACACCATTTACAACCTCAAAGTTGATTCTGAAAGATTGCTCACATGGTGTATATTTATACAAAGCTTCTTTAACAAAGTTAGCATCTGATCCTTTCTTAAGCTTAATAACAATATTCACAAAATTTTCTTGTGACATATCGTTTATGCTTACGATTTGTGGGAACTTTCCAGATGCAACTCCTTCTTTGATTTTATTGGTAACGTTATCTGTTCCATATGTCGGTAACGATACAATATTCAATACAGGATGGTCTTTATTATCCAATGATACTTTTATTACAGCTCTTGCTTTATAATTGCCGTATCCATTGTTACAAATATCTTTCCAATCTGTATCAATAATTTCACATGGAAGACAATGATCTGGAATAAGCACGACAGGAGCGTCTGGATCTTCTATTAATCTTAATGTAGCATCTATGACTTCTACAAGATTATGAGTAGGGAGGTCTGCTTTGATACCAGTTCCAATTCCACCAAGAATCCCATTGATCAATAATAGAGGAACCTTTACAGGAAGATACTGAGGCTCAAGTTTTGTATTTGTGTAATTTGGATTCCAATCAATTACTTCATTAGAATCTCTCAGTGCACCAATTACACAATCCATACCAAACTCATCAACAGAGCACTCTGTGTATCGCATTGCTGCTGGTTCGTCTCCAGCAATAGTTCCAAAGTTACCTTGCCCTCTTATAATTGGCATTTTAGCCTCAAATGGATTAACCATTGTTTTGATCGTAAAATAAATACCATCACCATGAGGATGATAATATTTCATAAGAGTACCAACCACAGCAGCAGATTTGACTGTCTTGTTTCCAACAGCTTTTTCATCCATTGCCAATGCATAGATAATTCTTCGTCCACCTGGTTTGAGTCCGTCCCTCCAATCAGGTAAAGCTCTAACTAAATTAGTGGCTATGGAATATGTAGCAAGATCTTTAATATATTGATCTTGAGCTATATGCTCCAAAATGCGCTCACTCATTTAATATTCTCCTTTCGACAAATACTTTTTATACACACCTGTCAATTACTGTATCATTTTCTCCTTTCTTCACGAACGTCTTACCGGCATCGTTCTTAGTATATAGATAAATTGTAGGGTTGCTGAATACATGGCCCATTACTCTATTCCAAATAATATTTGTAAAACCACAATCTTTTAGAACTTCAGCCTGAGATTCAATCTCTTTGAAAGTCTTTGTTGTGCTGTTTCTAACAGCTACAATTTCAAGAAGAGTAAGAATATCTGTAAAATACAGAACGTTATTATTGTTGTACATTTCAAAATATTTATCAAGAAGATCCTTGAGAGTATGCCCGGGAGATGGGGTTGCTCTAAGAATATAGACAATCTTTTTATCAAAATTTTCTATATTCTGATATAGATCAACAATCAATCCTTTTGCCATTTGCATTTTTTCCACGCTATCCTTGGTATAGATCAAAAGCTTTAATGTTCCCTCATTAAGTTCTCTCTTAATAGCTTCCATTACTTCTCCTTCTTTTTAAACAATCCAACTTCTGAAACTACTTTGTTTCTTGAGTTCATATTTGTTGCTCCCTCTTTCTGAGGAATAGCATAATAGAAGAATTCATCCATAATATCTAGGATTTCTTCTATCTTTAACTTATGTCGCTTGCCATCAGAGCTTGTCATTTCGAAATAGTATACACTACTATTTCCATGTTTATGCTCATATGGTAAAATATATCCTGTAGGATATTTGTTGAAATTTTTAAACGATCTTACGATAAAACCTTCAGGTATCTGTTTAATTTCATATCCGTTGAATTTTGGTATCATATACCATACATTTTCATCAAAATGAAAAGCCATTTGTTATAAGCCTCCTTTCTTTTTCTTCATGTTTATAATATCTAATCTAGCTCAATTTATTGGATAAAAAATAAATAAAGGGTATAGTAATATTACTATACCCTTTACGTTTACAATCCTATCAGATCTCCTCTATCAACATCTGATACATGCTTGAGAATATTATCTTTATTAGAATCGTAGCTTCTAATAATTTTAGTAGTCTCGTCAATATCATCAATAGTATATCTGATAAGTGTTCTACTGTCTGGATTCATTGTAGATTCTCTGAGCTGATTTGGATTCATCTCTCCCAATCCCTTATATCTTGATACAGAAGCTACAGAGTTCATTGCTGAGCTGATAGTATCATACAATCCAGTTCTGACGCCATTTACAAGAAACTCCATGCTTCCTTTATCTAATGCTTTCTTAATTGGAGGAATAATAGATTGACATTCATTGATAAAATAATCATCATAAAACAATGTCTGAATCCGTCTATTGATCAAACCCTTAATTCTAACGGAATCGCCAATGTCAGAAATGTTACTATTCTCAATGAATCTATATTCTCCAACCAACCTCTTACGAAGAGCTTCTATCTTTTCTTTCTTAAGATAAGATATCAATACCTCTTCGATAAGTTTTGCATCTAGCTTCTTTCTATCCACAATAAGTTTCATATCGTAGATATAATCGGCATTTTCGATTAAGAGAGTAGAGAAAGTAGTAGAATCTATCTTTTTCCCAGCTAGATCAGTTACTGTATTATTTTTATAATACTCTTTTTGCATATAGCGTACAAAATCTACACGCTCTGCAAAATACTGTACTCTCTTTCCATGAGGAATACCATAAAGTGGAGGTACTGCTTTGTATACCATTCCAGCCTCAACCATACCTGGAAACAGCTTCATAAAATCAAGCAATAATAATGTGGCAATATGAGCCCCATCATGATCAGCATCTGTCATAAAGATAATTCTCTTAAATTTTACTTTAGAAATATCAAACTTTCTAAGATAACCTCCTCCTAAAATTTGAGATATACCCATAAGCTCAGCGTTGTCAGAGATCTTTTGAGTAGTTGCTTGCCACGCATTTAGAATCTTTCCTCTGATAGGATAGATCCCTTGTATTCTAGGATTTCTTGCATCCCTTGCTGATCCTAATGCAGATTTCCCCTCTACAATAAATAGCTCCCATCCTTCACTTGCAGGTCCAGACGGCGGTACATAACTATCAGGAAGACCTGTAATAACATCAGTTGTATATTTGGCCGTAACTTTGATCTTCTCGGTATCTGCTTTGATTCTTGCTGTAGCTATATCTTTCAAGAATTTACAAACTTTAAGAAGATCTTGAGAATTACTTTTTGACCAATCATCAAGTCCAGATACCACAACAGATTTTGCAAATGGCTTATAATCTGCATTTGAAAATACCTCTTTTGCCTGTCCAGTAAATTGTGGATCTAAGTGGAATGCAGAAATCATCAATCTCAATCCAGATCTTACATCTACAGAAGTGATTGCAATTTTCTTTTTCTCTCTATCTGTAAGAAAGATCTTATTCATATATCCAGAGAACCATGAGCATACACCATCCAGCACTCCCTGAACATGAGTATTCTCTTTAGCAGTAGATGTTGGACATAGATTAGCATATGATATGATATCTTCTCCAAGATTGAGATCAAAAGACATTGCCATATCTAGCTTCATATCTCCATTATCATAACAAATATGGATTGGTTGAATCAGTAGATTTGGAGATCTGCTCTCAATACTTCCAACAACCCCAAGATTATTTACCATCTCTTCAGAGAATGATTTCCCATTCCTGGATACAAATTCATATCCAACCTTGTCTCCTATACTAAGAAGATCCAATGTATCTCTGATAAGGGTTCTAATCTCCGATGGATCTAGTGGAGTGTCTCCCATTACTGTAGAATCTGGAATAAATTCTACTGTAGTTCCCTGTAAGCATTTTGGGTTTGAAACTGTTTCATCTACTACCAAAACACCTTTTTCAAATCGTACATGCTTGCATTGTCCATCATACCTATATGACTTTACGTCAAAATATTCGGATAAAGCGTTTGTTGCTTTAGCTCCTATCCCATTGATACCTGCCGCGTATACAAATTTCTTTTTTGGTCCAAGATGAGTTCCAGTATGACCTTCAATGTATACCTTAACAATAATATCGAACGGAATACCCATCCCATTATCAGATACGATTACCTTATAATTTCTCTCATCGTAAAATACCTTGATGTAATTACAAGGAGATTCTGGAAGGAGCATTTGATCTACAGAGTTCTGAAAAATCTCTCTAAACATATTTTTCAAACCAAGAGCACCGATAGGCCCTATGTACATTCCAGGCCTGGCCCTTATCTGATTGATTGTTCCTTCAATATGTTTAAATTTATTTTTATACTCATCTATGCTTTTCTTAAATGAGCTACTAAGATTAGATCCCTGTGTAACACTACTCCTATTACTATTAGATTTAGCCATTTATATTATCCCCTTTCTTAAAGGCTTCTAATATGATGTATATAGAAGTTAAATTCTGTGTAAAACTCAAGATTAACAAAAAAGATTATAAAATATAAGGGGGATGGGCATTACGCTCATCCCCTCAATATAACCTTTTTAATTTTACTTCTTGAACTTAGTGTTCACACTCGGAGCATCTCCAGACTGCTTAGTATCTGCCTTTGCCGCCACAGGAGGCTGAGGAGCCGGTGCTACATGAACATCAGTCTTCTGGGACTGCTGAGTCGGAGCCTGCCCTCCAGCCGCTCCCTGAGCATTCAGAGAAAACTGAGACTGGTTCGGAGTATATCCAGACTGCTGAGGAAGCTGTCCGGCCTGCTGCTGAGCAGAAGCTACATTATTTGCATACTGCACTCCCTGATTCTGCTGGAACGGAGCATTCATTGTAGCCATATTGGGATTCACCATTCCAGGCTGACCATAACTTCCATACATCGGATTCACACCAGCCTGCTGATTCTGGAATCCTCCTCCGAAATTCTGCTGTCCCTGCATACCAGCAAATCCTGCATTATATCCAGGATTCGTAAGACTGTTGAACAGATTGAAGGGATTAGCCGTTCCGTTTGTATCAATGAAATTTCCTACACTATCATATTTACGAAGATCATTCATAGCAATCTCGTACATATCAGGAATCTTCTGAATAAACGGAATAATCTGGAAGAACTGAAGTGCCATGCTCGGGTCGAGCGACAGATACATTACCTTGATTGTATTAAGCACATCAGTAATATAATCCGTATTGATCTTTACCTCTTCCTTCGTGGTCTGTCTCATATAGAAATGAGTGCCACACATCGAACATGTATACCCATTACTTCCATCATTGTCAGGAATCAATGCACTCTGACCGTTTGTCTTAACATGATTACACTGACATACTGCCATATCCTCATCAGACACAGAAAGATTAAATTTGGAAACTCCCTTGTTGAGCAGTGCAAGCTGCTCAGGGGAAAGCCAGGTTCTAACCTGCGGCGGTGTCTGATTGTTGGGCATAACTGATCCAAAATTGTTGTTAAAGTTGTTCATTTTGTCCTCCTTCTCGTTTATTATAAATAATGAACAATTAAAATGTTTGAATACGATATTATATCGTATTCTTCAAATATATAATACGTAATTATAGATCAATTTTGATTTACAAAAAGACCTATAATCACGTACTATTCTAAACTTTGTAATTGTAAGTTATACGTGATATTTTTTATCACATATTAATTCCATTATTATTACCATTCTTAGCAGGGTACACTTTTACACCGAAATTGGTACTCTGCGTATAAGGATGGTTAGAATATCCCCTTGCAGAATTCACTACAACAATATCATCTGTAGTGATCTCGTCCGTAATATCTCCGATTGTTTTAGTAGTACCAACAGGATTCAATCCAGTAAGAGAGGCCTTAATATCAGCAATCTTATTTCCAGGAAATCCTGTAATAACTACAACAGAATCATAATCCCCATATGATACTTTATATGGGGACCTTTTCTGAGACATATCGTCGATTGATGCTTCGTTATAAGGAGTAGCGTTCTTCCTTACTTGTACCAATCCACTAGCAGTCTCAAACATGTAACACCCTTCAATATTTCCATAAAACCTTGTTCCTTCTCCAAAGCCAACCATAAACGGCTTATCTTTGAATTTATTGATATTAGCAACAACATCTGCTTTTGTCATATTATCTATTCTCCTTATTAGTATTTCCTACCATACTTATTCTTAGTATAGATGTAAGAGTTAAGATTATTGGTAAGTGAAAATAACTCATATGGATTTCTGGTAATATAAACCTGCTCTAGAGCACTTTTAATCATTGTATAGATAATTACATCTTCATTGATAATCTCAAGTGCTCTAGAAATGTTATTTGCTGTAATATCATCCATTCCTCCAGGAGTTCTGGAATTATTAGGGCCAAACGATTGATATTCAGAATTTCTGCTTACACCGTGGAAATGAACCATATAGTTGTTAATATAGTCATTTCTAGTATAGCCAAGAGAAAACTGAATAGCTGTGGATAAAGATAATTTATTAGAACAGAAATTGATCAACGTATCAAGAATGATTGGCATGATAAGATACTGACCAAACTTGTTATAATCGATTCTGCTCTTAATGATATCATCCACTATTCTTTCGGCGTTTTTACTCACCTCCTCTGAGCTCAATCTACCAGATGTAAAATAATCAGCCCCCTTTCTATCAATGGTTCTACTTATCCAACTTTCAGGTCTAAAGTTATTAGGAACTGCCATTGGTTTATAACATCCCCTTTCTTTAAACTTCAGTAATCTTGAGATCATCCTCCGGAAGAATGGGCTCATACCCATCATCTATATCAAAATCACTGTTATCAATAATCTTATTAGATTCAAGACATGTCTTCATGAACCTGTAAACTGTAATCGCTTTCTCCGGGCTAGTAGATCCAGACAGGATGAATGACATAGCAGGATTGATAGCATTGGTTTCGATATAATCCTTAAGCTTGTCATAAGTTTCCTGTCTTCCGACACTTACAGTCCAGTCACGATACTCATAATCGCCATCATCGTCAGTACCGTCTCCATTTGAAATGATAAGAATGAGATACACTTTCTTAGTAGGATCATCCTCAATGGTAATAGCCGGTTTAGCATTAGAAAGATCCATTCCAGTATCTTCCTCAACCTTATTAACGATTGCCTTAAGCTCCTCATCATCGTTGAAATTCATGCTGTTGTTCATTTTGCTCTCCTTTCAAAAAGATAAAAATGTTATTTGTACTTCATAATTATAATATCTTACTTTACCAAAGATTAGATTTATGCTTGACATATATCATTTTATTTCTAAATCTTGTGATAGCGGTATAGTTCAAATTATTCTGTATATTACCATTTAAGAATTCTTCGATATATGTTCCGCAAGAATATTCAGATCCTTGTGCCAAATGAACAGTGGATGCATAAGCATACTCCATAAACTCTCCTTTCTCAAAAACACTGTTCTTAATTCTATCTTTGACTTCTCCATATGGAGCATTAAGATAATTATAATTAACCCTTAAATCTTTAAATGGTGTTACCAAAAGATCCGGAAGAAAATCTATTACAAGCTCTCTTTCGGAAAATTTTGATATACTTGGAGGAACTATAACCGTTCCAACCAACCCATTTGCAAGAGATATACCATCTACTGCCATTTTCCAATTATTCTTTCTACATATTAATCTTTCTCCATATGAAGGATAGTCTGTGGTTTTATGTAGTATATCTCTTCGTACGATATTATTGATTTTCTCCCTAGTTTTGTTTCTACAGCACAATACTATATCAGATTTTGATATCATATCATTATCAAAATCTTCATCTAGAATTACAAGAACGTCGTTTCCATACAATCCACATTCTATTGGAAGTCCTTCTCGTGCCCTGTTTGCAAGATATATAAGAGGAGAATTTGAAGCTTGCCTCATCAGTTCAGTGAGGTGGTATATTTCTCCATCTACAAGATATGCAGGATCGTCTCCTATTGGTGGTAACTGTCCTGAATCTCCTGCTACGATAGTTTTGATACCAGTATTTTCTATAAACTTACGAAACCTTTTTGGTACTGTCCAAGCCTCATCGATAATAATAAGACTAATTTTTGTATCACTAAAATCTTTAGGAACAAATTTCCATTTTACGATAGGAGTGTTAAATTGCTTATCGTACAATGGTTTACCTGTAGTTTTATCTATAACAATATCTTGAATAGGCTCAAATAATCCTGAATGGCACGTACAAGCACCAGTCAATCCTTTTGTTCTCATAACAATAGCGGCCTGACCAGTATATGCCATTGGTAATATTTGATATGGTGCTAAATGTAATCTTTGAACGATGTCATTTAGCACCACAGATTTCCCAGTTCCAGCTCTACCATCAAACTGAAACAGTGTACTTGATGAATTCCAAAACCAATCAACCGCCATATCTGATACGTATTGTTGCGTATCATTTAATCTAATCATTTTTTCTCCGGTTCAGAATCGTATCTGTGTAAATCAAAATCAAAGAATGTTCCATCAATAACAAATATGGCCTGAAGATAACACAATCCCTTATTTCTAAACCAATCGGTCTCCATTCTGGTCCCATCTGAAAACTTGATTACCAGTTTATATAAATCATCACATGAGACTTCCATGTTCTTATCACAATAATATCCGTTTACCTCTGGGATGTTTCCATATTCCACTTCTGAATTTATAAAACTTGCAAAGAGCCTTTCAAGGATTTTTGTACTCTGTGGATTAAGGGGCTCAAGTCTTACATCATATTTAGAAATATAAATTGGTCTATTGGGGTCGTCATTTGCTTTGATAGCATAATTTTCAAAAACCAGTTGGGACTTAGTTTCCTGGTTGATAACATTCCCATCAGGTGTTAGCTGTAGTCCCATTGCAATAAGCAAATTTTTAGTTACGTTAATCTCGTCAATAGCTGAATACATATTCGTCTCCTTTCAAAAAATAAACGTATTTATTTGTCTTCATAAATATATTATCTAACAATACAGCATATTGGCAATATTAACTTTAAAAAACTTCATAATAATCAAAAATATGGAAGGATAACGAAATGGACAGCTCTACAATTTCCAATTATGCTAATGATAATAGTATATTATATTCATTGCAAATAGCACAGCTTCTAAATAATGAGCTTGTTACATATGAAAATAATAAAGGAAAATTTGTATTGGCATATATAACCCCAAATATACAGTCAGATGGGGATTTATATACAAGACGCATTCCAAAAAATGGTGCCAATAATGTAATCAATAATGATAATCTTGGCTTAACAAAAGTCATTAAAACAAATTATATAGAACTAGAAGTACCACGCAATCTATTCACTGTAAAAGAGGTTAAGATAAAAAATCATGTTACAAGAAGTGATGGATATTTAACATCTATTACTTCTGAAGCAGAAGTTATCTATAATCAATTTACATCAGAAGATAGATTTTATGTGCTCAATCTAGGAGGTAATGTAAACAATCCTAAGATTATAGGGATTATGAAAGAGGTTAATCTATCATGATATTACCATTTAATATACGTGCAGATAAAACCTATAGTGTAAGAGATTTCATAGACATGAGATCTTCTGACGATATAACATATTACAACTATTCCATATTGGAATATTTGAATGGGTTTGATATGTTTGTTACGAATCTTCTATATGATTATGAAGATGAGTTAATAGAAAAATCAGTAACAATCAAACTTACAGACAAGGATAAAATAAAATATCGTTATAAACCATATCTCTTTGCTTACGATATTTATGGATCTACGGAATCAGCATTTATCATAATGATGCTTAATGGCATAATAGATCCTAAAGAATTCAATTTCGATCGTGTTAAAGCTATAAAAAAATCAGATCTAAATAGTATTCTTGGAAGAATAGAATCCGTGAATTTCGAATATATCAATAATAACAGATCAAGACTAAATGATGATTTCAAAAAAAATAATGGTAATGAGTTGTGGATAGAGTGATATGCTCTGTCCACGTTTTATCTCGGCATTTTTAGATTGGGATTATAAACTGGCATGAACTCACATGGATTTCCCATTCCGTCTTCTTTACAGTTTCCGTCCTCATCAAAGAAATATATTGCCGATCTTGCACCCTCTGGAGTTTCCCATAATAGTGCTTGTCTAGACTGTATCTCTATACCTATTCCAGAAATATCATTGCTATCGATATTTCTTATCATATCATCCTCATCTGAATCTATCGGATATATTGGTGTGGATGGTATTCCCACTACTTCAAATTTATGCTGATTATCATTTGATGGTGTAAGAATTTCATCTACCGTTCTATGTTCAAAATCATTAAATGCGTCATCCTCAAGTCTTTTAATCCCTTCGGTATAGTCATTCTTAGCTTTATTCTCTAGCTTTCCATCTCCTTTCAATCCTGTGGTGTATGCAGGTACGGGACTTAGATAATCCTCAACAAGTTTTATTTTATTACCTTTCTCAAATGGTTGACAGAAGTAGTCAAATTCATAATTTGTTCTTGTACGTATTAACACCACTCCTAGATACTGATTTCCATATTTATCTGTATCTTTTGTTATGATATATCCAACGTCACAGTTGTCTATCATAAGCATAGATTCTGATACATTTGCTCTGCCAAGCAATCTTGCTAAATCGTGCTTATTTGTCCTCTTGGCATCGTCTAATATCTTAGCAGCCTCTCTGTTAAGATGAGAAATAGAAATAAACACAAGATCATTCTGAACAGCAAATGCTTTGAATTCGTTTACAATTTCTCCAAGATCCAACCTAATATCATGAAGAGAATGAGCCGCCCTTATTCTTTTAATATGGTCCTGTATCACGCACATTGGTTCATACCCTTCATCAGCAAGATCTTCAACCATCGTATATAAATATGATGTGTCAACAGATAAATTTGGCTTGTATTTGATAATAAGATCTATCTGATTTTGATCACCATCCATTATTAGATGATCATCGTTTCTAAAGATATTCATCACATCATCGAATGTCATATCTTTCATAGCCCTACTACCAGCAACCATAGAAAATAGTCTGCTTACAGTTTCCTGAACAGAATTTTCCATTGTAAGTAATACAATACATGGTTTCTTTGTTTTATCGTGACATACATACCCTTTATTATATTTCTTAAGCTGAATCGCCAAATCCAGAGCTGTAAAAGATTTTCCAGCAGCAGCCGATCCGAATATCATATATACTCTTGAAGCTTCAAATGCTCCACCATTCATAAGATTAAGTCCTTGCATTCCTGATACTAATCTTCTAGATGGATTTGTCTCTTTAGTATAAATATCAGAAAGCTTTTCGGATATTGTATCTGTAGATAGAGAGAAATCAGCTTCCGTAGCAGACTCGTTCTTAGATCTTCTAAAATCTGTTTTGATATTATCCACAAGCTGTTCAAATTCATTTACAATATCTGCTTTCCTTGAGAAACTATTCATTTTGAGACGCTGACATACATCCATTACATTATTTACGTACTTATATACAAACATGTATTTCATCGTCTCTGCGATAGTTTCGTTAATGTATTCTATTTCATCATTTGATAGCTCATTATATCCACTAACATCTAGCAGCTCATTATCTGTTGGACCACCATTGATGAACTGAATAAGCATTTTTCTGTTGTTTCTAAGTTTATAATCAATAAGACCGGTAAGCCCTCTTCTAATAAACTCTATTCTAATCTGTCTATCTGGATCTCCTTGATATGGTGTCATATCAATAAAATTAAACAAGTTTCTTATATTAGAAAGATGACTTCCTCTTATTCTGGAATTTTCAGAAAGTATATATCTGCAATATAAATCAAGTGTCTGTAAATCAAAAACAATATCGTTTCTATTTTCTTTATTTTCAACAAGTTTCCTAGAACTTGCAATATTTCTTGTAATATTCATTATCTGTCCACCCACGAAATTTTTATCTGATAAGTACTATTTAGTTTGTACTATAATCATTATCAGACATCGACTTATGGCAATATGAGATAGGGCAATTAGAGCCCTATCTCTACAATGTACCATTTTATTGTGGGTTAAGCACCCTCCATGTTCTTCTAAGGAAGTTTGTTTTATCAGATATAGGGTATAACACATTTGAAAATAAAGCAAAGTCAAACTCATTCTTCA
>ERZ773083.1069-NODE-1069-length-19576-cov-4.900517_pt1 | contig 19576 bp, 11 predicted proteins | sample MGYA00511465_ERZ773083 | MGnify/ENA primary metagenome ERZ773083 (study PRJEB29015, sample SAMEA2738001) | human oral metagenome | biome: human oral; feature: human-associated habitat; material: dental | place: China | collected 2060 ... | reverse complement strand
AGTAATACCGGTTATAAACAAAGTGGACCTTCCTAGTGCGGACCCGGAGCATGTAATTGCCGAGATAGAAGATATTATAGGTATAGAAGCCTCTGATGCCCCCAGAATATCGGCAAAGATGGGTATAAACATAGAGGATGTTCTTGAGGCGATAGTTAAAAAGGTTCCTGCTCCTAAGGGAAATAGAGATAATCCGCTGCAGGCACTTATATTTGATTCACTTTATGATTCATACAGGGGAGTTATAGTTTTTGTGCGAATAAGGGAAGGTACTGTAAAGAAAGGCAGTAATATTCTTATGATGGCTACAAAGGCTTATTATGAAGTGGTAGAAGTCGGATATTTTGGAGCCGGCAGGTTTATACAATGTGATGAACTGTCTCCAGGAATTGTAGGATATATAACTGCAAGTATAAAAAATGTTAAGGATACAAGAGTCGGTGATACTATAACTGATGCGGACAATCCATGTGAAAAAGCACTCCCCGGATATAAAAAAGTAACTCCTATGGTTTATTGCGGTCTTTATCCTGCTGATGGTGCAAAGTATAATGATTTAAGAGATGCGCTTGAAAAACTTCAGCTTAATGATGCTTCGTTATTTTATGAGCCTGAGACCTCACTTGCACTGGGTTTCGGTTTCAGGTGTGGTTTTTTAGGTCTGCTGCATCTTGAGATAATACAGGAAAGACTTGAGAGGGAATATAAACTTGATCTTGTTACAACGGCTCCCGGAGTTGTTTACAAGGTCTATAAAACCGACGGCAGCGTGATAGAGCTTACAAATCCGTCAAACCTGCCTGAACCTACTGAGATAGAGCACATGGAAGAACCTGTAGTTTCGGCTGAAATTATGCTTACAAAGGAATTTGTAGGTTCAATAATGAATTTGTGTCAGGAAAGGCGAGGCATATATATAAGTATGGAGTATATAGAAGAAAATCGTGCTTTATTAAAATATAATTTGCCGTTAAATGAAATAATATACGACTTTTTTGATGCGTTAAAAAGCCGTTCAAGAGGATATGCCTCACTTGATTATGAAATAAAAGGATATCAGCCTTCAAAACTTCAAAAACTTGATATATTGATTAATAAAGAGGAAGTAGATGCACTGTCTTTTATAGTTCATGCCGATTCGGCTTATGAAAGAGGCAGAAAGATGTGTGAAAAGCTTAAGGATGAGATACCCAGGCATTTATTTGAAATTCCTATACAGGCTGCTATAGGAGGTAAAGTAATTGCCAGAGAAACTGTAAAGGCAGTTCGTAAAGATGTGCTTGCCAAATGCTATGGAGGTGATATATCAAGAAAGAGGAAGCTTCTTGAAAAACAGAAGGAAGGTAAAAAACGTATGCGTCAGATAGGCAGTGTTGAAATACCTCAAAAGGCATTTATGAGTGTGCTTAAACTAGATGATGAATAGAAGCCGGAGTATATAATACTGCATATATAAGGGTATTCGGCGGATATATAGTTTTGTAATATTATGTATACAATAATATATCTATATCTTCCGTACAGCCGGTTTAAGGCTATATTTTAATTATATTGCCACATTAATATTTTAAGGATTTTATAAGATTTATGGATAAAAAGAAAAAACTTGAATTATATATACATATACCGTTTTGTGAAAGCAAATGCAGATATTGTGATTTTCTTTCAGCTTCGGCAGACAGCGGCACATACAGGGCTTATGTAGATAAGCTTGTTGATGAGATAAGGGCACAGGGAGGAAATTATACTGATTATCAAATCAATACCGTATTTATAGGTGGAGGTACTCCGTCAATCCTACCGGGTGTATATATATCAAATCTGATGAGTGCTGTTTATGAAAATTTTGTTGTTGAAGCTTCTGCCGAGATAAGCATAGAATGTAATCCGGGAACGCTGGATGCTCAAAAACTTGAATATTTTAAGCAGTCAGGTATAAACAGGATAAGCTTAGGGTTACAGTCAACCGTTGATAAAGAACTTGAAAATCTTGGAAGGATACATACATATGAAAAATTTCTTGAAAGCTACCAGTTGGTAAGAGAGGCAGGATTTCATAATGTAAATATTGACCTTATGAGCGGACTGCCATATCAGACTCTTGAAAGCTGGAAGTCTACGCTAAAAAATGTTGTTAGGTTAAAGCCTGAGCATATTTCCGCATACTCGCTTATAATAGAGGAAGGAACCGAATTTGCAGAGATTTATACTAAAGAGGAGGGAAAGAAACTCCTGCCGAGTGAATCAGATGAGAGAAAAATGTATAAGATGACTGCGGATTTTTTGCAGAGATTCGGGTATGAAAGATATGAAATAAGTAATTATGCAAGAGCCGGATTTCAGAGTATACATAATACAGGGTACTGGACAGGAGCTGAATATTTGGGTATGGGTCTTGGTGCTTCAAGCTATGTATTTAAAAGACGTTTTCATGTTGAAAAAGATATAAAAAAATATATGAAGATAGACTTTAAAAATGATATTACACCGCTTTATCAAGATATACAGGAACTTACACTTGAGGATGAGATGAGTGAATTTATGTTTTTAGGACTGAGGATGATGAAGGGAGTCTCAGGGGCGGAATTTCTGTCAAGGTTTGATTATAATATTTACAATGTATTTGGTGAAGCTATACAGAGAAATAAAGATCTGGGACTTCTTGTAAATGACGGTTCAAATATAAGGCTTACACCAAGGGGAATTGATTTAAGCAATAGGGTGATGAGTGATTTTTTGCTTAATTAAGCGGATTTTAATTTGAATTACTCTGTCGAAAAATTCCGGCTGGTTGAGGAGATAAGCCGCAACTTACACTATAATTAGGAAATATTGCTTTAAATATAAATTTTATTGTTAATATTATTATAAATGCTATTGACAGTGTAAAAATCTTGTGATACTCTTAAAAAAATATTAAGAATATCAGCTGAAACTTATAGATTAATAAATCATAAAAACAGTCGGATATTTATATATTTATGTGAATTTAGATAATTAGATATATTGATATAAGTCTGTATAAGTTGATGAATGTTTAGATAAGCCCATAAATCCATAACTCCATAAGTCTATATACATAGCTGATAGATTTTAATATATTTTTATGATTTGCACAGTTTTACAGCTATCAAGTTAAATCCAGTTAGTCTAAGCGTAACCTGAACCGGCATTAAAAACAGCCGGGAAAACACATGTCATGTTATATAGAAAGAGGGAATACATGATAAAGAAAAAGGGTAATTCAGCTATTTCAATTAACGTGTTAAAGCACGAAAAGAATCACCTGTACAGGCACAGGTCGAACTTTGCCTTTTTAAAGAGAATCACAGCACTTTTTATGTCATTTTTAATGGCATTTAATAGTGCTGTTTTTTTATACCCTGCTTCCCTGCAGGGTGTAATGGCAGCACCTTTGGACGGCACAGAAGGGGGAAGCGGCAATTTAAAAATTGCTACTCCCTCGCAAGCCGGAAAAAATCCTTACTTTAAAGGACCGGATAGGAATTCGCCAAATACCGATAATGAAGACTTATCGGTTAAAGAAAATATTGCCGAAAAAAATAAATCGGAAACGTCAACTTTTTATATTGATAAAGGTGATGTAGAGATAAAGGACGGCAGGGTAAAAGGTGCCGGTGAGGCGGGAAATCAGATAGACATGGCATATAATCCCTTAGATGAGATAGTAATTACTATGTCGGATTCTTCAAAGGAATCACAGGGAAAGATTACAGCCGAATCTTCTCAGGCAGTGATTGTTTTAAAAGATGTGAACGTAAAAAGAGAGGGTTCATTTATTGATATTAAAAATTCTTCTCTCACTTTAAAAATTGAGGGAAAAAACAGGATTTATACCGGAAGGACAGACAGTGCACTTGTACACATACCGCAGGAAAGTTCTCTTATAATTGAAGGAGGCGGAAGCCTTGAGATGAAAAATGAAGGCGGCGGCGGTGCACTTATAGGAGGAAATCAAAACGAAAAAAACGGAAAAGTAACTGTAAACGGTGCAAATCTGAATCTTACTACAAACGGCGGCGGCTCATGCATAGGAGCCGGAGCAGGCGGCAGCTACTTTGATATAAATATAAATGCAGGAAATATAGAAGCCGTAACAAATGCCATAGGTGGCGGTCCCTGTATAGGCGGCAGTAAATCGGATACGGGCACTATAAATATAAAAGGCGGCACTTTAAATCTTCACGGGGGCTGGGCAAGTACAAACCTTGGAGGTCAGCAGAGCTTTGACAGGAGCTCAGGCAGCTTTTCGGATTCCGGAAATATAATAATAGAGGGCGGCAGCGTAAGTATAAAACCGGGTATACAAAGCCGGGCTCTATCCTGCGGTAGACTTTGTATAAAGGGCGGCAGTTTAGATGCACGGGGAGGCTGGAGTTCATCCAATACAATAGCCGCAGGAAGTTTTATAATGGATGAGGGAAAAGTAAGCATAAAAGGTGAAGGTATAAGTCTTGACATCTTAAATGAGACGGTTATAAACGGGGGAGAAGCGGATATTGAAACTTACATGCACAGGTCGGCTGTCGCATCCTCCGACTTTACAGTAAATGACGGTAAAATAAGGGCAAAAGTTTCAGGAAATAATGACGGTATCGACAACTGCCATGCCATAAGTGCTTCACGCATAAAGATATCGGGAGGCAGTCTTTTGCTTACCGGCTGCGGAAGCGGAAGCGGGGCAGGAGGGCTTGATGCCATGCATCCGCTTGAAAAAATTGAAATAACCGGCGGAAGCATAAAGGCGGTTGCAGGCAAAAACGCCCGTGAGGAACTTGGCGATTATAAAGTATTTAAAGAAGATTCAAATGCAGATGAAAAAGACAGGGTATGGATTTACCCCGTTGACGGCATGGGAAAAAGAGTTTTTCTAAATAAAATAGAAAATGTCTCGGAAGCTGAAAGAAAAGACTTTAAAGTAAACGGCAGTGTCTATAAGGTCGGAGGTATTATAGATGCAGATACAAGTCTGTATCTTTACCTGCCTGAGGGTTATCACTTTATACAGTCCGGAAAAAGAAGTGAGGGGATTTTCTCGGGAAGCGTAGGGCAGCGTGGAAGTCTAAGTCTTGAAGTAATTGACGGTATAAGCACTGAAGAAATTCATGATGTAAACCTTACAGCCTATAAGGACGGCAAGAAATATTATGAAGGTGTATTAAAGTCAGAGATATGGCTGCCTGAAGGCAAATATACGGGAGTTGTAAGTAAAAACGGCTATTATTCCAGAAATATTGAATTTACTATAACTTCGGGAAAGAAAACGCTTCAAAAGGTAATACTTAACAGCAGCAAGGTTGTTGAAACCACGGTTACGGCAACTCCTATGAGCAGGGAGGAGATTATAAAGGCAGGCATAGACCCTGATGCCGAAGGAAATAAGCATCTTTTTAAATTTAAGGTGGTATTTGAATTTGCGGCAGTACCTCCGCTCAGCTTTTCATATGTCGGAACACAGGACGGCAAGCCGGCAGGCGGATATTCAGTTATACATGTGCCTCCATCATCAGCAGGCGGTACTGCGCCGGCAACCTATGACTCAATAACGATTCACCCTATAAATGAACGGTTCTATCTGGTTGTTTACGGTCGAAGTGAATGGCTTAAGGAGATGTATGACATATCCCTTGTTATAAGGAATAACTCAAAACTTGAGTCTCTTGAAAATGTAAATGCGACGCTTGATCAGCTTCCCGAAGGACTTTCGCTTGCAGATATGAATTCAGGCAGTCAGAGTCTTTTGCAAAGTGTAGGAAGCATCGCTGCCGGAAAATCCACATCCGTAAACTGGTATCTTCGTGGAGATAAGGAAGGCAGCTACAATATAGGCGGCAGTGTAACCGGAGATATGGGAGGCGGCGGTCAGAGTTTTAATAACAGATTTGATACTAAAGAGCCTATCAAAGTTCTTGCAGGAAGTGCACTGCATTTATATATAACCGCAGAGGATAGAACATGGGAAGGAGATACCTATCATGTAAACTTTGAGCTTGTAAACGAGTCGCAAAGACCGGTAAATAATATAAGTCTTATGCTTGAGAGAGAGGTACAGTACAAAGTTGAAAAACGAAAAGGTATAAAAACAATTAAAATATTTTCGGATAGTGAACTTTCAGACCATGTATTAAAAAGTGAAAAACTGATGCCGGGAGAAAGTTTAAGTATAGACTTTAACACCGTTATAAAATTTAAATCGGACGAGATAAAAAATCCCGAATACATATTGGTAGGAAAATGGCTTGAAATGCTTGAGGGAAGTACCACAAGTATACCATATACATTTGCAATGAAAAGCGGTGTATTTGATGTGATGTATCTTAACCATGAGGAGTTTGACACCCTTAAAAAGTGTGAATCCGAGGATCCGGTAGATCTGCTTACCGGTCAGTTTGAATGGGAGTACAGGGACTTTTATATAGCCGGAGGAGGCGGACTTACATATAACAGGCTGTATAAAACTCCTGAATATACCGGAAGGATTGCTACACCCGGCAGTGCCTCAGCCTTAAATGATACAAAGGATTTAAATAAATCTCTGCCGTTTGGTATAAATTCGTATTTATCCGGGAAAACCGATAAGGCAGGAGATGATGAACACAGCACAGGCAGCATAGATAATACCGGAGATTTAGACAAAAACGGGGATATACGGGATATAGAAAATGAAGAAAGTACCCCTGCATATGCTTTAGGCAGTGCAAATGAAAGAGAAAAAAGCCTTCACGGTTACGGCTGGAGTACGGACCATGATTATAGATTAATAGATCGTGATCCTCATATAGCGGTATATACACCCGGCGGAGGAAAATCCGTATTTACAAAGAAAGAAAAAGTAGAAAAAGGAAATACAGAGCAGGACAATACAAAGCAGGAGGCTTCGGGAAATACGCAGGAATATATCTCTGCGGCAGGTTCATCATGGAAGGTTTTAAAAAATGATGACGGATATATACTTGAAGCAGGTTCACAGGGAAGTTTTACATTTAATAAAAAAGGAAACCTGATAAAAGCGGATCCGTGGGGAGGACCGCCGACCATGTATGCCTATGATGAGAGCGACAGACTTGTAAGTATCACAAAAACCGGAAAACGGATCAGTCTTTCATATAACGAGCAGGGTCTTGTAGATAAAGTACAGGACGATGCCAAAAGAGAGATTTTATATGAATACGATGAAAACGGGCTTTTAGTAAAAGTAACAAATCCGGATGGCGATTCATTTATGTATTCATATGACAATAAAGGGCTTCTTACAAATGTAACCGACTTAAATAAAAATGAGTATATATCAAACACCTATGATAACTACAACCGTGTAATCCACCAGAAGGTTGAGGGCATGGGAGAGTTTGAGTACAGCTATAACAGGGCTGAAAGAACAAGTAAATATACAAGAAGCAGCGGTCTTGAAGTTGTTGTAAAATACGATAAAAATAACCGGATAATCTCGCAGACGGATAATTCGGGAACCGAGACCTATGAATATGATGAAAACAACAGGAGGATACGACAGAGCGATAAAAACGGAGCGGTTACATCATTTGAATATGACAGTGCAGGAAATATAATAAAAGTAACATATCCCGACAATTCATGGTCGTCATATGAGTATGGAAACATACCTGCAAAGCCCGTTTCGGTAAGCACTGCGGACGGTGCAATAACAAGGACGGTTTATGATGAAAACGGAAATATTATTTCATTTACTGATCCGCTTGGAAATAAATATGATTTTAAATATGATGATGATGAAAATATAATTTCAGAAAATACTCCTGAAAATATATCAAAGCAGTATACATATGATAAAAAAGGTAATGCAATAAGCTATATTGACCGTGAAGGAAGAATGAATACATGCAGTTATGATCCGGCAGGCAGACTTACTTCAAAGAGTATTGACGGATGTACACAGACATATACATATACTGCGGCAGGAAAACTTGACAGCGTAACCGACCCGACAGGGGCAAAGATACTTTATGAATATAACGGAAACGGGCTTCTTACAGGTATAACGGATGCAAACGGTCATAAAAGCAGCTTTGAATACGATATACTTGGAAATCCGCTTCATATGTCGGACGGCTCAGGTGCAGGAGTTTCATACAGCTATAATGAAGCCGGACAGCTTACAGGCATAATAAATGACGGAGCACAAAAGGGAATATCATATGAGTATGACAGTCTTGGAAGACGTATAAAAGAAACCGATGCAAGAGGATATTCGACATCATATGAGTACGATCCTGCAGGCAATCTTATAAAAACAACCGATGCTTTCGGAAGAGCTGAAATAATAAAAAGAGATCCTATGGGAAGGATACTTTCAGAGACGGATGCAGCCGGAAATACAACTTCTTACGGTTATGACAGTTCAGGAAGATTGATTTTTAAAATTGATGCTTCAGGTGCAAAAACCTCCATGTCATATGACCTTGCAGGAAGACTGACTTCAAAGACAGATGCAAAGGGCGGTGTAACCTCATATAGCTATGACGGACTTGGCAGACTGACAGGTCAGACGGATGCTGCAGGAAACACAACAAAATTCAACTATAGCGGTGTTAATTTAACAGAGATATATGATGCCGCAGGAAACCTTACAAGATACGGATATGACGGCAGAAATCTTATTATGTACGAGGTTGATGCAAGAGATAATCCTGCAAAACGTGAATATGACAGGGCGGGAAGGATTGTATCAAAAGCCAACCGTACTATGGGATATGACAGATATGCCTATGACCCGGCAGGAAATCTTACTGAAGAGACAAATGCCGCAGGAGGCATAGTTAAATACGGCTATGACGGGGCGGACAGGCTTTCTGCCCGGACCGACGAAGCCGGGAATACCACAAAGTATTCATATACAACGGGAGGAGTTATTGATAAGATAACCTATCCCGATGAAAGCACCAAAAGCTTTGAGTATGACGAAAACCTTAACCTTATAAAGGTTATCGACGGTATGGGAAATGTAACCTCATATACATATGATGCTCTAAACCGTATAAGTGCCCGTATAAATCCTGACGGTACAAGCAGGATATATTCATATGACAGAGCGGGAAATCTTGAGGCACTGACAGATGAAGCGGGAAACAGATGGGAATACGGATATGATGCTTTAGGAAATAAGACTTTTGAAAAGGATCCCCTTGGAAACACGGCATCCTATGAATATGATAAAAATTCAAACCTTACAAAGATAATACTTAAGGGAAACAGTGAAAGTACCACCTTTGCAGGTATACCGGGTATGTCAGGCATGAAAGGTGCAGCGGAAGCGGCGGATATGCAGGGCATAGCAGGTACGGCAGGCTTTGCCGAGAGTTTTAAAAATATACAAAACTCCAAAGCTCAGGCTCAAAAAACTCAGATAACATCATATGAGTATGATGTACTTGACCGTCCTGTAAAAAGAACGGATGCTATGGGAAATACGGTATCCTATGAATATGACTCTGTCGGCAATCTAATCAAAAAGACAGATGAAGAGGGCGGTATAACCTCATATGAGTATGATCCGAATGCAAACCTTACAAAGACGGTTTATCCTGACGGCAGTATAAATACATTTACCTATGACGGAGACAACAGGCTTATAGGATATACGGATCCGACCGGAAATACAAACTTTACACGTGATGCACTTGGAAGGATGACACAGGCAGGCTCATATGCAGGAGGCGTACGCTATGAATATGACCCTGTCGGTAATGTAACCATGGTTGACGGTTTTATGCTGAAAACACACTATACCTATGACAGTATGGGAAGGATGACAGGCATAGAAAATAAAGGCATGCAAAACGATACCTTTAAATTTTCCTATGAGTATAATGCAGCCGGAGATATAACAAGGATTACAAAGCCTGATAAAAGTGTTGAGCAAAGAAGCTACGATGTTATGGGAAGGCTTGTAAAAGTTGATATAGACGGCATACAGTCGGGTATATATACATATGACAGCACAGGCAATCTTAAAAATAAGACCGAGAATTTAAGCGGTGTAAAAATTGAATCCGAATATAAGTATGATAAAAACAACAGGCTTATAGAGGAATATATACTTGGAGCCAGCCCTAAAAGAAGCAGATATTCCTATGATGGATTCGGAAATATAGTAAATGAATATGAGGAGGGTTCAGGAAAAAGTGCACCTGTAAATACACGCTACGAATATAACAGCTTAAATCAGCTTACTAAAAAGGTGCAAAGTACTTCAAAAGAAAATAAGCAAAGTGCAGCCTCAACTGCAGGTATAAACCCGGATTCAGGTATAGACCTGGGCATAGGCTCTGCTATTGGTACACTTTCAGGCAGGAAGATATCAGATTCAGTATTTAATTATGAATATGACAAAAAAGGAAACCTTATAAGCTTAAAAGAAGGCGGCGAAACGGTCGCATCCTATAAGTACGGTGCAGCCGGACGTATGATAAAGGCGTCTGCAAAAGCCGGAGATATTGATTACAGATATGATGCTCTTGGACATCTGGTAAGATCCGGATATTCGGATTTTACTCCAAACTATATATCCGATATAGACATGCCTTTCATTGAACACATATTTGGAGGCGGCTTCGGTGAAAAGATCACTCATGTATACGGTCCGGAGGGAGAAGCCGGAACATATGCAGACTATCGTATGTACTGCCTTACAAAGGACAGACTTGGCAGTACAGTTATGGCAAAGGATACTGAAGGTGAGGTTGTATCCGGAACATACTATAATGCATGGGGAGAAGCTGTAAATACATATACAAAAGCCGGATTTGAAAAAAGTGTACTGGCAGTGCCAAGTTATACGGGGCACAGATATGACAATATATCGGGACTGTACTATGCAAAGGCAAGGATGTACTCAGCTGATGATAAGAGGTTTACATCAATAGATCCTATCAAAGACGGGCTTAACTGGTATGAGTATTGTACGGGGAATCCGAATAGGTATATTGATCCAAGCGGATATAAAAGAGGACATGGACTTTGGGAAATATTTTCAAGGTATTTGGTTCATATTGTACCTGAAATGACTCATCATCCGCTTAATAATGAAGAAAAAAAACTAGTAAATAAATCTTCTAATTTGGGATGGGAATATATGAAGGCGGCAGAGACATCAATAGAATACAGTGATAAGATATTTGGTGAAAAACTTAAGAAAATATTAGATAATGATGATAATAATAAGGATCTATATTTACCATTTACCAGTGAAAATTATAGAGCCAATTTGGATGATAATACTATAGCTAATGCCTATCAGCATATATATTGGAATGCTGTACTTAAGAATTATTATGCAAGACAATTTTATGCTAATAGCTATCATGAAGAATATACATGTAGAAGTGGAAAAGTATATACTTTATTTGATAAAACTGATAAAGAAATAGATATAATAAGGGTGAGTATGACTTTATCCGAAGCAAGTAATTTGCCATTACATTATGGAACAAAGTATGATTACAGCGGAAAAACATATGACGAATTTGTAGATGAGATGGTAAATAAAGAAGTTAAAAAGTGGACCGATGCTCATGAAAACGGGAATAATGATTCAGCAGCAAAAATGGATTATAAAAATAATGCTATAGGATACAATTTGATTTCAGCTGCAGCCACAAAAAAATTATCTGATAAAGATATAAGTATGAGGGTTTTAAAGCATATGTCTAAGGGGAAGGGCATTGGATATGAGTTATTTGAGGACATAAATGATCGTGATTACTATTCAAGGAGCAAACGTAATGATATATATAATTCTATTCTCACTGAACAATTAAATAAAATAAAGTAAGGTAAAAATAACATGAAATATTTAAAAAAAATTTTTAACAAGGTTTTAAAAAGGATATCTTCAGGGACAAAACTTGAGAAATTTATATTAATAATGGCTTCTATTGCATTTTTATTTCATTTTATTAATTTAATACTTTACAGCAATGCACACAGCATGGAGGTTAAGCATTTTCTGCAGACAAATTTCAAAATATCATTTTCAGAAAACAAGTCGGCAGTTCCCTTTTTACAGGGGAACTGCTACGAGCTTACTCCGGGATGGAACTGTGAAGTATATGCAATGAATTGTGAAAAAGTTCTGTACCATAACAACGCTCTATGTATTCCGTTTTCTAAGGATACCTATGATATACCTGGAATGAAATACGGATATTTTGAATATAAGGGTACTGATGAAGATGTAAAAGAAATGCTGCAGATTACATGTAACTGGTTTGAAGAAATGCAAAAATTTGAGGGGATTGATTACTGGATAATGACGAATCCTGGTTATGGTACTGAGGATGCAGCCCTTTTAAATGATCCGGCTATGAACTTAATTATGGGATATAGAGGGAATATAAAGACCGATATTGATTTATATACAGAAACTTATACAGACTCATCCATGACAAGGCATCCGATTTGTGATGCCGTAGTAACAGAAAAAGAAGGAGAAAAACAGGATATAATACTGGTTGGGTACGATCTCAAAGTTCCGGGATATTGGTATGATATAAGCAATATCGGTTCCGGGATATGGTATCGATATTTTGTGGAAAAAGCTGAACTTGTGCTTAGCTCGTATGAAAAGCGGGAAGATGAATTTATAAAATATATAAAGAATAAAATAAAGGCAGGTGGAGGACAAAGTGGATTTTACTGTGGAATAACAGATAAGGATCTGGTTTTTAGCCTTAAAATAGATGGAAAATCTCCTGACAGTATAGAAAATGTAATATATAATGGAGAAAATTTATATTTTTGGTACTATAACAATATTTTGATTGATCGAGGTGTTGATTCACTTGATATAAGCGTAATGGAGGTAAAAAATGAATAGTACAAAAAATGTAAACTCGGTAAATAAGAAAGAGAAAACAATTCCATTTATATTAAGATTATTATATAAATGTTTCTTTATATTTGTATTAATTACATCTGTTTTTTTCGCTATACATAATATAAGAGAAACCATACTGTATATAATGGAAGATCAAAAAGCGGTTATAGAAATGGATAAGGTCAATGACTTTATGCTGAGTAAATATAATTTTAGATTAAAGGAGATAAGAAAATATAAATATTTTATTATTCCTATACCAATTGATTATAATGATAGCACTATAGGTGGCCCTGCCGTGGAATTGGAAAATGGAAGAAAAATTAATCCTAAATATGTTTTAGAAGAAGATGATTTTCCGGATAAATTTAAACATACTAGTACTTATTACTTGGGTTCATATTATTATTTGCCATTTAGAGATAGAAGAAAGGCTGAAAAAAAATACGATTCTTTATTAAAAGAAGACGGTATGGGATATAATATAGTAAATTCAGGTATTTTTTATTATAGGTTATCAGATTCAGATTTTCCCCCAAAGAAACATTTAATGGTGCTTGATGCCCGCAAATATTTTTCAAATGAACATAGAAAAGATGAGTATTTCGACAGTATAGAAGAGGCTTTAGAAAACAGTGATGATTTCAAATATGCACCTGATAAATTAAAGCATATAAATATAATACTGAAAAAAGATGAGTATGAAGGTGGCTGCAGAATATGCTATATGTCTGAACCAAAGGGCATAGAAGGATATCTTGTAGAGGCAGATATTAAAGTTAATGATGACGGTATGTTTTGTGTTAAATCGGCAAAGGTATTCAAATATGAGAAAGACTGGGTAAACAATGCGAGGTATTCATTTGACAAATCAAAGGCGGAAAATAAATCTGACGGTTTTACAGGAGATGACAGGCTTAAGGAAGTTCTGAAAGAATATGATCCGGAGGCAGCATTGAAAATAACGGAAATACCTATGGATGACAGAATTATATATTTTTGGCAAATGTATTATCCGAATAGGAGATACGGTATCTGATTTGCCTATATTTTAGTTATTTCCAAATTTTTGAGATGCTCCTGAAGATATAGAAACTATAAAAACAGAAAGAGATTTCTATATAGAGAAATATTTAAAACCTGACAGTGAAGCACATTTAAAAAATAGAAGTTTACTAAATAAGGTTTTATACGAACAGCAACATGAATTTCAAATAAAGACTGTTTAAAAGTTGTCGGAAAACCAGACAAGTGTTTTAAAGCTGGGAAATATATAACATGTTTAGAAAAAAATATAAAAAATATTAGGAATTTCATTTGGGCAATCACAGAAACTTTATACAGTTTCTATGTATTTCAATTCATATATATCTATACAGCTATCTAAAAGAAGACCGATTTAATCGATATCTCCTTAGATAGCTGCAAGATATAAATTTTATGGAAAGGCTGATAGTATAAAATAAATGTATGAAAGAAAAAACACTTTAAATGCAGGTCATGTAGTATTGTTATTTTTTACGCTTTATATAATTATACAGGTTTTAATTGTTGAGTTTATATATATGAACTCGAAAAAAGTGTTATTATTCATAGGATTGCCGATTGCATGGGATATTATGTAGATTTTGTACTTTATTAATTCAAGAAAAATAAAAGACTATTTTGGATGAAGAAAAAGAAGTATGGAATAATAAGAACGGTCAATGGTTTGCGACGAATAAAGCATTAAAGCCTAACATGAAACACAGAGATACTATTACTGATTATAAAACAGCAGCAGAATTATTAGGATATACCACTATGCTTGGAGAGTATTATATTACAAGAAAGAATGGTGAGGTATTTAAATGAAAAAGATTATAAAACCTGTGTTTGCTCTTTCATTAATAATAATGGGAGTAATTGTATTAATGAAGATAAATAAAACATGGGCATTGAACTCTGAACAAAATATGAATGAAGAATCGGAGCTGAAATCAGAACAAAATATGAATGAAACATCGGCACTGAATTCTAAGAAAAATCTGAATGTGGAATATTTTATCAATAACATTGATTCAGATACGACATTTATAGATCTGGAAAGGGATCTAGCTCCGTTTACCGGTTCTAGCGGGTCTGGATTTGTCAGATGCTATTATGAGACAGAAGGTCTGATTTTTTGGGACAGTTGGTTGTTTTCACCACCAAGAGACCACGTTGTTAATATGTTTATCGTGGAAGATACTTCTAATAATTACGAGTTTATGATTATGTACGGAGAAAAAGATTTTAAAAGTTCTTCATATATAAAAGGACTTTTTGATGAAAAAAAAATCACTTTAGATGTAGACAGGGTAGAAATAAAGCCAAGACAATTTTTTGATTTAAATTATGAATATACATATGCAGATATAGTAAATTTATATGGTAAGCCTCATGGTATAACGGATAATAACAGGATATACTACCATATTAATTCATACTATGTATTTTTCCCGATTGATTTTTCTTCTAACTCCGAAAGCAAACTGAATTACATAGATGTATATTCAGAGAATGGAAAGTTTAAATGTCGTATACAATATGCACCTAGACTTATAAACGGCTCAGTAAATGTATTTGTAGACTAAAACTTAGTATATAGGGATAATAAAAGTGATGATGCCGGTAGAATATACTATAATAATCGTTGAAGCTGAAGGTGGATATTTGAAATATGCTGAAAATACTGAAAATAAATTTGATAAAGATCATTATAAGTATTTAAATAAATATGTAATCAGAAAAATTTAATGATAAAAGATTTTTGCCCTGAAATGAATATTACTTGGATTTCTTTTGTAATGCTTTTCGTAAGAGTAGTTAAATAGATCTATGTATTTTTTATAGGGCTCTCCTATAAAAGAACATACGTCATAAACTTGTTCCTAAGAGGTACTTGCACTACCATAAAGATATGGAAATATCTGAGAGGCAGTCTTTGATTTAGAAAATGGAGAGAAATCTTTAATATAACCAAAAGATTTTATATTTTTTGTTCCCGGTTATTTTTTATTCTTATCACAAAATGATTCATATATTTGAAGCTAAGTTCCTTTTTTCTTCTTTTCTCAAAAAATAAGCCATAATCGCCCCCGGGATAACGTATTATGAAGTGCTATTATAATATACTAAAAAATCCTTGATTTTTATAAAAAATTATGGTAGAATTCGTAGGTTGTTAAAACGAGGTGCTCCTCTGTCATAAAGAGTATTTTTATAATTTATATTATATATTGAGTTAATGGCATGAACATCAAATTAAAACAGGAGGATTTATATACTATGGACGAATTAATTAGAAAGATTGAAAATGCACAGCTTAAAGAAAAGGTGCCTGAGTTTAATGTAGGTGAAACGGTAAAGGTTTATAACAAGATTAAAGAGGGCAACAGAGAAAGAATTCAGGTATTTGAAGGAGTTGTGCTTAAAAGACAAAATGGCGGTATAAGAGAGACTTTTACTGTAAGAAAGCTTTCAAACGGTACAGGTGTTGAAAAGACATGGCCTGTTCATTCACCCTTTATTGATAGAATTGAGGTGGTAAGAAAAGGAAGAGTCAGAAGAGCTAAGCTTTTCTATCTCCGTGGACGCATAGGCAAGGCTGCTAAAGTAAAGGAAGCAAGATAGTTATAGTTCCGAGCGATATAAGCCGGGTACAGCATAAAATAAATACTAATACTTAAAGTGATAAATATATAGAAAAGGAATTTATCTCTGTTTTTATAAAAATGTATGTTATATATTTTTATCTATATAAAGTATATTTATCTCTGCAAAAAAGGTGCTTACAAATGATTTTATTACCATTTGTAAGCACTTTTTTTAGTCATTGCATAGAAAACAGCAATAGTATAATATACTAAATCAAGTCTGTCATGCTCTTTACGGAAATTCCTAAAGTTGATATATTATGTAAAAGGGCTGAAGAAGTTGGAGAAAGTATCCCGGAAGTTCCAAATAGTATAAGGGCTGTATTAAAACTCATTATAAATCTATAATTGCTGTTTATCCTATCTATAAGCCTGTTTGCTATTTTTTTAAGAGTTATAAGCTCATTTAAACTTTCGGCGGTTATTGTAATATCTGAGATTTCTTTTGCTATAGCGGCACCATTTCCTATGGCTATACCGCAGCTGGCTGCAGAAAGTGCCGGAGAATCATTTATACCGTCTCCCACCATTATAACCGTTTTTCCGGAATTTCTTTCTTTTTCAATAAAAGCTGCCTTGTCTTCAGGAAGTACACCTGCATAAAACTCATCAACACCGGCTTTTTTAGCGGCAGCTTCAGCTGTTTTTATATTATCACCGGTTATCATCACGGTTTTTTTAATGCCGAGTCGTTTAAGTTCTGCAATAACTTCGGCAGCTTCATCTCTAAGCGGATCTGAAATATATATTACTGCAACCAGTTTACCGGCTATTGCAAGAAACAGATGAGAATACTGCGGATCCAGATTTTCAATTATTTCACTATCCTCAGGTGCGATTTCGGTATGTTCATCTTCAAATACAAAGTGATAACTGCCTATTATAACCTTTTCTTCTTTTATAGTGCTTGCTATGCCGTGTGCTACGACATATTCAACATGTGAATGCATTTCACGATGTGATATGTTAAGTTTTTTTGCATAGGCAACTACCGCATTTGCAACTGAATGAGGAAAATGTTCCTCAAGACAGGCTGCAATTTTAATCATTTGTCTTTCATTTTGACCTGCACAGGCTATAACTTTCTCAACAGTAGGACATGCATGTGTCAATGTTCCGGTTTTATCAAATACTATGGTATCTGCATATGCAATTGCCTCAAGATATTTGCCGCCCTTTACTGTAGCCTTATATCTGCCTGCTTCTTTCATAGCTGAAAGTACGGCAAGAGGTATTGAAAATTTAAGTGCACATGAAAAGTCAACCATGAGTACAGAAAGTGTTTTTTGTATATTCCTTGTAAGAAGGTAAGTAAATGCCGTTCCTAAAAGCGAGTATGGAACCAGTTTATCTGCAAGGTTTGAAGCTCGATCTTCAGTGTCAGATTTAAGTTTTTCCGATTCTTCAATCATTTTTACTATTCTGTCATATCTTCCGCTGCCTGCTTCGGCATCTACAGATATTATAAGTTCGCCCTCTTCTATGACAGTGCCTGCATATATATAAGCTCCCTCTCTTTTTGATACAGGTACTGATTCTCCGGTAAGTGAGGCTTGATTTACCATCGCTTCACCTGAATACACAATTCCGTCAAACGGTATTACATTACCCATATTTACAACTATAAGATCCTTGCTTTTTATACTTGATACAGGCACAAGCACATCAGCACCATCTGTCTTTAGCCAAACTTTGTCTATATTAAGCGACATGGTTCTTGCAAGATCATTTATTGATTTTTTATGTGTCCATTCTTCAAGCAGACTCCCTAACCCCAAAAGAAACATAATTGAGCCGGCAGTAGAAAAATCCCGTCGTATGACTGAAACTCCTATTGAGATTGCATCAAGTACTTCAACTTCAAGCTTTCCGTTAATAAGCGATTTAATTCCTTTAATTATATATCCGGTCGATTTTAAGACAGTATATAAAATTCTTAAAGGTAATGGAAGAAAAAGCTGTCTTGCCACGGCTAAGGTTATATTTCCTACAAATTTTTCTTGAAATTGTCTGGTTATAAGCCTGCCTGAATTTTGTGAAGCATTATCTGTAAGTGAGTCGGAATTAAGATCAAATTTTGATATGGCAGAAATTACGGCATCTTTTTGCCCGTTTTTAAAAAAGACTACCACATCATTTGTTCTTTCATAAACTACAGCCTGTTTTACATAAGACTTTTCTTCAAGATAGTATAAAAGTATGTCGGCCTGCTGTATCGTTATAAGAGGTTTTTCTATTTTAAATCTTATCCTTAAGGAAGATTCATGTATTATTCTGCATTTCACCCTGATTAAGCCTCTGTACTGTCGCCGACTACTGACTGCTCTTGTTTTTGTGCACGCTCTGCGTTTATATCCTTTGCTTCTGCCAGTATATCTCCGGCATTAACCTGTATATTTGAAACAGTTTCCATTACACTCTCTTTAACCCTAAGTGCTGCTGCTGTAGTGTGTGCATATACTTTTTTTGCATCCCTGCTGCTTAGAAGTTTAATTCCTGCCGAGCCGAATATCGCTCCACCCACAAAAAAAGCTAATTTTTTAAATCCAATCATATTATAATCCTCCGTTTTATTTATAGTATAATATATTTATATGTAATGCATTACTGTTTTGTAAAAGCTGCCGGTTGTAGTTTTTACAATATTTCAATGTCTAAAGACATTGAAAAGTACAATAAATATATACAAAAAATATTTATTGTGTGCTATCATAATAACATAAACTTACTGTGCTGTATATAATGTATTTTTAAAACATATTATAGCTGTTTTGCCTCTCAAAACTTAAAAATATAAAACAAATTTATTTTTTATTTATTTATACTGCTTATATACCAATGAATTTTGATTAGACAAAACAAACTCACAGTATTAATGCATGAATATAAAACGAAGAAGGAAAGATATTTCATACAAAACGACGATTCGATCTCGAATATAGTTAGGCAGTCTAACCTATTACCAACAATAATGAGATATATTATCATATTTAATCGTCATATTTTTTATATTTTTTTATATTCT
>ERZ773083.1065-NODE-1065-length-19660-cov-3.044887_pt1 | contig 19660 bp, 24 predicted proteins | sample MGYA00511465_ERZ773083 | MGnify/ENA primary metagenome ERZ773083 (study PRJEB29015, sample SAMEA2738001) | human oral metagenome | biome: human oral; feature: human-associated habitat; material: dental | place: China | collected 2060 ... | reverse complement strand
TCTGATGTCTCGTTTCATAAGCTGTTACCAATCTACAAATAATTCTTTCAGCAACACGTATCCTTCTGGTCGTTGATCTGAAACACCGATAATATCTCCGAGCCATTCTCCCGGTTCCGTAACCCTTCCATATCCCATTAGGATTGGAAGAGGGTCAGAGTAATCATTTCTTGTATAGTCTTGATATAACACAACAGTTTCATCAAGAGAATAATATACTTTTTTCGTGTGGTTTAGGGTGTACTTATATCTCTTCGCCTGCTTTATAAAGAGTCCTTGAAAAGGCTTTTCAAAATCTATTCCGTATTCGTTAAAACGATCGAGTTTACCGTAATCCCTCAATTCCTCTATGTAATAGCCTATCTCTTCACGGACACCTTTTTCCGCCTCCCTAAAAAGACACGATACATTTCTGTAAGACTCACATATCATGTCAAAAGCATCTCCCAGATATCCGAATGCCACCGACTGATCATAAAGAGTCTGAATTATCTTGTTGGGAAACGGATTTGAAACCGAGCATTCATCTCCAAACCAAAGAACATGGTCTCCTTTCCACTCATCGTTCAACAAGGTATGAAGTGCATGAAGCGGTATACTATCTTTATGCATGGATTCATGAAACTTGTTCCCGTAGTCAAAATCCGCAGGGCAAATGTATTCTCTTTTATCAACATTAACCCAGTTATAATATTCTCCCATAAATCATGCTTCGCTTTTTTCCTGAGACGGAATTCCGAATTCAATATGCTCTGCAGCTATGCCGAGGAAACCTGAGTCAAGATTAAAAGCAATCTCATTTGGCTTTTCCCCACGCTCTACTTCGTAAATCCAAAAGCCTATAACAACATCGATAGACATCTCAAAAGAAGTAACTCCCTTGAAATGGAAGTCCCACACGAGGCCGGTGCCATCCTGTATTTTTGCCCCTGGAACAACTTCTTCAATCGTCACATCCGCCTTGCTCCCATCATGATGAACATTCCCAATTCGATAATCATGAAAGCCGTCTTGGTCTTCCAGATATCTTATGATTTCTTCATACGATGTCAGTACTGTTTCTCGTTCTGTCCAACCCATTGATAATTGCCACCTTTATATAAACTGGATCCGGTGATCATATAAATCCATTTCCAAATCTTCAGAGATCACAATTGCTTGGATCGAATCATCGACCCTTATATAGCTATAAGTCTTACCATCGATCAAAACATTTTTATGCGAATATAGGGCTTCAACCTTTTCATGATTCCCCCAAAAGCGGAACCGTATTAACACCCCTTTATCATGTTGTTCAGTCTTATAAATACGAAATGCGTTCTCTGCGGCTTTCTGTTCATCTCTCTCACATATAAGTATTTCTTCATGAAGTTCTTGAAACATACATTCTTCATCAAACTCATCTATTGGAACCATGTTCCCATCTTCACCGTCATCATATTCCAGGAAAACCGTCTTCCATTCATAGATGCCATTTACAACAAACCGAGTACCATGAGGCGTTTTAAAGCCCCAGGAATTGATGCCATAATCATCAATAAACTCACCATCGTATATTTCCGCAAATCTTTTTTTAATAGCAGTTATTCTTCTCTCGAGGTCAGTGATTTCGCCATATTTCCGGGGATGTTGGTTTACATCAAAAACCTCTCTGACTTCGCCCATTATATCCTCCAATCAATCGTAATACCCAAAATGACTGGCTCTCATGTTATCCGCCCCGCACTTTGGACACCGGTTCTTCCCTGATCACGGATTAAGAATAAATTCTAATTCCGTGTTACACTTCTCACATTTTGGTTACCCATCAAAGAAATGAACCTTATAGTCTCTGATGGTCCCATACGGCGAAACGATAATTGGCTCAAAGACATATGCCGGCAATTCTAATGACATACGCGGGGTCTGATCCAACACTGCTTCCAACAGTCTCAGCAGTGTCTCTCTGAAATCAGAAGCCAGTTTTTTACTCGTCAGTCAGATATTGTTCTCAAATCCTCCGTATCATTTTCTGCTATCGTTTCTCCTAACAGAGTACTGATTGGCGTTTCATGAATATCCGAAATAGAAATCAGCATCTCAGAATCGGGTACTGACAAACCTCTTTTCCATTTGGAAATAGTCTGGCGTACCACATTCAATTTGATGGCAAGTTCCTCCTGCGAAAGTCCCTTTGAGATTCTGACTGCTTTGATATTTTCGTTTAGTATGAGCAAAAACCTCCTTTTGCAGTCACAATACCTCTAATATTGCCGTTGCTACAAGCAACGCATGTTAACATCCAGGTAATCCCTAAATTATAACGATTATTTTTTAAACAATTCAGAGTGTGTTCCCAAGCGAAATAGCATCAAAACAAGCACATCGTCCCGAATTTCATATACCAGAAGCCAGTCCGGCTCGATGTGGCATTCTCTCGTTCCTTTATAATTTCCGGACAAATCATGATCGCGGTATTTCGCATCCAGTGTACCGCCGTCAGCCAAAATATTCACGACCTCGAAAAGTTTGTCCAGATCCTTATTCTGCTTTTTTGCCAGCTTCAGATCTTTCTTGAACTGGTTTGTAAATTTGACTTCGTACTTCATTCTTCCAGTGCCGCCCTGAGATCGTCCATATTGGTATAACCCTTTGCGCTGCTGTCCGAAGCAAGATGTCTGCCTTCTTCGATGGCGGCAGCGGTCACTTCATTCGGCACATCCAGCTTAAGGGAAAAAGGAATCCCATGTTCCCTGATGGTAGTCCGCAGAAACATATTGATAGCGGTTGTCATATTCATTCCCAGTTCCGAGTAAATCCGATCAGCCTGATCCTTGATATCCTTATCCACTCTGATATTCAGATTCGTAGTTGCCATTGCATACACCTCCGTTTCTGACCATAGTATATGCAATTATTCGTGCAACTTCAATACAACATCATTATAATTTACGAACCGGTCCGAATAGATTTTAGTCTTTCAGCAAATACAGTAGGGCTGTTCCGATACCAAGTAGGAATGACAGAAATGCAGTGAGGATACTAAGCAAAAAGCTAATTTGGAAATAAGATTATTTCTATTAGCCACCTTACCATTTATTCGTCCTCACTTTCAAAAACCTTCTTTGTATCTCCACACACCATATCAATACAAACATAAACATCAATATGATTTTTTAGAAATTTTTTTCGTCCTCTTTGTCCATCTTCGTTGAACACATAGTGCTTGTAAAACTGCTTAAAATGCAGGATTTTTACGATTTCACTCTTTTTATCAACGCTATAGTTTCCACATGCGTCGTCTGCGGGAACTGGTCCACCGGGCAGACCCTCTTTAGCGCATATCCTCCCTGACAGAGAATCTTCAGATCCCTCGCCAGGGTCGCCGAGTCACAGGAGACATAGACGATACGGTCCGGCCTCATTCTGAGCATGGTCTGAAGGCAAATGCCGTCGCAGCCCTTGCGGGGCGGATCCACTACAATCACATCCGGGTGCAAGGCGTCACTGACGACGGCGTCCCTCCCCTTTTTCTCCTGGCTACCCTCTGTCTTTTTTAGAGCACCGGTATTCTCCCTGGACTCCACCTGCCCATGGTCACAGATATTCTCCCCGGACTCCGCCTGTCTATGTCCACCGCGATCCTGCGCAGGACTATGCATCCCCTTCTCCGGCTCACCAGCTCTCTGGGCAAAACTTCCCTTTCCCTCATAGAAGTCCGGCAGAATCTCCTCCGCCTTTCCCACGAAGAAATGTGCGTTCTCTATGCCATTTCTCCTAGCATTAGCTCTCGCGTCCTCGATTGCCTCCGGGATAATCTCCACCCCATAGACCTGTCCCGCCTTTCTGGCCAGGAAGAGAGAAATAGTCCCGATCCCGCAGTAGAGATCCCAGACACTCTCCTGACCCTTGAGATCCGCGTACTCCAGAGCCTTTTCGTAGAGCCGGGCCGTCTGATAGGGATTGACCTGGTAGAAAGACCGGGGACTGATAGCAAAGGCGATATCGCCGATGTAGTCCACAATGCTCTCCTGGCCCCAAACGCATCGGGTCTCGTCGCCCATGATGACATTGGTCTGCTTACAGTTGCTGTTGATGCAGATTGATTTCATACCGGCAATCTTTGTCAGCCGGTCAACCATCTTCTGCTGCCGGGGCAATTCCCTGCCATTGATGATCAGGCAGACCATAATCTGTCCGCTGGCAAAGCCCTTGCGGATCAAAACGTGGCGAACCAGCCCCCTGCCGGTGACCTCGTTATATGGCCTGATTCCGCAGGCCCTCATGTAGTCCTTGACCGCCTTTAAAATGCTCTCGTTCTCCGGCGCCCCCAAGAGGCAGTCATCAATTGGGATAATGCGGTGACTCCTGGCCGCGTAGAAGCCGGAAATAATCTCCCCCTCCCTATTTTCTCCCAGGGGGAACTGGGCCTTGTTCCGGTAACGGAAAGCCTTCTCCATGCCCAGGATAGGCTCCATGACCCGGTCCACCAGCTCCGGGGCCAAGCCTCCGATACGGATCAGATCATTTCTCACCCGCCTCTCCTTCCAGACCTTCTGCTTCTCGTAGGAGAGAGCCTGCAGCTGACAGCCCCCGCACTGGCGGGCGATCGGGCAGGCCTCCGGCACGCGGTTCTCAGAGGCCCGCAGGATCTCCTCCACCCGGGCGTAGCCATAGTTCTTCTTGACCTTGGTTGCCCGGGCCATGATCTGATCGCCCAGGACGGCCCCCTTGACGAAGAAGGTCATCCCCTGATCATGTCCGATCCCCTCGCCGCCCACGGCCATATCTTCAATTGTCAGGGGAAATAAATCATTTTTTTGCATACGTAGCTACACCTGTTTTCCCTTGCCGCAGAATTCTTCTATCTATCCCGCTGCAGACACCATCGCCCGTGCAGGTCCTCGCTGCAGGCGGGCGGAATCGCCTGTAGAAAGGATGTAGAAGCAGACATCGTCGCCACTGCAATTCCCCCGCCCCAATTCAAAAATCCCGACGGATGCTCACACAAGCGCCGGGACTTCCTTAATCGCGGTGACCAGGGCGGTCCCTCCACCGGATCCTCTGGTCGCAATGGAACGCCCTGCAAGGCGCCTCCAATGGTTCCTGTATTTACTCTTCTTCCGGGCTGGTCTTTCGGATATTGGAATCCAGCAGACGGTTGAAGCCCTGCCATTTGAGGTTGCCGGGAGCCAGATCTCCCAGGGCCTCCTTCATGGTCTCAAGCTTAGCGTCCGCATTGTCCGCGAAGGCCAGGGCCAGGGCCTCCGCGATGGCCGGCTTCTTGGGAGAGCCGAACTCCAGCTCCCCGTGGTGGGCCAGAATACAGTGGATCAGCTCCGCCGACTTGGTCGGCGGAAAGCCCGGGATCTTGGTGATACGGTTCTGCACGATCTGCGCCCCGATCATAATGTGCCCCAGCAGCTGACCTACGTCCGTATAGTCGTTCTTTGGATAGGGCGAGAGCTCATAGAGCTTTCCGATATCATGGAAAATCGCCGCTGTCAGGAGCAGACTTCGATCCAGAAAGGGATAGTGAGACGCGAAGAAATCACAGGTCTGAGCCACACTCAAGGTGTGCTCTAAAAGCCCTCCCACATAGCCGTGGTGAACGCTTTTTGCCGCAGAGTGAAACTTGAACTTTTCAGCGAAGCCCTCCTGCCTGACGAAAAAGGACTCCAGCAGCTCTCTCATACAGGGCGTTTTGACAGAGGCAATCAGATTCAGAAGCTCCTGATACATCTCGTCGGGGTCTCTCTCAGAGCAGGGGAGGAAATCGGCCGGATTGTACTCCCCCTCCCTCGCCAGCCGAAGCCGCTTGATATTGAGCTGGCGGTTGCCATTGAAAATAATGACCTCCCCCGTCACCTGGATATAGTCCAGCTCCTCGTACTCGTCAATGCCCAGGGAGCCCGGATCCCAGATCTTCCCGTCCAGACTGCCTGTCTTATCCTGAAGTATCAAAGACTCATAGGGTTTGCCGTTCTTGGCTGTCGCCTGGGTCTTCTTGCGGCAGAGATAGATCTCATTGATGTGGTCTCCCTCAGCCAGCTCCTTGATATACTTCATTTGTTCTCCGTTCTAAGCGTCCTCGGCGCAGCGCACATTTGCTCTATCATTATAGCAGACAATCCCGCAAATATCGTATAATCCCCTTATGAACAGGAAAGTCTACAAAACACTTGAATACCATAAAATTCTCTCCATGCTGGAGGCCCGGGCCTCCTCCGACAAGGGAAAAGAATGCTGCCACCGCCTGCAGCCCCTTACAAACCTGCGCGATATACAATTCGCCCAAAGACAGACGGCGGACGCCCTGGGCCGCATCCTGGCAGGGGGATCCTTCTCCTTTGGCGGCATTTCCGACCCCGGCCCCCTGGGCAAACGCCTGGCGGTCGGGGCCAGCGCAAATGCCCGCGAGCTCCTGGCCATCGCCTCTCTTCTGACCCTGGCCGGTCGGGCAGCCGCCTACGGGTCCAAGAAGAGGGAGAGTCTGCCCGACGACAGCCTGACCTCTCGCTTCGCGGCGCTCGATCCTTTGCCCGGCCTGGCAAAAGAGATCAACCGCTGCATTCTCTCCGAGGATTCCTTTGCCGATGATGCCTCCCCCGGTCTCAGACAGGTTCGCCGGGCCATGGCCTCTGTCAATGAGCAGGTCAGGTTCCAGCTAAACCGCATGCTCTCCTCTTCTGCCAGGGACTACCTGCAGGATGGGGTGATCACCATGCGGGACGGCCGCTACTGCCTGCCGGTCCGGGCCGAGTACAAGAACTACGTGCCCGGCATGGTTCACGATTCTTCTTCCTCCGGCGCCACCCTCTTCATTGAGCCCATGTCTGTCGTCAATCTCAACAATGAGCTCCGTGAGTTGGAGGGGAAGGAAGAGGAAGAGATCGCCCGGATCCTTCGCTTGCTCTCCGATCAGGTTCTTGAGAATATCGAGACCATCCAAATCGACTTCGACCGCCTGGCAGAGCTAGACTTCATCTTTGCCAAGGGCCAGCTGGCAGCCGATATGTCCGCGAGTCAGCCGGATTTCAATGAAGAGGGGATCATCAGCTTAAAGGCGGCCCGTCACCCCCTTTTGGACAAGAATACCGTTGTCCCCATTGATATCAGCCTGGGACAGAACTACAACCTCCTGGTCGTGACCGGTCCCAACACCGGCGGCAAGACGGTCTCCCTCAAGACCTGCGGCCTGCTGACGCTCATGGGACAGGCAGGCCTGCACATTCCCGCCAGGGATCACAGTCAGCTGGCCGTCTTTGACAATGTCTACGCGGACATCGGAGATGAGCAGGGCATCGAGCAGTCTCTGTCCACCTTCTCCTCCCACATGACCAATATCGTCCATATCTTGGACGGCGTCGACTCCGTTCTGTCAAATGGCCACGACGCCTTAGTCCTCTTCGACGAGCTCTGCGCCGGCACGGATCCTGCGGAGGGGGCCGCCCTGGCCACCGCGATTTTAGATCGCCTTCACAGACGCCAGGTCCGGGTCATGGCTACAACCCACTATTCCGAGCTCAAGGTCTACGCACTCTCAACCGAGGGCGTAGAAAATGCCTCCTGTGAGTTCTCCCTGGAGACCCTCTCCCCCACCTACCGGCTTCTGATCGGCATTCCGGGCAAGTCCAATGCCTTTGCCATCTCCTCTAAGCTGGGACTGGCCGCGGACATCATCAGCGACGCTCAGAGTCGTATTGATGAGGAGAGCGTCTCCTTCGAAGACCTGCTGACCGACCTGGAGAGCCGCCGCGTCGCCATCGAGAAGATCCAGGCTGAGACCCGGGCGGCCAAAGCCTCCATCGATAAGACCCGGATCCAGCTGGATCAGAGGCTGGCCCAACTCAACGCCTCCAAAGATAAGGTCCTGCAGTCCGCCAACCTTGAGGCAGCCCGCATCCTCAAGGAGGCCAAGGAAACCGCCGACAAGACCATCCGGGACTTCCATAAGTACGGCCGGGCTACTGCCGCGGATATGACCCGCATGGAGCAGGAGCGAAGAGCCCTGGGCGAGAAGCTCAGGACCCGCCAGAACAAGTCCCGGGCCTCTGCCGGGATGGAGCAGGAGCGAAGAAAAGCCCCTGTCCCGAAAGCAAAGGATCTCCATATTGGCGACAAGGTCAAGGTTCTTTCCATGGGGGTCACCGCGACCGTCCACTCTCTTCCGGACAAGTCCGGCCATCTGGAGGTCCAGATGGGGATCATCCGCAGCCGCGTCAAGCTGACCGACCTTGTTCTGGTCAGCGACCAGAGCTTTGCGACCTTAAACGGACAGCAGCTGCCCGGAACCGGCAGACGGCGGGCCCCGGGCTCCGGCGGCAGACAGTCAGCCTCTTCCTTCAACAAGTCCGCCTTCATCTCGCCTGAGATCAAGCTCCTCGGCATGAGCGGGGACGAGGCTATCTGTGCTCTGGATAAGTACCTGGATGACGCCGTCCTCTCCCATCTCAGAGAGGTTCGCATCGTTCACGGCAAGGGCACCGGGGTCCTGCGTCAGCGGGTTCACGAATATCTCAATGGAAACCCCCATGTCAAGTCCTACGACCTGGCTTCCTACGGTCAGGGCGACGCGGGTGTGACAGTCGTCAAGCTGCTCGATTAATCTTGCTTTCGCTCTCCCGCTCTCTCTCATCGGTTCAAGTCCTTTATTCTTTAGACAGGAGGATTTGCAATCAGATATCGTACTCTAAAGGCAGATTCATCAAGGCGTTTTATCCCTTCACTCAATTTTTGCTTCTACAATAAATATTGGGGCGAATAGATGTTTCCATTCGCCCCTAAGCGTATGATTGGATAAAAAGATCCCTCCCGGCATTTCAAACCGGGAGGGATTTTCATTTCTGCCCATGGAACAGCTGCAAAACAGCTGTTTCACGGGCTCACGTTCTTGTTTTGGAAAGATTAGACTTAAACTAACTCCAGAACAACTTCCATCGCGCCGTCGCCCTTGCGCTGGCCAATCTTGATGATTCTGGTGTAACCGCCGCTGCGGCCATCATACTTGGGGCCGATCTCATCAAAGAGCTTGGCGACAAGGTCGACCTTCCTGGTCTCACGCTTCTTGGCTCCTACCTCTGTGATGGGATAAAGCACCTTGAGCATCTGACGCCTTGCGTGCAGACGGCTGGGCTGATCCTTCCTGATCTTCTTCTCGATGGTCTCATAGACGGTCACCTTCTTGCCATCTACGACTTCCTTCTTCCGCTTTCCGTCAGCGTCCTTAACAGCGACCTTGGCCTGGACGGAGACCTCGTCGAAGTTATTTCTCTCGCGGATTGCGAGCGCGATCAAGCCCTCAGCGATTTTGGCGGCTTCCTTGGCCTTGGCCTCTGTAGTCACGATACGGCCCTTGTAGAGCAGGTTGGTAACCTGATTCCGAAGAAGCGCCTTGCGCTGTGATGAAGTTCTGCTTAACTTACGATACTTAGCCATGATAATACCTCCTGTCAGGTGGGAGCGATCGGCCTGCTTCATCGGACTTACAGCCCATCGCCCGTATGCTTACTGGTGAACGACATACCGTATCGGTCACCCTGTGCCACTTCGGGGTTTTCAGAGCGCGGCGCCCTTCGGACTTATCCGCGTTCTCAGAAGACAAATCCAAATCGTCTCAGACTCAGATCGTCTCCTTCCTTCTTACAGTTCTTCTGTCTGCCGGAGTGAGAGTCCCATCTCCTGCAGCTTCTGGAGGACCTCCTCCAGAGACTTGCGCCCGAGATTACGAACCTTCATCATATCCTCGGGCGTCTTGTTGACCAGCTCCTCGACGGTGTTGATTCCGGCCCTCTTCAGGCAGTTGTAAGAACGCACAGATAATTCGAGCTCGTCGATGTTCATCATCTTCATACTCGCCGTATCCGCAGACGGCTTCTCTACCATGATCTCTGTGTTCCTGGCATTCTCGGAGAGATCAATAAAGAGATTCAGGTGTTCCGAGAGCACCTTGGCTGCAAGGCTTGCCGCCTCGTCAGGACCGATTGTTCCATTGGTCCAGACCTCCAATGTCAGCTTGTCAAAGTCAGTCACCTGACCAACACGTGTGTTCTCAACATTCATGTTGACACGCTCTACAGGGGTGTAGATAGAATCAACCGCGATCACACCGATGGGGGTGTCATCCGTCTTATTCTTGTCGGAAGAGACATAGCCTCTTCCCTTGCTGATGGTCAGCTCCATGTACAGCTTGCTGTCAGAGCCGCCATTCAGATGCGCGATCACAAGATCCGGGTTCACGATCTCGATATCAGAATCCACCTGGATATCCGCTGCAGTGACGGTTCCCTCGCCCTCATACTCGATGTAGGCGACCTTGGGCTCATCCGTCTGGCTGTTGCTTCGGATCGCCAGCTGTTTGATATTCAGAACGATCTCCGTGACGTCTTCCTTCACTCCAGGGATTGAGCTGAACTCGTGCAGAACGCCCTCGATCTTAATCTGGGTTACCGCAACACCGGGCATAGAACTGAGCATAATCCTGCGCAGTGAATTGCCGAGGGTGATTCCGTAACCTCTCTCTAAGGGCTCTACGACGAACTTGCCATACTTCTTATCATCAGAAATCTCTGCGATCTCAATGTTTGGTTTTTTGAAATCCAGCATTTATATGCCCTCCCTATCGACTATGCAAGGTCTTGATAAACGACTCTAATTACTTAGAATACAGCTCGACGATCTGCATCTCATCGACCGGGACATCGATCTGATCTCTGGTCGGAAGCGACTTGACAGTAGCCTTCAGATTCTCCGTATCGGCCTCAAGCCAGTCGGGAATCATGCGTCCTCCGGTGACCTCGATGATATCCTTCATGCGCTGGAGGGTCTTCTTCTTCTCAACGATCTCAACAAGATCTCCGGCCTTCACAAGGTAGGAGGGGATATTGACCTTCCTGCCATTGACCGTGACGAACTTGTGGTCGACAATCTGCCTTGCCTCGCGGCGGGTGCGGGCCCAGCCCAGACGGAATATGACATTGTCGAGACGGGACTCTAAGATCGTCATCAGGTTCTCACCGGTCTGACCCTTCTTAACGTCCGCCTGTCTGTAATAATTGCGGAAAGGCTTCTCCAGAACGCCATAGATGAACTTGGCCTTCTGCTTCTCCTTCAGCTGCTTGCCGTACTCGGAAACCTTGCGGCGAAAGTTGCGGGGCTGCCTCTTGGACTTCTTATCTACGCCTAAGAAAACAGGATCCAAACCAAGGGATCTGCATCTCTTAAGGACTGGTGTCTTATCAATAGCCATCTTTGATGAACCTCCTAATTAAACTCTTCTACGCTTGGGGGGACGGCAGCCGTTATGAGGAACGGGGGTAACGTCCTTGATGCTCTGTACCGTCAATCCGGCAGCCGCAAGCGCGCGGATCGCGGCTTCACGACCTGAACCCGGCCCCTTGACGAAGACATCAACGGTCTTAAGGCCATGAGGAAGAGCTGCCTTGGTGGCAGTCTCCGCAGCCATCTGTGCAGCATAGGGAGTAGATTTCCTTGAACCTCTGAATCCGAGACCGCCGGCACTTGCCCATGAAAGAGCGTTTCCCTGCGCATCTGTCAGAGTCACAATGGTGTTATTGAAAGATGCCTGGATATGTGCCTGTCCGTGTTCAACGTTTTTCTTTACGCGCTTCTTCGTAACTTTTCTTGTCACTTTAGCCATAATGTCTAACTAACCTACTTTCTCGTTATGCAATTACTTCTTCTTATTCGCAACTGTCTTCTTGGGTCCCTTGCGGGTTCTGGCATTGGTCTTGGTCTTCTGACCGCGAACGGGCAGACCCTGACGATGGCGCTTGCCGCGATAACAGCCGATCTCCTGCAGTCTCTTGATATCAAGAGCCGTCTGCCGTCTGAGGTCACCCTCGACGGTAAGCGTCTCCTCAATTGCGTTGCTGATTCTCTTTACTTCATCATCGGTCAGATCCTTGACACGGGTGTCCGGATCCACATTAGCAGACGCGAGCACCGCATCTGAACTAGCTCTGCCGATTCCGTAAATGTAAGTTAAACCAATTTCAATTCGCTTCTCTCTTGGTAAATCTACACCTGCGATACGAGCCATGTGTATTTAACCTCCATAAAATCCTGGATACCTGGGTATCCGTTATCAGTAGAAGCAGTCTCTACCCCATACAGCTCCGGTCTCCCGGCCTGAAATGTGTGTATGTCCTCGATTCCGCCTTTCGCTCTCGCGATATCTTCCCCGGCACTCGGTATGCAATGCCTGGAATCTATAATCAGCCTGGCCCAGACCGGCCGGCTGCAGCCGCACGTCATTTGGGAATTATCATCCCTGTCTCTGGTTGTGCTTGGGATTCTCGCAGATGATTCTGATGCGTCCCTTTCTCTTGATGACCTTGCACTTCTCGCACATAGGCTTCACAGACGATCTTACCTTCACAGATCCTTCCTCCTCTCGTTAGTTTCGCGCTGTCTCAGGGTTTTTACGGTGTGGGTCAGTCACAGCTTTCCCTAAAAATGGGCGCACTTAGAGCCTTCTTTCCAAAAGCGTCTAGGGCAAATGATATCATCTGCCCACTGCGATGTCAACCAAAACCGCGTAAAATGGGCATTTAGGGCCTATACTCCATCTCTCCTTCCCATCTGCACAAGATCTTGTATCCATGATATACTGTTGTATTAACACCTGGTCTTTTACAGGTCATTTTTCTCCGGAGAATGATCTGTCGGGACCGACGGAAGCTGATCAGGGGGATTTCACTATGCCGACTTCATCTCGCGGACACATTCTGGGTCTTGACGGGCTTCGCGCCCTCGCCATTGTGGGGATTGTCCTCTATCACCTCATGCCGCAGCAAGTCCCCGGCGGTTATCTCGGCGTCACCCTCTTCTTCACCCTCATGGGCTATCTGATCCTGGTGAAGAACCCGGATGCCGTCCAGGGGAAGCCCTTTTATGCGGGAACATATTATAAGAAGAAATTCCTCCGTCTCTATCCCCCTCTTCTCATGGTATTGGTCTTGTCCTCCCTGGCTCTGCTGGTCCTTTATCCCTCCTATCCCAGGCGGATTCTGCCCGAAGTGCTCAGCGTCCTCTTTGGCTTTAACAACTTCTGGCAGATTGCCCAGAACGCCAGCTACTTCACCCGTCTCGCCAACAGTTCCCCTTTTACCCACCTCTGGTTTTTGGGGCTGACCTTCCAGTACTATCTCATCTGGCCCCTGCTTTTGCTTCTGCTCAACCGCCTCCGTCCGCGGATCAGGAAATTCGGCCTGCGGCGGATCTGCTTCTGGTTTCTGATCCTCCTGTCCCTTTTGTCCATGCTGGAGGCCGGCCTTCTCTATCGCCCCGATCACGATCCCTCCCGCATCTATTACGGAACCGACACCCGCGCCTTCTCCCTCTTTCTGGGAATGGCCGCCGCCTTTCTCCCGGTCAGAAAGCCGCGCGCTTACTTTAAGGCGCATCGGGCAGCCGGCCTTGCCATTGCCGTTTTGGCCGCCATCGGAATCCTGACCCTGAGCCTGACGCTTGATGGTTCCTCCGCGGCCAACTACCGGGGCCTGATGCAGCTGGCGAGTCTTCTCTTTGCCCTTCTCATGCTCATGGTCATCTGGATGCCCTCCCCCCTGGGGCGTCTGCTGGATCATCCGATCTTGAGAGCGGTAGGCCAATCCAGCTATCTGATCTACCTTCTGATGTACCCGGTCATCTTTTTTGTCAGCCACTGCAGCCAGGACTCTTCGCACCCTCTCTGGAAGTTCCTCTGCCTGACCCTCATCGCGGTCCTTACCGTCGGCCTCAGCTTCCTGGACAGAAAGCTGTCCGCCCTCCCTCTTTCCGGCGGATCCCGCCATCTGACCCGAAGGAGGATTTACCCGGCCCTTCTTCTGGTCTGCCTGCTCCTCTGCGCCCTTCAATGGAAGATCAGCGACCGCGCGATTGCCGCCCGGGCAAAGGACCAGGCGCAGATGGAAGAGGAGTTAAAGAGCCAGCAACAGCAGCAGGATCAGAGAAATGCCGACGCGCAGGAAGGTTCTAACCAGGCAGATGCCTCCAGGAAATATTCCGTCACCGCCATTGGCGACTCCGTTCTCCTGGACGCCTCCAGCACCCTCTCAGATCAGATCCCCGGGATCTATGTCGACGGCAAGGTCTCACGCCAGGCCTGGGCGGTCAAGGACCTTATTAACTCCCTGAAGGAGAAAAATCTCCTGGGCAATATCATCATTCTCCACCTGGGCACCAATGGGGCCTTCCGTCAGTCTGTCGGGCAGGAGATCATCGACCAGCTGGGATCCGACCGTCAGATCTACTGGGTGACTGTCTACGCCCCCGGCGTAGCCTGGGCGGCCCAGTCCAACGCCACCATCAAAGCCCTGGCTGACGCCAATTCCAATGTCCATCTGATCGACTGGGCCAATTATGCCAAGAGACACCGCAGCTGGTTCTTCTCCGACGGGATCCACTTGAAGCCCGACGGGCAAAAAGCCTATGCAGAGCTGATCAGGACCTCCTGCGGGCTCTGACGCGGGCAGAGAGATCTGTGAAAAACAGCCCAAAAATCCCCCAAACACAGTATTGGATCTGGTCCCCGAAGGATCCCGCTCCGGCATTTGACATAGAGCCCTTTATTTACAAGGGCTTGTAGGGGTTTTCATCAACACATTTTGTCCTATAACTCACGAATTCACACAAAGGAGGAAGCCTCAAGCCACAGGGACTTGAAGCTTCCTCCTTTCCATAATATATTCGCTTACAATATGTGATGACGCTGTTCCCTATGGACCCGTTTACGGTCACACAGGCAGATGCGGGTTGAATTGATTCATCTGAATCACTTGTCTCTCCAGATAATTCTCCCCTTGGTCAGATCATAAGGAGACATCTCTACTGTCACCTTATCTCCGGGCAGGATACGGATATAGTTCATCCGAAGCTTCCCGCTGATATGAGCCAGAATCTGGTGCCCATTCTCTAATTCCACGGAAAACATGGCATTCGGAAGCTTCTCCAGAACCTTGCCCTCAACCTCAATCACATCTGCTTTCGACATTCGATACCTCCAATTCATTGCCAAGAATGGCCTTAATCTGCGCAAAAACCACATCCATGGGCTGGGTCCCGTCCACTGTCTTAAGTACCCCTTCCCTCTCATAGTAATCGATGAGAGGCTGGGTCTGCTCATGGTAGACCTGCAGGCGGTTTGCCACCGTGGCCTCGCTGTCATCCGCCCTCTGGATCAGCTCTGATCCGCAGGCATCGCAGACTCCCTCCTTCTCAGGCGGCAGAGCGACCAGATGATAGGTGGCTCCGCAGGAAGGGCAGACACGTCTGCCGGACATGCGTCTGATAATATTCTCATCGGGGACCTCAACATTGATCGCGAAATCGATGCTCTCTCCCCTGGCGGTCAGGGCCTTGCCAAGAGCCCGGGCCTGGGGAATGGTTCTCGGAAATCCGTCCAGGACAAAGCCGTCCTCACAGTCATCCTGCCCGATGCGATCCATCAAAAGGTCACAGGTCAGTTCATCGGGAACCAGATTTCCCGCGTCCATATACTCCTTGGCCTTTTTCCCCAGCGGGGTCTGATTCTTGATGTTGGCCCGGAAGATATCCCCTGTAGAGATATGGGGAATCCCGTAAGCCGAAGCGATCTGCTTGGCCTGCGTTCCCTTTCCGGCGCCGGGAGCCCCTAACATAATAATCTTCATTTGCGCAAATTCTCCCATCTTCTGTCATCGAATACAGGCTGCGGGCATCCTTGTCATGAATCATGGAGATAGGATCTTGCGACCCTATCTCCATCAATTCGTCAATTGTTCAGGAAGCCCTTGTAGTTTCGAACCATCATCTGCGATTCGATCTGCTTGAGCGTCTCAATCACAACGCCCACAATAATAATCAAGGACGTTCCGCCAAAGGAAACATTGGCATTAAACAATCCGTTAAAGATAATGGGAAGCATGGTGACGATGGTCAGGCCGACCGCTCCAATCAAAATGATGGAGCGAAGGATTCCGCTGAGGTAGTCACTGGTCGGCTTACCGGGACGGATCCCGGGGATGAAGCCACCCTGCTTCTTGATATTATCCGCGATTTCCAGCGGATTAAAGGTAATCGATGTATAGAAATACGCGAACGCGATGATTAAAACCACGTAAATCGCAGCGCCGATCGTATAGATCCATTCCGTTGTGTGGAACCAGTGGGACTGGGACAAGAGCTTTAAGATCTTGGATCCGATCCCATTGCCGTTGCCCTTGCCCAAAAGAGCCGCCAGAATCACAGGCGTTTGCATCAGGGACTGGGCGAAGATAACGGGAATAACGCCTCCGGTATTCACCTTGAGGGGAATATGGCTGCTGGTTCCGCCCACGCTTCGTCTCCCGGCAATCTTTCTGGAGTACTGGACCGGAATTTTGCGCTCCGCGTCCTGCAGATACACAGTCATAATGACCACCGCCAGAATAATCGCCAGAATGACAAGAGCCGCCAGAACGGCCTTGGCCGCAGCCTTGCCGCTGATAAACTGCTTGAAGAGGGTCTGGAGATCCTGCGGAATGCGGGAGATGATATTGATGACAAGGACAATGGAGATTCCGTTGCCGACGCCTCTCTCCGTAATCCGCTCTCCGAGCCACATCAGAATGGTCGAGCCTGCCGTCAGTGCGACCACAACCTCAAAGACATAGAGGGCGTTAAACTGAACCAGGTAGCCGCCGCGGCCGAATCCGATCGCCATGGCCAGTGACTCTCCCAGAGCCAGGCCAACCGTCAGATAGCGCGTAATCCGGGTCATCTTCTTGCGTCCCTGTTCCCCATCCCTCTGCATCTCCTCCAGAGCCGGGAAGGCAATGGTCAGAAGCTGCACAATAATGGATGATGTGATATACGGCGTGATGTTCAATGCGAAAATGGACATTTGGCTGAGAGATCCGCCCGTAATCGCATCCAGGAAATCAGATGCTCCCCCCGTAGAAGAGAACAGATTGTTGAACACATCTCCCTGAACGCCGGGCAGATGAATCATAGATCCGATTCTGACAACCACTAAGATCATCAGGGTGAACCAGATCCGTCTGCGTATATCCTTAATCTTGAACGCGTTGTGGAGTGTTTTCAACATATCAGATCACCTCTGCCTTGCCGCCAAGTGCCTCGATCTTCTCCCTGGCAGATGCAGAGAACGCATTTACCTGAACATCGAGCTTCTTGGTCAAATCACCAGTGCCGAGGATCTTGACTCCGTCAAGCTCCTTCTTGATGATTCCGGCTTCCTTGAGGGCTGCTACGGTTACAACTGCGTCGTTGTCAAATACCTCAAGGGCAGATACGTTAATCGCAACGATCTGCTTGCTGTTGCGGTTTTTGAAGCCTCTCTTGGGGAGTCTTCTGAAAATAGGCATCTGGCCGCCCTCGAATCCGGGCCTGGGAGCGCCGCTGCGGGCCTTCTGTCCCTTGTGTCCCTTGCCGGCGGTCTTGCCGTTACCTGAACCGTGTCCACGGCCTCTTCTGCCCGCATCACTGAAGGTTGCGCCCTCCGCAGGTCTTAAAGTGGATAAATCCATTTCTGGCACCTCCTATTATGCTTCCTCTACCTTTACCAGATGAGCCACATGACGAACCATGCCGCGGACAGCCGCATTGTCAGGAAGCTCAACCGTCTGATGCATCTTGCGCAGTCCGAGCGCCTCAACGGTCTTTCTGTTCTTGGGAACATTGCCGATGGGAGACTTTACAAGCGTTACTTTTAACTTATTAGCCATCTTCGCATTCCTCCTTAACCGACGATCTCTTCAACGGACTTGCCGCGAAGTCTGGCGACCTCTTCAGGACTCTTCAACTGGCGGAGCGCCTCGATGGTTGCCAGGACGACATTCTGCTTGTTGGAGGATCCCAGAGACTTGGTACGGATATTGGCAATCCCCGCAAGCTCACATACCGCGCGCGCGGGGCCGCCGGCGATGATACCGGTTCCGTCGGGAGCCTTCTTTAAAAGAACAGAAGCACCTGTGTGTTTTCCAATGATATCGTGCGTGATGGACTTGTTCTCGTCCAGCTTCACTTCGATGAGGTTCTTGGCTGCATCCTCCTTGCCCTTGCGGATGGCGTCGGGGATTTCTGTCGCCTTGCCAAGACCTGCGCCAACATGGCCGTTGCCGTCGCCGACAACCACCAGAGCTGCGAAGCGCATGTTACGTCCACCCTTGACTACCTTGGTGACGCGCTTGATCGCAACTACGTTCTCGTTCAACTCCATCTGACTGGGGTCAATAATCGTACGCTTCATGTATTATCTCCTCTTAGAATTCCAGACCAGCTTCTCTTGCGGCATCAGCCAGCGCGGCCACCTTGCCCGCATAGATGAAGCCGCCTCTGTCGAAGATGACTTCCTTGACGCCGGCGTCGATTGCCCTCTTGGCAATGACGGTTCCCAGCCTGGAAGCTGCCTCTACATTATTCGTCTTCTCAAGGTCAGCCTTTACGTCTGCATCAAGAGTCGATGCGGAAACAAGGGTCTTGCCCGCTTCATCGTCAATCAACTGCGCATACATGTGCTGATTGCTTCTGAATACGGCCAGACGCGGTCTGGCAGCGGTTCCTGAAAGAGTGTTGCGAATTCTTCTGTGCTTCTTGACACGGACTTCCGTTCTTGATTTCTTCGTAATCATTATGCCTCACTCCTTTACTTATTTCTTACCAGCCTTGCCGACCTTACGACGGATCGTCTCGTCGACATACTTGATACCCTTACCCTTATATGGCTCAGGAACTCTCTTGGATCTGATCTCGGCTGCATACTGACCGACCGCTTCCTTGTCGATTCCGGAAACGGTAATCTTATTGTCCTCGAGTGTGGTCTCAAGTCCTTCGGGATCATTCATTACAACCGGATGAGAATAACCAAGGTGGAGTGTCAGCTCCTTGCCCTTCTTAACGGCCCTGTAACCCACGCCGTTGATCTCAAGCGCCTTGGAAAAGCCCTCCTTGACGCCCAGAACCATGTTGTTGAGCAGGGATCTGGTCAGTCCGTGAAGAGACTTCATCTTCTTTAAATCATTGGGTCTGGAAACCTTCACCTCAGATCCCTCTACCTCGATGGTCATCTCAATCGGCAGATCTCTCTCAAGCGTTCCCTTGGGACCCTTCACCGTCACATGATTATTTTCTGCAATCTCTACGCTTACGCCGTCAGGAATTGCGATTGGCATTCTTCCAATACGTGACATGCCCGTACCTCCTAAATTTGTTATGGCTTACGCCATTGTCATAGCTGTCCTGGGGATTCTGTTTACCAAACGAAGGCCAGAACCTCGCCGCCGACCTTTTCCTTGCGGGCCTGCTTGTCGGTCAAAATTCCCTTGTTTGTGCTCAAAATCGCGATTCCAAGGCCTCCCAGCACATAGGGGATCTCGTCCTTTCCCGCGTAGATACGCAGACCGGGCTTGGAGATTCTCTTGATGCCGGAGATGATCTTCTCCGTCTTGTTCGCGTTGTACTTCATAGTGATATGGATGTTCTGACCCGCGCCGGCCTCAACCAGGTCGTACTTGGCAATGTAGCCCTCGTCAACGAGGATGCCTGCGATTGCGACCTTCAGCTTTGATGCGGGAACATCAACTGTATCGTGCTTTGCAGTGTTTGCGTTACGAATTCTCGTAAGCATATCTGCGATGGGATCACTCATAGTCATGATAAAAATTCCTCCTTCTGCTTA
>ERZ773083.1061-NODE-1061-length-19702-cov-4.796305_pt1 | contig 19702 bp, 19 predicted proteins | sample MGYA00511465_ERZ773083 | MGnify/ENA primary metagenome ERZ773083 (study PRJEB29015, sample SAMEA2738001) | human oral metagenome | biome: human oral; feature: human-associated habitat; material: dental | place: China | collected 2060 ... | reverse complement strand
CACCAGTAGCACGTTGAAGAGCCTGAATATTGCGACCTTCTTTTCCGATAATACGGCCCTTCATTTCGTCGTCAGGAAGTTTAAGAGCAGTAACTGTGCGATCAGCAATCACTTCGGAAGACATGCGTTCCATGGCAGTTACCAAAAGCGCTTGCGCTGTTTCATCAATGTCACGTTTAATTTCACGCTGTTCTTTCACTACAAGGTTAGTAAGATCTTCCTTGATATCTTTTTCAGTCATGGTGATCAACTTGTCTTTAGCATCTGCTTTAGACAAGCCCGCAATTTTTTCTAATTTTTCCTGCTGTTTATCACGAAGGCTATGAATCTCCTGTTTTAATTCTTCAATTTCCTTTTCTTGACGAGAAAGACGTTCTGAACGCTTTTCAATCTGATCAAATTTATTATCGAGGGAAATCTCGCGTTCACTAAGACGTTTTTCAGTTTGTTTCCAATCTTTACGACGAGTATCCTCTTCATTTTTTGATTTTTCAGCAAGATCTGCAGCTTCCTTTCTTGCTTTAAGAACAATATCGGAAGCTTCATTTTTGGCTTTACGCACTAGATCATCTGCACGATTCTTCCCACCATTTTCATTTTTTTTATCGTATGCAAAAACCACTCCAGCACCGGCACCTAGTCCGACTATTGCGGCGATAATCACAGGGACTAACTCCATATTCCTCTTTCTTTTTTGTTATTTTTGATGTGTCAATATTTTCCTGATACTGACTGATTAACAAAATATATAATAATTAATTATTTTTAATAAAAAATCCCCCAGATGTTTTCATTGTAGCATATTATTTTGAGTAACTTTTAACTTAATACAACAAATTATAATTTCCGATATTAAGGATTTCTTACTTATACTTTATTCGTATGGTTCAATATTATCGGTTAGCATGTTACGAATCAACTGGTTTGCAGTATTTTCTAACCCCTGTTCAGCACCGTCAGTACTATGCATCGTTGGGTCAACATAGAAATAATTGTAGTCCTTGTAGGTAAAGACTTTTGTGCCAAAGCGTACACCGGTTGCACTATCAAAATCACCGTCGGTGACTGGAATACGGCTAAGACATCCTTGACGTCCTAAATTTTTACCTGGATCAGCAAAAGCAGGCTTATATTGTATTCCCTTTTGAACAGCATTAAAACAAATCGAATTTCTAAATTCATAGCTGTTTAGGATGTAGCTAACACTGGTTAGAGTATCAGGAATTTTGATTTTAATATGCCAATCAGTAAGGTAGATATACCCAGTTGTGGCTTTGTAAACAGGAACGTCTTCAGGTTTAGTAATATTTGATACACCAGTAGTTTCTTGCACTGCTTTGATGATCTTATCCTTATTGGCAACAGTTTGGGTAAGGGTAGAAATTTTATCGCCTTGAGAGATACCATATACAAGTCCGACAATACTAAGTACCAAGAAAATAACCATGAGAATACCGAACACTAGAGACATAGTAGTCATTTTCTTGAGGGATTTTAGAGCAATTGCTTTTGGATCAGTTTTAGGATTAACCGGTTGTGGGAGTTCATCAAGAGGGATTGGATTGTTTTTTTGGTCAGTCTGAAAATCAAAGTGCGTCGGAGAGACGACGGGGACGTTTAGTGAGGTTTGAGGCGTATTAAATTTGTCTTGAGTGTTTTCTTGTGATTTTGATTCTTTACTAGACTGTTTAGCAGCGATACTCGCGGCAGTAGCGATAGCCTGTTGTGTGAGTTGATTATTCGAATTTGGAGTTCCGGAACTTACTGCTTGAGAAAAACCATTTTCACCAAATGGACTTTGAGAAGCAGAAGATATGAAAGGATTATTTGAAGCGGGTGGCAAAGTTGATGATGAAATTGGCTGATGGTTTTGCTGAGAAGAACCGCCACCAAACGTTACCCCACCAATTGTTGTTGGATTATTAAAGTTATTACCACCAAAAGTATTTTTTTCTTGATCCATGCAAAACCCTTATTCTTTTATATTATAACAAAGATTCTTATTTTTTGGGTGCGGTTATATTGGCAGCACGACCGTAATCAGGCAAGATAACTGGAACTTTTTCTCCCGTTGATTTATAAAGAGGGATATTCAATTGATCAGCTAAGGTATTAACAATGGCAGCGCCTATACGTAAACCAGTAAAAGAACCTGGTCCTGCCATAAAGGTAATTTCTGTTAAGTCCGACCAATCAGCGCCTAACTTCTGCAATTCGTCATGAATAGTTTTTAATAATTTTTCAGCAAGTTGATTTCCTAGATCAAAATGATACTCATGCTCGTTTAATCTTAAAATAGTTTGTGGGGTTGATGTATCTAAATAAAGTTTCATTTTTCTTCAATACTCCTTGAGCCATCATCATTAAGTGTAATAAAAAAACGAAGATGATTTTTTGGTAAGAGATCACTGACCGAGTCACCCCATTCGATGACGGTAACCGTGTTCGGATCGTTGATGGATTCTAATAAATCTTCTGCCATAATGCCTGGATCTTGTAATCGATAAAAGTCATAGTGTACTAAAAAATGTTTTTTACCAGATTTTGAAAACGAATAATGCTTTGATAATGTAAATGTTGGTGAAGTAATTTCTTCTGAAATATGTAGACCTTTAGCAATACCTTTAGTGATAGTGGTTTTGCCAGCACCAACGTCGCCGACTAATTCGATAACAGACGGGAAAGATAATTGTTTAGCTAAAGCTTCCCCAAACTTGATCATTTGTTCTTCAGAAACAAGTCTATACATGAGGGTATTATATAATGATTGAGAGAAAATATAAATTTCTTATGCTATAATTTGGCTATGAGATGCAATAATCGTAATTTAAAAATCGTGAGATTAATTAGTCTTTTAATTGTAGTAATTTGTCTAGTTATTGTCATAGCTAGTGTTTTCGTAAAAAAGAATGTAACAAGTAATAATTTGGCGAATAAAAAGATGGAAGAATTAGCCAGAGATTATTATGAGAACGATTTTTATAAGCGTTTTATTCGAGATCACGTTACTAGTGAACAAGAAAAAGATCTTACAAAATATTTCGAAAGATATACCGTTGTGGGTTTTACACCTGTAAAACTACGTAGATTACTAGATTATAGTGAAAAGAACAATAAGGATATGCAGAAATATTTCTCGCATGAAAAGTTTAATTGCGATACTAATAGCTCTTATGTAATTATCAAGCCAAAGGCACCGTTTTCTGCAAAAGATTATGATCTAACTGTTTCTCTTAGTTGCAAAGAAAACTAAATAAATTATTTAAATAGGCTATAGATTTTTGACCATATCTAAAAAATTGTGGGTTTTTGTTTTATTTTTGAGTTCTAATGTTGAAATAATCAGTTTTTCTGTTAGAATAGGACTATTACAATTTTTGTATGGTCTCTTAGTATAACGGTTAGTACAACGGGTTTTCATCCCGTCAACGCGGGTTCGACTCCCGCAGAGATCACCATGTGAAGAATTAGAATCAAAATTAATAAACAACAAAGCGACGTCTAGTGCGTCGCTTTTTCCTTGGAAAAATGATAGCGGTCTTCAAAATAATTATCGGTATAGTTATTATAATCAAAGACTTCATTAACTTCTTTATTTAGTTTTTCAATATATTCAATATATTCCTCGTTAGTAAAAATTCGTATACCAAGCTTGTTGCATACATCTTTAATATGAATCTTTGCAGATTCAACATTTTCTTCATTAGACATAATCTCAGCTTCAAAATGGAAGCTATGCCCTGACACCTCAACGATCGCGAATTCGATGCCGTCATAATTGTAAGCTTTAGTAGTACGTTCACAGAGCATACCTTTGGTATATCCTAGTACTGCATAAATTTGGACAAGAGTATCAAAACTGCCAGTCTCAGTAAAAACAGAAAGCTCTTTACGATGGCTTGAACTATTCCAGTCGCCGAGTTTAACGATTATTTCGGGGTTGCCATTAGTGATTCGTAGGCGTATATCTTTCTTACGGTTCTTTAAACCATCGCCAAGAAATGTCGAATAATCAATCAAAACTCGATGTTTTGTTGCAACTTTCTCACCATACTCTTCAAAAAAAGAAATTAAATCTTTGGCTTGCTCATTTGAAAGTGGACCACTAAACTCCACTTCAATATTTTTTGTCATCTTTTGCCTCCTCTATGGCTGATTTTATTATTTGCTTTTGTCGTCATCTTAGTCTAGTGTTCATTATTTTATATCTATAATACAATTCTAAAATCCTCATATTTATCGGAAAATACATCCTCAATTTCTTTTTTAGTTTTCTTTAAATATTTTTTAACTAAATAATAACCAAGCGAATATCCGGACCATCGTGGAAGATTTTCGCTACCATTGAAGAAAATTGTTTCATAGTCATACTTTTCTAAATTCAACTGATCACGTAGTTTCTCTAAAATCTTCTCATTTATTTCATCTTCCCGTGCCAAAATCGTTTCAATAAAAAATTGCTTTTCTGTGCGCGTTTTTGCAAACTCAGCTTCAAAATAAGTCGCGATGCCTTCGTTTATTATGCCATCAAATAACGAATTCATCCATTCACCATTTTTACCCCACCTTGCAGCATGGCATAATTCATGTACTAATACTTCGGTTAGTTTGGACTTACTCATTTTTTTCTCATCAACACAAAGTGTGATTAGATCGCTCCAGTACGTGCGTCCGCCAACTCCATCTTCTGGAATTAAATCAAAAGTCATATGATTAGTAATGATTACGTCTATATCCCAATCTATATTAAGCTTAGCGAATGCATATTCCTCAGCTTTTTTAACTGCATTTTTAATCAAATCTTTCGAACTAGCGAGATTCCCATTTGCTGTAGTTAATAATAGATTTATTTTATTCATATTTATTAATATATAATATAACATCACCTAACAAGATAGGCTAATCCCTTTGTTGCAATAAATTAGTTTAACCCCAAAAGCTGTATTTTATGTTATAGTTAAGGAGGTACTTGGCGCCATAGCTCAGCTGGATAGAGCAGGAGACTTCTAAGCTCAAGGTCGTAGGTTCGAACCCTACTGGCGCTACCAAATTGTTTTTGTTTTAAGTGAAGAAAAAGATGATTATTTAGTTAATCATCTTTTTTTAAAAAAACAATTACATCACTCTTATTCCGCTAGTAAAATAGCAGAGGTCTCGTTCATTAACCTTATTTTTAATTTCTACTCAATACTGATAAGGATCTCGGAAAATAAAAATTGCTTTTTCGTATGATTACCAATTTTTATAAGTATGTTTGATATAAGGTTTTCTTGAGTAAGTTTTTTTGGTAGTAAATTCCATAAGTGCTAGGTAAGATGGAAAGAAAGCATTGAGCTTGTCTAGTGGCTTAATGCATTCATGAAAGGTCGTGAGTGCACCAACAACTAGGAGCTTATCAGCGTAAGTCTTAAGAGTATTGCGAGAATTATTAGGCGCCCATTTTTTAGTTGGTGAGATAATACCATGGGAACCTGAAAGTAGCTCATCAAGAACCGGTGGGACAACACCATTGTGCATATGTCCAGAGATGAAATAGTCAAATTCACGAAGGCGATATTTGATTTCCGAATCATTGAGATAAACTGGAGAGTGGATGAGAGCAAATTTTAATTTATTTTGTGGGAGATGATAAAGATATTTTTTTGGCAAATTCGCTAGTTCATCTAGCATAACAGCTAAGTTCTCGGATTTTTCCTCTTTCTTTTCATAATAAACAGGCGACTGAGTATAGCCTAGACAATAGATATTGTCATCTTCATAGATTTGATTATCCAAAAGATGGACATTCTGCAAACTTCTTATTTGATCAAAAAGAATAGTGGCTTTTTCATATTGCCAACCAGATTGATTAGCTTTGGGTTTTCGATACATATCATGATTTCCTATACTCAAAATAACCGTCGTAATTTGTCCCAATGCCACTAGAAAATCTAGTAGCCTTTTTCGTTCGGAGCTTTTATCGACCATATCAAGTGTATCGATCAAATCACCTGGGAAAAGAAGATATGTCGGATTAATAAGTTCGACTTGTTTGATAATTGACTGAAGTTTACGATCTGACACTTGATAACTAAAATGGAGATCAGACATGATCATAATTTTAAAAGGATCTTCGAGCTTTTTATGTGATGCAAAAAAATCTGGGCTATAAAAACGATAAGTGCTGAGATGAAAAAGTTTCATTATTTTGTATTTTATACCTTTGTTGTCAAATTACTTGAGACTACCAGCTTAATCCTCTGAAACTTTTTTGATAAGTTTGTAATAAATACTTGGAGCAAAGCGCATACTAGCAAGTGGTTTTTGTAACCTCTTTTCTAAACCAACGAGTGTTTTAGTCTTAAAGATTTTCTTCATAGTTTGACTACGAAGATTGGAGACAGAGAGGATATCAGTAATTTCAAAACCAGATTTCCTAAAAAGATCCTCAACGTAGGCGGGATGATAATTATAAAAACCATCTTTATCAATATTTTTTAGATTGGAAGGTTTTTTATCAAAAGGATTGACTTTGGATTTCTTGAACCAATAACGAAATATCTTAGGAAGAGTACGCTTATTCGCAACCTCAATCACCGCAACGCCACCTGGCTCGAGAATACGATAAAGTTCTTTAATAACAGCAGGGAGATCAGCAAAATGGTGAGTAGCACGAACCATTAAAAGACAAGAGAATTCATTATCTTTGAATGGAGCATGATAGATATCACCTTGGACAGTTTTTACACGATCACCGAATTCCTTCTTTGCTTGATCAAGTTCAGTTTTGGAGTAATCGAAAATCGTAGAAGATTTTGCTCGATTAAGATACTCTTTAGCGAGACGACCATAACCCCCAGCTATATCTACAAATTTGTCCATTTTTCGTGGAAGTAAACGTCTGATAGCGAGACGATCTGCCATATCTTCATATTTGCGATCGGCATCCTCCCAGAAAATTTTTTTATAATCATAGCCGTTATAATCAGAAACGACTTTTTTATTTTGCTCTGTCATGGTGATAATTATACCATGTAGTGAAAACTAATTGAGTCTCGAATTCCAAAAATAAGCTTCAAGTAGCTCCTATTGAGATATGACGGGAAAATCCTATAACTAATTATCTTTGGGACGAATATTACGAAAGAGAATTTTATTTAATTTTTCAAAGAATGGTTGAACTTCTTCAAGGTCGAGCAAGAAACTGGCTGCAAAATAAATAATCATGGAAACAATTGAGATGATAAGAAATTTAGGAATTGTTACAAAAATAGAATTATCAGTAGCCCGAAGCGGTATAAACTTAGTTAAGATATAGGCTGAAACACCAGTAACAATAGTTGCGACAAGCATACGTGAAAAAGCAGACCAAAAACTTTTGTTAAGTAAGTTTTGACGAGATTTTTTCTGTAAGATAAAAAGTAAAATAAAAATTTCAAGAACTGCGCCAATAGATTGTGCCCAACCAAGACCATCAGGACCAAAACCGATCATACTAAAAATTACAGAGAGGATCATAGTAAAGCCAACAGCAACAATACTGACGATGAATGGAGTTTTGGTATCCTGTCTAGCGTAAAAACCACGAGAGGCGATATGAAAAATTGATTGAGCAAAAATAGCGAGAACAAGAGAGCCTAAAATACTAGCGATCATCGGTTGTCCACCATTTTTAACAAAACTCACAACATAGCCACGAGCAAAAAAAGCAATAACAGAAACTGGCAATGAAATCCAAATAATCATCCTGAGGGCTTTACGGAAAATATCGTCAAATCGAGTGGTATCTTCGCTATTAGTTTCTTCAGTGAGTTTAGGAAAGAAGGCAGTAGAAATAGCAACACCAATTAGATTAACTGGCATTTGATGAAGGCTGTTAGCCTGCTGAAAGGAGCGTAAAGCTCCTTTACCCATACGAGAAGAGAGATTAGTAGCGAGAATAGAATAGACATAATCAATGCCCTGATCAAGAGATCTAGCAGGAAGCAATTTAAGTACAGCTTTAAAACCTAGATTCTTCCAATAAATCTTAAACTGATAATCAAAGCCTAGACCAAATAGACCAACGAGACTAACAAAGATTTGTAGGATAGCGCCAAAAACAACACCAAGAGCGACTCCCATGATACCGCCTTCAAAGAGTTGAATACCAAAAAGATTGATACCATTTGTAAAAACCGTGATGCCGATTAGGATGCCGACATTATAGAGAGCAGGGGCGAGTGAATAGAATACAAAACGCCCGACTGCCTGCTGGATGGAATTTAGAACTGTCGCAATACTAAAAAGAAAAGGATTGATGGCGATGACTCGCATCATATTAATGGCAAGGATAGTACCAGATTCATCAAGCCCTGGACCAACGATATAACGAACTAGAGGATCTGCAAAAATCATAATGAGGATACTAGAAATAAGAGTAACTATAGCCATTAGGTTGAGGATTGAGGAGCTTAATTCCCAAGCCGACTTTTTATTACCAGAGGCGAGGCGCTGATTAAAAACTGGGATAAAACTGACGGCAAGAGCACCCGATGTCAGAATAAAAAACATAAAATCAGGGATAGTAAAAGCAGCAGTGTAGGCGTCGATACCAGTAGGGTAGGTATCAAGATAGTAAGAATTAAGAAGACGATCGCGAAAAATACCAAGGAGAGCGGAAATTAAGGTGCTGACACTGAGGAGGAGAGCCGCATATTTGACACTTAATTTACTATTAGCCATGGCGACTACAGAACGGAACTGAAATTTTTTCATTACTTATTATTATACATGATTCTGCTTGGTAGCTGGACGAGAGTTTTATTTTTTTATTAATCATTAAATGATATAATGAGTGGGTGAAGTCAAGAAATCTTGTACTGATTGAAAAATTTGGGAAAGAAATTTTAAGATCGAAGAATATGCAACGCGAAAAGCGATTTATTCAGCATGCTAATGTTTCAACTTATGATCATTCCCTTCATGTAGCAGAAATGAGCTTAACTTTGGCTCATCTTTTTCGATTTAAACTAGACGAAGAATCCTTGGTACGAGGAGCTTTGTTACATGATTTTTTTCTTTATGATTGGCATGACAAAACGGCAATGCCAAAAGCACATGCTTATCTACATCCTTTAATTGCTTATGATAATGCGAAGAAAGAATTTAGACTTAATATTATCGAGAAAAATATAATACAATCACATATGTTTCCAATCGGGATCGTGATGCCAAAATATCGAGAAAGTTGGATGGTAGTAATGGCAGACAAGATCTGTACAGTCAACGAAGTAACCTCACATCTACGACTACGAATTGCAATATTACTTTTAAAACAATTTAGTTAATGATGTATATAAAAAATAAATTTACAAAATATATGAATCTAACAATAAAAAAGAACCCTAGGGTTCTTTTTTGTAGGCTTATTCGTGTAATTTTGCACGTTCTGGTAGAGTTGCGCCATCAAAGATATTTTTAAGATCTTCTTCTTCGAGAGATTCTTTTTCAAGCAGTGCTTCTGCAACGCGGTCAAGTATCTTACGATTGGTTTGTAAGACAAGTTCCGCGCGCTTAGCTGCTTCGTTGGTGAACTGAGCAATCTCTTCATCGATCAACTCTGCGGTTTTTTCTGAATAAGGTTTGCCAGTGCTAATAGTGTAATAACCTGTATCTTCCGATGGAAAAACAAGATTGCGAGTTTTATCACCCATACCTTCGCGAGTAATCATTTCTTTACTAAGTTCAGCAACATGTTGTAAATCTGAGGCGGCTCCAGTTGTAATATTGTCAGTGCCAAAAATAATTTTTTCGGCAATACGACCACCCATGGCACGAGCCAAGACGTCTTTAAGTTCATAGATATTCTTGTAACTACGATCTTCAGGCGGAATAAACCAAGTAACACCACCGGTATGTCCGCGAGGAATGATGGTAATCTTGTGTACTGGATCAGAATCTGGTAAAACATGGCCCACGACTGCATGTCCAGCTTCATGATATGCCGTGATTTTACGTTCGTTTTCATTCATGACCTTCGATTTACGTTCAGGACCGATGGCAACACGTTCGAAAGCCTCTGTAACATCAGCACCAGTGATCTCTTTATGCCCCTCGCGAGCAGCAGTAATAGCAGATTCATTTGCAATATTAGCAAGGTCAGCACCAGAAGAGCCAGCAGTTTTGGCAGCAAGTGCATCTAAATCCACATTTTTAGCGGTTGGCTTATTTTTGAAATGAACTTTAAGGATTTCTAAACGGTCCTTACGTTCCGGTAGAGTTACATCAACGTGTCGATCAAAACGACCTGGACGAAGCAAAGCTTTATCAAGCATATCAACACGGTTAGTAGCAGCGATGACAATAACACCGGACTCATTATCAAAACCATCCATTTCGACAAGGATCTGATTGAGAGTTTGCTCATCTTCACGACCGGCGCCACCACGAGCATCACGCTTATGTGCGACGGCATCAATCTCATCAATAAAAATGATACTTGGAGCATTCTTTTTGGCTTTACTGAAAAGATCGCGGACGCGAGAAGCACCAACGCCAACAAACATTTCAGCAAATTCGGAACCCGAAATACTAAAGAATGGAACATTGGCCTCGCCGGCTACGGCACGAGCCATGAGAGTTTTACCGGTACCTGGATCGCCAGCTAGAAGAACACCGCGAGGAATTTTTGCACCGAGCTTCTCATATTTTTTAGGATTTTTGAGAAAATCAACAATTTCAGAAAGGTCTTGCTTAGCAGATTCATTTCCTGCGACGTCTGAAAAGAGTACACGTTTTTTGTCTGGACCGTAGAGTTTAGCACGTGCTCTGCCAAAACCCATATTTTCCTTATTGATACTCTGTGCTTGACCGAGTAAACGACTGAAAAGAAAAATTGCAATGGCAATTGGAATGGCAATCGTGAGAATATTAATGATGAGTTCAGTATAGTTGATCGGCTCAACATAATTAATAGTTGGATACTTTTCTTGGCATTTTTTGAGGTCATCGCCAGATTTATCAGAACAATGATTAACTAAACCTTGCTCATAAAGAGTACCGGAAGAATCCTTACGGGAAGTTTCAGTGGGGACGTCTTTATCTTTTAAAGTAATCTCAAGTTCATTACCAGAGACAGTGATACGCTTAATATTGCCATGTTCGTCATTAGCGCGTGCGATCACATCCGAAAGTGGAACTTCTTTCATTTTGAGATTATTTGAGTTAAATAAATTAAAACAATAGGCAAGGAAAAGGATCGAAAAAAGAGTGAATATAATCGAGCGAAGAGTGTTCGATTTGTTATTCTTATTTAAATTAAGTTTTGGCTTATTGCCAGTTGAATTCTGAGTCTTCATTAATCTCCTTAAATTGGTCTTGCTAGAAAATTGGATACATGTCTCTTGGTCAATTTGTAGACTTTTGGTCTATAAAACTGACAGGAACAGATAGTAATATATTAACATATCATTGCATTTTTAGGGGAGGTGTGGTAAATTTGACTGTAGCGGGGCGTGGCACAGTTGGTAGCGCGCGGCGTTTGGGACGCTGAGGTCGCAAGTTCGAGTCTTGTCGCCCCGACCATAATAAATACGACATCTGATGGTCGTTTTTTTGTTTTCTCATAGAATTAGCGAACTTGCGGAACGTCCCAAGGGGTAAACGCAAGTTCGAGTCTTGTCGCCCCGACCAATCAAGGAGGAAAAAATAAAGAAAACTTGTTTTCTTTATTGAACCGACGCAGATTGGAACGATTTTTGCGAAGCGAAAAACATACCATTATTAAAATACGGCTAGTTGGTGGTCGTTTTTTTAAAATTTAAGTTCACGTGTTTTATCTAGATCAATACCTCTCTCTAAATATAACGTTTGTATATCCTTTGTGGTTATATCCTCTTCTTTGAATCCCAATTTTTTTGCATATTTTTTAACCTCTTCTTCCTTCTTCGATTCAATTTCAAGTATATATCCGAGTTGTGGACAATGGTCTATAGATATTTTGGTATCTTCTATAATAAAATCATCCCTAGTATTCTCTTGATATGATTGATGTAATAAACCCAGTTTCTCGAGAATTATTAAAGTCTCCTTAAAATCACTTACAGTAATTTCCCATTCATTAGTGCCTGATAGTGAGTCATTAATAATTTCCTTTAGTGTCAATGTTGTGTTCTTACCGTCTGTTCTTAGTCTACCCCAACGACCATCAACTTTTGGAATAGAATCAAAAGTATATCGTTTAAAATTATAAAAACCCACTTGTTTAGCGCCCAATTTAGTTATTTTATCCCTAGTTTCCTCTGGATTTATATTTATAATTCTACCTTCAATTTCTACAGACATAAAATCTTCCTAATTATAAAATGAGTATAACATCAATTAAAAAAGACCTGCACAGAGATTTATTATCAAAAAATATATTAACCACACACGTCAGTAAAAATCCTATAGCCATCAGATCATAATATTAAATTTCATCATGTATTTGCGATGAGAAAAAAATGACTCATACGGCATGTTAGATACAGTAAATAATAGCGAGAGTTTCTTGTGTTTTAAATTGCTTGATTTGATAACCATGATTTTTTATCCACTCGTCAACAGCACGAGCAGAGCCTGGGAGTTCGGGGTTATTATAATCATGCACAACAACAATACTCCCTTTTTGAAGTTTTGATTCAATTAGATGTAGGCTGATTCTAATTGAGGAGTATAAATCGCCATCTAGAAAAGCAAAGCTGATTTTTGAGGGAAGATCCTGATTTTTATCTAATTCTTCAAAGAAAGCTTTTTTGATTTTAGGGAGCGTGAGATTTAAACGTTTGAATTTATCAAGTACTTCCCTTTTAGTGACGAACAATTCACCAAATCTAAATTGATCACCAGCCGCGGAGTTATCTTCTTTAGTTTTAGATGGAAGACCGGCAAAAGAATCGTATAGCCAAAGTGTTTTTGGAGGGCGGATTTCGCGTTGGAGGAGAACTGAGGTATCACCGCGATAACAACCAAACTCAACAATGTCGCCTTCAACGTTTTGATTTAAAATTTTTCGTAATAAATCTAATATTATATTCGTCTCAGTTTGAGAAACCTGTGAGGCCGAATCAGAGTTTGATGAACTATGTTTTGTCATGATTTTACTAATTTGAGTATTTTATAAAATAACATGGTTAGATTAATGATTACTTTTTTCTTAAAAATATGGCAGTGATAAATCCAGCAAGAGAGGCAGAAATAATGTCGCCCATTGTATCATCAATTCCTGGCGCGTTTAACTCTTGCATGTGTCCACCAAAAAGTTTGTCATAAGAAAATTCATAACATTCCCACATTGCGGCTGTAAAAACGACAAAACAAACAATAAAAAGCAAAGCAAAACCAGAACTATAAACTTTACGTTTAATGATAGATTTACCAGAGGAACCGGTTTTAGATTCTAGGATTTTACCAGAGTGATCAGTGGCTTCTTTACCATCATAAAACCGATCCAAAATTTCTTTAGCACCAAAGGCAGCAAAGACACCACTTAAAGTATGAACAATTTTGTCGTAACTCGGATTCCCCATAATGATGATAGTTTTATACCAATCGAGATCGATACCAAGGACCATCGCAATAACTAGGAAACCATCATAGATAAGCTGAAGTTGTGTAGTGGTGGAAAGACCAAACTTAGCAAGAAGCTCCGGAATATATGGCAGTAGAATCGTAACTAGATAGCTAGGAAGTTTGTGCCAAGTTGAAGCATCAGCAAAATGAAGAAAAGTGAATGCAATACCAAAGATACTAATTACAATTTTCAAAAGCCAGTTTATTTTCTCTTTTGGCGAAAGCTTGAGATATTTCTTAAAGAGGTTATTCATGATAAAAGTCCTTTTATAAATAATAGATATATCATATTAGAGTTTTTATATCTTATGTAATTATATCGCTTTATGAGAGAATCAAAAATACCCCAGATGGGGTATTTTTGTTGTTTTGGAAGTTTTTGATTGTTTTATTTATCGACAACTTCGCCTTCGACTGGTTCGCCATCAGCTGGCTTTTCAGATGATCCTGCAGAGCCTGCCTGTCCTGCATTGGATGCAGATTGATAAAGTTTTGCACCGATTGGCATGATTTTATTTGAAAGTTCTTTTGCAGCTTCCTCGTATTTACTGGAGTCAGCATTTGTATCTTTGAGAACTTCTTTAGCTTCGTCTACTGCCTTTTTAATTGTCTCTTTATCTTCATCTGAAATCTTATCTTTATACTCATCTGGCATCTTTTCATACTGATATACAGTCTGTTCAAGCTTGTTTTTAGCGTCGATAGCCTCACGTTTCTTCTTGTCCTCATCAGCATGAAGCTCGGCATCCTTTTGGGCTTTCTCAATATCTTCCTTTGACATATTGCCAGAGTTTTGAATTGTAATACTCTGTTCCTTGCCAGTACCTTTATCACGTGCAGTAACGTTCAAAATACCGTTGGCATCAATATTAAAAGTTACTTCGATTTGTGGAACGCCACGTGGGGCAGGAGCGATACCATCAAGAATGAAACGACCAAGAGATTTATTATCTGCCGCCATTTCACGTTCACCTTGTAAGACATGAATTTCTACCTGTGGTTGATTATCAGAGGCAGTAGAGAAAGTTTCAGATTTAGAAGTTGGGATAGTAGTATTACGTTCGATGAGTTTTGTAGAGACACCACCCATGGTTTCAATGCCAAGAGAAAGCGGAGTAACATCAAGAAGGAGAACATCCTTAACATCACCTTGTAAAACACCACCTTGAATTGCAGCACCAACAGCAACGACTTCGTCTGGGTTTACGCCTTGCATTGGCTCTTTGCCGAAGATTGATTTAACTTTTTCGACAACAGATGGCATACGAGTCATACCACCGACCATAACAACTTCGTTAATATCGGAAGTTTGTAATTTTGCATCTTTCAAGGCTTTTTCAACTGGTCCTGCAAGTCGATCAAGAAGTGGTGCAACTAGCTCTTCCATCTTTGAACGGGTAAGCGTGTATTCAAAGTGTTTTGGACCGTCAGCATCGGCAGAAAGGAATGGAAGGTTGATTTCAGTTTCTTTAGCTGATGAAAGTTCCTTTTTAGCTTTTTCAGCTTCATCCTTAACACGTTGCATGGCGGCGGCATCGTTTCGAATATCGATACCGGATTCATCTTTGAATCGATCACAGAGGAAATTAACAATAATATTATCAAAATCTTCACCACCGAGATGGGTATCACCATTAGTTGATTTTACTTCAAAGACACCATCGCCAAGTTCAAGAATAGAAACATCAAATGTACCACCACCAAGGTCAAAGACAACGATCTTTTCCTCATCCTTCTTTTCTAGACCGTAAGCTAGAGCAGCGGCAGTAGGTTCATTAATAATACGTTTAACTTCAAGACCGGCAATCTTACCAGCATCCTTAGTAGCTTGACGTTGAGAATCATCGAAGTAAGCTGGGACAGTAATAATTGCTTCGGTGACTTTCTCACCAAGAAAGGCTTCAGCATCAGCTTTGATTTTTGAAAGAATCATGGCAGAAATTTCTTCAGGTGTATAGGTTTTACCATCCATTTCAACGGCTACACCATCACCTTTTTTAACAATTTTGTAAGGCATGATGCTGAGATCACGTTGGACTTCTTTATCCTCAAATTTACGTCCAATTAAACGTTTAATACCATAAATGGTGTTCTTTGGGTTAGTTACACGCTGACGTTGGGCAACTTTTCCTACAAGACGTTCACCTTTTTTTGTAACGGCGACAACGGATGGTGTGGTACGATCACCTTCAGCATTGGTAATAACTTCCGGTTTTCCGGCAACCATGTACGCAAACGCAGAGTTTGTTGTACCAAGGTCAATTCCAATAATTTTACTCATTATTTACTCCTTTTTTATTATTTTATCATTTAGCGCTCGTCATATTTCATTGCTAAGTTACTTAGAGTATAGTCCATTAGCACTCTCATGTCAAGACTGCTAATTTATGATTTTAACAGGGGTAAATGAGAAAAATATTAATTATTTATGAAAGAAAATTTTACGAATTATAACTAGAATTTCATTTTTAAACTGAAAAATTGCAATACCAAGTCCAACCACTGCAGAACCTGCTACTGCTTTAGCTCCGTTAAAATCCTTTTTCTCGTTTTTCTTATCTTGATTGCCTAATTCTGGTACTTCGACCGGATTTTCTGCACCTGTATTTTGGTGTTTTTTGCGGCAGCGATTGGTTTCTGGATGACGTTCATAGCCTTCTTTGCATGGCTTTAACTCATGTTCTTTTTCAGGATTTTTACAGCGGTTAGTGACAGGATTAAGAATTTTCCCTTCAGGACAGGTTTTTGGACCTGTAGTTGCAGCAACTTTATGGCAACGTCCAGTTTTGGGATTACGAACTTGGTCAGATTTACAAGGTTTTTTATCGGTCGTTGTTTGATTTTTATTGCAGCGGTTGGTGATCTTATTGAGAAAATAGCCAGCTGGACAGGTTTTTGGTATCTGACTTTTTACCTTATTACAACGCTTGGTGGCGGGATTTAAGACATATCCTGGTGAGCATGTCTTTGAGCTACTCGGACGGTTTGAACTCTGTTTAGGTTTATTTTGAGAATTTTGATTTTGTGATTTTTGGTTACCTGATTTTGAATGATTTTGGTTTGTTTTGCTAGAAGGTTTTTTCACGGGGATTTTATTACAGCGATAAGTCTTTACATTTAAAAAATAACCTTTTGGGCAAGTTTTCACTTTTTGCTCTGGTATTTTATTACAGCGTTTGGTTTTTGGATTAAGATATTTTCCTTTTGGACAAGTTTTTTCTTCTTTAACAACATTCTTGCCTTTAGCATCTGAAGGAGCTTGGAGAGCTGAGGTTGATTGTACAAAGTTTATAGTCGAAAAACTAAACATTAAAGCAAAAAGATAGATAAGATATTTTAGCTTTCGCTCCCTAATAGTTTTTTGTTTTTTCTGGTTTCGATCGAAAATATTTTTAGGCTTAGTAATTTTCTTCAATTTAGTATTTGCTACTATTTTTTGTATGGTAGTAAACAATGGTTTGTGCATAGTATTACCTCATTTAATTTCTAATAAGCTCAATGTAAAGATTTTGTGTTTAAATGACAAGCATAAGTATTTTAGATCAGTTCATATATAGATAAGAATCTGTAAAATATCTAGGATAACATAAGCAAGATATAATCTAGCATAAGCAAAATATGTTATAATTTGGTTATGGAAGGTCTCACTATGTTCTCTGCACTAGGTGTAATAATTTTGGCAGCAATTGCCCATGCATCGTTACAGATGAATTTAGGATCTTTACTTCTCTTATATCATGAAAGTCTTGGAAAACATCTAAAAAAGCGGACAAAATTCTTAGTAACAAATTATGTTTTGGGTGTGTCTTTTTTAGTCATGATGGCACTTGCTGCGACCTCTTATTTTATTTATCTATTTTTTGGTTCAAGTCTTTCCACAATTTGTTTAGTGATTTTAGTGGGAATACTGGTTGCATTAACTCTTTGTATTTGGCTTTTTTATTATCGAAGTGGTCGTTCAACAGAATTGTGGTTACCAAAACCAATTTCAAGATATATTACTAGAAGAGCTAAACAAACGGATAGCAATATTGAAGCTTTTGCTTTAGGCTTACTAGCAAGTTTCGCGGAAACTCCTTTTGTGATCGTATTATTTTTAGTAACAGCAGATAGTTTACTAAAACTCTCAGTTGAATTGCAGATTAGTATGTTTTTTATTTATACTTTGGTTGCGATTTTGCCTTTAGTTTTTTTACGAATCGCTATAAAACACGGCAACACTGTAGTGGAAGTACAAAAATGGCGTCTTAAAAATAAAACTTTTATGAAAGTGCTTTCTGGTTCACTATTTGTAACATTGGCTATTTTCTTAACTGCATTTAGGATTTTGCAAAAATGAAAAATGTTACGAAAAAAGTACAGTTTTCTGGGATACGGCTAGCTGATGACATAAAAAGAGAGGCAAGAGTACTAAATATTCATCCTGGGGCTGCAGAATTAATTGCTGGAGAAGTTACTAAAAAAATTGAGAAGTGGATTATGGATAAACCAACAATTACCCAATCTGATATTGATCGTAAAATTATTACAGAAGTTAGAAAATACAATAAAGATCTTGCTTTTATTTTGAGAGAGAGGAATAAGCTAATATGAAAAAATATGATTATGATTTGATAGTGATTGGTGGCGGAGCAGCTGGTATGGCTGGGGCAATGATGGCAACCACAAATGGGAAAAAGGTGGCGATTATTGAAAAAAATCTGATCGGAGGACGAAATACGATTTGTGGTTTCACTCAACTAATTGCTTCGAGATTTTCTCAGTTGTTATATCGAGCACGTGAGGGTGCAAGTTTTGGACTTAATTCAGATCATCTAAAAGTTAATCTGCCATCAATGTATAGTGAAATCCAAAATAATACCGAAACCTACATCGAGATGAGAAAAAAAGAACTGGAAGAGGCGAAGATCGCTATAATTCAGAGCTTGGCTAGATTTATTTCACCAATCGAAGTGGCGATTAACGATCGGACGCTGACGGCAAAGAAATTTTTAATCGCAACAGGAACCAATCTTTATACTGACGAGATTACAGGACTTCCAGACGTCGATTATTTAACTTCATCTGAAATTTATTTAGGATTACCAAGAATTCCTAAAGTAGTACTCGTTGTTGGTGCAGGACAAGATGGAGTGGAAGCTGCAGAATTTTTAGCTAACCTAGGAAGTTCAGTGATATTAGTGGATATGGATGAAAGGATTCTACCAAAAGAAGATCCTGAAGTAGCAAAAATTATTGAAGCGAAATTTAACCGGAAAAAGAATATAAAAATTCTGACGGAAACTAAAGTTGTTGCACTTGAAAATGATGGAATGCAAACTTTACCTACTGGTAGAAAAACAAAAGTGATAAGAGCGATTTTAGCACGTGGCGAACAGAGAAAGTCAGTGAGAATAGAAACTGTGGTGCTTGCAACCGGACAGAAACCAGAGCTAGATCTTGGACTGGAGAATGCTAACGTAAAATACGAAACGACAGGGATTGTTGTCTCAAATCAGATGCAAACTTCAAATAAAAACATTTTTGCCGCAGGAGGAGTGTCGTTTATAAAAGAAAATAAAAAAATCAGCGATATTTTATTTAGTTCATACGAAAAAGATAGTTATGAGGGGGCAATCGCGGCGTCAGTGGCATTTAATGGGCGTAGCAAAACAATAGTTGAAAATAATGGTTTTGTACGAATGACTAATATATATCCAAAAGCTGCAAGTGTTGGAATGACAGAAGACCAATGTATTTTATCAGGAATAAAATATACGGCTGCAATTTCAGGCTTAACTCAAAAAACTGCAACTTGGAGTCCAAGTGCTGAAGATGGTTTTGTAAAAATTCTCTGCAATCGCGAGAAGAAAATTTTGGGTGCAACGATTGTCGCCCCCAATGCAGATATTTTAATGCAGGAAATTAGTTTAGCAATGCGAAATGGATTATCAGTGGTGGATATTGCAGCAGCACCGCATGTAGGGATGAGCCTAGCAGAAGCCGTGCGAGTCACTGCACGAAAACTACTGTAGATCTATTATTAAATAGCTCAAAGGGTTGACAGACGATATTGTTACAATTATAATTGGGGTGTTCATCGCGGGGTAGAGCAGCCTGGTAGCTCGTTTGGCTCATAACCAAAAGGTCGTTG
>ERZ773083.1059-NODE-1059-length-19741-cov-3.551204_pt1 | contig 19741 bp, 17 predicted proteins | sample MGYA00511465_ERZ773083 | MGnify/ENA primary metagenome ERZ773083 (study PRJEB29015, sample SAMEA2738001) | human oral metagenome | biome: human oral; feature: human-associated habitat; material: dental | place: China | collected 2060 ... | reverse complement strand
ATTGTCTTTTGGCACGCAATGCGATTATGCGTCTTTGACGTGCGGCGCGAATTTTATTCTCGCACATAGGCGGCTTTATGGCATGCGCTGCGAGATACCGCGCCGAAAAGCACGTCCCGCACCACCTTTTAAGTACACATTCTTCTTGCACAAAGCGGCTTTCGGCACGTTATAGCATGGTCACAAGCCGCGACTATACAAAATTGCACATGGGCGTTCGTGCTGCAAATCAGCTGCCACGCACGACAAGCCAATACTAATACTCCGGCAACTTCTCCCGCTCGCGCAACTTCAAACGCTTCATACCGGCAAGGCGCGATTTAAAATTTTGATTCGCTGCGGTAAATTCAAAATTTCAAAATTTCAAAATTTCAAAATTTAAAAGCCCAAAAAGAAGCAAAATTTTAAAATTTAAATTCTACCGAGTTTTGTAAATTTATAAAATTTAAAATCGCAAAATTTTTAGCGCTCAATTTTTAAATTTTAAAACCATCCTATTTTCTACTCCGCTTGCACTTTAAAATTTCATGCCGCGGTTTAAATTTGGCGCCAAGAACACAGCGCGCAATTTAGCTGCGCCTTAAATTTCAATTCGTTTTAAAAAACGATGCGTCGTAAACGCAAGCTGCAAAACGCGCTGTTCATACCCACCGAGCACTACTTTTAAAACGCCTCCCGCACCGCAAAAAACTTTGACGCATCCTCGCATCCATATAAACCGTCCGCTTTTTCGCAGCCACAGAGGCACAGCGCGAGCTGCGGAACGCGCAAATTTTAAAATTTAAAATCCGCCATGCAGATCAAAAAATTTTAAAATTCCACCGCTTCAAATCCGATAAATTTTAAAATTTCACCGACGCAGATCGGTTAAATTTTAAAAATTCTAGCACCCATAAATTTAATAAATTTTAAAATTTCGCCGCTTAAATTTTATCGAAATTTTAAAGCTTACTTGATTATGTCGCGCTGACCTTTGGCGTTGATCTCGCTTAAAACGCCCATCTGTTCGAGCTGCTCGATGATCGTCGCGGCGCGGTTGTATCCGATACGCAAGCGGCGCTGCAGGTAGCTGATCGAGGTCTTCTCCTCCTCCAAAACGATCGCCTTGGCCTCGTCGTAAAGCTCGTCAAGCACGATATTTTGCGGATTGATTATGCCGCCTTCTTGCTTGGCGCCCTCGTTTTCGATCAAAAATCGCTCGTCATAAACGACGCTTTCTTGCGCTTTTAAAAATTCCGCGATCTTATTGATCTCATTCTCGGTCGTAAACGGCGCGTGCAGGCGGATGAGCCCCGGCGCGGTAGGCGGCGTAAAGAGCATATCGCCCCGCCCAAGCAGGCTGTCCGCGCCCATCTGATCCAAAATCACCTTGCTATCGACCTTCGAGCCCACGCGGAAGCTGATGCGACTAGGCAGATTCGCCTTTATTAGCCCCGTGACGACATCCACGCTAGGGCGCTGCGTCGCTACGATGAGATGGATGCCGCTGGCGCGCGCCATCTGCGCCAGACGCGCGATGTAGTGCTCCACGTCCTTGCCGCTCGTCATCATCAGATCCGCGAGCTCGTCGATGATAACGACGATGTAAGGCAAAATTTCGCCCCCCTCGCGCAGCATCTTTTCATTGTAGTTGTCGATATTTTTCGTCCTGTTTTGCGCCATGAGCGAGTAGCGCTGCTCCATCTCCGCAACGAGATTACTTAGCGCAATGATCGCCTGCTTAGGCTGCGTGATTACGGGCGTTAGCAGATGCGGGATGTCGTTGTAGATACTAAACTCGAGCATCTTGGGATCGATCATTATAAGGCGCAGGCTCTTGGGCGAGTTGCGATACAAAAGGCTAAGCAGCATGGCGTTGATACCCACGCTCTTGCCGCTTCCCGTGGTACCTGCGATGAGAAGGTGCGGCAGCTTCTTAAGATCGGTGACGAAAGGCTGCCCCACGATGTCCTTGCCAAGCACGATGGTAAGCGGACTGGAAGCGCTTTTAAATACGTCGCTTTCTAAAATTTCGCGCAGATAGATCGTATCGATATTTTGATTAGGGATCTCTATACCCACGACATCTTTGCCAGGAACCGGCGCTTGGATGCGGATGGTCTGCGCCCGAAGAGCCATCGCGAGATCGTCTTGCAGCGTTAGAATTTTACTTACTTTGATGTGCGCGGCGGGGCGAAACTCAAAGGTCGTAACGACCGGGCCCGAGTAGGTCCGCACCACGTCGCCGTCGATCTTAAATTTACGCAGCTTGTCGAGCAGGTCGTAAATTTTACGATCGATCTCACTCTCGTCGATATTGCTTTTCTTTTTCGGCGGCAGGTTTAAAAAATCAAGCGGCGGCAGTTTAAAATCCTTGGGCTTAGCCACCCTGCCCTTATCGAGCTGATCCAAAAGCCTTTTATTTTCGGCGACTTCGCTTAGGCGCTCGACCCTTTTTAGCCTGCTCGGCTTTCCCTTCTGCGGCATTTTAAGCTCGCGTTCAGCGGAAGCCTGCGGACCCTGCGCGTCACCAAAATTCTGCTCATTCTCGGGCTCGCGAGCATCGTTTAAATTTTGAAAATTTTGCCCGCCTTCAAAACCGCGCCCGCTTGCGCCCTGCTCCGCAAAATTACCCTGTTTCGCCGAATCGTCCTCTGCGCTCAAAGCGTTAAAATTTTCCGCACCTCTCAAGCCTTGCGCAGACGAATACCTTGCAAGCCCGCCCCTTTGCGCTGCATCCGTATCGCTAGCGAAATCATCTCCAATTCCATCCTGTGAGCTTTCGTCTCTTGAGCCAATAAAGCAGTTTTTGATGATGTCGGTAAAACGATCTTCAAATATAAGTACTAGCGAAAGCACAAAAATCGTAATATTAAAAATCCACACACCGACGCTTCCGATCATTCGCCTAAGTCCGTCCACCGCGAAGCTGCCGACTGCTCCGCCACTAGCGCCAAAGAGACTCGACTGCACCATCAAAATGGTAAAAAACAGCAAAATGGCTCCGATGCTAAACTCAAAAAATCTAAAGTCAAAACCGCGAAAATGCTTATAGGCTACGTATGCTAAGGCGAGCAAAAATAGCGGATAGATGTATGCAAAATAGCCGAATAGCTGGGTATTAAATGAGCGGATGGCGTTGCCTGCGCTGCCTACAAGCGCGGAATCGGGCGCAATAGTAGCAAGCCCAAAAAATATTATGATAGCCGATACGACGATAAAATATATTTCTTTAACTATGATTGATCCTTAAATTTAAAGCGGTATTTTAGCCAAACGAAGGTTAAAATTTTATTTGAAGGATGAAATTTTAATGCTTTGATAAAATTCCGCGCCCTCACAGGCGCGGAATTAAAGGGGTTAGTTTTTGACGGCTTTGCCCAGATCCCACATAGGCATAAAGATACCCAGAGCCAAAAGAAGAACCATGCCCGCCATAAAAAATAGCATGATCGGCTCGACGTAGCTTGAGATATTATCGATGATATCATCAAATTTCTCTTTATAATAATCCGTGACGTTACCGAGCATCTTATCGAGGTTACCGGCCTGCTCGCCCGCACTGATCATCTGAATAAGCATACTCTCATAAAGCCCTGTATTGTTAAACGCCTCGGTTAGGCTCACGCCCTGCTGCACGGCGATTTTAACGGTAGAGAGCTTCTCTTTTAAAGTATGATTATCCACCATTAAAACAGATGTATCTAGTGCATCTGCGATAGGAATACCCGCTCGCACAAGCTCTGTAAAAATAAGCATAAATCGCGACATCGTCGAGAAAAATATGATCTTACCAAATAGATAGACCTTTAAAATCGTCTTGTCAAAGCCCTTTTTAAACTCAGGGTTATTGCGATATGCCCATCTAAGAGCTATGATAGTGCCTATGATGCCCGCTAAAACAAAAATTCCATAATTATTAAGCGTGCTTTCAATACCAAGTAGAATTCTAGTAGGTAGTGGCAAATCCGCGCCCAAATCCTCAAAAATCTCGCGGAATTTCGGCACGACATACATCATCAAAACCGAAAATGCAATCGCCATAACGATCATAAGGATCATAGGATAACGCATCGCCTTTTTAAATTTACGCTGGTTTTCCCAAAGCTCTTGAAGCATAGCGGCAAGCTTGGCTAGAGACTCTGCCATATTACCGGTTGCTTCGCCCAGACTTACCATCGCAACGACGACATCACCGAGCTGTCCTCTAAATTTCTCCGTAGATTCGGTCAAGCTAAGACCTGCGTTAAGATCGTCGTTCATAGCACTAAAAATCTCTTTTAGCGTCTTATCCTCTGCCGCCCTTGCAACCTCTTTGATCGAGTCGTGGATTGAAATTCCCGCATTTGTCATAACCGAAAGCTGACGGATCGACGCTACTAACGGCAGTGTTCTAACTCTTCCGCTACCACCTAGCATGCGCGAAACCTGCGCCTTAAAATCGCCGCCCGTATTGGCTACGACTTGGGTTTCACCTCTTTTTACGATCGTCCCGCCCACGCGCTGCTTCATGAGGTTGTTTGCTTGCACCTTATCGCTAGCTTGCAAAAACATCTTCCTTCTTGCGCCCTTGGCGTTGTATTCAACTTCTAATTGCTTTTTCATTGTTTAGCCACCCTATAAATTTCTTCTATACTAGTTACTCCGCGCGCAGCACGTATAACACCATCTTCAAACATATCTATAAAACCCTCCTCCTTCGCTAAGGCTCTCATATCGTCCTTTGAGCCGCCGTTAGCGATCAAGCTCTGCATTTTATCGGTAATAGGTAAAATTTCACTAATCATCTCACGCCCCATGTAGCCCGTCTGACCGCATTGATCGCAACCTACGGCCTTAAAAAATGTGTATTTTTCAGGCAAGAATTCCTTCAGCTGATCAAGCATCGATTTAGGCAGATTCGTAGGCTGCTTGCAGTGCGGGCAAAGCTTTCGCACGAGACGCTGTGCCTCTACTGCAATGAGCGCACCACTTATGAGGTAGGCCTCTATACCCATATCCACTATTCGCGGGATCGCGCTAACGGCGTCGTTGGTGTGTAGGGTCGAGAAAACCAAGTGTCCCGTAAGAGCAGCCTGGATCGCGATTCTAAGGGTCTCTTGGTCTCGGATCTCACCGATCATTATGATGTCGGGGTCTTGTCTTAAGATCGAGCGCAATGCTGAAGCAAAGGTAAGACCTGCTTTTTCGTTAACTTGGACTTGTTGGATTAAATTTACTTGATACTCGACCGGATCTTCTACGGTAATGACCTTAGTATCGATATTTTTAATATCGTTTAGCGCTGCATATAGCGTCGTAGATTTACCGCTTCCCGTAGGTCCGGTAACCAAGATAATACCATATGGAGCCTTCATAGCGTTATTAAATTTCTTAAAACTATCAGGGTGCATACCTAGCTTTTCCAGACTTATGATAACCTTGGATTTATCTAGGATACGCATAACGGTAGATTCACCATTGATAATAGGCAGCGTCGAGATACGAAAGTCGTATTCGCGACCTGAAATTTTCATACTAAACCTGCCGTCTTGCGGCTTACGGCGTTCGGCGATATCCATATTCGAAAGTAGCTTCAATCGGCTTACTAGCGGTGGATAGATATCCTTATCAAAGATAAAAATTTCAGCGAGCATTCCGTCGATTCTGGTACGCACGACGCAGTTATTCTCGGTCGGCTCGATGTGAATATCGCTACCGCGCATCTTAATAGACTGACTAATTATCATCTCAATGAGCTTCAAAATCGCCGAGGTATCATCGCTACTTCCGCTACCGCCAGTGTTGGCGAGCTCTTTGCGGATCTCCGCTACGAGCCCCTTAATACTCTCTGAAAGCTCAAGCTTAGATAGATATTTATTTACTTGATTTGGATCGGCTACTACGATTTTAAGCAGCTGCTTGCTAAACATAGCCTGCGCTTTATCTTGCGACTCAAGATTAAACGGATCAGAAAAAGCAACGTAAATATTCAGATCATCCGCTTTAACCGGTATCACGCCGTATCTTTTAAGCTGTGCGGTAGGAGTGCGTTCCGATAGCCTAAAGTCTATGTCGATATCGTCTAAGTTCATATACGACAGGTTCATTTTCTTGGCTAGAATTTGCAAAAATTCCTTCGGATCCATCGAAAATTTTTCGCTTATATCGTCAAATGCTATCTGACGACGCTTGTACAGCTCAACTAAAATTGAGCAAAAATCATCCTGGCTTAGATAGTTATCTCCGACTAAAACCTCGCCTAGCGTCAAGCCAATATCCATCTTATCCTTGATTTCCGGAACAACGGTGCTAGTAAGGATATTATTTCGTATTAAAATCGCAACAATCTGCTCTTCAATCTTTGTCATCGCGATCACCAATAAATTTTAATCGAGCTAAGCTTATCGCCAGCATAAATTGCAATTACCATCTTTTTTACCTCTTCCTCTTCTTTGATAAAAAGCTCGGCACGCTCGCCGTTTTCTAGGGTAAAGACATACGTATCACTCTTTTTTACGTATGCTCTCTCCGTAAATTTATCAAAAATTTCAGACAAAATATAATTGATCTTAGGCGTGCGTATATAGCTAATATCCACGCCATCACAAAGTGCCAAATAAAGCATCTTTTTTTGAAAAATTATGGTCGAATAAAGAGAGGCATTCTCGCGAGCCTCTTTCGTCTTATAAAGCATCACCGTAGGCACTACAAGCTCGTTTACTTTGTCCATCTTCAGACACGCCTTGGCATACATATTTGCAAGTGCCTCGCTCTGCTCCTCGATGAATAAATTTCGCACGCTTTCTTGGCAGATACGGTTATACTGACCAATCTGATCCCAGTTGCGCACGTCATCGGCACTAACTGCAAATAACGACGCGATCGCAAAAGCTAAAATATATAAAATTTTCATAGTTTATCGCTTCTTATCTTTGAAATGAGGTTAGAAATTTCGCTATTTTTCGCCTTTGCGTTAAAGGTCTCAAGAGCGTAAAGCGCGTCTTCTTTACGACCCTTTTTATAATTGGCTTTAGCAAAAATTATCCAGCTAGCGACGTTGTCCTTATCAAGCTCATTTGACGTAAGAGCCCATTTGATCGCATTGTCGTAGTCTTTCTTATTATACGCTTCTTCGGCTAGCGATAGCGAATACTCAATCTTATTTGTCGCGTAAAATTTACTCTCCAAGCTCTGTTTATCTTCGGTTAAATTTGAAGTTTTTATCTCAATTCTAGAACTTAGCGGAGCGCTACTTGCGGTATTTGTAGAACCCCCAGCGAAATTTGATTTAGGCGGCAATGGAGCACGCCCAAAATCGATAACCTCATTTTTAGGCGGCTGATTTGCGAAAGCTGCGTTATTGGTATTAGGTACGTTAAACGTAGGAACATTTTGATTGCCAAAATTCTGTCCGCCAAAATTTTGACCGCCGAAATTCTGCGCCTGAGCCTGCCCGCCATAGTTTCCGCCATTTTCGTAATTATTGGTTATCTTAAATCCACCGGAATCCTCACTAGATAGCACACCTACGTCGTTTAAATTTAAGCTTGGACGTTCCTTTTCGTGCTTAGAAGTACGAGCAACTTTCGGCGCGCTAATGTTGTAATCCTCTTTGGAGATATTATTTTGCACTGCAAGATCTGCCGCCTGCTGCTCGGCATCATTAGCAGAATTTGAAGCACCGCCCTTGTCCTCAATATTTTGATTGATACTTGCCATACTGACGCTATCACTATCTTTAAGCAGCCAAAATATCGCTCCGATCGCAACCGAGATCAATATCAAAAGCCCCAAAATCGTCTTATCGAATCTCAATACGAAATTCGGCTTAGATTTTAGGAAAGAAAACTGCTTTCTGTTTTTGTTATACTCTTCCCATTTTTTTTCAAGTTCGTTTACTTCGTAAAATTCAAGCATTTATTATCCCCGAGCCTATCGCTGCCATCTCTATAATTTTATTATTAATCTGCGAAAAACTAATTTCCGTAGGTTTGTTTATTTCGTAATACTCAAAAAGCTCATACATCTTATACATAAGCTTGTTGATGTTCCTCATGTTGCCGTCCGTTAAATTTAAAATCAAATCGAAATTATCGTCACTAAACATAAAATAGTATTGTTGAAATCCATGAAGCACAAGCTTTTTTTCAATATACAGCTTGACTTCGCCTAAATTTGAATTAGGAAGCTCGATGCTCTCCCAAATTCTAGTTTTAAAATAATCCTTCGCGAGGCGATCTTCCTCGTCCGTCTTATGCACTGTAAATAAAAATTTAAATAATCTGGTATCTGCCATAAGACGAATTTTTTCTATCAAATTTCCGGGATACAGCTGAGCTTCGTCGAGCAAAATAACAACCTGCTCTACCGCTCCGACATTGGTAGAGATGCCAAACCTTTCTCTATAAATCCGCATAAAATTTTCATAATTATCAATCTGCTCGCTAGGCGTAGAATGAAAAATCTGCGAATACAGCTCTAAGAAAAATTCTTTCTCATCAAAAAACGGTTGCGGCACAAATACGACTCTTACCTTTTTCTCAAGATCGACCTTGATTTTATTAAGCAAAAATGTCTTGCCGCAACCCGGTTTGCCGTAAAAAAGTATAAGTTTTAACGGCTTTTGCAAAGCATTTAAAATTTTATGATAAGCAAGGGTAGATTTATCGAGATTAACGAAGTCCGAGACTTCGTTATCCTCGATAAAAATCTCCTTGATCGCCGTATAGTTATTACTCATTTTCGTAGATGGATTTTGAGTAACCTAGCTCTTTAAGAGAGGTAGCAAGCGGCGCGCCAGTATTGTCGATGATATGTGGAGTTACTACGAAGATTAGCTCCGACGTGCTCAAAACATCGGCAGTGCTTTTGAAAAGATTTCCGATTAATGGAATTTCAGCTAGCACAGGCACCCTAGTGTTATTCTTGGACTTAGTTGCGCCGATTAAACCGCCTAAAATTACAGTATCGCCATCATCTACCCAAACTACACTAGAGAGTTTCTTTTGCAAGGTATCAGGTGCGATATCTCTTCTGCCATTCTCTTTCCTTACATTATCTTCTGCATATTTAAGAGAACTTAAAGACGGATTAATTCGTAGCATAATCCTATTATCATCTGAAATTTCAGGCAAGATATTCAAAAGAATACCTACAAATATCGAATACTGATCATCTGACTGAGTATCTCCGCCTTGATAATCACCTGTAGTAGTAGATTTCAATACGTAGTTAATGGTATCACCTACGGAGATAATAGCTGGCTGATTATTCATCGTAGTTACCTTAGGACTAGATATGATTTTGGTTTTGCCCTTAGTCTCTAGGAAGTTAATTAAACCGTCGATATTGAAATTTAGATTAGCTCCTATCGTCCAAGTTCCGTGAGTATCGCTAGCTTTTCCTCTATTGCCGTTATCTATATGATAGCCTGAAAGTTTAGTCGGATCTCCACCTACATAGGTATTAAATCCTAGTTGAAATTTACTCCAATCTATACCGGTGGTGTATTCGTTATTTAGCTCGACAGATATGATATTTACGTCTAGCAAGACTTGGCGACTAAGGCGTTTTTGCATACCGCTTAGATATCTATCGACGCGAGCTATCTGAGACTTCATAGCAGTAACGGTTACTAAACCGGCATTTTGATTTATAATAGGAGCGACTGCGACATATTTTTCGGTACCATTATTTAGAACAGAGGTGATTTCCTCGCTAATCTTCTCCCAAAAATCAAATTTCTCTTTGGTAGTGATCTTATTATCTTCTTTATTTTCTTTATCGTCACTATCATCCACTTTCGTAGGTGCGGAATCGACAGAAGATTTAGTAACAGCAGTACCTTCTCTAATAGAAGTGATGTAATCCACTTTAAAAGTCCTAGTCTCTAGCGCTGAAATTTTTAATATGCCATGAGAATACTCATAGCTTAGATTATTCTCTTTTATGAGTAGATCTAAAACTTCGCGTAAAGAAAGGTCTTTGATGCTTACGCCCTGCAGTGGCTTACTCATCTCCTCTTGAGCGATAGCATCTTTTGCTACCACCGAAAAGCGGCACATATCGGATAGCTGAGTTAGCATCTCGTTTAGCGTAACGGTATCGTTAATCTTAATATTTAGCGCCTTCCTATCGCAGTTACCTGCAGTTGCGGGAGCGGCATATAGACTAGTAGCCGTAACAGACAAAGCAAGCATAGCGGCTATGCTAAGCTTTTTACTTATATGTAATAATGACATTTTGACTTCCTTGTTTTAGTGTTAGTTCGACTTTATTTTCATCGTCGTTGGTAATAATAACGCTATTGCCCGTTATTTGCACGATCTTATATGAGCCTACATACTCGCCCAAACCATACCACTTATCGTTTAGCTTAACCTTATCGCCCATAATACCTACTAGCTGATAACCTAGATCCACCTGCTGATTAGCTTCTCTAGGCGCATTAGCTTCTTTAGGATAAAACGGATCTTGCAAAGAAGCTATCTGCTCATCGCTAAGACCCACTCTAGGCTTACTAAGATCATCGAATATCGCATCGTACTTAGCTTTATAGGCTCCATTACTAGGCGCCACCGTCTGATTATTATCTACAGCAAATAGAGCAGTAGAAAGTAGCAAAGAGCATAAAATTAACTTTTTCATTAGTAATTTACTCCCCAGATAGATATACCGATGCTTCCACCGATTTTGCCATTTTTAGTGGCATTGATATCCATCTTATTTACATCTACGATCATCTCCGATTGTTCTATAAGATTTATATACCTAAGGACGTTCGAAAATGCTCCTTCAAATTTCACATCTATATCCAGCAAAGCTTCGGGCTGAAAAATTTGTTTGATGCTAGGCTCTCTTCTATCGCTGTGAATAGCATAAATTTTAATATTGTTATTCTCTGCGATCGTTGAGAGGCTATCCATAAATTTAGCCCAGTTCTTTTCATTATAGGTAAGCTTTGAAATTTCTTTTAGCTTACCGTCTAGATACTTACGCTCTTCAACGATATTGTTAAGGTTGGTCCTAGCACCATTGAGGATATTGCGCTTATTATCAACGAAAGCTTTAGGATCACCGCCGAAGAACTCATTATATTCTCTTTGTGCGCCTTCAAGCTTAGTCGTGGCAGTACTTAGATTTGTCTCGCTCTCTTCTAAATACGGATCCGCATAGTTACTCAAAATAAAGTAAGCTACCACACCTACAAACAATAAAGCTATGTAAAAATAGTTATTTGCACTATTTCCCTTGGAGGCAAACCATTGATCAAGTTGATCTAATGAACTTTTCTTTTTCATTATTTAACCTCCACACTGATATTACTATCGTAAAAGACGGTTTTATTACCCTCTTGTAGCGCGATTGTTTTAGTATCCACGCCATACACCTCTTTTTTACTGATATCCTCTAAAAGCTCGGTCATCTGCTTATCGTTTTTGGTGCGCACCTGAACAGTTAAAGTCCTATTCTCATCACCGATCCTAACCATATTGCCCTTATTTTTAACGACCATATTGGTTAGCTCAAAAATAGAAACACCCTTCATAGCGTAATTGTTTTTCTTGTCTAAGATGGCATTAATTAGATCGCGCCTGTCGTTAAGCTCCTTGCCACTCTTAGCAGCCTGGGCATTTACCTCTTTAGTCTCTTTATCCAAACGCGCACTTTCGGCTCTAGCAGGAACCATCTGATCTTCTAATCCCTGATATTCGCTAGTTTTATCATTAGCTACCATATTATTATAATAGCCGTAGCCAAAATTATACGCAGGATATGCAGCCCCAAGTAAGCAGCCTAGCAGCATATAGCCTATCAGCTTGCCGGTTGATCTTTGAGTCAAAGGCGGAGGTCTCATAAACGGCGAGTAGTTGTGATCGTCATCTTTGGTAACTAAATAATCTTGACCTACCAAGAACATCAAAATATCTAGCTGAGTGAGCGGATAATCTTTTGCGTTGATTGCAACGTTAAAATTAAAATCCTTGTATCTTAGCTTTAGATTATTTTCTACAAAAACCTCGATCGCAGGAATTTTACCGATATCAGTTCCGATATAAACGTTTTGAATATTGACGTTGTAAATTTTACTAATACCGTTCAACACGTCGTTGATGTAGTAAAACATATCGTCAAAAATCTGGATCATATAATCGCGTTCGGTCGGATTTTCTAAATTTACTCCCTGTTTGGAGAGCAGTCTATAAAAGCTCTCTTCATCGACTCTGCTACCGACTAGCTCGACATATTTTTCATGTAAGAATTTTAGGTTGTATCTTACTTGACGAGATTGAAAATATTCGCCGTTTTGATACACTACCAAAAACGCATCGTCGCGCTGCAAGTAGATGAAGCAGTCGATTCCGTCGCGAGTTAGGACGCCTCTATTATACAAGCCCTCGTATAAAAACGGAGCCATAGCCACATAGTCGATGTAGTTCGTCCTAGCGGCGATCGCATCGAATTCTGAAGTGAGTTTGGCATTATCTACGACAAAGACGTTGAAAATTCTATCATCGCCGCCAGCGCCTATTACCTCACTATAGGTAATTTTGTAATCCAAAGCGGTGTCAAGCCCCAGCTCCTCATACACCTTAACGACGATCGCATCTAAAAGATCCGCGTCCTCTACCGATCTGCTTATCTCAACCGTCGCAGTCATTATATCCTTATACGGAATATATGAGACGTAAGTTTCCTTCGCACGATTCGCTTTTGAGAAGTCGTGCTCGAAAACTTCATTCTCACTTAGACCGAATATGGTTTGCGTGACTTTGTTAATCGCAACAATCGAACTAGCATTTTTACTATTCTTTGCCATAACACTCCACTTCCAAATGAAATTTTCTACGCTGCTAATACTAATAGAAATAAAATAAAATGTCAATAGATAAAATCGGTTTTTACCATAAATTCGTCATTTTTCCAGCTTTTTTTTACAAAAACTGTTAATTTTAAGTAAATTTTGACCTTAGAAAAATTTGAAATTAACTTTTTGGCTCGAATTCCGATCCGCTTGATCGCCTCGCCATTTTTGCCGATCAACATCTCTTTATGAGAATTGGTGTCCGTTATGATCCGCGCATATACCGAGATTAGACCGGGTTTTTCCACCACTTTTTCCATCACGACGTCGCTGCAATATGGGATCTCGTCGCTCATACTCTCAAAGATCGCCTCAAGTATGAAATCGCGATAAATTTCACGCTCATTGCTCGCGCTTAAAATTTCAGGATCGTAAAAATACTCGTGCTCGGGCAAAATTTTACAAATTTCGTCCAAAACCTGCTTTTTATAGACCTTTTTTTTGATGCTAACGGGGATTATCGCTTCGAATTTATCGGTAAATTCTTGATATTGCAGGAGTCGCTGCACGATCTTTTCGTCGTTTGCTTCGTCAATTTTAGTTAAAATCACGATGTGTTTGGTGCCTGCGTTTAAATTTAAAAATTTCTCGTATTCAGATGTATCATCGTGCACGGGCGCCAAAAATAGCACCAAATCGCAGCCCTCAATCGCCCCGAGCGCCACTTCGACCATCAGCTTATTCATCAGCTTGGCGCTTTCGTGCAACCCCGGCGTATCCGTGAAAATCACCTGATCTGCGCCGTTCATCGCGATGCCGCTAATCTTGCGGCGCGTGGCATTGATCTTGTGCGAGACGAGCGAAATTTTCTCGCCGCAGAGATAGTTTAACAGCGAGCTCTTGCCCGCATTCGTCCGCCCGATGAGCGTTACAAATCCGCTTTTCATATTTTCCTTAAATTTATAAAATTTTATCCTGCTCGCGACCGCAGCGCTAAGCTCCGATGGGCAAATTTAAAATCTCGTTTTACGCAGGCTGGCTCTTGCACGAGCGGCTGAAATTTGAAATTCCGCCATCACATAAGCAGGTAAAATTTAAAATTTCAAGCCGCGCGATAGCGATAAATTTTACTCGCCTCGGCGCAGAATTCTATCCACTTTAAATCTCGCGAGCCGCGAATCCTGCAACTTCGTAAATTATCTGCGAAATTTTAAATTTCATCCCACGACGACATTATATATAGTCAGCGCTGCATAAATTTGATCGTTCCTGAATTTTATAGACTTAAAATTTTAAAGTATCGCCAAATTTAAAAGGACGAAATTCTGCGCATTTTTAAAATTTCGCTAAATCTCAAACCTAAAATTCTAACGCTTTGCATTTTTCAAAACCGTCAAATTCCGCGACTCCACAGAATTCTAAGAGCAGCGATTAGCGATCTTATAAAATGTATTTCGCCAGATCCTCGTCGCTTGCGATGCCTGCGAGCTTTTCGCTTACGAGCTTCTCATCCACGACGATCTTTTGCCCTTTAAACTTATCCGCTTCGAAGCTGATATCCTCAAGCACCTTTTCCATTATCGTATGTAGCCTTCTAGCGCCGATATCCTCGACCTTTTCGTTCGTGCTCGCCGCAAATTTCGCGATCGCTTTAACCCCGTCCTCGCTAAATTCCAGCTCCACGCCCTCGGTCTTTAAAAGCGCCGAGTACTGCTTAAGAAGCGAATTTTTTGGCTTGGTTAAAATTTCGCACAGCGCCGCCTCGTCTAAGCTGTCAAGCTCGACGCGAAGCGGGAAGCGCCCCTGAAGCTCGGGTATGAGATCGCTCGGCTTGCTGATATGAAAGGCGCCCGCGGCGATAAAAAGGATATGATCGGTGTCGATATTGCCGAATTTCGTGCTTACGCTGCTGCCCTCCACGATCGGAAGCAGATCGCGCTGCACCCCCTCTTTGCTCGGATCCTGCCTGCCGCTATTGCCGCTTGAAACCGCCACCTTATCGATCTCATCGATAAAGATAATGCCCTCATTTTGCGCGCGCCTAACGGCTTCAGCTTTGATGCTCTCCATATCTAAGACCTTCTCGCTAGCCTCGCTTTTAAGGGCAACCTTGGCGTCTTTTACTTTCATCTCTTTTTTGCTCTTGCGCGTCGAAATTCCGATTACCTTAATGAAGCTTTCCTGCATATTCGCCATCTCGGGCGGCAAATTCGGATTTGATTCAAGCGCATTTTCGCTTACTTCGATCTCGATACTAAGATCGTCCAGATCGCCGCGCTCAAGCTTAGCCGCCATCTTTTCATAGCTTTTTTCGTAATCAGCAATCTTCTCCTCGCTTGCTCCGCGCGGAAGCGGCGGAAGGACTTTTTCTAAAATTTTACGCTTGATATAATCATCGATCTTGTCTTTGTTTTTTTCAAACTCCTCGCCGCGCACTAAATTTACCGACGCGGCGGCCAGATCGCGCACCATGCTCTCCACGTCGCGCCCCACGAAGCCCACCTCGGTGTATTTGCTAGCCTCGACCTTGATAAAAGGAAGTCCGAACATCTTCGAAAGCCTGCGCGCGATCTCGGTCTTGCCCACGCCGGTAGATCCGATCATCAGGATGTTTTTGGGCATCACCTCGTTTTTCATCTCATCTTCAAGCGCCATTCTGCGATAGCGATTTCGCAAAGCCACCGCTATCGTGCGTTTGGCGCTATTTTGTCCGATTATATATTCGTCTAGTTTCTCTACGATCTGCTTTGGCGTCATCATCTCTTTTCGTCCCAAATTGCGTATGTTTTGATGTTTTCGTTCGTGTAAATGCAAATCTCGCCCGCGATCTTAAGGCTCTGCTTTACTAGCTCCTCTTCGTCTAGGCTAGCAAATTTATCCAAAGCTCGCGCCGCGCTAAGAGCGTAATTTCCGCCGCTTCCGATCGCCGCGATCTTGCCGTCGTCCGGCTCTACCACGTCGCCCGTGCCGCTAAGCAAAAAGATATTTTTGCGGTCCAGCACCAGCATCATCGCTTCGAGCTTTCGCAGATACTTATCCTTGCGCCACTGTTTGCTAAATTCTATCACTGCCCTTAAAAGATCGCCCTTTGCGCCATCTAAGCACTTCTCAAACATATCAAAAAGATTAAACGCATCGGCGGTGCTGCCCGCAAAGCCCGCCAAGACGCCCCCATTTTTGCCGATCTTTCGAATTTTAGTCGCATTGCCCTTTAAGACGGTGTTTCCAAACGTAACCTGTCCGTCGCCGCCGATGACGGAGCCCTTCGCGCCTTTGTAGGCTAAAATGGTAGTCGCTTCAAACACTAGCCACCTCTATCTCAAATTTAGCGCTTATACCGTGCTTTAGCTTGGCATTTACGTCGTAGATCCCGGTCGTTTTGATAGCCTCGGTCTCTAAAATTTTCTTATCGATTTCGATCCCCTTTTGCTCTTTTAGCGCGGTTGCGATCTCATCTTTGGTAACCGAGCCGAAAAGCGCGCCGCTCTCGCCCGTCTGCTTTACGATCTTTACGCGGATCTTAGCTAGCTCCTCGGCTAGTTTTTGCAAGCTTGCGACCTCATATTTTTCAAGCTCGGCCTGCTTTTTCTTATCCGCTTCAAATTTACGCAAAACCTCCGTCGTAGCAGCCCTAGCGTAGCCTTTGCCGATTAGGAAGTTATTGCCGTAGCCGTCCTTGACCTCTTTTACCTCGCCCGCCTTTCCGAGCCCCTTAACGTCTTTGATCAATAATACTTTCATCCATTATCCTTTTAAATTTAGCTTTAAATTTATAAAATTTTATAAGCGGCGCGGGCGGATCTAAAATTTCGTGAAATTTTATGAAATTAGCCCGCAGCCGCTCGCATTTTTCCGATAAAATTTTAAAATTTCGTTTTGTGAAATCCGCCTGCACGCCCTGCGGCAAAATTTCAGCTAAAGCTTGCGTCCGTTCTTGCCCGCGATGATAAATCTTAGCGCGCTTAGCTTGATAAATCCGTCGCCGTCTTTTTGATTGAAAACTTTATCCTCTTCAAACGTCACGAAATCGGTATTAAACAAACTATCGCTCTTGCTTTCCCTGCCCAGCACGGTCACGTTGCCCTTATAAAGCTCTAGCTTAACCTTGCCGTTTACGTGCTCTTGGGATTTGTTTATCAGCTCTTGAAGTAGCAAGCGCTCCGGGCTGAACCAAAAGCCGTTGTAGATGAGCTCGGCGTAGCGCGGCATTAGATCGTCTTTTAGATGCGCCGCGCCGCGATCTAGCGTGATGCTCTCGATCGCGCGGTGGGCCTTTAGCATGATCGTGCCGCCCGGAGTTTCGTAGCAACCACGACTCTTCATGCCGACGTAGCGATTTTCTACAAGATCAAGCCTACCGATGCCGTTTTTAGCGCCGAGCTCGTTAAGCGCTGCTAGCATCTCGTGCGGTTTAAGCGCCTTACCGTTTAGCTTTACAGGATCACCATGCTTGTATTCAATCTCGATGATCTCGCTCTTATCTGGCGCATTTTTAGGGCTCACGGTCCATCGCCACATATCCTCCTCAGGCGCATGAGCGGGATCTTCCAGCACCAAGCCCTCGTAGGAGATATGAAGGATATTCGCATCCATCGAATACGGCGATTTGCCGGGCTTTGAGGCGATGTCGATGCCGTTTTTCTTAGCGTAAGCAAGAAGCTTCTCGCGAGAGTTCAGATCCCACAGCCTCCACGGCGCAATCACCTTAATATCGGGATTTAGCGCATATGCGCCAAGCTCGAAGCGGACTTGGTCGTTACCCTTACCGGTCGCACCGTGGCTTATGGCGTCCGCGCCGGTTTTTTTAGCGATTTCGACTAGCTTTTTAGCGATCAGCGGGCGCGCGATCGATGTGCCTAAAAGATACTCGCCCTCATAGACGGCATTTGCGCGAAACATCGGAAATACGTAATCGCGCACGAATTCCTCGCGCAGATCCTCTACGAAGATATTTTCCTTTTTGATGCCTAGCTTCACAGCTTTGTTTTTGATCGGCTCTAAATCCTCGTTCTGACCGATATCTGCGGTGAAAGTCACCACATCGCAGCCGTAAGTATCACCTAGCCACTTTAAAATAATGCTAGTATCTAGTCCTCCGGAATACGCCAAAACGACCTTTTTTACATCTTTTGCCATCTCAAATCCTTTACGTAAAATTTGGCGAAATTCTACCAAAAATAGTTTAATAGTTGCTTTTAAGGCAAATATCGCTAAACTCACGCCTATGAGAATCGATAAATTTTTAAACGCAGTCAATATCACCAAGCGGCGCGCCATCAGCGAAGATATGTGCAAAAGCGGCGTCGTGGCCGTAAACGGCGTCGTAGCAAAGCCCGCCAAAGAGCTTAAAATCGGCGACGTTATCACGATAAGCTTTTTAGATAGAAAACAAAGCTTTAAAGTCCTAGCCTTTCCTAGCGCGAAAAATACGCCCAAAAGCGAGCAGGCAAAGTATGTCCAAGAGCTTTGAACTCATCTGCGGCGAGGATGAAATTTCACGCCTCGTGCAGGCTCTGCCAAAAAGCGGCATAATATTGTTAATCGGCGATCTTGCCAGCGGCAAAACGACTCTTGCGCGCGCGATCGTGCGGGCTCACGGGTTAGACGAGCACGTGAGCTCACCTACGTTTTCGATCATGCAAAACTACGGCCAAATTTATCATTACGACATCTATAACGGCGGCTGTGAGGGGATTTTAAAAAACGGACTATTTGAAAATTTATTTGAAGAGGGGCTTCATCTGATCGAATGGGCGGATGAAAATTTGATAAATTTACTTAAAAAATATGAGCTTGATTTTTGCGTAGTGAGGATCACGCCGCACGCGCAAGGGCGAAAATACGAGGTAAGCTATGCATAAACTGGAAGTCAGGGGTCTAAAAAAAACCATAAAAGGCACGCCGATCATCAAAGGAATCTCGCTAGAGCTTTACAATGGCGAGATCGTGGGGCTGCTAGGGCCCAACGGAGCGGGCAAAACCACGACGTTTTATATGATCTGCGGGCTGATAAGCGCTAGCGGTGGCGATATCTTGCTTAATGAGAGCAGCATCGCAAAGGTTCCGCTTCACAAGCGCGCCAAGCTCGGCATAGGCTATCTACCGCAGGAAAGTAGCGTTTTTAAGGAGCTTAGCGTCGAGGAAAATTTAATGCTCGCCGCGGAGATTACCTATAAAAATAAAGCCGAAGCCTCACGTAAGGTCGATGAGATGTTAAATCTGCTCAACATCGAGCCGATCCGCCAACGCAAAGGCGTGAGTCTAAGCGGCGGCGAGCGCAGACGCTGCGAGATCGCGCGAAGCCTAATGATAACGCCTAAATTTCTGCTTTTGGACGAGCCGTTTGCAGGCGTCGATCCGATCGCCGTTAACGATATCCAAAGCATCGTGCGCGACCTAAAAAAGCTCGGCATCGGCGTACTCATCACCGATCACAACGTACGCGAGACGCTTGCGATCTGCGACCGCGCCTACGTCATCAAAGATGGCGAGCTGTTCGCAGGCGGTACCGCAAAAGAGATAGCCAGCGATCCGAATGTCCGTAAATTCTACCTCGGCGAGGATTTTAGCATCTAAGTCAGCCAGAGCGCTTTAGATTTTCAGCTCCCGCTTCGGCGCGTTAAATTCTATAATTTAAGTTTTGCGATTTAAAATTCAAGTGTACGGCTGCGACTGGCTGTACGCGTGCCTCTCGACCTAAATCTGCGTATTAAAATTTTAAAGCCCGTAAAGCCTCGGCGCTCAATAATTTCACGCCCGTTTTAATTTACATATTAAATTTTGAGGCGTAGCGCTTCGGTGCGAGGCGCGTATCAGTATGGTTTGAATTTTGTGCTTAAAATTTTGAAATAGTTATGATGGCGAGATTTAAACTCGGCGTCTAAATCTCGCGCATCAATTTTTAAAGTGCGTCTCGGGCTCGTTTTTAAATTTCAAAAGGCGTTTTGTGCACTGCAAATTTTAAATAATTTTTGC
>ERZ773083.1056-NODE-1056-length-19771-cov-6.122236_pt1 | contig 19771 bp, 23 predicted proteins | sample MGYA00511465_ERZ773083 | MGnify/ENA primary metagenome ERZ773083 (study PRJEB29015, sample SAMEA2738001) | human oral metagenome | biome: human oral; feature: human-associated habitat; material: dental | place: China | collected 2060 ... | reverse complement strand
CACCTACAGCCTGTCGGCCTTACAAAATCGTAAATCCGAGTCCGGACGCATCCTTATAGAAGCCCTGTACCGTTTCGAGTGAGTAGGCCATGAGATCCTTGCCATAGTTCTTGCTTTTTGCCAAGATGTCATTTGGCACGGTGATGATTTGGCAGCCACATTTTTCAGCTTCAATGATATTGTAGAACTCGCGGCAGCTTGCCCATAGGAGTTCTGCCTTTGGCTTTGCTGCGCAGATGGCTGCAGCTTCTTTCATCAGCACGGCGGCATCGACACCCGCATCGGCAATGCGGCCTGCAAACACCGAGACAATGGCAGGTGTGTCTGCTGACAGTGCATCGACCACAGTTCGCGTCTGCTCCAGCGTGAAGATTGCCGTAACGTTGAGCTTACAGCCCTTTGCAGACAGCTTTTGAATGAGCGGCGCAGAGGATTCCCCCTTCGTATTCATCACCGGGATCTTGACGTATACATTGTCACCCAGTGCAGCAAGCGTGTCCGCTTCCTTCTCCATTGTGACGAAATCATCGGAAAAGACTTCGAAGGACACGGGATCGTCCGGGATACGCTGCAGAACATCGCGGGCATACGCCTTGTAGTCCTTGACACCGGCTTTTTTCATCAGGGACGGGTTGGTGGTGAAGCCGCGGACAACACCCTTGTGATAGACGCTGAGCATGTCCTCCAAATCTGCACCATCGGCGAAAATCTTGATGTTTAAATCCTGTAATTTCATATAATACTCCTTTCTCGAGTTTCTTCAAAATTATTATATAATTTATAAAGGTTATGTGTAAATACGAAAAACTTGCGGCTCTTTTCCTGCAAAATTGGTTTTGTGGGACTGATTTTCGATGGTGACATGTACGATATTTCTTTTTTCGCCGTTTTATGGTATGCTAAAGTAGAATTTTTGTAGGGAGGAAGAATTATGTCTGAGTATACTTACACTGTTGAGAAGCCGTGTCCGGTCTGTGGGGAAAAGACGCATGTGACGAAGCTGAAGGCACGTCTCATCACGCTCTCGACGGATGAGGACTTCTGTGTGCACTATCAAGGGGTGAACCCCTATCGTTATCGTGTCTGGCTGTGTGAGCACTGCGGATTTGCTGCCGATGAGAAGCAGTTTGCGGATGAACCGCTGAATGCACGTGACAAGGCAAAGATCCAGGAGCTCATGGAGGGACGTAAGATCAACCTGCCGTACACGGAGGAACGCACGGTAGAGGAGGCGATCCGCGCCTACAAGCTCGGCATCTATTTTGCCGAGCGCCTCGGCTGGCCGCTGCAGAAGCAGGCCGGTTACTGTATGGGTATGGCATGGGTCTATCGCGATACGGAGGAGCGGGACAAGGAGAACGAGATGCTGCGCCGTGCTGCCGAGCTCTATGAGAAATCAGTGATGACGGAGCACTATCCGATCAACGGAATGAGCGACAGCATGGCACTCTACATCGCAGGTGCAGCATACTATCGTCTGGAGGACTATGAGAAGGCGACGCAGATGCTCTCGCAGATCATGAGCGATCAGGAGGTACGCAAGAACGATACGAAACTCTTCGAGCGTACGCAGAATCTCTGGCTTGAGCTGCGCGAGAAGAAGGCAGAAGCGGAGAAGGCGAACAGTTAATGGTCATTGACATTCCGGCAAATTTTATCGATCAGGTACAAAACATCGACTGGGGCAGCGTGCGTGAGGCGGTCAAGGACTATGGCCCTGCGCTTACGGTTCTGCGCGATACGTGGGATCACGAGACACTGGCGCAGATTGCGGAGGGACATCTCTTCGTGCGCGACTCGATACTGAATGAGGCGATTGCCAAGAACCTCGGGATGGATGGAACGATCCGCAGGATTGTACTCCGCTCGCATGAAAATGGCCGTCTTGATCTCACCTGCACGACAGCAAAAAAATATAAGACGATCGAGCTTTCGGGGACGATCGAGGAATTCGTGCATGATGGAGATAAGTCCTATGCGGTCTATCGCGTGCGAGAGAAGAATATCCCCAATCATGGCCTTGTCTCGTGGATCTTCTCGCGCATCTCGCTCTCGATGGTGGAGCGTATGGTGGGGCGTCTCGATGTATCCGATCGACTGCCGGTGGACATTCGCGGCAACAAGGTGTACGTAGATTTCCATGAAGTGCTTGCTGCGTCAAAGCTCGGTCAGACAACATTTCGGGGGCATAAGCTGACGGATATGATTGAGATCGAGGGGGCTGCGGTACGCGAGGGGGGCATTATGTTCGACACAAGACTGAATGTACCCGATGATGTAAAGGGCGCGCTTCGCGCACTTTTGGAGGATCATCGTACCGCTGCCGCCGGAGATGGCGTGGAAGAAGGAGATATGCATTGACGAGATTCCATTTGATCGGTGCACTTTGTATTGCACTGCTGACCGTGTTCCTCATACCGCACGCCGCGGACGCGGCAAAGAGGCCGCCGGTCACGGAGAAGATTGTCTTTATCCCGCATGACAGCCGTCCGATCTCGAGCAAGCAGACGGCTGAAGTCGTGCGACGCGTGGGGTATGATGTTGTTGTTCCGCCGGCGGAGCTGCTCGGAAATCGTGAGGACTGGGGGCACCCCGATGAGCTCTGGACGTGGGTGGATGCAACCCTCGCACAGCCGGGGGTCAAGGCTGCGATCATTTCCTCGGATGCGATGATCTACGGCAGTCTTGTCGGATCACGCAAGCACAGCTATACGCGGGCACAGGTGCTTGCGCGTGCAGCACGCTTTGCTGAGCTGCAGCGCACGCATCCGCGGATACCGTTGTATGTATTTGGCTCGATCATGCGGACACCGCGCTCGGGCGAGGCCTCCGGACACGAGGAGCCGGAGTACTACCGCCGTTACGGTGCGGATATCTTCCGCTATACGCTTCTGCGGGACAAGGAGGAGGTCGAGGGGCTGACGCGCCGTGAGCGCAAAGAGTATGATTTTCTCGGACGGCTGATCCCGAAGGAAGCCCTTGCCGACTGGATGGGACGGCGCGAGAAGAACTATGCGGTCAATGAATATTTGATCGATCTTCTGCGGAAGCGAGGTACGTTCCGTTATCTTACGCTCGGGCGCGACGACAATGCGCCGTTCTCACAGACCCATTTGGAGAGCCGTAATCTCACGGAGGCGGGCGCTGATCTCGGCAAGTCACGGTTCCAGACGATGGCGGGCATTGATGAGATCGCTCTGCTCATGCTGACGCGTGCGGTGAATGAGCAGCGGAACGAGATTCCGTTCGTCTATCCTCGCTATAACTGGGGCCGCGGAGCAGACACCGTACCGGCGTATTCGGATGAGAAGATCAGCACGTCGGTATCGGATGCCGTTCTCGCAGCAGGGGGCATGCTTGTTCGTGCGCCGGAGAATGCGGATGTCGTACTCACGTTGAACACGAATCCCGATGGGCGCACGTATGAGGCAAATGCTGTGATGAATGACGGTACGCCGCGCGAGGGAACGATGTATTTTGCGGATCTCGTTGCGGACTATGTGGCAAAGGGCTATCCGGTCGCTGTTGCCGATATTGCCTTTGCAAACGGGGCGGACAATGCCCTGATGGCCGAGCTGCAGCGGCGCGGTCTTCTCTATAAGATTCAGGCGTACGCCGGTTGGAACACGCCGACGAACAGCTCCGGCTTCGCCCTTGGCGAGGGGATGCTCGTCCGCCATATGGACGGGGACTCGGTGGATCATCTGCTGACAACGCGTTATCTCGATGACTGGGCGTATCAGGCGAATATCCGCAATACGATTGCACGGCAGCTGACCTGGCTGCGCGGTGATGGCTTTTACGGCAGCCTCGGAACGAAGATGGATGCAGTTTCCATGCGTTCTTCACGCATGATGAACCGCTTCATTGAGGAGAATCTGCCGCCGATCGCGGAGGTCGATACCGTTACGGTCACGTTCCCATGGAATCGGATGTTTGAGGCGGACATTCTGCCGGAGGAGCCAGGATTCGCCAACGAGTATCTCGCAGGGAGGAAATAATATATGCACGGGAAATCGCTGATCGCCTACTTCTCTGCATCCCCCTCGCGACGGACGGCGACGGTGGCGCATAAGATTGCCGATGTGATCGCTGCCGATCTCTATGAGATCGTGCCCGCTGTGCCCTATACGCAGGACGATCTCAACTGGAATGACCGTGCGAGCCGTTCAAGTGTGGAGATGCGCGATCCGAACAGCCGTCCCGCCATCGCGGGAGAACCTCTGGATATTGCAGCATACGACATCATCTTTGTTGGCTTCCCCATCTGGTGGTATGTTGCACCGCACATCATCAACACGTTCCTTGAGAGCTATGACCTGGCGGACAAGACCATCGTTCCGTTCGCGACGTCGGGCGGCAGTTCCATGGGGCAGACGACCGTGCATCTGCGACCCTCGGCAGAGGGGGCACTCATGAAGGAAGGACGCCGTTTCGAGATGGGGGAGACTCCGATGGCGATCAACTCATGGATCGCAGCGCTCGGGATTTGAATGGAAATAAAGAGACTGCAGCCGAAACTCAAATGACCGGCTTCCACAAGGTAGATGTCCTAAGTCTAGCTTGTGGAAGCCGGTCATTTACGTATGGTATTCACTCGCCCATGACGACAATCGAGCATTTCCGCGTGCGGGCGCGTGTGCGGTCGAAGTCGACGAAGTAGCAGTAGCCCGTGGTACCGACGGCGAGCTTGCCGTCCGCAACCTCGAAGGTCTCCGATGAGCCGATGAGGGTTGCTTTGAGGTGAGCGTCGCAGTTCCAGAGTGCGGTGCGGTCGCCGCCGGGCAGATATGCCTCGGCATCGGGCCAGCTTTCGACGGCGCGGTAGTGCTCCTCGCCCGGGTATTGGTACTGGTTCCAATCTGTTTGATCGGGGATGATCTTTTCAAGGACGGCGTTTAGGTCGTTCTGCAGGAACTCTGTGCCCGTCTCGTCCACATCGTGTACGAACTCCTCAAAGAATACGCCGCAGGTTGTGTGCGGTGAGATGACAGTCGCAATGCCCTCTTGGATTCCGCTCTCGGTGATGGCGGAACGCAGATCGTCGGTGATGTTGATAAAGGTCGGTGTGCCTCCGTGCGAGGTGAGGGAGAGTTTCTTCTTGTATACGGTCATATCGATGCTCCTCATGCTGCGCTGTTCTGCGCCTCACGCTCTGCGGCAGCACGCACAATGGCTTCTGCCATCTCTAGGATGCGCTGTGCCGGATCGGGAGCGCTCAATATGCCGCTCGTTGCACCGCTGCCATCCGCACCGAGGCGCACGACACGGTAGACATCGTCCGCCGTCGTGATGCCGGAGGCGATCATGATGCCGATCGTGGGATCAATACTGCGGATCTTTGCAACGATCGAGGTCGTGTAGCTGTCGTCTGCGGTCTTGCCCGTACCGATGAGATCGGTCGGCTCGCAGAGTAAAATATCGGGACGGAACGCAGCAATCGCCGTACCCTCGGCGAGCGAATCCGCACAGGCAATCGTCTCGATGCCGAGTTCACGCGCGCGGGCGATGGTCTTGGAGAGCTCTGCCATCGTCATGGGATTCTCCGCATGGTTGAGGAAGGTAGCACGTGCGCCCGCCTCATAGAGTGCCTCGGGCAGGAGGTGCCCCATGCCGCGCCCCGGTTTTAGGCTCTCCATCGCCTGTGCCGTGACAATGATCGCCTCCGTGTTTTCACGGATGTAGCGGATGTCGGAGAAGGGGCAGGTGAAGTAGATCTTCAGCCCCGTTTTCTTGGCGGCGCGGTCAGCAGCCTGCGCGAGGGCGAGCGACGCTTTGCCGTAGAGATAGGACTTCGGGTTGACGACAAGAAATGGTGCGAGACTGCTCTTCATGGATGATGACCTCCTATGCAAAAAAAATTACCATTGGTTAAATAAATATTACCACAGGTAAAATACTGTTGCAAGGCTCTTTTTTGTTGACAAAAGGATAAGTAATCCCCTACTATAACAAAAGTAAAAGAGGAGGAAGACACATTCATGACGAGCAAAAAACAGCCGCTGCACGAGAAGATCCGCGATGCGATGGAGAAACAATTTGCCGATCTGGCGTATTTCTCTCCGATTCCGGGCGAGCGGGAGCTGTGTCAGATGCTCGGTGTGAGCCGGCCGACGGTGCGCAAGGCGCTTGAGCTCCTGGAGGCGGAAAACAAGATTGTGCGGCTGCAGGGGCGCGGCTCGTTCTATACGGGGGAGAAGATCCCCGTGGACTACTCCGAGGCGCCGCAGCGCGGATTCGGGCTCGCACAGATGTTTTCGGCGGAGGGCCGCGTCACACGCAGCACGGTTCTGCAGCAGGTGGTGGAGCCTGCACGCGGAAATCTCGCGGCGATGCTCGGCATCTCTGAGGGGACGCTCATCTTTCACCTCAAGCGTCTGCGCTATGTGGACGAGAAAATCTATGCCGTCACGGACGACTATATTCCGCTTGCGCTCTGTCCCGAGCTCGTGCATACGGATTTCACGCAGCACGGGCTCCTGCGTACGCTGGAGGCACATGATGTGCACCCTTATGCGGAGGACAAGACCATCGAGGTGCTTCGCGCGACGCCGGAGATCGCACTCTACCTCGAGGTGGCAGAGGCCGCTCCGATTTTTGTCACGCGCATTCAGACGACGGACCGCGAGGGACGCATCATTCAGTACGCGACATCGAAGGCGGATGCGTTCCGCAGCCGCTTCCGCGTACGATCGACAAAATGATAACCAATGGTAAATAAAATGATTGACAAATGGATTTCTCTGGAATATGATAGCCGTGCATTGAACGTATTTTCAGAAATGGAGGAATCCTCATGTTGGTCGATGGACGGTCCGTGCTCACGGCAGCGAAGGCAGGGCGTTACGGCATTGTCGCGCCGGACTTTCTCACACTGAATGCCGCCCGCATCTTTGTGCAGACAGCGGATGCACTCAAAACGCCGATTCTGCTTTCCTTCGCACAAGGACATGCGGGGCTGATCTCGCTTGAGGAGGCGGCGCTTGTCGGAAAGTACTGGGCGGAGAAGGCCACAGTGCCGATCGTCCTGCACCTCGATCACGGACAGGATTTTGACTTCCTGCAGCGCGCGATTGCGCTCGGCTTTACCTCTGTTATGTTGGATGCCTCGATGAAGGATATGGATGAGAATATCCGTCTGACGAAGGAGGTGGTTGCCTACGCGCATACGAAGGGCGTCAGTGTTGAGGCGGAGATCGGTCATGTGGGCGGCGCATCCGAGGGGATTGAGGGGGCGATTTCGGAGAGTGTCTATACGACTGTGGCGGAGGCAGTGACCTTTGCAGAAGCGACAGGGGTAGATTCGCTCGCTGTTTCCATTGGTACCTCGCATGGTGTCTACACGCGCAATCGGGCGCCGGAGCTGAACTTTGAGCGGCTGCGTGAGCTCTCCGCTGCGGTTCCCGTGCCGCTTGTGCTCCACGGCGGATCCGGTACCGGCGATGAAAATCTGCGGCGGGCCGTGCGCGAGGGAATCACGAAGCTGAACGTCTATACAGATTTCCTCGTCGGGGCGATGGAGGAGATCAAGGCGGTGGGGACGGACTCTCTAGTTGATTTACAGAAGGCATCGGATGAGGGGATGCGCAGGGTGCTCACGCATTACATCAACCTCATTTCAAAAACGGCATAAAGCGCATCGAAGAAGCTGTCGCATTGCGGCAGCTTCTTTGCAGTTCTGAACAAATGGCAAGTGCGGCATCACCGCGGCAACACGTTTACAAAAATTCAAAAACTGATATGTTGTAAAAAACATACTTTATATGCTATAATTCAAATCGTTACAAGTTCGCGGCAAACGGGAGGTGGTTCCTTGCAGACAGAGGCACTCGTCGGCGCACTCTTCCTGCTCTTTGTCGTCCAAGTCATCGGGACGCATCTGCAGGTCAAAGAGTACAAGCGCGCCGTACGCGAGCTGCACAAGCGCGGCAACGTCGGCATCGGCTCGCGCAGGAGAAAGCTTGGCCCGTCGAACATCGTTGTGATTGCGTGCAATTCGAGCGGGGAGATTCTGGAGGGGCGCATCATGCAGGGGATGACCATCCTCAGCCGGTTTCGTCCCATCGAAGGGATTGCCGGACGAACGATCTACGACCTCCGTGCGGAGTACGCGTCGCTGCCCGAGAAGCGGCGTGTGCATTACAAGGGCCATCTGCAGGCGCTCGATGCCCTGATCACACGTTTGGGCGATCAACAGACGGTGTAAAGCCTACCAAGAGGACAGCTGATCACATAGGAGGAAAACGAATGTATCAATCAGTGAAGATTGTCGCCGGCAAGGGCGGCTGGGGCGGGCCTCTCGTGCTCGTTCCTACGGAGACGCGCAATAAGATTGTCAGCGTCACGGGCGGCGGTGTACACCCGCTCGCGGCAAAGATTGCGGAGATGACGGGCTGCACAGCGGTCGACGGGTTTGCAACGGGGGTGCCGGATGAGGAGATCCTGCTCGCTGTTGTGGACTGCGGTGGTACGGCACGCTGCGGCGTCTATCCGAAGAAAGGGGTCCTGACGGCGAATGTTCTGCCCGTTGGCAAGACAGGGCCGCTCGCACAGTTCATCACGAAGGAACTTTACGTGTCGGCGGTCGACCTCTCCTGCCTCTCGCTCGCGGACGAGAGCGAAAGTGCAGCTGCGGCTGCGGCAATGCCTGCCCGTGCACCCAAGACGAAGGATGCGGCGAAGGCAGAGATTGCAGCTATGCAGGCAGGGCGCGAAAAGAATTTTGTCACGCGCCTGGGCATTGCGATCGGCGGTATCGTCAACAAGTTCTACGCAGCCGGGCGCGAGACCATCGACATTACGATCAAGAGCATCCTGCCGTTTATGGCGTTCGTCTCCATGATCCTCGGCATCATCAGCGTTTCGGGACTTGGCAATGTCATCGCAAACACCATCTCACCGCTTGCGAGCACGCTGCCGGGCATGCTTATCATCTCGCTCATCTGTGCGATTCCGTTCATCTCACCCGTGCTCGGGCCGGGGGCCGTCATCGCGCAGGTTGTCGGAACGCTGCTCGGTGCGCAGATTGGCATGGGAAACATCCCACCGCAGTACGCACTGCCTGCACTCTTTGCGATCAATGCACAGGTTGGTGCGGACTTCGTTCCGGTGGGGCTGAGCCTCGGAGAGGCGGATCCGGAGACGATTGAGCTGGGGGTGCCCGCCGTTCTCTATTCACGCGTCATCACGGGGCCGCTGGCAGTTCTGATCGCCTACGCGGCGAGCATTGGACTTTACTAATCGGGAGGGATATAGTATTATGGAACTGATAGCAACCGTAGCAAACGGCTTCATGGATCTCTTCCGCGCGGGTGCGGCGACATTTACCTCATGGGTCACGGGGATCATCCCCCTGCTCGTCATCATGATGACAGCGGTCAACTCGCTCATCAAGCTCATCGGAGAGGAGCGCGTGAACGGCGTGGCACAGCGTGCGACGCAGAACATCATCACGCGCTATACCGTTCTCCCCGTTCTTGCCGTACTCTTCCTCGGCAATCCGATGTGCTACACGTTCGGCAATTTTGTCGATCAGAAGTACAAGCCCGCCTACTATGACGCGGCGGTTAGCTTCGTTCATCCCGTGACAGGGCTCTTCCCCCATGCCAATGGAGGGGAACTCTTCGTCTACATGGGGATTGCGGCGGGGATTACAACCCTGGGTCTGCCGCTGGGGGATCTTGCCGTTCGGTACTTTCTTGTGGGCATTGTCGTCATCCTGGTTCGCGGCATTGTCACCGAGAAGATCTATCTCTATATGAAGCGCCGTGAGGCGAAGCAGGCATAGTAAAACGCAGCCTTCTCCCCGTTTCGGAGCAGTGCGTTTTCATGAGACAGGAGGATGCAGCATGAAATTCTATTGCGAAGTTACGAGCTGGGGCGAGGAGTCGCTTCTTTTCCTCGACGATCCGAACGCCAACTTTATCATCCTATTCAATAACAATGCGCCGCAAGAGCTCGCAGAGTTCTCCGTCCTCCACACGCCGGCAAACTATAACGAGGATCCTGCGGTTGGCGATACGATGATTCTATGCGATAAGGCGTTTACCATCACGGCCATCGGGGATGAGGCGCTCCACACGCTCAGAGAGCTTGGGCACTGCACGCTTTCGTTCAAGGGCGGCGAGACCCCGGAACGTCCGGGCTGCATCATGCTCAAAGGGGATGTGCCGCTCGTGAAGGACGATATGAAGATGGGGGCAAGCATCGAAGTCCACTAAAATGAAGCTCATGGGGGCTGCCGCAGCAGCGGCAGCCCCTTTTTCTGCAACGTTATAGAAAATATGTCAATGCGTATTACAAAAGCAAGAATGTGTTCTACCGTTCATGAGAGGGGGTCACGATGAAGAAAATCGTTGACGATGTGCGCCTCATCTTTAAATGCTGCAGTCTCTACTATCAGGACGGGCTCGGGCAGAAGGAGATCTGCGAGGTGCTCGGGATCTCGCGTCCGACGGTCTCGCGCATGCTTACCATCGGCAAGGAGCGCGGCATCGTTCGCATCGAGATCCAGAACCCGGACAACATTGCCTACGGCAGGATGGAGCGTGAACTCGAGAAGAAATATCACCTGCAGGAGGCCATCATTGTACCGTCCAGCCCCATCTCGGACGGACAGTATCCCGTCAGCTCGGAGATCGGCAGTGCAACGCTTGAGTATCTGTCACGCGTCCTGCTGGATGGCTATCTCGTCGGCATCACGATGGGGCTCGCGATTCAGAATGTCGTGCGTTCGGATTACTTTATCCGCAGCCCGATCAAGGCGACCTTTGTGCCGCTTGTGGGCGGCGTTGCCGAGAGCCGCCTCGATATCCACTCCAACTATCTCGCACAGGAATTCGCCGACCGCTTCGTTGGGGACTGCGTGCAGTTCTTCGCACCTGCAGTGTTCTCGCGGCGGGAGGTGCTCGAGGGATTCCTGGAGGAAAAGACGATCCGCAACGTGATTCGTCTGTACTCTCGTCTCGATCTCGTCTTGATGGGGATCGGGATCCCGTCGACGGAGCACTCGACGATCCTTCAGACGGGGTATGTGGACCGCGCGATTCTCGAGGAGTTTACATCACGCGGGGCCGTGGGGGATATTGCGCTGCGCTATTTTGACGCGAATGGTGATACGTCACCGTTCCAAGACTTCAACGAGCGCGTGGCGGGCATTCCGCTCGATACGCTGAAGAAGATCCCGCGCCGTGTCGGCGTTGCGGGCGGACGGGCAAAGAAGGATGCCGTGCTCGGCGCCATCCGCGGCGGCTTTATCAATGTTCTGATTACGGATATCGACTGTGCGGAGAACCTGATCTAGTACAGTTGTAAAAAGCAAAATATGTGATACAATGCAGATAATTTCTTTGGAATTGGTGAGGTGTATATCTGCATGAACGATGAGAAGAATCTTGCATGGCCGGTCTATCTTCTGCTGCTCGGCCTCATTTCGTTTCAGATCCTCTTTGGGATCGGCGGAACGGCACTCCTCGACCCGGATGAACCGGTCTATGCGGAAACGGCAAAGGAGATGATCCGCTTCGGAGACTATCTCTCACCGCGTATCTACAATGAATTCTGGTACGATAAGCCGCCCATATTCTACTGGCTTGTCACGGCATCGCTGAAACTGTTCGGGGGCTTCAGCGAGATGGCGGCGCGTCTCCCTGCGGCGCTTATGGCGATCGGCTCCATCCTCATGACAGCCCTCGCTGTGGCCCGTCTCTTCGGTGCACGCACGGGGTTCTGGTCGGGGGCCGTCATGGGGACGAGCATTATCCTCATGTATATGGGCAAGGCATCTGTGACGGACTCCACGCTGCTGTTCTTTCTGACGGCGGCGCTCTTTTCATTCATCCATCGACACTACTGGCTGATGTATTTCGCCTGTGGGCTTGCGGTGATGACAAAGGGGCCCATCGGTGTGGTCTTCCCCGCGGGGATTGTCTTTTTTTATCTGCTCGCGACGCGTCAGCTCGAGCAGATCTTTCGCATGCACATCCTGCGTGGGCTCCTGCTCGTCGTTGTCGTTGGTCTGCCGTGGTATCTCTATATGTACGATGTGCACGGCATGGCGTTCCTCTACGAGTTCATCGGATTTCATAATGTCAGCCGCTTTACGGCACCGCTCCATCCCGTGCGCGCGCATTGGTGGTTCTATCTGCCCGTTCTGATTCTTGGCTTTTTCCCGTGGACGGGCCTTCTCATTCAATCTGTTAAGAATGCTTTTCGCCGAAGTTTCGGTGAGGAGGCACGGATGCTCGCCTTCTTCCAAGTGTGGTGGATCTTCGTCCTCGTTTTCTTCTCGATTGCGCAGACGAAGCAAGTCTCCTATATGCTGCTGCTGACCCCCGCACTCTCCACCATCATCGGCTGGAATCTTGCACGCATGCTTGAGGACTGGCGGCAGACTCATTTCGCATGGGCAGGCGGGAGCGCACTCATGTTTCTCGTTCTGGGCCTGGGCTGGCTGATGAGCGGGGATAGTCTTGCACCGCTCGCAGAGGGGGGGCTCTGGCTCGGCGCACTCACCCTTGTCCTAGGCGCTGCGATCGTCTACAGCATTACGGCATCGCACAATCTTATGCTTGCGGCGTGGCTGCACGTCGCTACAGGCGTGGTGACGATGGTCATCGCCTTTGGCTTTATGATGCCTGCCATTGAGGGGCATTTTAGTGTGAAACAGGTTGCGCTCCACTATGCGGCAAACTATCACGCGGCCGCCGAGGCAGAGGGACGGGCGCTCTATATCGACAAGCAGCTGCGCCCCGGCGTTATGCTCTACACAGATCTTCCCGGCATCGAGGCGGATACGAATCATGCGGCGTCGCTCTCGGCGCTGCGCGCGGATGAACGCCCGAAGTACATCATCATGCGGGATTTCATGTACCAAAAGATGCGGAAGGAGCTCGGCGCAGAGAACTGGGAGCTTGTCTTTGCGCGTGACGGACTTTGTATTTTTAAGGATGATAAAGAATGAGTGCGCCCGTCCTCTATCTCGTTGTACCCTGCTACAATGAGCAGGAAGTGCTGCTCGATACCGCAGAAAAACTGGGGCAAAAGCTCGCGGGGCTGATCGCATCGGGCAAGGTGCATGATCGAAGCCGCATTGCCTTCGTCAACGACGGCAGCCGCGACGGCACATGGAGCTTGATTTGTCAGTGTACGAGGCAGAATCCGCACTTTTCTGGGATCAATCTCGCCCACAACGAGGGGCATCAGAATGCGCTGCTCGCAGGTCTCATGACTGTCCTTCCCCATGCGGATGTGACAATCAGCATGGATGCCGATCTGCAGGATGATATTGACGCGATTGACGCAATGCTTGAGAAGCATGCGGCGGGGGCGAATATCGTCTACGGCGTGCGCGAGAATCGTGCGTCGGATACGTTCCTGAAGCGTTTTACGGCGGAGAGTTTCTATCGTGCGATGCGTGCGCTTGGCGCGGATATCGTGTTCAACCATGCGGATTTTCGTCTGATGGATCGGTGCGCCCTTATGGCGCTCGCGGAATATTCGGAGGTCAACCTCTTTCTCCGCGGGATTGTGCCCATGATCGGCCTGACCCATGATATCGTCTACTATACACGCAAACAGCGGCTTGCAGGCGACTCGAAATATCCGTGGCGGCGCATGGCCTCGTTTGCGTGGGAGGGGGTGACGTCGCTCTCGGCACGTCCGATCCGTCTCATCTCGCAGATGGGCATCGTCATCTCATTCATCAGCGGGCTGATGCTCATTTGGTCGATTGTGCGGCACTTCGTGGGAGAGACCATTGTCGGCTGGACGAGCCTCGTCGTCTCGCTTTGGTTTCTCGGCGGACTGATCCTGCTCTCCATTGGTGTCATCGGCGAGTACGTTGCGAAGATCTATCTCGAGGTAAAGCGACGCCCGCGCTATCTTGTACAGGATTTTATCGATTCGAATGAGAGCGAAAAAAATAAACCCCTTTTTTGAAAAAATTTTAGGAGAAAAGAAGGAGAATATTATTTTGTGGAGAATTATTATTTGTGAAAGAGGAAATAGATTCGGTCTATGGTATCTTTCACACTCCACATTTTGAGGAAGGACATTCTTCCATTTTATTTTGCTGTGTATTTTACAACCAATTGGGAGGGTTATTTATGTCAGTATTTTATCTTGCAGACAAAAAGCACATGGTTGAGGTCTATGGTGATGAAGAGCTAAAGCTCTCTGTCGGCGGACAGGAACTTGCGGCGATCCGGCCGAATACCGTGGATGCTGCGCAGGAAAAGCACGTTCCCGTCGCGACGTACGATGCCGCTAAGAATGAGGTGCATGTCAAGGTCGGCTCCGTTGCCCATCCGATGACCGAGGAGCATCTCATCGAGTACATCATCCTCGTGACGAAGAAGGGAACACAGCGCATCAATCTCACCGCAGTGGATGCCCCCGAGGTTACGTTCCGTCTGGCAGACGGCGATACGCCGGTGAAGGTGCTCGAGTACTGCAATCTGCACGGACTTTGGCAGGCAGAGCTCTAAGCTGCGCCTGCTTCGCAGAAAGCTGTCGCACAGCCGTGCGGCAGCTTTTTTGCACCCGAACGCTCCAAAAATCTATCGCATTTCCAGTATTATTCCTGTATAATAGCTCTCAGCGAGAGAGAAAAGACTGGGAAATATAGGGGAGGTGATGGTATGCGTTGGGCACAGGTGAGCGTTGTGACAACCCATGAAGGGGCGGATCTGATCGGGAATATCCTGATGGAGCTTGGTGCCGCGGGGACAGAGATCGACGATCCGTCCCTTGTGAATGCGTACATCGATGCGGGGCTCTGGGACTATACGGATCTGCCGCGTGCCGAGGATACGGAGACCGTGACGCTGCGGGCATATCTTCCCGAGGATGCGCGTCTGGAGGGCAGTCTCCTGACGCTCGCGGAGCGCGTGGAGAACCTGCGCGGCGTGGGTGCACCCATCGGCGCGGGCACGATCTCGCACACGTTTGTTGCCGATGAGGACTGGGCAGAGACATGGAAGGCGTACATCCACACGGAGAAAATCGGACAGCGCATTGTCGTACGTCCGACGTGGGAGGAGTATACCCCCCAGGGTGATGAGATCGTCATCGACCTCGACCCGGGAGCGGCGTTCGGTACGGGCGCACACGCGACGACGGCGATGTGCCTGCGCTGGTTGGAGCACCTCGTATGCCCGCAGATGCGCGTCTACGATGTGGGCTGCGGCTCGGGCATTCTCGCCATTGCCGCCTCGAAGCTCGGTGCGGGCGAGGTCATCGCAATGGACTATGATCCCGTTGCGGTTTCCGTTGCCGAGGAGAATATCCGCGCGAACCATGTGCACAACGCTGCGGTCCTTCAGAGTGACTTGCTGGCGGTCTGTACGGGGCTCGAGCCCGCCGCGCTCATCACGGCGAATATCATTGCGGATATCATTATCCGCCTTTTCGACCAGCTGGACGCATATCTTGCTCCGGGCGGCGTCCTCCTCGCCTCGGGCATCATTGACGACCGCATCGCCGACGTGGAGCGTGCGGCAGCAGCGCATGGCTATACTGTCCTCGACATGACCTGTGAAAAGGAGTGGGCAGCGATGATCATCCGACGCACTGCAGAGCTGGAGCCCTGATGCGCAGGCTGTTCTATGCGGGGGCGCTCGCGGAGGAAATTGAGATCACGGGCGGGGACGCACATCATCTCGTGCGTGTCATGCGTGCACAAAGTGGGGATGAGGTGATCGTCGTCGGTGGTGACGGCCGCGCTGCCCGTATGGCGATCTGCGACATCGAGCGTGACCGCGTACACCTTCGCCGCATGGCATACCTGCCGCAGGCGGAGACAAGGAACGCCGAGGTCATCCTCATACAGGCACTTCTCAAGGGTGAGAAGATGGACTTTATCGTGCAGAAGGCGGTCGAGCTCGGCGCAGCAGCATTCTATCCCGTCGAAACAGAGCATGTCGTCGTACGCTACGATGCGAAAAAGGCAGTGGCGAAGGCCGTGCGCTGGCAGAAGATTGCGGACGAGGCGGCAAAGCAGTGCGGGCGGCAGGCGCTCATGCCCGTTGCGGCGATTGCACCGCTGTCCGCACTCCTGCGGAATCCGGAGCTCTTTGGTGCACCCGATACGGCCGTTGTATTCTGCTACGAAGGCGAGCGCGATCAGTCCCTGCGTACGCGTCTGCATGGGCTTTCCGCGCGGCGTGTCGTCTTGATCGTTGGTGCAGAGGGCGGATTTTCTCCCGCCGAGGCAGCGGCAATCAGAGCGGCGGGGGCGCAGTCCGTTTCGCTTGGACGATTGATTCTGCGTGCAGAGACGGCGGCACTTGCGGCAGTTGCCGTGACGCAGTACGAACTTGGAAACTTTGATCTTTAGGAAGGAAATATTATGAAGAAGAGATATACAGCTCTTTTTGCGGCGGTATTTGCCGTCAGCATGATTACGGGCTGCGGCACGAGCAACAGTGCGGATCAGGGCACGACGGCAAAGGCACAGCCGTCCGCCGAACAGAGCAAAGGTTCGGGGCAGCGCGGTGAAGCTGCGCCGACGTTTACACTCAAGAACCTCGCGGGCGAGGATGTCGCCGTCGAGGCGAAGGGAAAGCCCTACATCATCAACTTCTGGGCGACGTGGTGCCCGCCCTGTCAGGCGGAGATCCCCGATCTTGCGGCGTTCCATGCGGCGCACAAGGATGCGGTGGATTTCTATGCCGTCAACCTACAGGAGGATGCCGCACCCGTGCAGAAATTCATGCAGGAGCGCAAGGCGGATCTACCCGTCGTGCTCGACACGAAGGGGGTAGCGGCAACTCTCTACGGCGTGCGGGCGATCCCGACCACCGTGGTTGTTGACAAGGAGGGCAAGATTGCCTTCCGCAAGACGGGCGGCGTGACGAAAGAGGAGCTGGAAGATGTCATCGGAAAGCTCTAAAAGCACAATGCGGGGAGGGCGGACCGTATGGAAATGACACTGCTCGGCGGCGCATTCCTCGCGGGCTTTCTCTCGTTCATCTCGCCGTGCGTGCTGCCTCTTTTGCCGACCTTTTCCCTGATTCTTGCAAAGAACAGTCAGCAGGACGGCGGTGAGGCGCGGCGGCTGTATGCGAATACGACTGCATTCCTCGCGGGATTTACGCTCGTCTTTGTTCTGCTCGGCGCATCGGCGTCTCTGATCGGCACATGGCTTTTCTCCTATCAGGAACTCCTGCGGCAGGGCGCGGCTGTGCTGATTATCATCATGGGGCTCTTCATGACGGGCTGGATACGGATTCCGCTGCTCCTGCGTGAGTACCGTCCATTTCAGCGGCGCGGCTTTGACGGCATCGGAGGCGCATTCCTCCTCGGCTGTGGCTTCACCCTCGGATGGACACCGTGCACGGGGCCGATGCTCGCCACCATCCTCCTCTACGCGGGTGATACGGCGACCGTCGGCGCGGGTGCGCTGCTGCTCCTCGTCTACAGTCTCGGCTTCGCCGTTCCGTTCTTTCTGCTCGCCGTCATCTGGCGGCGGCACATTATGAAGCTGCGTGCGTTCTATCAGTATCTTCCGCGCATCCAGCAGGCAGCAGGCATCGTGCTCGTCCTCCTCGGCGTTCTGCTCTGGTCGGACTCGCTCACCTATCTTGTGCGTGTTTTGTCCTAAATAAAATGAAAACGACCTCCCTTCATCGCGTTCTTGCGGTAGGGCGGTCGTTTTCGTTTGGCAGATTGAATTTTGGTGTGCTGTGTGCTATGGTATAGAGTGACATTAGGAAAGGATTTGGATAACCTCATGGAACAGCACCATACAGGAAAAACATCGTTTACCACACAGGAACTCGTCTTTACCGCACTTATGACAGCACTCGTTTTTGTCGCGACCTATCTTCCGCACATCCCGATTCCACTCGGCTATGCACATCTTGGGGATGCCGTGATCTTTCTGCTTGCACTTCTCATGCCGCGCCGCACCGCACTCTTTGCCGCGTGCATTGGATCTGCACTCGCCGATCTTCTTGGTGGATTCGCAATCTGGGTTGTGCCGACACTCGTCATCAAATGTGTTATGACAGAGCTCGTCTGCCGCATGGGACGAAGAGGAACTGTGATCGCATCCCGCACAAGTGTGATCGTTGCACTCACACTTTCAAGTCTCTGGATGGCGGCGGCGTATACCCTTGCAGGAGCTGTACTCTACGCGAGCCTGCCCGCTGCACTCGCCTCCGCCCCGGGGCTTCTCATGGAGGGCATTGTGAACAGCATCATTGCATTTTTCCTGTTGCCCTTGCTGCGGGAGCGGTTTCCGAGGTTTTAGGATGCAGTGGGAGGGGACTGATTTTTCGTTATGGATCATAGGAATACTGACTTGATGGAAAGGAGAATAACATGGGGGCTTATGAAAATAACGAATATGAAGATACGGATGTTTATGATATCAGTGTTTGTGTTTTAGTATATCGACCAGATTATGAAAAGTTATTCATAACATTAAATTCAATCGTCCAACAAAAGGGATGTCGTTATGAGATTGTGCTTACGGATGATGGGTCAGAGGATTTTCGCCATCAGGAAATCGAGCAGTGGTTGGACGAACGACATTTCTCCCAGTATACGATTGTGCGCAGTCCCGTCAATCGAGGAATCGTTCATAATGAGATGAATGCTCTGCGTGTGGCACGCGGCCGGTATATTAAATGCATATCCCCTGGAGACTATTTATATAACGAACATGTTCTGGCAGAAATGATTCATTTCATGGAGTTGGAAGGATATAAGATTGCTTTTGGAAGAGCTTGTTATTATAAACAAAGACAGAATGGCTATGAAATATTAAACACGACAAATCCGCTTGATTTGCGCCCTTATTATAATAATGATATTGATGCGATTAAGAAAGCATATCTTCTCTATGGAGATTTTGCCTGTGGAGCTGCCTTCATTGCGGAACGACAGCTCCTGACAATGTATATAGAAGCTGTTTTAGATGTTATTGTCTATGGAGAAGATGCTGTATATTCCATGATGATTGCCGATGATATTCATCTCGGTTTTTGGGATCAGAATCTTATATGGTATGAATATGGCACCGGAGTGTCCACGGGGGCAAAGGAATGGCGAGCACGTATTGGGCAGGATAACGCCATATGCTTGGCTATTGTTGAGGAGAAATACCCGGAACTCCGTGTTGAAAAAGAGCGGTTATGCCATGTACATGGAGTCGATAATTTCAATGAAGTACGGAAAGAATACGCAAGAGATGTTGTCGCAATACAGATGCGGCAAGAAGGCGGCTACCTTAAAAATGTTGATCCACATACGTTAGAAAAGCTGGGAGGAAGGAAAGCCGTGTTTGTTTGAGCCTGCACATAACAGAAGTAAATGATCTTTCAGAAGTATGGGAACACGAACTCTGTCATTTGAGCTGATTCCAAATATCGTATCAAAGGATAGGTTTCACGGATGTGTTGAAGAATCTCGATAGTCGACTTTATTCGAATGGGATTGCTGTATGCCCCCTATTGGTTCATTACGTTCGCCACTTCCTTGTAAACAGGGAAGCTGATATGCTGTTATTTTAAGGTTTCCCCGTTTGACGAGAAAGGGGGACCGCGCAAGCGGTGGAAGGGGCACAAAGAAGAGGAGGCGAAGTTTTTAGCATCGTGCAACAGTTTTATTTTAATGAGAATTTCTATTGATTATTGACCGGTAACAAATGTTACGTCTATGGAGAGACCTCTTTGCTATAATCAACGCAACAAATGTGTATTGTATATGACAGCAAAGGAGAGTTTCTCATGGATGCTAAAATGTTTTGTTATCAGTGTCAGGAGAC